>ERZ839767.3491-NODE-3491-length-17873-cov-30.278146_pt1 | contig 17873 bp, 20 predicted proteins | sample MGYA00519879_ERZ839767 | MGnify/ENA primary metagenome ERZ839767 (study PRJEB31850, sample SAMEA3708852) | human gut metagenome | biome: human gut; feature: human-associated habitat; material: faeces | place: China | collected 2014 ...
GCTGTCCGATGAACAACGTTGCAATCAAAGACGGCAAGCCGGTTTGGGGCAGGAACTGCACCCACTGCATGGCGTGCATCTGCTACTGTCCGGTCAGCGCGATCGAGTATGGCAAAAAGAGCGTCGGTCAGCCGAGGTATCACTTTGAGGCGCTGTAAAGAGAAATTTCACAGAAAACAATCAACGATAGGGGAGGGTACTTATATGCTGTTTGCGATTTATCTTGCTATGACCGGATTGCTCGTTCTGCTGGGCGTTGTGTTTGCGGCCGGAAAGGGAACCGGGTTGATCGCCGGTTATAACACAGCTAGTGCCGAGGAAAAAGCAAACTACGACAAAAAGAAGCTCTGCAAGGCCATGTCACGGCTGATGTTTGCGCTGGCCGGCTGCTGGCTGGTTACTGCGTCGAGCGAGATTTTCAAGAAAATCGCCTTGCTGTGGATCGGGCTGGCGCTGTTTCTTATTGTCAGTGTTGTCGGGGCCGTGTATGTTAACAGGGTAACGAAGATCGAGAATCATGGTACGAAAATTTGAAACTCAGGATCTGGACACCGTCATGCAGATCTGGCTGCACGGTAATTTGGACGCCCATGTGTTTATCCCGGCGAGCTTTTGGAGAGGGCATTTCGAGATCGTGCGCGATATGCTCCCGCAGGCGGAGCTCTATGTCCACGAGAACGAGGACACCCGGCAAATCGACGGCTTCATCGGTCTGACGGAGAACCACATCGAGGGGATTTTCGTTGCAAAAGCTGCGCGTTCCAAGGGCATTGGCAAAGCACGGCTGGAGTATGCGAAGTCGCGCAAGCCGTGCTTGACGCTGAGTGTCTACCAGAAAAATCAGCGGGCGCTTGCGTTTTACCGGCGTGAGCAATTCATCGTGCAGTCGGAAGGCATTGACGAGGACACAAACGAAGCTGAAATTCAGATGTTCTGGACGCGGCAGGCGTAAAAAATGACGGAGGACGGTCAGCCGTCCTCCGTTTTGTCAATCTGTAAGCTGCTCCCGCAGAAAGCGCCGGAGTTTTTCCAAATCCGGATCGCAGAGCACCGGCAGGATCTCCACCAGCTTTTCCGGCTCCAGATTCCACCACTGATAGCGCAGCAGCAGGTCTTTCAGTTCCGCGTCAAATCGCTCCTTGATGAACCTTGCCGGATTTCCGCCGTAAACGGTGTACGCCGGGACGTCCTTCACCACCACAGAATAGGCGGCGATGATCGCGCCGTCGCCGATCTTCACACCGGGCATGATGATGCTCTCGCGCCCGATCCACACGTCGCTGCCGATGATCGTGTCGCCCTTGCGCGGAAGCTGCGCCATGTGCGGCGGGGTATTTTCCGTCCAGGCGCCGCCGAAGACGTTGAACGGGTACGTCGTGGCACTGCTGATGCGATGGTTTGCCGGGTCCATGATGAACTTCGTGCCGGACGCGATTTGACAGAACTTGCCGATCACAAGATGATCGCCGAACTCCGGGTAGTTGAACAGCACATTGTTCCGCTCAAACCCGTCGGATCGACCGCATCGTCATAATAGGTGTAGTCACCGACCGTGATATTCGGCGCAGTGACGACGTTCTTGATGAAGCAAGAGGTCTTGTATTCATTCGGAAAGACTGCATTCGGGTCAGGAATATTCATCATTATTTTGTCCTTCCTGGCTGTTTTTCCATCACAAAATTCGTGAGCGCAACGCCGTGGCGGATCACTTCCTGTTTGCGCACGACATGGTATCCGCGATGCTGGAAAAACAGCTTTGCCGTGATGGAAGCGTGCGTTGTGATTATCTTTCCGGCTGCAAAGCGCCCCAATTCGTCGCAGATCGCAGATGCAATACCTTGCCCCTGATAGTCCTTATGGACATACAGCCTGTCCAGATAGCCGGTCTCATCCATGTCCCCAAAGCCGACGATCGCACCGTTTTCTGTGGCAACAATCGTCCTGTGCGTCCGAAAAGACTCGTCCCATGCCTGAAAATCCACTTCGCCGGTTGCCCACGCATCCAGTTGTTCTTGCGTATAGTCCTTCGCGTTCACGCTGTGAACGGTCTGGTAAAATAATTCTGCCAGCTGTGCACAGTCAGAAGGTGTGTATTCTCGAAGCTGCATGTTGTGTCCTCACGAATTTTGAGTTGCTTTATTATAACAAGCCATTGCGCGAAAGACAATCCCAGTCAACGGCGTGTTCGCTCACCCACGGACCAACTATTATCCGATCTTCAGGCGCTCCGCCCATACGCTTTCCTTAAAGCCCACAAGAACGAAATCATCGCCCACCAGCAGCGGACGTTTGACCAGCATCCCGTCTGTGGCGAGGAGGCTCAGCATTTCATCTTCGCTCATATTTGGTAGTTTGTCTTTCAGTTCCATGGACTTGTAAAGCAAGCCGCTGGTGTTGAAAAACTTCTTCAGCGGCAGGCCGCTGCGCCGATACCATGTGGACAGCTCGTCATAAGTCGGATTCCCCAGCTTGATGTCGCGAAGGTCATAGGCGATTTGGTTTTCATCCAGCCACTTCATTGCCTTCTGGCAAGTGGTGCATTTGGGGTAGCAGATAAAGGTCATGTTTTACGCTCCTGTCTTATTTCACATCGGGTTTCTGCTCTATTTCTTCCAGATAGCGAATTGCCTGCAAATACAGGTCATATTTTCTCGGTCGCTCTGCGTTCAGTCTTCTGGCATCCAGATTGTGCTTTAGGTCTGCCAGCTTGACCTTTCTGGAAATCGGGTCTTTTGCCAGTTCCTTGACATAGTCCATATAGGGCACACCAGCCGTATGCGTCAACAGACGAAGCGCATGTATGACAGATTCCGGGAATCCGGCCTGTTCCAGATATGCCAACGAGTATCTGGCACCATGATCTTCAACTACATCATGCAGCAGCGCTGCGCAAGTAGATTCTTCGTCGTCCATTTGGGTCGCCAGATAAAACGGATGGAACACATACGGATATCCGCCTTTATCCTTATCCTCTTTGTGGGCATCATACATAATCACGCACGCCTTTTTCACAAGTTCAGAATAATACACGAAAAGCCGCTTCCTCCTCCATTTTATATTACACTCCAGCAAACTCTGATCAAAAGTGAGCAGCAACTTCTAAAATTCAGAATCAAGTTGGTCTGTTATCGTCCATCACTTTTTCAGCTTTGGATAGTTCCTCCCAATCTTCAAGATTTCCGCACCTGCGAAGATAATCGTGACCACCATCTACGGCACATGCCCTGCAGCTACAAACCCTGAAATCATGGACGGTTTCGCTCTCGATAATATCTCCGCACTTTCTGCATCTGATTGCATTCCTGATAATTCTCGGCATAGTCATTCCCTCTTTAGCGCATTTCTGATTTTCTCTTTTTCTCCACTGCCGTCTGTACGGAGGCGCAGGAGCGGAACGGTGCACTTCTCCAAAATGGAGTTTTTCTTCATATCTCGCTCTGCCTGTTTGCTCCCCGTTTCGTGGAAGCCAGTCCCGTCTACTTCAATCGCCAGCACGGGCTGCTTATCCATCTGATTGAACAGCAGAAAATCCACATGGGTCAACGGATTGCGAGCATATTGGCGTTCTTCCTTTGTCAGCGGCTCATAGCTCTTCACCAGCGTCGCAAGAGAAACATGTACCGCACAGCCGATGGAGGAAAACGCCTCCTCGGACAGTACCTCCTGAATCAAAGCGTACATGAGATTCTCAGAATCGTATTCCGATACCCGCTTATGTTTTTGCAGATATATTTTGCGCTGCTCGGCGTAGCCCTGATAGAGCATGTCGAACACGGAGTACACATGACTCTGGATAACCTCAAAATTGTTATATTCGATGTACCGCATTAGGTCGCCGTAGTTGGTCCGGCCATTGCGTGGGTCCTGCGATGTGACCACCGCCAGCGAATGAACTGCGCGGGAAACCGCCACATTCAGCATGTGGGGATCATCCACAAAATCTGTGATGACATTGTCGACCGAGGTCAGAATGATGGCATCCTGCTCCCGTCCCTGAAACTTATGGACGGTGTCCACCGCATAAGTATCTCCCAGTTGCCTGCGGATGGCTGTTACCTGATCTCGATATGGCGTGATAATGCCGATGCTCTCGAAATTCTGCTGATGCAGCCGCGGAAGTACCTCCTGCTGGATGACATCGATCTGGCGCTGATTGAGATGACCGCGGGCATGGTTACCGGCAGTCGTCCGGTACATTGCCAACACATTCGGCTCATCGTGATCTTTGGTCATGACGATCAGCTTCCCGTGGTAAAACTTCTGGTTGCAGAAGTTGATGATTTTTGGGTGGCAGCGGTAGTGTTCCCGCAGCAGCGTAACAGGCGCATCCTGCCATATTTCCAATGCGGAGGACAGCAAACTGTGGGTTGAGAAACGGTAGCGTTCATCTAAAGAATACCTTTGCCAGATGGCATCGCTGGTGCGGATGTCATCCTCTGTCAGCACATTGGGGAGCTGCTTTAAGTCTCCGACAATCACGATATTCCGTGCACAGGAAAATGCCAGCACCCCGGTGGCCAAATCAACCTGGGATGCCTCATCCACAATCAGGTAATCATAGATATGTTCAATGCTCAGCGTCCCCTTAATGGAATAGGTCGTGCTGAGCACCACCGGGTACTCACAGGTAAACTCCGCAGAATTCCGGCGGAAATCATTCTTTTCAAAGCATCGTCTATTATTCCGCCAATGATACCCTGTTGCCAGCTCCGCCCGGAACAGCCGCAGGGACTTCTGTGTGAGCTCGTCCATCTTCGCGTCGAAAGCGTAGCGCTCCAGCTTTCGGTTCAATTCCTGCTTTTCGGCCTCCAGTTCCCGCCTCTTTACGAAATAGAATTGGTTTTGCAAATAGGGAATGACCTGTTCTGGGGAACGGATAAACAATTTGAGCGCATTACGGTTGAATCGGAACATGATGGATATTTTTTGCAACAGGCCCAAGCGAGTCTCACGCTCTGCGTGCTGTTCAAATTCCATCCAAAGCGCAAGAAGCTTCTGCGAGGACAGTTTGTCCAGGCTCTCCATTGGTGCGTCACTGTAACTTGCGTAATATTCCTCAAAATAATGCTGCTCCGGGTTTAGCTGCAAGAACTCCTGCTCAATTTCCGCAATGCGGTTTTTGGCATTGAGCATTTCGTTCAGTTCTTTGGAGAGCGCAGTCGTTTCCTGATCTAATTGCTGTCGTTCCTCCGGAGGCATTTCCCAATCACTCATATCTGGATAGGCGCCGGTCTGTGCATCCAGAAACTTCTCTTTGTTGGCAAGACTGCCGAGAAACGCGGTCAGAAAAGCAGCGTTTTTCTTCTCCAGCTTTTCCGCAACATTATGCGTTGCGGAATTGTTGTTGGAGACAACCGCCACGGTTTTTCCGCTGCGGACAACATTGGCAATGATATTCAGGATCGTCTGTGTCTTTCCAGTTCCCGGTGGCCCCTGAATGATACTGATTTTGGAGGAAAGCGCCCGTTCCACCGCCAGCTTTTGACTCTGGTTCAGACCAAACGGATAGATCACTGCCTCCGGCATCTGGGGCACTTTGACTTCTTTCTGCGGTGCAAGATAGCTTGCCAGTACGGTATCCTCGCTGACCTGTCGGATCTTGTCATACTGCATGCTTAGAATGTTGATACCGTTTTCCGCCACCAGACTGATTGCAGCGGCAGTCTCCTTGAAATATTGGAATGTTTCTTGATTTTTACCATCTGTCAGGCAATTCTGCTGGAACTGCACTTCGCTCCTGTGGAACGATAAATCTCTCTTTCCCTTGCGGACAATACGATAATACCCACCGAAGTCGAGCAGCTCATCAATTTCGCTGATGGTCTGCCCATTTGCGGTGACAATCACCTGCGCAGGGTCAATTTTCTTTTGCAGAGGCAGAATCTCCACATTGCTACTCTGAAAGTTATATGTCTTATTGGGCGCACTGGTATAGACGACCTCGCACTTCCCGTCACGGAACTGAAAGCTCGCAACCGAGTCCGTCTGGTCTTTTCCTTTTATGATAATTAAGTGCTTTCGTGCGTCCATAGGCATCTCCTATTCAACCAAACTTATAACATATTCCAGCAGTCCACCAAATTCAATCTGGGCCAACTGGATATCCCCTATCTAACCCGGATAGAACTTCCAATCGGCTCTTTTGGACTCCCCATTGCCATCAGCACACAGCTTGGAGAATAAGATCGTGATTGCGCGCTGAGACATTGAAAATATCTCTTTACAGAATTTTACAACCAGAAAGTCGTGCTTTTATCCAGGGCTTCCTTTCTCTGTTTCCAGTTCGGCATCAGCATCGTTAAGAACGCATAGAACTGCTTCGAATGATTTGGATGAACGAAGTGGCAGAGCTCGTGCATCACGACATATTCGATACAGTTGCGTGGTGCTTCTAACAGCCTCTTATTCAGTGTAACAACTCCCTTTTTGGCCAAACAAGATCCCCATCGGGTTTCCATATTCCGAATCCGTAATTCTGGCATCGGCACCCCATATTTTTGAAATACGGGGTAGGTCTCTAAAATAATTTCACCGAAAATACATCGACACTGCTCATCCAAGTAACGGGTCACCATCTTTTGCTTTTTTGCAAAATCTTCCGTTTCCTTCACACAAAGGTACAGATAAACCCCATCAGAGGAAATTGTGTCCCGCACATTTTTCTCCACCTTCAGGCGAACTCCTCTGCCCAGCAGATAGAAAGTCTCTCCGCTGACATATTGCTTGGGTTGAGAGGCATACTGCGCTATCTCACGAAATTTTCTTTGTGCTGAGCGAATATAGGCTCCTTTGCTCACTACAAAATCGTCAACCTTTTCAGCTGGGATATCTGGATTAGCTGAAACATAGACCATGCAGTCCTTATGAACCCGCAGATTGAGATTTTTTACCTGCTTCTGCTCCAGCAGGTAGTGGATCTCGTTGTTTTCATATACGACGGTTCTTTCCTGTGCCATTCCTGTCAAAACCTCCGAAGTGCTACTGTTTTGACATTTTCGATGATCTTATCAATGGTGTCAAAAGACAGTTTTAATCCCCGTTCTTTCTCGTAGTCATAAAAAAGGTCATCAATATCCTGCGAGATTCGGTCGTGAATTGTTTTGTTGTTGGTCCAATCCACTTGACTGTGGTTGGCCACAATTTTTGTAATCTCTTCCGCAATCTCCGCAACAAAATCAGGAGACACTTCCGCTTCTTTTGCTTCATCGAATACTGCTGACAGAACACCGTAAAACGCCTGGGCGTGGACATTATTCTTAATGGATTCCGGATAGGTCACGGTGCTTTTTCCGGCGTGATAGTCTTCCATGATGGTACGCATCTTTGCCAGATATTCGGACTCAGAGATCACCTTTTCCTTGTACTGCTCCAATGCGTCCTTGATACGCTTGGAGAAACTGTCGTAATAGGCAGGATTTTCCTGATACTTTTCGCTGATGCTGCGGGTCAATTTGCTGGTAATAGCGTCTGCCTTTGCACGGAGCGAACCTAATTCCTCTAATTCTCGTTCAAAGTCATCTTTGTTCAGAATATCGATGGGGCTGGTAATCTGTTTCAGACCAGCTACCGAGAGGTGTGTATCCAGAAGATTTTGCATCAGCGGCTCATATTCCCGGTTATCAATGGCATCGCAGTACCGGATTTTCACGCTACGGCGTACCTTGGAGAAAAAGATAAAAGTGTTTTGATACTGCTTCAATTCATCTTTCGGAATGGCTGCATACGCCTGTTCCGCATTCAGCACCATATTCAACGCTTTGCCAAAAGCACAGAGGAGATCATAAAAGCTCTCTCGCTTCTTATCGTCAGCAAGAAACACTTCCACTTCTTCGGTGTCGCGTGGATTTTTCAAGTCTGCAAACAATTCTGTCAACCGAGTATAGGCTTCCCGCAGGCCAGCCACAGACGACATGACATCCACCACAACACACTTCAGGTCTCCGCTGTCAAAGTTCTCCAGCCCGGCACCGCTGTACAGATCCATAGCGGTATCCAACTTTTCAATCAGTCCACGGTAGTCCACAATGAGGCCGTAGTCCTTGCCTTCATACAGACGATTGGTGCGGGCTATAGCTTGGAGCAAGCCGTGTTCTTTCAACTCTTTGTCGATGTAGAGCACCTGGCAGATGGGGGCATCAAAACCGGTAAGCAACTTACTGCACACAATAAGAATATCGATGTCTCCTGCGCAGAACTGGTTCTTCATTGCCTCTTCGTAGGCATCTGCGTCACCGTAGCGGTTCATCATTTTATTCCAGTAGGCAATGACCTTATCGTCGGCACCCTCGTCTATATCGTCTACACTTTCCCGCAGATCAGGCGGTGAGATCACCACGGCACAGTTCAAATCCCCAAATTGCTCAAAACACTCCAGATACCGAATCGCATCCCGCTTGTAGTTAGTGGCCAGCATAGCCTTAAAGCCGGTATCTTTGTACCCTTCAATAAAGTGCTCATTGATGTCCAGAGCAATCCGCTTGATACGAGCATCGGTGGAGGTTAGGCGGCGGATACTGCTCCATTTCCGTGAAAGGTCATCCCGCTGCGCTTCCGTGAGCCGTTTGGTAGTCTGTTTGAACCAGAGATCTATATTAGCCTCATCCACATTCTGTTCCACAAAACGTCCTTCGTAAATGAGCGGCACAATGGCTCCGTCATCCACACCGTCCTTGATAGTATATTTGTGGATCAGCTTACCGAACTTCGCCATGGTGTTCTTCTCTTTTTTCATCAAAGGAGTACCGGTAAAGCCGATGTAGCAGGCATTGGGGAACACCGTCCTCATTTTGGTGGCCAGCAGACCATAGTTGGAGCGGTGGCTTTCATCCACCAGCAGGAACACATCCCGTGAAAAGTTCTTGTGCTCCATTTTTTCAGCGGTGTTGAACTTATTGATGATGGTAGTGACCACATCCGCCTTGCCGCTATTCAGCAGCTCCACCAGATTCCGTCCACTGGTGGCTCTGGCCGGATTGAGCCGGGTGTGTGCAAATGTAGCTGCGATCTGCCGATCCAGTTCCTTGCGATCAGTGACAACGACCACTTTCGGGTTGCAGTCGGACAGTTCCATTAAGATATACTTTGCCAGCATAACCATGGTCAGGCTCTTGCCGCTGCCCTGGGTGTGCCAGATAACGCCGCTTTGACGGTTACCCTTTTCGTCCGACTGCTGAATGGTCTTGATAATCTCTTTGATGGCGAAATACTGCTGATACCGGCAAATCTTCTTTACATTGGCGTCAAAGAGCACAAAGTATTGGATCAGTTCTATAACCCGTTCTTTGCTGAACAGAGAAATCAAATTCCGATCCTGCTCAGTGGGAGTGCGGTCAGTCACATACTGGGCCAGCGCCCCTTCCAGAAAAGCGGTATTCTGTTCCTTCCACACATTCCAGAATTTTTTGGGCGTTCCGGTAGTGGCATACTTCACGGCGTTTTTATTGGTCGCCATCACAAACTGGGCAAACTTGTAAAGCTGTGGGATATACTCCTTTTGCTGGTTGCGGATATTCTGCTCCACGGCCTGTTCTACGCTGATCTGGGGCGTTTTACACTCAATGACAGCGAAGGGAATACCATTGATAAACAGCACGATATCCGGCCGGGCGTTGTGAAGCTTGTCCCGACTGTCTACTGCAAACTCCTCGGTAACATGGAACAGGTTGTTCTCCGGATGCTCCCAGTCGATGTATTTCAAATTGAAACTGAGGGTTTTTCCCTCGCCCACGGTCTCAGGATAGCTTTTGCCCAGCAACAGGGCATCATAGATTTTTTCACTGGAGCGGACTAGACCATCAGTTAAAGGCTCGTCCAGATCATCCATAGCCCGCTCAATATTGGCGGCGGAGAACTCGTTTTCCGCACCGGCGAAGGCATAGCGGTTGAGCCGCCGCAGCTGGCCCCGGAGGATGTCTTTCAGCAGTACATGGTATCGGCTACCTCTCTGTACTTCACAGTCCTCCGGGGATATGTAGGTATAGCCCATGGACCGCAGCAGATCAATGGCCGGCTGCTGGCTGATATTCTTTTCTAAATATAGGGATTTGTCCATGGTTGCCTCCTTTCGGAAATATCAGTAAACGCAGGATTAGCGGGGCGGGAAACCCCGCCTCGCTCTCCTGCCTCTGGATTTACTTTTCTTTGCGGACTCCCTTAAAAGGAGTGCCATCCTTTTTGACATCCATAAAACGACCGGTGTCACTGTCTCGCTTTACCCATTGTTTTGTAACAGGGTTGAAAGCCTGAGAACGGTCTTTTACCGCACCGTTTCTATGTCCGTCGCCGCTGGGAGGATTGGTTGCCATGCGTTTTCACCTCCTTTCACTACCATCTGCACATAGCAAAATAGGCAAGAGTTGCTTCACAAATCTCCTCAGGAGATTTTCCGAGGTCAATGATTTCTTTCAGATCAGACTTCATTTTTTCCGTGTAGTTCTGCCCATTGTCTACAATCTTCTTTAGCAGTTCTTTGCAGAGATGTTCCTGTATTTCTTTTTCCGTCATGTTTTCACCCTCACAATGCCCGTCAGTAACAGCTGCATCAGGGCTTTTTTCTTTTGCTTTTCCTGCTCGATGTCCTGCCGGAGCAGGTCGATTTCACGGTCAGCGGCAGAAAGGACCTCGGCAATGGCGGTTTGTTCTATGGGCGGCGGCAATAGAATTGCATAGTTAATAATTGAGTTGGCCTGGACACGTTTTTGTCCCGCTGATCCAACCATTTCTGCTTCTAATCGCTTTCTAAAAAACTCAGTGCGTGTGTGGTAATATAAGAACTTGCTGTTCACCGTCTTACACCTCAGAACATGAAATTCTGTACTCCCGAATCCGTATACAGAACTACACTTATCCGTTAAAGCCCCTTTGCCATTCTCAAAGCATGGTGTTATTTTAGCAATTAAAATGTCTCCTCTTTTGAAGGGCGCAAAGCCGGTTTTAACAGATTCATAATTTTTCTTATGCTCTGTAATGATACTTCCGTTTTCACTTATATCCGCCATACCAAGAAATGCGACTATGTCTGGGTAGTTTTCTTCCTTTGGTGGATTCACAACGCAAATGTCTCCCAGTTTAACTTTTTTCCATTGCTCACTAAACCCTGGTAGGCGCTTTTTGCCCGTCAAAAGCTGCTGTGTGATATACTTTTTCTGCCGTTGCTTTTCGGCAAGGCGCTTTTCTTTCAGCTCAATTACTTTGTCCTGGGTGGTGAGGATGGCGGCAATCTTGGTGCGCTCATTTATAGATGGCAACGGTAACATGAACTCTAAAAATTGAGAAAAATGAACACGCTGCTTCTCAACCAATGATCCCGTGGAGACCCTATTGTAGTAGGTGATCATAGGGTCACAGGTTAGAAAGCTATCCATAAACGGCAAGTCGCTTTCATGTACCGTTGTAAAAATATCGTAGTACCCCGAAACGGCAACCGGCATATCTCCCTTATGTCTGGCAACCGCACCAAAACGAAGGTTCATTGGGTTGTAAGCATAATCATTCGGCCTTACAATCTTATAAGAGTCCTCTTTTTTGACAAGGTGACTTCTTTCATATCGTTCTGTTTTCGGGGTAATCCCATCTTCTATTGTAAGACTGTACAGAGGATACTTTTCCAAATCGTCTGTATAATCACTTGTGCTGGTAAAAAGAGTGGAAAATGAGGTTTCCTCCCATTCTTCAGGCACAACTCCCAGCTTTCCTTTTTTATACCCTTCAGGAACCTCTCCCCGGCGGACTTGCTCTATTCGTTGTTTGATTTCTGACGTCATAGTATCACCTACGGTTCAAATGTCTTTGTCTCCGGATTAAACCAACGCTCCATATGAACTGTTCGAGTTCCTCTCTTCTCAGTCACATCCTCATCGCAAATTGCACCGCATTTAGGACAATGATGAAAGCCTTTATACCGATGAGTATCGTGCGCGTTTGTTTCATATTTACTCTGCATAATCGCATGACAATATCTACACGCTTTCATTTTGCACCTCTCTTTAACTTTTCTCATAGGGATTTCATCGCATCTCTCGGAACCTTAACTGTGTTATCTTTTCCGTTTAAGCGGTCACTGCGTCCCGATCCGTACATTCTCAGGCCATGCTTGTTGTCCACCGCTTTTATATTGATACGATAGCTCTTAATCCCTGTGTCAATTCCCATACAATCCATGGCCATATTGTAATCTACAAGTGCAATCTCACTGTCTTTCAGGCCCTCTTTCACACAGATCAATGCCAGCTGAACATTCTGACTTTCCTTCTGCATAGAAATCAGCTTCTGGATTTCCTCTTCTGTGAACTGAAAGATCCAGTGGTCAAATTCATCTGACTTGTTTTTTCGGGCCAATACATATTTGGTATAAATCATATAATCTTTGGGGGTATTATCGGTAGTCAGGCGATAAATGCGGCGCGAGCTGCTCTGATCAAACAGAGATGGCTTTTTGCCCGCATAGTTCAGCAACGCAGAAAGAAATGCGCCATAGTGAAAGTCCGCAATCTTAAGTACGCTCATATCTCTATCTCCTTTTTCTATCTCTTGAGCTACAGCTATTCCGAGTTTCTTCCAATCAACTGACAAGAACCGTTACAATGGGGCTGGCCACAGCAGCAAGCATCGCAACAATGGAAATGACCATCATCCAGCCATTAAAAATCCGACTCCGTTGCAAATCTTTCTTTGCTTCTTCTGTTGCTTGGAGTTGTGCATCATACATTTCTTTCAACTTATCATAATTTTCCGAAAGAAGCCTGTTCTGCTCGTATAGTATACCAACCTGTTCTTCAATGAGTTCTTTCTGTTCAATACTGGAAGTCACCCCTTCCTCCAGTCTTTCTCTATGCTGACGCTCTGCTTTTCGCTGCTCTTCGAATGCCCTCGAGATTTCCTCGGCTTGTCTTGCCGAATTTGCAATGGCCTGATCCAATCCCCACATTATAATCCCAGCTCCTCCAGATACTTCTCCATCTGTACCTGCGCCTCGGCCAATTCGGCCTCAATATTGGCGATATTTTGCTGCACCACATCAATATCCACAAGTTCTTTTTCCTCAAAGGTATCCACATACCAAGGGATATTCGGAGTGAATTCGTTCAATTTCTCATGGTTTCAGCCGCTTCACATCCGCGGTCAGCTCGTCCACATCGTCCGACGCTTCCAGCACCCGGCGGTTGGCATCGTACTGCTCATATTGCTCCAGCGCCAGTTTTTCCGCAACCTCCCGCTTCACAGTTCCGAAATTCTCCAAAACTTCCCGACCATTGAAACGCAGAAAATCGCCCAACTTGCTTTCCCAGTCCGCCATGTGCATAGGGTTGTGTCCTTTGGCCTGCAGCTCCGCATAGTCCAGATACATATTCACAATGAGATTCAGCGTGCTGATCTCCTCGTGGGTCATGTAGTTTTTCGCTACCGTCACATCGCCTCGGCGAACCTTGACCCCCTTGAACGAGGTAAGACCCATGTTGTCCTTAGACGCATCAGCTCTTTCGACAATGAGTTCCGGCGCGGTGTGACCTGTGGCGGCATATTCCAGCTTGTTCTGAACCGACTTGAAGAAGTTCTGGGCAATCTGGCTTTTGCTGTCGTAGTCGACCGAGAGGGCGAATATCTCCTTAACCTTCTGATACACCCGCTTCTCACTGGCACGAATATCCCGGATACGCTCCAGTAATTCATCAAAGTAGTCAGCGCCAAATTCCCTAGGATTGCGCAGTCGCTCATCATTGAGGGCAAACCCCTTCTTCATATACTCGGTCAGGATACTGCTGGCCCAGCGACGGAAGTGTATCCCCACATTGCTGCGCACCCGGTAACCAACGGCCAGAATCATGTCTAGATTATAGTAGTCTCGCTCTCTGTTTACTTGCCGGGTGCCTTCAATCTGAACTGTTCGGAATTTCCGAACAGTTGCTTCCGGCTCCAATTCGCCGTCTTTAAAAATATTACTTATGTGCTCACTGACAGAAGACTTAGCTACCTGGTAAAGCTCACACATCGCTTTTTGAGTCATCCAAATGGTGTCTGACTCAAAATAGACATCAATTCTTGTGTCGCCCTTTTCGTTCTGATAAATCAGGATTTTTCCAGTGTTCTCTACCTCATTACTCATAATCCCAGCTCCTTCAAATAGCCTTTCATCTGCGCCTGCACCTCGGCCAATTCCGCCTCGATGGTGGCAATATTCCGCTGCACCTCATCAATATCCACCAGTTCTTCTTCCTCAAAGGTATCCACATACCGTGGGATATTCAGGTTGAAGTCGTTCTCCTTAATCTCGTCGAAGGAGGCCACATAACTGTATTTATCCTCGTTCTGCCGTGCTTGATAGGAATTGACAATACGGGTAATGTCACTGTCCCGCAGAATGTTCTGGTTCTTACCCTTTTCAAAGTTTCCGTCCCCGGATGCGTCGATAAACAGCACATCCCGGCATGTCCGGTTCTTCTTAAATACCAGGATACAGGCAGGGATTCCGGTTCCATAAAATAGGTTGGTAGGAAGGCCGATGACCGCATCCAGCAGATTCATTTCCACCAACTGACGGCGGATTTTCCCCTCGCTGGCTCCACGGAACAGAACACCATGGGGCAGTACCACTGCCATACGGCCGTTTTCCGCATCCAGGCTGGAGAGCATGTGCAGCACAAAGGCATAATCGCCTTTGGAAGTAGGAGGCACGCCCCAATCGAAACGGTGGTACTGATCCAGTTCGGCGGACATTTTCTTCTTGCCCCTCTTGTCTGCCTCAGCCTCCGAAAGGAAGCCGCTGTCCCACTTGTCCAGACTGAAGGGAGGATTTGCCACTACCACCTGGAACTTCATTAAATTATCATCCTCAACATTCTGAGGATTAGAGAGAGTATCTCCCTGCCAGATCCGGGCATCATCCACACCGTGCAGGAACATATTCATAGTGCAGAGAGCCCAGGTCTGAGCGTTGAGCTCCTGGCCATAGATAGCCACCTTGCCACTGAGTACTTTTTTATAGGCTTTCAGCAACAAACCGCCGCTGCCACATGTAGGGTCGTAGATTCGGTCGTTCTCCTTGGGCTGCACCAGAGAGGCCACCAGTTCAGAGACCTGGCTTGGGGTAAAGAACTCTCCGCCCTTTTTTCCGGCATCAGAGGCGAACATAGCAATCATGTACTCGTAGGCATCTCCGATGATATCGGCAGAACCCAGCTGACTGGGACGCAGATCCAGACCGTTGAAATCCTCCAGCAAGTTGCGCAGGGTAGCGTTCTTCTCTTTGGGTTCACCAAAGTCTACCTGAGAGTTGAAATCGATGGCCCGGAATACATTGCGCAGTTTTCCACTGTTGTGTTCCTCGATATGGTTCAATGCCACATTGATTTTCTGGCCTATTTCAGCATCATTCCGGTTGGCATAAAGATAGTCGAAAGTGGACTGCTCGTCCATTGCAAAGCGTTCCCGGCTCATGGCCCGTTCCACTCGGCGTATATCCCCGTCATACTGTTTGATATACCCTTCGCGCCTCTCTTTGGAAACATCGCTGAGGTACTTCACGAACAGCATGGAGAGGATGTAGTCTTTATAGCGGGAACTGTCGATCTTGCCGCGGAAACTATCACAGGCGTTCCACAGGACCTGCTCAATATCTTTTCTGGTTGTCATCTTCATTTCCCTTTCTTTGCTCTTTTGTACACCTGATTCAGTACACCCGCATAATACTTTTCTTTTTCCTCTGCCAGCATCCTAAGTAATTGACGTTCCCTTTTGGCCAGCAGATTGAACTGGGAGATTTTACGCTGATCCTCCACGGAAAGAAGGGTCAATTCAAAGTCAGCTAAAAATCTTGCGTTAACTGCGCCAAGCATATTACTGGTTGCATTCTCATAAATTTTTCGTTTTATCTTTTCTGTATTCAGCAACCAAAAAAGATACTCTGGCAACAGGCTCTTATCTTCAACTCGAATCACTACAAAGTTTGAGGAAACCACCATTCCAGATGTAGTTTCATCAATCAGAACTGCTGTATAGGGAGCTGTAAGGCGGACAATGATATCTCCGCTTTGTGAGAGGTATTCTTCTTTCAGCGGTTCTTTTGCTTCATAGATATCGGCCTCTTTCAATTGAATTGTCCCTTCCTGCTGGATACACCGCAGATTAATCAAGGGATATCGATACTCACTTGGCTCTTTGGCCTGCTTTCTCGACAAGACCAGGCCGCTACGAACACTCGCAAGGTCTTGCAATTTCATTCTCCCACCCCTTTTGTCACGGTCAATAAATGACAATAGCTTTCTAAAAAATTTCTCTCTGATGAATTATCCTCATTATACACCAGGCCATCTTCCCTTGTCAACAGCAAATTGTCACGGTGAGAAAATAACTCCTATTTCCTATATACAAGTCATTGGTTCACTTTCTCCTTCTCCTTGCCAAAAAATGAAGTCGTATTTCTTAGTCTGTTCGTCCAATATTTTCATCGAACCTTAATTATGACGTAGGCTAACACCCTTGAATAACATTCGTAAAATTACAATCAAAGTTACAATTGACATTATAGACTGTCTATAATGGGAAGTATTTTTACCGCATAGCTCACAGTCATGTAACCCTATTGTAGCCATACTGCCAAGGCCTATTCCAACACATGACAGCGTTGTTTTTCATGATAGCATAAGGGAAAACTAATTCAACCTAAAATAGTGCTATGTTTCCGCAAGCGTCACACAATCCTCGAAATCTGCAGCATATTCCTGCGATAACTATTACCGGATATACGAAGCCCCCTCTTGCAGGAAGGGCGGTTTTGTGGTATTTTATAGGCAGAGAAAGAGGGTGAATGCGCATTGAAATTGTTTGTGCTGGACATCGGCGGCAATGAAGTACCAACTTATGTTTCACCTGCAACGGCAGGTGATTTGCAGGCAACGGCCAAATGGCAGACGAAATGGACGAGCAAGGCTGCGCAGAACATGCCAAACAAAGTTGCGCTTCGCCGAACCGATACCAACGAATTGCTTGGGCTGATGGCGTATGCCGTTGATGACGCTATTCTTGCGGTAGAGATTATCTATGTAGAAAGCGCTGATCACAGCAACGCAAATCTTCTTCATGAAATAGGCGGGGAGAAGAAGTACATTGGCATCGCCAGGGCGCTGTTCGCATATGCTGTGTCGATTTCTATGGAAAACGGGTATGACGGCGTTCTTGTATTTAAAGCGAAAACCAGTGAATTGGTGGAATACTATATCCGCGAGTTCGGCGCAAGTCCTGTGGGCTCCTATGATCTTTTCCGCTTGGTGATTTGGGAGGATGCTGCGCGAGAATTGATTGATTACTTTGAAAGGAGCAACTGACATGGATAAAGAGCGTATGGCAGAGTTAGAGAAAATTGAATCTCATGGTGCCGAGAACGGCTGGGTTGCCCCGATGACAGAGGAGGACAGAGCGTTCTTCGCATATTTTCGTTCGGTGTTTAAGCGCTATAATATTTCGCCCTCAAAGGCAACACGGCTGGAATATGATTTTGTGACACGAGATGCGGAGAGTGAGTTCTATCTCCAGAAGGCAAATGCGTGAGGTTATTCTTTGTCTATAGCGGCTCAACCTTTGAACTGCTCTCTGCTCAGAAACCACTTGCATAACCCTCTGCCCGGAGTTACAATGCAGACACTTTGAACATAGAAAACGCTTCCCGTCTTTTTTTGTCGGGAAGCGTTTTTTGACCACATGGATTACTACAGACGCGCGCGGAACAGGCGGAAAAGGGGATTCAAAAGAGGGTAGGAGAGTAACGGAATACGAGCGGAAACGATAAAAAACCGTTAGAAACGTCCGGAAAAAGTTTTCGGCTCCTGTTTGGGACCACGAGGCCGCTGGTTCGAAACCAGTCACTCGGACCAGAAAACCCG
>ERZ839767.3498-NODE-3498-length-17847-cov-4.548224_pt1 | contig 17847 bp, 12 predicted proteins | sample MGYA00519879_ERZ839767 | MGnify/ENA primary metagenome ERZ839767 (study PRJEB31850, sample SAMEA3708852) | human gut metagenome | biome: human gut; feature: human-associated habitat; material: faeces | place: China | collected 2014 ...
ATATTTTACTCAAAATGTATCCTCCATTCCCTGGCAGCCACTGCTGTGGTCACACCATTTTCTCCTGTTTTTCTCTGCAGCAGCCTGCCATTTCCACTGGCAAGGACTGCACTTCTCTCACAGACATTGTCCACACCTGTGATCTTTTTTACAAAAGGTGAGGGAGTAAATTCTCCAGGCACCTGTTTTAATTCTTCTTCTGTATAAGTCACAAAAGGAATCTGCCAGTCCTGTGACAATGACAGGATTCCCTGTTCTTCTTTCTTCAGATCGATGCTTGCGATCTGCTCAAATGCTTCTTTATGAAATCCGGATCTGTCCAGCACCTTCTGCGCTGCCTCTGCGATTCCACGGGCATCCTTGTCTTTCCTGCAGCCCATACCCAGAGTCAGACATTTCGGAACTACCTGTGTGGTAGAAATAAAAGGATTACAGGAAGTATGTACAGTAACTGCAACTCCGCAGTCTATATTCGTACAATCTGTCCCTGTTCCATCAAAATCAGAGCTTTTCTGTGTTTCCTCTTCTGATCTGTCATCCATACTGCTGACAGAATTCCCATATTCGTCACACCGGATCAGCCCCTCCGGCAGTTCACCGTCCGTTGGAAACTCACTGTAAAATCCAACTTTCTTTCCTGCCAGAAGTGTAGCAGAGACTTCCTTTGCTGCTTTCATGTTAAAGATATTGCAATTGTTTTTCTTTGCAAAAACATCTACTGCAAATTTTCCCTGAACATCTGTCGCTGTTGTCTGTACCGGAACTGCACCGGTCCATACTGCAAGCTGATTGGAAAGTTCCACCGCACCCCCGAGATGTCCTGACAGCAGTGGGATCACATACCCTGCTTTTTCATCCATGACTACGACCGCTGAATCAGTGAATTTATCCTTTACATAAGGCGCAATATATCTCACTGCGATTCCAACTGCACCAATAAAAAGGAAGGATGTCTCTCCCCATCCTTCCCTGATCAGCTCTTTTGGATTGTCCGGAAACGGAAGAATGTCAGCGAATGCATATCCGGCAGGTGCATAGTTCTGACACATAATCCCTTCGTTCCGGAACTGACTTCCAATTCTCTCACCAAGTCTTGTTCCTGCCTGTGTAAAACTTAATATAACAACCTTCACGTTCCATTCTCCCTTAATTCCTTGAAACTATTCTTCTGTCTCTTCTTTCACAGACTCTTCTACTGCATCCACTGCTTCTTCTGCGGCCTCAGTAACCGCCTCAACTGCTGCTTCCGCAGCCTCTGTAACGCTCTCTGCTTCCTCTGCCTCTTCTCTTACTTCCTGAGCCAGATCATCCGCTTCAAAAATATCTTCTTCCTCTGTTACAGGTGATCCGCAGTATGGGCAGAAAGCCATATCTTTCGCAACCATCTTGCCACACCGTGTACACTCACACGCACCTTTGAGCCCTTCAATCTTATTCTCATACTCTTCTATGCTTTCCTTGCGGCTTGCAATTGCCTCGCACAGTCCCTTGGAAGCCTCATCCAGTTCTTCTCCATTCTCAAATCTGTCATAAATACTCTGACCAAGTTCCATCAGATCTTCTGCATTTCCTCTTGCAAGCTCTCTGATCTGCGCTTTCAATTTCTGTATCTCAATCGCATCTCCTGCCTTTGCTGTCACTGCCTCTGCTGTCTCGCTCAGACGTTTTCCTAAATCTTCAAAAAAATCTTTCATACTGAAATCTCCCTTCTTATCATTGCTGTATCATCTCAACCACCAGAAAGGTGATCTACAATTTCTCTTGGTCTTATTATATCGTATTCTTCCAGTTTTTGAAGTCATTTTCTATTATTTTTAGACTAATTTCATAAATAGCATCCTTCTTGCATATCCTTTCTACAACTCAACTCAGGAGTCATCTTATGAATGATCTTGAAACTTGCAGGGAACAGATACTCTCCGAAGATACACGCGACTTCATCAGTAATCCGCTGCGCACTCCACTGTTCAATGAACTTCTGAAAAAAGATCCATGTACCCAGGATGCCGGGCTTGGATATCAATGCATTTACTTTTCCAAAGAACTTGTAGAGCCAATCTCTCTGGCGCGTTTTTCTTACAATTCCATTCCGAATTGTTTTGCTCCTGTCGCTATGGAAACATTGAACCAGACCGGCATCCTTCCTGTGCAGAACTATCCGGCACTTCAATTAAAAGGAAAAGGCGTTCTGATTGGATTTCTTGACAGCGGGATTGACTATCAAAACAAAGTTTTCCGCAATCTGGACGGTACCACGCGAATTGCGGCACTTTGGGATCAGACTATCCAAAGCGGAACTCCACCCAGAGACTTCTTCTACGGAAGTGAATACCGTAAGGAACAGATTGATCTGGCACTTTCTTCTGATTCCCCACTGTCACAGGTCCCTTCTGTCGATATCGACGGACATGGAACTTATATTGCCAGTCTCGCTGCCGGAAATGCTGACGCTGACGAACAGTTTCTGGGAGCCGCTCCGGAATCTACTCTCGCTGTTGTCAAATTAAAACAAGCGAAGCAATATCTGCGGGATTATTACTGCATCACGGAAACAGCCGACAATCAGCTTTGGGTGGGAAACGGTATCGGACTTTGGCGTCTGAATCGTGCAAACGGCCAGCTGGAGAGAATTGTTCCCGAAAAGATAGATTTTGCCGTCAATACGTTACTATCCGATGGAGATATTCTTTATATCGGTACGGAGAAAGGCTTGTTCATTCATAAAGACGGTCAGTTGCTCCAAGTTTTGACAGACCGGAATATGTTGGCCGCTTGTAACAGAATCATGGATATTTGTCTGAATGAAGATAAAACCGCACTATGGCTGGCTACGGTGCAAGGGCTATTCTCCTATTCATTGAAAGACGGAAAGATTGATTCCTGGCATTTTCAGGAAAATGTGCCCGAAGCCGATTATTTCCGTTGCCTCACCCGTATCGGGGAAACGCTCTACTTGGGGACAATGAGCCAGGGAGTAGTACGTTTTGATATGAAAAAGAAGACGTTTTCTCATACGATATCTTTAGGATGCGATGTTATTTCCGACATTTCCAGTGATGGAAAAGAAACCGTCTATATAGCTACCGATGGCAATGGCGTCCATTTTCTTTCACATAAAAAACAGCAGGTGACGCGTCGTTTCTACCATGATGTAAGTGATAAGGAAGGGATTCGCAGTAATTCTGTCTACTCCTTACTCGTAGATGACAGGGGTGCCGTTTGGGTAGGGCATTTTCAGGCAGGCTTGGATTATTCACTCTACCAGAACGGTCTTTTCCGTACGTATGCCTATCCACCTTTGTTTAATTCGGCAAACCTCTCTATCCGTTCTTTCATAAGCAGAGGGCAGGAGAAAGTTATCGGTTCGCGTGACGGCTTGTTCTATATAAATGAGGCTACCGGAATGGTCAAGAGTTTTGTAAAACCTGTCCTGACCTCGGATTTGATACTGACAATCAGCTTCTATCAAGGAGAATATTATATAGGTACCTATGGGGGCGGCATGATGGTATTGAATCCGGAGACGTTATCGCTAAAATATTTTTCCCAAAGTGATACGGAGCTTTTTCAAAAAGGACATATCTTCTGTGTGAAACCGGATACAAAGGGAAATCTCTGGATAGGAACCTCACAGGGACTATTCAACTATAATGGGCAGACAAAACAGATAAAGCACTTTACCAGTGCCAATTCTCAACTGCCGGAGGGCAACGTGTATGAGGTCAGTTTTGATTCTACCGGTAAAGGGTGGATTGCCACTGAAACCGGTATGTGTATTTATGACCCGGCTTCCCAGAACTTGCGTTCCAATGTTTTTCCTGAAGGATTCGTGAATAAAGACAAAGTTCGAACGATTTATGAAGATTCCGAACATAATCTTTATTTTATCCGTGAGAAAGGGAGTTTGTTTACGTCTACGCTGACAATGGACCGCTTCTATAATCAGTCCGTATTTTCCACGCTTCCCGACAATTCTCTGATGGCGATTGTAGAGGATAATCAAGGTTGGTTGTGGGTAGGCTGTAATGACGGTTTGCTGCGTATAAAGAAAGAAGGCGAAGAGTATGACGCTTTCACTTTCAACGATGGAGTGCCCGGACCAACATTTACCAACGGAGCTGCCTATAAAGACGATAAAGGAATACTATGGTTCGGCAATACCAAAGGATTGATTTACGTTGACCCGAAGCGTGTGGATGAAGTACGTGGTAAGGCGCGTCCGATAGTATTTACAGATATATTGGCTAATGGTGTTTCTTTTACCGGTTCGTCTTTGAAATATAATCAGAATAATCTTACTTTCTGTTTTACGGATTTTGCCTACGGACTGCCTTCTGCCTTGCTGTATGAATATCAGTTGGAAGGGGTTGATAAAGACTGGAAACTATTGGCAGCACAGAACGAGGTTTCTTATTATGGACTTCCTTCCGGGACTTATACATTCCGTGTCCGTCTTCCGGGAAATGAACATTCGGAAGCTACCTGTCAAGTGACGGTACTTCCTATGATACCTTGGTGGGGATGGGCGCTTTTTGTCTTATTAATCATAGGAATTATAGCCTTTATACGTTATTATGTATGGAAGCGTATGCGCCGTTTACTCACTTCTCCTGTTCAGGTAGCTTCAACACCGGTGGAGGAAATATCCCGGAAAGAACAAGAGACGGAACAGTCGGAAACAATTGTTGAACAGTCGTCTACTGTTACCGAAGAGAAGTATAAGACGAATAGGTTAACTGAAGAAGAATGCGTGGAGCTTCATAGAAAACTGGTGGCTTATGTTGAGAAAGAAAAGCCTTATATTAATTCCGACTTGAAAATGGGTGATCTGGCTTCCGCATTAGATACTTCTTCGCATTCATTATCGTATCTTTTGAACCAGTATCTCAATCAGTCTTACTATGACTTTATCAATGAATACCGCGTCACTCAATTTAAGAAAATGGTAGAGGACAGTCACTATTCCCGCTATACGTTAACTGCATTGGCAGAACTTTGCGGCTTTAGTTCACGTGCTTCTTTTTTCCGGTCATTCAAAAAGAGTACGGGAGTCACTCCGAACGAATATATCCGTAGCATAGGTGGAACTGCTAAGGAGGAATAAATTTCGGTGAACCTCTTTTTTAATCTGTAATCTATTAATAGATAAGTTCTGCTTCATCCTGCATAAACTTTTCTTGTTCCTATTACAAAGTTGTTTTTCATAGGGATTAAATTATAAACGTAAGCTTTGTTTTTATAAACGCAACTTTCATTTATAAAAACGAAGGTTTCATTTATAAAAACAAAGCTTGCGTTTATAGTTTATTCTAAATCAACAGTAACTTTACTATAAGTACAAAGTAAGTTTGTCATTAATGCAATGAAACTTATCTCTAGTATTTCAGTGACAGCTTTAATGAGATACTAAAACGACAAGATGATAAAAGGAGAGAAGATAAAAGAATGAAGGGATGAAAGTAAAGGAGTGTAAGCTGAGCGAAAACATATTGTATTTAGCTTATAGAGTCTCATTTTATAAAATGAGACTCTATAAAGTTGAGGGTAATGTATTGATTATTAGGGTTATATATTAAAATGAGTCTATCTCGATTCGTTGAGATTGATATGCTCCATTTTCCGGTTACTATATCCGAAATCACCTTTATATTTGCATCGTGATTAAAACCGAAAAAGATAGTATTATGGAGACAATAACTAACACTTCCGACAACATTATCACTAATTCTTATAAAGAATATCATCAGGTGATTCTTACCTATATTACTTATCGTATCACTCATCGTTACGAAGCTGAGGATTTGGCTCAAGATGTGTTTGTACGTCTGCTGGACTATAAACAGATGCTCCGTCCAGATACAGTGAAGTATTTTTTGTTCGCCATTGCACGTAATATAGTAACCGATTATATTCGTCGGTATTATAAGAAACAGGAGATAGACAGTTATATGTATGATTTTGCCGTTACTTCGTCCAATGAGACAGAAGAGGCAATAATTGCCGATGACTTAGCTTCGGCTGAACAACGTCGGCTTGCTATCTTCCCCGAACAACGTCGGATAGTCTACACCTTAAGTCGTTATGGAGACAAGACATCTACTGAAATAGCGGAAGCCTTGCAACTCAGTCGTCGTACAGTAGAGAATCATCTATTTATAGGTCGTCGCGAAATGCGTGAGTTTTTCAGAAAATGTATTTAATCTTATTTATATAATATATAATCCTTTGTGCTTATGGAAAAAGAATCAGAATCTAGGGAGAGACATACTGATGCCTCATCAAATTTTAGAAAACAAGAAATAAACACTATTTTTAAACCTCAAATTTAATTTTATGAAACGAAGAGGATTAATTTTTAATTCGCGACCTGACAAGGCAGCAATGTTTGCGTTAGGGTTAATGCTGGGACTTTGTCCTGTCTCACAGGCGTGGGCCGATACGAATATAACTGACAGTCAAGTAGTGGCACAGGCTCAGAAGAAAGTGAAGGGGCAAGTGATTGATGCTACGGGCGAGCCGTTGATTGGCGTGAATATAAGTGTGATAGGCGGTACGGAAGGAACTATTACGGATATTGATGGAAATTATGCGATTAACGTACCTGCCGGAGCCAAACTGAAATTCAGCTATATCGGATATAAGGACCAGATTATAGATGTAGCTGCGCAAACGGTGATTAATGTAAAATTGCAGGAAGACAGCGAAGTGCTGGACGAAGTTGTGGTAGTAGGATATGGTTCGCAGAAGAAAGAAACATTGACCGGTGCCGTAACGGTAGTATCTGATAAAATGCTGACAAACAAAGGATCAATGTCCAGTCCCGTACAAGCCTTGCAAGGACAAGTTCCGGGGGTAATCATTACCCGTTCTTCCGGTGCTCCGGGCGATGAAAGCTGGGGTATGAAACTGCGTGGTGCTGTATCTGCCAATTCTACTGACCCGTTGGTTATCATTGATGGGGTGGAGTATGAGAGTGTGAATGAACTTCGTCTGTTAAACTCGGCAGATATCGAGTCTATCAATTTTTTGAAAGATGCCTCTGCCGCTATTTATGGTTCGAAAGCAGCCGGAGGTGTTGTTCTGGTAACTACAAAGCAGGCGAAAGAAGGGAAAGCAAAGATAGAATATAGTGGTTCTTATACACATAAGTTTGTAGGGTTGCAACCTAAGATGATGAGTATTGACCAATGGAGTGATGCTATTATTGCAGCTCGTACGAATGATGGTAAAGGTGCTGATGACCAGTGGATCCAGTATGCTAAGTTGGCGAAAGCTTATAAAGGAGGATATATTGATTTGTCCGTTAACCCCAATCCAATAACGGCGTTCGGGGATGTAGACGACTATGTATTCATGGATACTAACTGGCAGGATGTTTTATTTGGAAATGCAGGTTCCACGCAACATAACCTAAGCGTTTCAGGAGGAAATGATAAATCTCTGTATCGTTTGTCAGTGGGATATATGCATGATGATAGTACATTGAAATGGGGTAATAATAGCAATAAACGTTTCAATCTTCGTCTGACTAACACGGTAAAACTTACCGATGACTTTACAATTGAATCCGTGATTGCGTATAATCGTCAGGACCAGGTTTCTCCTACTATGATTGGCAGTGTGCTGACCTCCAGTTATCCGCAGCCGGGACTTCCGTCTTCTACAATGGATGGTAAACCTTATCACTGGGGAGGAAACTATACTCCCAACTGGTATGCTGAATTAGGTGGAGATAATAATTTGAAGGTTTCCGGTATCAATATCAGTGAGAATCTGAAATATAAGCTCACTTCTTATTTGGACGCAGTGGTTAATCTGGGATATAATACTTCTACTGCTACTCGCGATGCAGTGAAAAATAGTATTACCTGGTACACTTATGACGGGACGCTTAGTACAGCGAAACCCAATGCGATCTATAATCCGAATCAGGCATCGACCGAATATTCCAAATCATTTGCGCGTACGGACTACTATTCTGTTTCCGGTTATTTGAATTTTCATCAGACATTTGCGGAAAAGCATACGGTGAGTGCGATGTTAGGTGCCCAGTACAATCTGAAGGAATATGATTATACAGTTGTGACGGCAAAGGACGTACAGAGTTCGCTGGAAATACTTAACGGCTCGGGGGATATTTTTTTAAAGAACTCTGCCAAAACTTCTTCGCCTGACAAATGGCAGGAAGCGATGATGTCTTATTTCGGACGTTTCAATTATAACTATTTGTCGAAATATCTATTGGAAGCTAACTTGCGTTATGACGGATCATCCAAGTTCCTTCCGGAAAACCGTTGGGATTTCTTTTATGGCTTTTCCGGTGGTTGGCGTCTTACTGAAGAGAATTTTATGAAGAATGTGAAATTCTTGAACGAACTGAAACTCAGGCTTTCGTATGGTGTGGTAGGTAATCAGTCTGGGATATCTCGTTATGATGGCAGACAACTTTATAACTTCAATTCTGTGAACGGAGCTTATCTGGGTGACGGCAGAGTATCTTACGTAAAGAGTAACGGTGAAATTGCTACTACGGGGCGTAGTTGGGAACGGATCCATAATTATAACTTGGGTGTGGATTTCCAACTATTTAATAGCCGCCTTCAAGGTACTGTGGAACTGTTTATGAAGAAAAACAATAATATGTTGATTGCTGTAACTTATCCGGGCATTTTGGGTGACAAGGCACCTGCTTCCAATAGCGGTAAGTTTGAAGCGAAAGGTTATGAAGGCACTTTGACATGGTCGGACAAAATCGGGAAAGTAAATTACCACATTGGCGGTACGTTTACATACGCGGATAATAAATTGGTAGACTACGGAGGAGTAACAGTTTTCAAATCCGGATTTATAGACAAGCAACAAGGATATTCCCTAAATTCAGTGTTTGGATTGAAGTACTGCGGAAAGATTCAGACAGAGGAACAATTGCGTAAATATAAATATCAATACTACAACGGAAACGGGATTGGTATTCCGAGCGATATTCGTTTGGGAGATAATATGTATGAAGATGTGAATGGGGATGGCGTACTAGATGAAAAGGATTATGTGTATCTGGGTTCTGATGATCCGAAAATCTCTTATTCATTCAATTTGGGGCTGGAATGGAACAACTTTGACTTTTCCGCAGTCTTTCAGGGAGTTGCCAAACGTACCATTTTCCGCGACAGTAGCAATGATAATTACCGTATCCCGATGAAAGCCGCTCATTTAAATTCGACTACACAGTCGGTCGGGGATGTATGGAGCCCTGAAAATAGAGGCGGGCGTTATCCGAAATATACGAATATAAACTCTATAAACGATTATAACTACCAGTGTTCGTCCTGGTCGGTAGAAAATGGTAATTATTTGCGCTTGAAAAGTGTGACATTGGGATATAACTTCCCGACTTCGCTTCTGAACAAGATAAGAGTGATTAGCAGGATGCGTGTCTATGTGTCGGGCAATGACTTGTGGGAAGTTAGTAAAATTAACGACGGATGGGATCCGGAAGCTTCCCGTAAAGTTTCAGGAAACGGTCGTTTTCCCTTCAATCGTACTTGTACCGTAGGATTAGATTTAACCTTTTAATAGTTAGAATATGAAGATTATAAATATAATAAAAGCAATATTGCTGCTGTCAGTGGTGATAACTCTTCCTTCTTGTCTGGATCTTGATCCTAAGGCTCAGTTGGCAGATGCGAATTTGTGGCAGACTCCGAATGATTATAAATTATATGCCAATCAATTTTATGAATGGCCGCGTGATTTTGCTGCTGCTCTTTTCGATGGGCCGCATAGTGACACGCGTTCGGACCTGATCACATCTAGTGACTACAATGAATATAGTAAAGGAGTCAATACGATTCCTGTATCGGATGGTAATTATACAGGAGCCTATACTAAAATCCGTTATGCTAATATCTTATTACAGAATGCGGAGAATTATGCCAATCTGAATGATATAGCGCGCTATGTAGCAGAAGCTAAGTTTTTCCGTGCCTATGAGTATTTTGACTTGTTACAGCTTTTCGGAGATGCGATTATTGTGACCAAACCGGTTGATATAGACGCTGCAGAAATGAATGCGGCTCGTAATGACCGTTCGGAAGTAGCCGATCTTATTATCAGAGATTTGCAGGAAGCTATTCCTGATCTGCCGAGAGAAAGTGAGATTTCTACTGCCGATAAAGGGCGTGTTTCTAAAGGTGCGGCTCAAGCATTTCTGTCGCGTGTGGCATTGTATGAAGGGACTTGGCAGAAGTTCAGATCGGGCGACGTAACACGGGTTAATGATTTGCTGGATATTGCGGCAAGTGCTGCCTGGGATGTGATTGACAGCAAGCAATATGAAATCTTTAAACCGGAAGAGTTGGGAACGACAGCTTACAAATATCTGTTCATTCTGGAAAACGTGCAATCCAATCCGGCTAATATTACAAAGGCCAAGAATCTAGAGTACATTTTCTCTCGTCGTCATGATGAAGTGATTGCTCCGATTGGCAAGAATATAACGAAAGCTTGTTTTGCCAATGTACAGTGGATTACACGTAAGTTGGCCGAAATGTATTTGGGTGCGGACGGACTTCCTATTCATAATCCGAATTCTACAGTAGGAGTGAACTATTCTTCTCCTCAACAGGAATATGCCAAACGCGATAATCGTATGAACAACACATTGATGATTCCCGGAAATAGATATTGGAATAATAACGCGCCCCATACTACCTGGACGGATGCAGATAAGGCGGCTTTTGACAATAAACCATTCTATCCCACTAGCGGCAGTGGATATCATAATCAGAAATGGGCTACTGAGCGTGATGTGAAAGATACGTATGAAGGATATGATTTCCCGGTTATCCGCTATGCGGAGGTATTGCTGAATTATACGGAGGCTGTGTACGAGAGATATGCTGTTACCGATGGAAGCATTACGGATGAGTCTAAGGTGGATGCGGCCTTGAAATATTTGAATGAAGTTCGTAAACGGGTAAATCCGGATATGCCGGATTTGACAGTCTCGTTTGCCGCAACAAAAGGATTAAGTCTGCGGGAAGAGATTCGTCGTGAACGTACGGTGGAACTTTTCAATGAAGGTTTCCGTATAGACGATTTGAAACGTTGGAAGACGGCTGAAGTGGAAATGCCTAAAAATATGTTGGGAGTGAAATGGAGTACAACGGGTGATTGGAGTACATGGGCCACTGCCTGGAAACCTTCATACTCTACGGATACAGATGATGCCGGTATTGCGGGATGCCTGATGATTGAAACGGATCGTGTTTGGGAAAATAAGAACTATCTTTATCCGATTCCATCCGATCAGAAGCAATTGAATCCCAACATCGGTCAGAATCCGGGATGGTAACGTATTTATAAACCGAGGAATATAAAGAATATAATTATGAGATATACATTATTTAGTTTGGCTTTTCTTACGGCTATCTGTTTTACTGCATGTGATGATAGTAAAGAGTATGGAGACGGACTGGAGGAGAAGACCTTGATTTCAGAGATTACATTGGCTAACGTAGAAAATGGAAAACTGACTTTGGCTGCGTCTGTGGACTATATGGACTCTTTGATACAGTGTAAGATTGTACCGGAACAGCCGACCAACAGGAAGGTAAGCTGGTCTTCGTCAGATGAAAATGTGGCTACGGTAACACAAGACGGACTTGTACATGCGGTGAGTGCAGGCAAGGCGAATATTGTTGTGACTCCTGAAATTGGATTCGGAGCAAGCACCTTTTTTGAATTGACGGTAGTACCGGAGTTTATTCCGATTGCGGATTTTGAGTTTACGGATGATGATAAGAAGGATTTGTATGTTTCCGAAGAGAGGAGTTTGCGCCCCACTCTGTTGCCGGCAGGACACACTTATTCTATGGTGACTTGGAAGAGTAGTGATGAATCTATTGCTACTGTGACAAAAGAAGGTGTAGTGAGAGGTGTTAACGGAGGTACGAGTACAACGGGAAAGACTGTCACTATTACTGCTATTTCTTTAGATAGGGGAGGTTACGAGGAATCCTTTGATTTGAAGATTATACCGATTATATATGTTGAAAGTCTGACATTTGGTGAGCAGGAGGATTTATTGCCGGGCGAAAGTGCTAAACTGAACTTTACAACCGTTCCGGTGGATGCGACTATAGCTTCTTTAAAGTGGTCCAGTAGTAATACGGATGTTATAGAGGTGAATGATCAGGGTGTGGTAACCGCCAAAGCTTATGGAGAAGCTACCATTACCGCCACTACGACAACTGAAGTTTCGTATACAACTACGGTTAAAGTACCTTATGGCTTGATGAAATATTCATTTGATACCTCATTGTCTCCTTGGTATTTGAAGCAGGCGGATGGGTATACTTCATCTGCCGAGTTTAAAGCAGGAGGAGCAGTTGTGAAAATGGTTCCTAATCCTTCAAAGGGAAATTCTTGCCGTGCGGATCTTGTATTGACGTCAAATGGCAGTTATAAAGATAAGGTCTATTTGAATGTTGGGGTATATCCTTATCTGGCCATAAAAATGATCCGACCTTATGGAGCTGGTAAATTGCAAGGTAACATTAAACTTGATACACAGTATGGTGCCTATTTGGAGAATAGTGGCAGCGGAAGTAATAAATATACAATATTAGACGGTGCTGAAACTCCGGGAAGTCCGGAAGTATATTATTATGATCTGCAAAGAGAAAATGCTGTTGGAAATGGATCGAATAAACCTTTCCATACTTTCTCTAAAACAGAACCGGAAGAAATAAAGACACTCCAATTTGTAATGGCGGACTTCAAAGAAGCTAACGGCTCAAATACGGAATATACAGTATATTGGGTACGGACTTTCAAAACTATTGAGGATTTAAAAGCTTTCGTTGAAAATGAAAACACTAATAATTAATAAAGACTATGAGAACTAGAAATATATTCATCCTGTTTACGATGCTTGCGCTCCATTTGAGCGCATGCACCGACATCGAAGATGGTACTACCGATATTGATTCGTGGCCTGCTATTAATGAGTATACCCTTGCTCATCCTTGTATGCTGCATACTGCAGCCGATTTATCTTATGTTGCATCAAAGTTGACCGTAGCTCCTTGGAGTGAAGGATATGATAAATTGAAGAACTCCGGATATTCCTATGCGGGATATGTTCCTACGCCGCAGGAGGTATTGGGACGTATGGACCAGGGGAACTGGGCCAGCAAGTTTCCGGAATGGTGGAATAACTATACTTATTTCTATAAAGACGCTGCCGCTGCTTATCAGCTGGCACTTCGTTGGAAACTGGAAGGTGACGTTGCTTGCGGGCAAACAGCCGTTAAGATATTGAATGCCTGGGCTGAAACTTGCAAAGGATTGGTCCGTGTCAAGAGTTTGGCAAATGATAGAACCTATGACGCGAATGGTGAAATAGCCGATCCGAACGAATATCTTATTTCTATTAATGTCCACCAAATGGCTAATGCTGCCGAAATTATGCGTACGGATGAGACGCTCTTCACAAAAGCTCAATTGTCGGCGTTCCAGACAATGATGAAGAATGTATTTTATCCTGCCGCTTCTGATTTTCTGGCTCATAAGGAAGCATGCAAACAGCATAGCTGGCTTAACTGGGATTTAGCTCAGATGACATCGATTCTCTCTATCGGCATTCTTTGTGATGATCAGGACAAAATCAATGAGGCTATTTTGTATTTTAAGTATGGAGTAGGCAATGGTAGTATAGACAACGCTGTTCCTTTTCTTCATCAGGATCCGGATGGACACGGAGTATTGGGCCAAGGACAGGAATCCGGCCGTGACCAGGGGCACGCTACACTTTGTATTGCTTTGATGGGTGCTTTCTGCCAAATGGCATATAATATCGGCGAGGACCTTTTTGCTTATCAGGATAATAAAGTACTTGCTATGGCAGAATACACGGCTAAGTATAATCTATGGAAAGACTTTGATGATCGGTCTTCTACCTCCAATGAGAAATTTGTGTATAGCAAAGAGGGATTCCCTTATAGTTTTTACGAGAACTGTAGTTGGCAATGTCCTGCGCTTTCTTCCAAAGAAGAAAATGATAAGTCGAGAGGAGAGATTCGTCCTTGTTGGGCACTGATCTACTATCATTATAAAACAAAAGGGATAGAAGCTTATTATACTAAAAAGTTTATGGATGGTATGGGTGTAGAAGGTGGCGGTGGTCATTACGGTTCTACTAGCGGCGGATTCGACCAACTGGGATTCGGGACTTTGATGTATACGAAAGAATAATAGGAAGCTTTATAGAAAAAAATAGTGGAGGGGATTAGGTATTTACTTAATCCCCTTCGTATATATAAGCAAATAGATTGTTTGAAATGAAAGTTATTAGATTCGGTTTTTCGGTTGGTTAGTCTTTTTATAAAGGTAGAAAGAATTTGTTTTTAGGAATAACGATTGAATTTAGAATGAAATTGATTAGTAAGGTATATGCGTAAAAAGATTCTGTTTTTGGCAGGGATGATGGCTTGCTGCACATGGGCGGGCGCACAAGAAATTTCTAAGACCTGGGTGGCTGATAAGGGAAATGGTACTTATCAGAACCCGGTTCTTCATGCTGATTATTCCGATCCGGATGTGTGTGCAGTCGGAGATGATTTTTATATGACGGCATCCAGTTTTAATTGCATTCCCGGCATTCCTATCCTTCACTCCGGAGATTTGGTGAATTGGTCGTTGGTGAACTATGCGTTGCCGGTGCAGGAACCGAAAGAATTTTTCGATAAGGCCCAACATGGTAAAGGGGTATGGGCGCCGTCTATCCGTTTCCATAACGGAGAGTTTTATATCTACTGGGGCGATCCGGACTATGGGATTTACATGATAAAGACGAAAGACCCGAAAGGCAAATGGAGTAACCCCGTATTGGTGAAAGCCGGAAAAGGGATGATTGATGCTACTCCCTTGTGGGATGAAGACGGGAAAGTATATCTGATATATGCCTATGCCGGAAGCCGTAGTGGGGTGAACAGTATTCTTGTGATTTCAGAATTGAATGAAGAAGGAACGGAAGTCGTTTCTGATCCGGTAATGGTATTCGATGGTAACGACGGAAAGAATCATACGGTAGAAGGTCCGAAACTCTATAAACGGAACGGATACTATTATATTTTTGCTCCGGCAGGTGGTGTGGCTAACGGTTGGCAGTTGGTGCTTCGCTCGAAGAACATCTATGGACCTTATGAGTCGAAAATTGTAATGGTACAAGGGCAGACGAATATAAACGGTCCTCATCAAGGCGGTTGGGTAGATACTAATACGGGTGAGTCTTGGTTTATTCATTTTCAGGATAAGGGAGCTTACGGACGTGTGATTCACTTGAATCCGATGAACTGGGTAAATGACTGGCCGGTAATCGGAGCGGATAAAGACAAGGACGGTTGCGGTGAACCTGTGACTACTTATAAGAAGCCGAATGTAGGAAAGACTTATCCGATAATCACTCCACCGGAGAGTGATGAGTTCAATACCCGGCATTTAGGGTTACAGTGGCAATGGCACGCTAATAAGCAAGATACTTATGGATTCACTACCGATTTGGGATATCTTCGCCTGTATGCGGGCAGTCTCTCGAAAGAATTTGTGAACTTCTGGGAGGTGCCGAATCTGTTGATGCAGAAGTTTCCGGCCGAAGAATTTACAGCTACCACTAAGTTGACGTTTACCGCCAAGCAGAATGGTGAACAAGCCGGACTCATTGTAATGGGATGGGATTACAGTTATCTTTCGATTCGCAAGGCGGGGGATAAATTTATTCTGCAACAGGCTGTTTGTAAAGATGCGGAACGGCAGAATCCCGAACAGGTAAAAGAGTTGGCAAGTATACCGGTAGAATATCTGAAGATGCCCGGTGTAGCAGATAATGAATGGAAAACAGTTTATTTGCGAGTAAAAGTCCGTAGAGGTGCTGTCTGTACATTTGCTTATAGTCTGGACGGAAAGAAATATACGACGGTAGGAGAGGCTTTCACTGCCCGTCAAGGCAAGTGGATAGGAGCTAAAGTCGGTATATTCTGTGTGACTCCTAACGAAGGAAATCGTGGTTGGGCGGATATAGACTGGTTCCGGATGACTAAGTAATTGATAGATAACTGACAAAGAGAAATAAAGATTAAGAATTAATACGAAGATAGTAAGATTAAGATGAAAAAGTTGGTAGTAGGTTTGGCTGTGATGTTAGGGTTCTGTATGTGTGCTCATCAGCCTTCCGGTACATTAGATGTGAATAAGGCATTGGATTACTGTGCAGAGCAGACACAACGTACGCTTGCGGAGCTGAAAACAGATTCCGGAATCGATTATACGATGATGCCGCGTAATATCATGGCCGATGAGCAACATTGGAACTGTCGTAAAGCGACGAAAGAAGAATGGTGTGCGGGATTTTGGCCGGGAGTGCTGTGGTATGATTATGAATATACGCAAGATAAGCATATTAAGGAAGAAGCGGAGAAGTTTACGAACTCTCTGGAGTTTCTTTCCAAGATTCCGGCTTTCGATCATGATTTGGGATTCCTTGTTTTTTGCAGTTATGGAAACGGTTATCGGCTAACCAAGAATCCGGCATATAAACAAGTAATTCTGGATACTGCCGACACACTGGCTACTTTATTCAATCCGGTAGTAAGAACAATACTTTCATGGCCTCGTGAAGTAGAACCTCGTAACTGGCCGCACAATACAATCATGGACAATATGATCAACCTCGAAATGCTTTTTTGGGCGGCAAAGAACGGCGGCAATCCCTACTTATATGATGTAGCGGTAGCACATGCCGACAAGACCATGAAATGCCACTTTCGTCCCGACTATACTTCGTATCACGTTGCTGTATATGATACAATTACAGGTAATCTGATTAAAGGTGTCACTCACCAGGGATATGCCGACAGTACTATGTGGGCGCGTGGGCAAGCATGGGCGATTTATGGATACACAGTAGTCTATCGAGAAACGAAAGACCCTAAATATCTTGACTTTGCGCAGAAAGTGACGGATGTCTATTTGGAAAGACTTCCTGAAGACAAAGTACCCTACTGGGATTTCGACGATCCGGGAATACCGGACGCTCCCCGTGATGCTTCAGCAGCAGCAGTTGTAGCTTCCGCCTTGCTCGAACTGTCCACTTATCTTCCGAATGGAAAAGGAAAATATTATAAAGACGCTGCAATCGAAATGTTGGCAAGTCTAAGTTCCCGCCACTATCAGAGTGGCAAAAGTAAACCTTCATTCTTATTGCATAGTGTAGGACATTGGCCGAATCATTCGGAAATAGATGCGTCTATTATTTATGCAGACTACTATTATATCGAAGCATTGCTAAGATTAAAACGTTTGCGGGAAGGACAAACAGTACAAGGATAAATATTTATACCAGTCTGTTGCGGAAAGTAACGATACGAATATAATATTACAAGGTAAAAAAAGAAATGCTCTGCAAAGAACGTTCAGTTCTCGCAGAGCATTTTTACTGGTTAGGGGTTAGGTTCTTTTATTATTGTTTCACCTTGATGATGTCATAGTTCAGATCGCTGACAGCTTCCTGTAAGCTATCGTTTACCAGACGAAGGGTGGTGTCGTTCACAATTACAAAATACATGGGAGCTTCACCGTTTTTCGGAGTTAACTTCACAGCCGTAACAGGTTTTTTGTTCACTACCTTGTGTACGGTTTGCTGTTTTCCGTTTGAGGTAAACGTCTTGTTTTGGCCCTGACCTTCAGCATCAAGGTAAGTCATATCCAGTGTATACGTAGTATCTACGCCGTCGGTTGCAGCGTTCAGGGTCAGTACATAGTCAATACCCGGACCGTCGGCAGCAGGAA
>ERZ839767.3506-NODE-3506-length-17804-cov-6.468195_pt1 | contig 17804 bp, 11 predicted proteins | sample MGYA00519879_ERZ839767 | MGnify/ENA primary metagenome ERZ839767 (study PRJEB31850, sample SAMEA3708852) | human gut metagenome | biome: human gut; feature: human-associated habitat; material: faeces | place: China | collected 2014 ...
ATGTTCTCCTGCATTTGTTTATCTCCATTCCATCTCTGATAACTCATTTACGAGATTTTATCACTCATGATAAGTTTTTGCAAGATATTTCATGTTTCTTTTACAGAACTTTTAGCTCTGATTCATTTCTTTTATTTGGATTTCATGGGGTCTGACCCCAATGTGGTCTTTTAGAGCAACGTTAGTAGCCTATGCTCTCGTTTTCCTTTATAACTTCTGAAACTGCATGTCACACAGTCAGATGAAACACCGACACAGGTCATAAAGGACAGCAGCCATCCAAACAGCAAATGTTACATGTGGGTGCATCGTTCCGGCGAGTTTTATCAGGAGCGCCCTGTCGTGATATACGAATACCAGAAAGACCGGGATCATCAAAAGCCACTGGAATTCTACAGGGATTATAAAGGGATCCTTGTCACGGATGGGTTACAGCAGTATCATCTGGTAGATAAAAAACTGCCGGATGTGACCAATGCAAACTGCTGGGCACATGCCAGACGCGATTACGCTGACGCGGTCAAGGCTTTCAAGGGACCCGAGAAGAAGCATCTGAAGACCTCGGTTGCCCATAAAGCACTCTTACAGATCGGAAAGATCTACATTGAAGATGGCAAGGCTAAGGTGCTCCCAAGTCCTGAAGACCGATATAAATACCGCCAGGAGAAGGTATTACCTCTTGTGGAGGCTTATTTCGCGTGGGTAAAGGCGCAGAACCCGGTAACCATACTGAGTGAGAAGACGAGGGACGGGCTTTCGTACAGCATAAACCATGAGAGACAGTTAAAGACGTTTCTTGAAAACGGTATGGTACCGATAGACAACTCCGTGACCGAGCGCGCGATCCGTCCGTTCACGATCGGCAGAGCTGACTGGCACATCATTGACACTGTTCACGGGGCCGAGGCCAGTGCTGTTATTTACAGCCTTGCTGAGACCGCGAAAGCCAATAATCTGAAAATTTACGAGTATCTGAAATATCTGCTTGAGAAGATCCCTGAGCATATGGATGAAACGAATCTTGATTTCACAGACGACTTACTTCCGTGGTCAGAATCTTTACCCGATTGCTGCCGGAGATGAGATGTTGATATGATACCGCCCACCGCTGAGATGCGGTGGGCGGATTCTTTTTTGGGGGTACGCGTGGTTGAGCTGGTACCCATGAACGAGTACATTACCAGATTCAGTACTGTGCGTTCACATATTCGAAATAATTATATGCTATAATGGAATCAATGAACTATCAGGAGATGAAAGATTGAAACAATCCAATCACACGAGAGCTACAAATAGGCACACAAACCCAGACCACCCGAAAGTGGTCAAAAAATGGTATTGTAATCTTCTTAACCGACAGATGTCGGAGACGAAATAATGTACCCCTGACGCTGTAAGATAAAGACAGCTTCCTCAATCGTCACGTTACGATGCTCCGGAGTAGTGTCGGAATTACGGTAAAGTTCTGGATTGTAAGGTTCACGCTTTTTGAGAATGTTGTAAATGGCGGTCAGTAATATTCTCGCAATTGCAATCACGGCTTTCTTGTGACCTCTGCGCTTTCTCAGAGCATTGTAACGGTTAACGATTTCCGGGTGCTTGTTTTTGCTCTTGATAGCGGCAAGCGCACATTGAACAAGAAGCGGCTTGATGTAAACACCCGCGCGGCTGATACGAGTGGTTTTCTTCTTTCCGGCACTCTGGTCATTCTGCGGAGCAAGACCCGCCCACGAGCAAAGATGCTTTGAAGTCGGAAACACCGACATATCCACACCAAGCTCCCCGATAACGGCAATAGCCGAATAAGCGGTCAGTCCGGGAACGGTAGAAACAAGGTCAACCTCCGGAATATATTTTTCGGCGGTCGAGAGAATCAATGACATCAGATTTGCCTTGCAGAGTTCAAGCCCATCCATATGGGAGCGGATAATCCGCAGTTTTTCAGCTTGCTCGGCACACATTTCACCGTCAACGGCGGCAAGGACTTCCTCATCGGTTGCTTTCATGCCTTTGGTACGAAAGACAGACACATCGGAGATTTTCTCCGACGGATTGGCGAGGATACGACCGATAATGTTGGAAGAAGCTTTACCGAAGACATCGGAGAAAACGCTGTCGAGCTTCAGATTGGAAACGGTCAGACAATTCTGCGCACGGTTCTTTTCGCCTGTGGTATAGTTTGTGAGTTTTACGTTGTAGCGTACAAGGTCACGAAGCTGACGGATGTCGGCGGGAGGAATAAAGCTGCCGGAAACAAGGTCGTGCTTGAAAATGTCGGCAATCCACTTAGGGATAAGCTGAATAAATGGAGTTTTCACGCGAAAAAGGCTTGGATTTATGGGCTTTTTCGGAGTCTGAATACCGAACCGTGTAAATGGCAAAAATAACTCCAGAAATAAAAACAAGGAGAAAAAAGCCGTGAAAGAGAGCAGAAACAAACTGACCGAGAAGGAAATGGAGCTTGCGCGAATGTTGATGTCGGAGTGCAATACCACCGCCGACGTACAATCGAAACTCAAACGGCTCTTTGCCGGCACCATCGAGCAGATGCTGGAGGCAGAGATGGATGAGCATCTCGGTTACGAGAAGAATTCGGTTCTCGGAAATAATTCGGGTAACAGCCGCAACGGTTACGGCAAAAAGACTATCATAAGCGACTACGGTGAATGCGAAATATCCGTCCCCCGCGACCGCAACGGTGAGTTCGAACCCAAAGTCATAGAAAAACGTCAGACCAGAACCGACGAGATAGAACAGAAAATAAACGCCATGTACGCAAAAGGCATGTCCCAGCGAGACATCGAAGACACTGTTCGTGAAATATACGGCTCCGAAATCTCTCAGGGGATGATCTCGAAGATCACCGACAAGATCCTCCCTGAAGTCAACGAATGGCAGAACCGACCTCTCGAAAAGATATATCCTGTTGTCTTCTTTGACGGCATAGTCTTCAACTCCAGAAAGGATAACAGGATCGTGACCAAGTGTGTCTACTCAGTCCTCGGCATAAACATGGAGGGTCAGAAAGAGATCCTCGGCACATGGATATCCGAAAACGAGTCAGCAAGCTTCTACGCGAGTATCTGTTCTGATCTCAGAAATCGCGGTGTTTCCGACATTTTCATCGCTTGTCATGATAATCTGACAGGATTATGCGACGCGATAAACGCGGTATTTCCGAAAACAAAGAACCAACTCTGTATCGTTCACCAGATCAGGAACAGCTGCAAGTTCGTTCCGTATAAGGACAGGAAAGCTGTCTGTGCTGATCTCAAGGAGATATACGGAGCGGTGAATCTTGAGGACGCTGAATTTGCAAAAGAGGAGTTCCGTGAGAATTGGGATAAGAAGTATCCGAATATCCTGAAATCATGGGACAGAAACTGGAATGAGCTTACGACTTTCTTCGAATATCCTCCGGAAATACGGCATCAGCGAAGAAGAAGTGAGATTATGGGGTACCGGCACCCCCTTGCGCGAATTCCTCTGGAGCGAGGAGATGGCAGATGCCAGCGTCTTCGTCATGGAACACGTCGACTTCAAAGATACCTTCAAGCCGGGCGACAAGGAAATCCGCAACTGTCACATCAATATCGGTACGGGCAAGGAAATCACTATCCGCCAGTTGGCAGAGCTGATTGTCAACACCGTAGGCTATCAGGGCCGGTTGACCTTCGACACTTCCAAACCCGACGGCACCATGCGCAAACTGACCGATCCCGGTAAGTTACATGCATTGGGATGGCATCATAAGATTGATATCGAGGAAGGTGTGCAACGCATGTACCGATGGTACTTGGGAAAGTAATTAGTGACGTCTGATTAGCCATGAATGCCATACGGTACAAGGTGGGAACTGTATTGTTTATATTGCTGATACTTTTATCAGGTATCAGCCCAACCATGAATGCCATGATAGCTCCCGTGACCTATTCCGTTCGCGGCAAAGTCATCGACAGACAGTCCAGACAACCCGTGGCCTACGCCAACGTTTTCGTTGCCGGCATCCCCGGGAAAGGGGCATCCACCGATTCACTCGGCACATTCAAGATAGAGCAGGTACCTCCGGGCATCTATAGCCTTGAGGCATCCTGCATAGGATACCAGACTGTTTCCACCCCCGAATATATCGTTTCAGCCTCAACCCCGTTCATCGAGATAGAGATGGAAGAGGATGCCAATCTGCTGAACACAGTAGTGGTGGTGCCTTCCCCCTTCCGGCGAAATATCGAAAGCCCGGTCAGCATGCGTATCATCGGCTTGCAGGAAATAGAGAAAAGTCCCGGAGCCAACCGGGATGTTTCGCGCATCGTACGCTCCTATCCCGGCGTCTCTTTCTCTCCCATCGGCTATCGCAACGACTTGATTGTTCGGGGCGGTTCTCCTTCCGAAAACCGCTTTTATATGGATGGCATCGAAATCCCCAACATCAACCACTTTGCCACTCAGGGTGCATCCGGAGGACCGGTAAGTATTGTCAATGCCGACCTGATACGCGAGATTACATTTTATACGGGCGCCTTCCCCGCCAACCGCTCCGGAGCCTTGAGTTCCGTCCTCGACTTCCAACTCAAGGACGGAAATCCGGACAAGCAGGCGTTCAAAGCCACCATCGGCGCATCGGAAGTCTCGCTCAGCGGAGCAGGCCATCTGGGGCAGCGCACCACTTATCTGTTCTCCGCACGCCAGTCCTACCTGCAACTTTTGTTCAAGGCTTTGGGACTGCCCTTCCTGCCCAATTTCATTGACGGACAATTCAAAACAAAAACCCGTTTCAACGAGCACAGCGAGCTGACCCTGCTTGGTCTTGCAGGCATTGACAAGATGAAACTGAATACCGATGAAAAAGGAGAAGATGCCGAATATCTGCTCAGCTATCTCCCCACTATCCATCAGGAAACATTCACTCTCGGAGCCTCTTACAGACACTACAATGGAAGGCACGTACAATCCCTTATACTGAGCCATAACTACCTGAACAACCGCAATCTGAAATACCGCAACAACGATGACTCTTCCGAAGACAACCTGACCCTGCGCCTACGCTCCACAGAACAAAAGACCACCCTGCGTTTCGAAAACCAAACGCGCTTGGGAGCATGGACCCTAAAAGAAGGAGCAGAACTGAACAACTCCATCTATACAAACCACAGCAGGCAAAGACTATACGGCAGTCATTCGGGTACGCTTTCCATCTACGAAACCTCACTCAACATCTTCGGCTGGGGGGCTTTCTTCTCTTCCAACTATACCACCGCCGACAAGCGTCTGGCCCTTTCTGCCGGTATCCGTATGGATGGCAACACTTACAACCGAAAGATGCGGCAGCTATGGAAACAGTTCTCCCCACGCCTCTCTGCATCCTACAAACTCTCGGAACAATGGACCCTGAGCGGAAGTACCGGCCTCTACCACCAATTGCCTCCCTACACCGCTTTGGGATATAAAGACAATGAAGGGCAATATCTCAACAAAAACCTGAAGTACATGCAGGTCTTTGAAAGCAGCCTCGGTGTGGACTGGCACCTGCAAGACCGGTTCATGGTTTCTGCAGAAGGTTTCTTCAAGCGTTACAGCCGTATGCCACTTTCCCTCCAAGACAACATTCCGTTGGCATGCAAAGGAAACGATTACGGTGTCACCGGCAACGAAGCACTCGTCCCTACAGCCAGCGGCAGGGCCTACGGACTGGAAACCATGTTCCGCTGGCAGGCATCCGGCAAGTTCAATCTCGTATCCTCCTTCACCTTATACCGCAGCGAATACCGCAACCGTCCAGATGGAGACTTCATTCCATCTGCCTGGGACAACCGTTTCATACTCAACATGAGCGGTACATACAACCTGCCCCGGCGCTGGAGCATAGGAGGCAAGCTAAGCTATATAGGCGGCAGCCCCTACACTCCCTATGATGAAGACAAATCATCACTCGTAGAAGCATGGGATGCCAAAGGACAGCCCTACTACGACTATGCGTACTATAATACCGGGCGGCTTCCCAACTTTGCCCAGTTAGACTTGCGTGTGGACAAGTCCTTCTACTTCCATCACTGCATGATAGGAATCTATCTGGACATACAGAATATCACCGGCAACAAACTGAAGCAGCCGGATGTGATAATGAGTACGGGCATCATCGAAAATCCGTCTGCTCCTGTTGCCGAACAGCGCTATAAAATGAAATACCTCAAGCAGGAAAGCGGCACTATCCTGCCTACTTTAGGTATAACTGTCGAGTTTTAGCAAATAGCCGCCATAAAAACTATTTTCCCTATAAAAGTTTGCTTTCTATATATAAACCCTTATATTTGCACAATTTTCAACCAAATGTGCAATTAATATCATGGAACAAAGTTTTATCGCCTATATAGAGAATAGCATAAAGGAAAATTGGGATTTAGACGCTCTGACCGACTACAAGGGAGCAACTCTACAATATAAGGACGTAGCCCGCAAAATAGAAAAGCTGCATATCATTTTCGAGGCAAGCGGCATCAAGAAAGGCGATAAGATTGCCGTCTGTGGCCGCAACAGTTCCCACTGGGGCGTAACGTTCCTCGCAACATTGACCTACGGTGCGGTAATCGTCCCCATCCTTCACGAGTTCAAGGCAGACAATGTACACAACATCGTGAACCATTCCGAAGCCAAACTGCTTTTCGTAGGCGACCAGGTTTGGGAAAACCTCAACGAAAGTGCCATGCCGCTGCTGGAGGGCATCATGATGATGGCAGACTTCTACATTCTTGTCTCCCGCAGCGAAAAGTTGGACTATGCCCGCGAACATCTCAACGAAATGTTCGGTAAAAAATACCCCAAGAACTTCCGCAAGGAGCATGTCAGTTATCACAAGGACCAGCCCGACGAACTGGCGGTCATCAACTATACATCCGGCACCACCAGTTACTCCAAAGGAGTGATGCTGCCCTACCGCAGCCTTTGGTCAAACACCACTTTTGCTTTCGAAGTATTGCCGCTGAAAGCCGGTGACAAGATTGTCTCCATGCTGCCAATGGCACATATGTACGGACTTGCATTCGAGTTTCTGTATGAATTCGCCGTAGGTTGCCACATATTCTTCCTCACTCGTATGCCCAGCCCCAAAATCATTTTCCAGGCTTTCACCGAAGTGAAGCCTAACCTGATTGTGGCTGTTCCGCTCATTATCGAAAAGATTATAAAGAAGAGCGTACTGCCCAAGCTGGAAACTCCCGCCATGAAGCTGTTGCTGAAAGTACCCATCATCAATGACAAGATAAAGGCGACCGTACGCGAACAAATGATTCAAGCCTTTGGCGGAAACTTTGCAGAAATCATTGTAGGAGGAGCTGCCTTCAACCAGGAAGTGGAGCAGTTCTTAAAGATGATAGATTTCCCCTATACGGTAGGCTATGGAATGACGGAATGCGGCCCCATCATCTGTTACGAGGATTGGACCCGCTTCAAACCCGGTTCTTGCGGAAAGGCCGCACCGCGTATGGAGGTGAAAATCCTATCATCCGATCCCGAAAACATTCCGGGAGAGATTGTCTGCCGTGGTCCCAATGTCATGCTGGGTTACTACAAGAACGACGAGGCCACCGTACAGGTACTCGACAAAGACGGCTGGCTGCACACCGGAGACCTTGCCCTGATGGATGCCGAAGGCAACGTAAGCATCAAGGGACGCAGCAAGAACATGCTCCTTGGTCCGAGCGGTCAGAATATCTACCCGGAAGAGATAGAAGACAAACTGAACAATATGCCGTATGTAGCCGAAAGCATCATCGTGCAGCAGAATGAGAAACTGGTAGGTCTGGTTTACCCCGACTTCGATGATGCCTTTGCCCATGGGCTGAACAATGACGACATCGAACGCGTCATGGAGGAAAACCGTGTGGCACTGAATGCAGAACTGCCCGCATACAGCCAGATATTCAAAATGAAAATCTATCCTGAAGAATTTGAAAAAACGCCGAAGAAATCTATCAAACGCTTCTTGTATCAGGAGGCCAAAGGATAATGTAAAAAAACAATTAAACTACAACCTATCTAACCCTTTCTAAATTATTATCTAAATGAGAAACGAATTATTATTATCCGCCATGCTTCCGATATGCGGAATGGCGGGAGAAGCGTATGGCATGCCGCCTGGGGATGCCGTACCTGCTCCAAAAGAGCAGCCAAACATCATTCTGTTCCTAGTGGATGACATGGGATGGCAAGACACGTCCCTCCCCTTTTGGACACAGCGTACCAAGTACAACGATACGTACCATACTCCCAACATGGAACGGATGGCTACACAAGGCAAAATGTTTACGCAGGCCTATGCATGCAGCATCAGTTCACCTACGCGTGTCAGCCTTTTTACGGGAATGAATGCTGCCAGGCATCGAGTCACCAGTTGGACCCTCCGCAAGAACACTACCCATGAACAACCCGACTCGGTCATGATTTATCCGGAATGGAACGTTAACGGCATTTGTCAAGAGCCTGGCGTGGAACGGACCACACAAGTCACCTCCCTGGCCGAAGTGCTCAAAGACCATGGCTATCACACCATTCATTGCGGAAAAGCCCACTTCGGTGCTGAAGGCACTCCCGGAGCCGACCCGTTGAAAATGGGGTTTGAAGTGAACATAGCCGGACATGCTGCCGGTTCACCTGCCAGCTACTATGGCAAGGAGAATTTCGGCAACAAAACAGACGGTAAAAGCCCGCTGGCTGCCGTACCCGGTCTGGAGAAATATCATGGAACCGACACTTTCCTAAGTGAAGCCCTTACCATAGAGGCCATGAAGGCCCTGGACGATGCACAGCAGACTGACAAGCCATTCTTTCTGTACATGGCACACTATGCCATCCATACCCCTATACAACCTGACATGCGTTTCTACCAGAAGTACCTGGACAAAGGCCTTCCTCCGGTAGAAGCTGCCTATGCTACTCTCATTGAGGGTATGGACAAAAGTCTGGGAGACATTATGGATTATCTGGACAAGAACAACCTGACGGAAAACACTATCCTCATCTTCATGTCCGACAATGGCGGTTTGGCGGCCCATACCCGCGCCGGACAACTGCATGTCCAGAACTATCCGCTCAACAGTGGTAAAGGTTCCGCCTACGAAGGAGGCATACGTGAACCGATGATTGTCCGCTGGCCGGGCATCGTAGCGCCCCAAACCCAATGCGACCATTACCTGATGATAGAGGACTTCTTCCCCACCATCCTTGAGATGGCAGGCGTAGACAACTATACAACCGTACAGCAACGCGACGGCATCAGTTTCATGCCATTGCTCACCGGAAAAGGTAAAATGAAAGACCGTGATATCTACTGGCATTATCCCAATAGCTGGGGTCCTTCCGGCCCGGGCATCGGAGCCACTTGCTCCATCCGTTCGGGCGAGTGGAAGCTGGTGTATTATTTCGGTGACGGTAGACGGGAACTTTTCAACATCCCCGCCGACATCAGTGAAAAACATGATATGGCCCGAGAGAAGCCTGAAGTTGTCAAAGAGTTGTCACGGAAATTAAGTAATTACCTCCGGTCTGTGGATGCGCAGCGCCCTCTGTTGCGTGCCACCCGCCAACCAGCTCCCTGGCCGGACGAAATATAGAAAAAAGTATGAAACGAAACCTTTCCCTCCTCCTTGTGTCCCTGCTTTTTGCAGGGACAGCTCTTGCCCAAGAACATAATCCGGGCAGCGTACAGCCGGATACGATTCAGAAATCCTCCGAGAAATCTTTCCGGAAACAACGCTCTCCACGAACAGACCATGGCCCGGTAGGTATCAATATCTCCTTATGGAAAAACATCTCCACACAGCGGACTGATACCATAGGAAGCACCTGCTTCAATCTGGGTGTGTTCTCCTCCATGAACCGTCTGAATGGCCTCGGCATGAATATTCTTGGCAGTGTAACCGGCAGGGATGTGAACGGTGTACAGATGGCAGGTCTGTCAAATATGGTGGGGGGAAGCATGCGAGGCATGCAGATAGCAGGAATTACCAACATCAATGGCAACAACCTTATCGGAGTATCCGTTTCGGGACTGGTAGGTATCACCGGAAACCATGCGCAAGGCGTCATCATTTCCGGCCTGGCAAACATCAGTGGGGACTATAATCGTGGCGCCTCCATAGGCGGCCTGTTGAATATCAGCGGAGAAGGTGCTTCCGGCATACACTTTGCCGGACTCGCCAATATTTCCGGTGGAAATTTCAAAGGATTTTCAGGGGCCGGCCTGCTAAGTGTAATCGGTGAAGACTTGAATGGCATGCAGATGTCCGCCCTTACCAACATCACCGCCGGAGATATGACCGGTGTTCAGGTTTCCGGCCTGGGCAATGTGGTGGGTGGTACAGCCCGAGGATTACAAATAGGCGCTGCCAATATGGCCATACGTGCCAAAGGGCTTCAAATAGGTCTATTCAACTACTACAAAGAAAAATTAGATGGTTTCCAGTTGGGATTAGTCAATGCCAATCCCCAAACAAAAGTTCAACTGATGTTTTTCGGTGGTAATGCCACCAAGCTGAATGTAGGTGCCCGTTTCAAGAACCGGCTCTTCTATACCATCCTCGGTGGCGGTACCCATTATCTGGATTTTGGCGATAAGTTTTCCGCTGCCCTCTTCTACCGTGCCGGTCTTGAATTACCGCTCTACAAACAGCTGTTCATCAGCGGAGATCTGGGATACCAACATATAGAAACCTTCAAGAACAAGGACTACGGCATTCCGGCACGTCTCTATGCCCTCCAGGCACGTGTCAATCTGGAATACCACCTGACCGAGCGCTTTGGCATATTCCTCACCGGCGGTTATGGCGGCAGCCGCTACTACACCCAAGGGAAAACCTATGACAAAGGCATCATTGTAGAGGGCGGGGTGACGATACTGAAATTATAAATTATTGTTTCTCCTTAATCAGCCCCGTCCTATACGCCACCAGCAGTTTCATCAAATCCTGAATCTGCGTAACGAGTTCACTTCCTTTATCCGTATCCTTCACCATCATACGCTGCGAATTGAATTCGACAACCAGGGTTGTAGACTTGATGTCTTGTCCTTCTTCAATGGCTTTCTGACGGCTCTGGAACGGCTCATGCTGCACCAACTGCAAGCCGTGGGAATGATATACCAGCGTATATCCCGCAATTCCCGTTTCCGGCTGATAGGCTTTTGAAAAACCACCGTCAATCACCAGCAGCTTACCATCCGCTTTGATGGGTTTCTCACCTTTAATGGTCTTTACCGGTACATGTCCGTTGATGATATGCGAATGTGGCCCCGGCTTCACGCCGAACTCTTCAAGAATGCGGTCACACACCTCAGCCTCGTTGCGCAAAGCATAGTAATGCCCTTTCGTCTCCTTATGCAATGTTTTGTCGGCCACAAAATAGCGTTCAAAGGTAGCCATCTTGTCTTTATCGAAGGAAGGGGCATCCGGTCCGCACCACATGTACCAGACATAATCCAGTGCAAACTGTTTCTCGTCCGAACCGTCCTCGTCAAAGTAAGCGGTACGTATCAGCTGGTCGGTCTTTTTCAGCAACTTACGTCCCCAGTATTCCTTTTGGCCGATGCGGACATGTTTAAAACTGCCGTCCGCATTCAGAGGCACGGAAGCATGATAAAGCAGGTTACTGTTGCACACCAGATACATGCCGCCATACGTAAACAAGCAGCGCATGTGCTTCTTCATCTTCTCGCTGTTCATGAAAGAAGAATGAATCCGGTGCATCAGTTCGCGCTCTTCGTCCGACAGACGATACGGGTCCGCCGGGTCTACGGTGGGGAAATTCACATCGCGCAACGGATATTCCTTGCCTTCGTATACAAACACACCACGCTCGAAATCCACCAGATGCAGCAGTTTCCGGTTCTCCATACCGAACTCAGGACGGCGGCTGATGATTTCCGCCTCCAGTTTCAACTGGATAACCGTAATCGCCTTGTGCATCTGTGTAATCAGCCGCAAGGTCTTCTCATTGTATTCCGCATCGGCAAAGTTCATTTTCGGCGCAAAGATGGTGCAAGGGTCATCCGCATAGGTATCCATGGCAAACGTTGCAAGCGGCAACAGATTGATGCCATAACCATCCTCCAGCGTTGCTAAATTGGCATAGCGCATCGACATACGGATTACGTTGGCTATACAAGCATCATTACCTGATGCGGCACCCATCCACAGAATATCGTGGTTACCCCATTGGATGTCGAAATTATGATAATCACAGAGAGTATCCATGATAATATGCGCACCCGGTCCGCGGTCGTATATATCGCCCACGATATGCAGCGAGTCGATGGTCAAGCGCTGGATAAGGTTGCACATCGCCACAATAAAATCATCCGCACGCTTCGTAGAGATAATGGTACTGATTATGACATTGATATAGGCATGCTTGTTAGGTTCGATGCTCGATTCGTGCAACAGCTCTTGAATGATATACGAGAACTCTGCTGGAAGTGCCTTGCGTACTTTCGAACGGGTATATTTGGACGAAACGTTCTGGCATACTTTTACCAACTGGTTCAGTGTTATCAAATACCAGTCATCCAGGTCCGTTTCCTGCTCCTTGATAAGTTGCAGCTTCTCTTCCGGATAATAAATTAACGTACAGATTTCCTTCTTCTCACTTTCGCGCAGTGTATGCCCGAATATTTCGTTCACCTTACGTTTCACTGCCCCCGATGCATTCTTCAGCACATGCTGAAAAGCCTCATACTCGCCATGAATATCCGTCAGAAAATGCTCTGTACCTTTCGGCAGATTCAGAATGGCCTCCAGATTGATGATTTCTGTACTGGCATCAGCAATGGTAGGAAAACTGCGTGATAATAATTGCAAATAACGCAAGTCATTGACAATACTTTCCGGAGTTATATTTCCCATAGTTATTTAATTGATAGTTGATAATTGACAGTTGATAATATCCCTCATTCTTCATTATCCATTAATGAAGAACATGAGCAGCACTTGGGCTATAATTACCCGTAGAAACATGCACAGCGGATAAACCGTAGCATAAGCTACAGACGGATTGTCTCCCGGAATGGTGTCGTTGGCGTAGTTCAGCGCCATGGGGTTTGCCATGCTTCCGCACAGCATACCCGCCATTGTTCCGAAATCTATCTTCAGCCACTTGAAGGTAACGATACCCATAATCAATACCGGAACCACAGTCAACGCAAAACCCGTAGCAATCCATAACAGCCCTTCCGGCCGGAATACCGTATCGAAGAAATGGGCACCTGCATCCAGTCCCAGGCAAGCCAGGTAAAGAGACAATCCCAATGCACGGAGCATCAGGTTCGCACTGCGCGTAGTATAAGTCACCATGTGCATCCTCGGACCGAATGTCCCGATAAGAATACCTACGATGATAGGGCCTCCTGCCAATCCGAGCCGCACGGGAGCGCTGATGCCGGGAATGGAAATAGGAATTGCTCCCAAAGCCAGACCGATGACAATGCCGATAAATACCGCCACCAAGTTCGGTTCCTTCAGGCTTTTCACAGCATTGCCCAGCACCTTCTCCACATTTTGTATAGCAGCGGCTTCGCCCACTACGGTCAGGCGGTCACCCAATTGCAAGGTCAGTTCCGCTGTGGCCAGCAGCTGCACGCCGCTACGATAAACCCGGCTGATATTGATACCGTAATGATTACGCAGATGGAGAGAACCCAGCTTCTTGCCGTTCAACTCCGGGCGCGTCACCACGATACGTTGCGAAATCAACTGGCTGTCTATGGCATTCCAGTCTATATCTTCCTTGTTCCAGTCGGTATGCTCCTGCTCGCCGAAAAGCACGGTCAGAGCCGGCGTATTTTTCTCCGAGGTAATCACCAGCAGGCGGTCACCTTCCTTTATAATCTTTTCCGAGGTAGGAATACTCACATTCCCATCCCGCCACAAGCGGGAAATCACGAACTTCGGATAGCTGTTCAGCCCGCCTATTTCCTTGATACTCTTGTTGAAGATGGCAGGATTGTGCACCTGGAACGCAACAATGTAAGGCTTGTTCACGTCATCCTTCTCTTTCAATTCCAGGTCTTCCTTATGCGCCAGCGTCTTACGGATGAACAGTACGGCCAGAATGACCCCTACCACCCCCAGCGGATATGCCACCGCACACCCCAAAGCAGGGGTACTGGACTCCAATCCCATCTGTTTCAATGTCTGCTGTGCCGCACCGAGTGCCGGTGTGTTTGTCGTGGCACCGCAAAGTATGCCCACCATATCCGGCAGGGATACTCCCAACCCATAGCTGCCCAGTACAGTCAGCAGGGTGCCGATAAGCACTACACCCGTGGCGAGCATATTCAGTTGTACCCCTCCTTTACGGAAAGAGCTGAAAAAACCCGGTCCCACCTGCAAACCCAAAGCATACACAAATATCACCAGCCCGAAGCTTTCCGCATAATTCAGCATCTGCGGGTCTATGGACAACCCGAAATGCCCGGCAATGATGCCGGCAAAGAATACAAACGTCACTCCCAATGAAATGCCGCAAACATGTATCTTCCCCAATCCCAATCCGATAGCAGAAATCAGTGAGAGTACCACAACCGCCTGCAAGGCGGAGTGCTCGACGAATAAACTATATAGCCAGTCCAATGTGCATTCTATTTTACAGTTTCAGGCTGCAAAGATAGTGCAAACCTCATGCAAAATAAAACGAACCCGTCTATTTTTTATGCGGCAGCACTTCTAAAAAAGGGATACGATACAATAAATCCCTGCTGCCAGCAAAGCACTGACGGGGATAGTCAGCACCCAAGCGGTCATCAGACTCTTCGTAACTCCCCAACGCACAGCCGAAAGCCGCTTCGTGGCCCCTACTCCGATAATAGCTCCCGTAATGGTGTGTGTCGTACTTACCGGAATCTTCAGATACTCCGTCAGATAAAGCGTAAACGCACCGGCAGTTTCCGCAATCACCCCTTCCAGTGGCGTCACCTTCGTAATCTTAGTCCCCATGGTCTTCACAATCTTCCACCCGCCGGACATGGTACCGAGTGAAATGGCCGTAAAACAAGAGAATGCCACCCAGTCCGGCAGGTCATCAATACTGTTTATCCCCATTCCCAGTCCTTCCGAATGTCCGGCTATCATAGCCGCAGCAATGATACCCATTACCTTCTGTGAATCATTCAGACCGTGCCCGATGCTGAACAAAGCCGAAGACACCAGCTGCAGTTTCTTGAACCACACCTCGGCCGTATGGGGATGCGCCCTGCGGCAAATGTACAAGACCAACAACGTAAAACCAAATGCCACCACCATACCAATCAAGGGAGCCAGAAAAATGAATGCCGCAATCTTCAGAATGATACTCAACTGGATGGCCTCAAAACCGTGTGCCATGATGGCAGCTCCGGCAAAACCTCCGATAAGCGTGTGCGAAGAAGAGGAAGGGATTCCCTTCCACCAAGTGAACAGATTCCAGGCAATAGCCGCAATCACGCCGGCCAGAATGATAGGCAAAGTAATGTAAGGCTCCATCACCGTTTTCGATACGGTGTTGGCAATGCCGAAACCGCCGATGACACACTTGGCGATGAAAAAGGCCACAAAATTGAAGAAAGCCGCCCATATCACCGCCTGAAACGGTGTAAGCACTTTGGTAGACACAATGGTGGCAATAGAATTGGCCGCATCATGAAAACCGTTGATATAATCGAATATCAGAGCCAGTACAATGATAATCACTAATAGTTCCATGCGTCCGTTCGTTTATGCGTATTTCACAATCAGGCTCCTCAAAATCTTGCCCACGTGTTCGGCTGCGTCCGTCGTTTTTTCCAACTCATACATAATCTCCTTGATTTTGATGAGTTCAATGCAGTCCTTCTCTTCTTCAAAAAGCCTGGTGATGAAAAATTCATAAATATCATCTGCCCGGTTTTCTATGTCATGCAGCTGGTTGCAATATGCGCGCAGCTTATCCGGACTCTTGCGGAATGCCTCCAGTTCATCCATGGCCTGGCCGATGAGGGCCGCTTCTTGTTGAACCATATGTCCCAGCTCTTTCCCCTTGTCCGAAATAGGATGCGGATTATAGATAGTGATACGCTTGGCACAGCTGTTTATTCCATCAATCACATCATCCATGCCCGAAGCCAGGTCATGGATATCCTCCCGGTCAAAAGGAGTAATGAAAGTAGTGCCCAGTTCATCCAGAATCAGATTGGTCAGCTTATCGCCCTCGCGCTCCAAATCTTTGATTCGTTTATAATCTTCCGCCCTCTTCTCAGGCGAGTCATGGCCCAATATTTCTATCAACAGAGCCGACGAGGACAATAAAATCTCAGACAATTGCTTCAGCAAAGGAAAGAATTTCGGTTCTTTCGGTGTGAACCGGCTAAAAAAAGAATTCTTCATAATGGATAAATGTACTAAGTATATTAATTTATTTTTGTTTTCGTTGTTTCAGTCTTGCACGCAGCACTTCTACCACGGCCGGCAGTATGGAAACCACAATAATGGCCACAATCAGCAGTTTGAGGTTCTCTTGTACAAACGGAAGGTCACCGAAGAAATAACCCGCATAACAGAAGATGGCAATCCAGCAGGCGCCCCCAATCAGGTTGTACAGCATGAAGTAATAGTAATGCATCTTACCCATCCCCGCCACGAATGGCGCAAACGTACGGACGATAGGCACAAAACGAGCTATGATAATTGTCTTGCCTCCATACTTCTTATAGAACTCATGGGTCTTGTCGAGATGGCTTTGCTTGAATATTCTGGAATCGGGATTATTGAAGAGCCTTTGCCCGAAGAAATGCCCTATCATGTAGTTGCAAGAGTCGCCCAATACCGCGGCAACAAACAATATCAAAGCCAGCACATTGACCTCGAGAGGCATGTCGGGCAGTGCGGCAATAGCTCCCGCCACAAAAAGCAGGGAATCGCCCGGCAGGAAAGGTGTGACCACCAGCCCCGTTTCGCAGAAAATAATCAGAAACAATATGGCATACGCCCACATATGATATTCCTGCACTATATCAATCATATACTGATCGATATGGAGAATAAAATCTAATAGAAAATCCATTATATATTGATTATCAGTACTTAAAAAATAGAGAAAAACTCGGCATGGGGAGACGGGCAATCTCTCTGGCTCCCGAAAGAGAGGAAGGGAAAGTACTAAATAAGAATACGCCTCAGCGTATATACATAATATCTATATGAAATCTTATGGGGATGGAAAGTAAAGGGGAAAGAAGTTGTCTTTTCTTCCGGGAGCAGAGTTTTCAGGGTTCTCGCAACCTTGGCGGCAATGAAGTCCGGATTAAGCCTCAACAATTTCGAGCAAGAGGCATGCCGTAATGAGAAGGTATTTCCTATGCAACCGGCATCTGCCAGGCAATTATAATTCGCGTCCTCCCCTTTTTCCTGGCATTGTCTGCCATCTGCCCCCGACAAGCTGTGCTGGGCTCCGGAGAAATAATGCACATCCGCAGTAGGGAGTGTCTTACATCCCTCCATATCATCAGAAACGGAAGTGAACTTCGATATGAGGAACAACCCTAACAAGATATAGAATATACATTTCGCCATAGCGGGTGCAAATATAGAAACTATTTTCGGATTACAACAGAAAAATGAAAAACAAAAAGCGGTTAACCGTTTCATCAGTCAACCGCTTTCTTGTTTTTGTAGTGGGTACGAGAATCGAACTCGTATACCATGCGTGAGAGGCATGTATCCTAACCGTTAGATGAACCCACCCTCGCATTTGTCTTGTACACCCTCAGGGATTCGAACCCTGGACCCACTGATTAAGAGTCAGTTGCT
>ERZ839767.3512-NODE-3512-length-17742-cov-3.087126_pt1 | contig 17742 bp, 10 predicted proteins | sample MGYA00519879_ERZ839767 | MGnify/ENA primary metagenome ERZ839767 (study PRJEB31850, sample SAMEA3708852) | human gut metagenome | biome: human gut; feature: human-associated habitat; material: faeces | place: China | collected 2014 ...
GCGGACCGGTTGCGCCGTCTATCAGCGCTTTCCGTCTGTTCACGCCGCGGGCTATGGCAATCTGTGCATTGTCGGTTACCACAATGGCGTTATCCACCAGCATTCCCATGGCGATGATAAAGCCTGCCAGCGAGGTACGGTTCAGTCCCACTCCCAGGAACGACATGATGAGCAGTGTGCCGCCAATGGAAAATATCAGTGAAGAGCCGATGAGTACGCCGGCGCGCATTCCCATTACCAGCATGATGATGACGATTACAATCAGAATGGATTCTATCAGGTTGATAATAAACCCGTTGTTCGCTTCTTTGGCAATGACGTTTTCGGGGTAAAGGCTTTCCAGTTCCAACCCTACGGGGATGAGGGGCAAGAGTTCGGCGAGCTTCTTGTCTACCAGCTCACCGGTTTTTACCACATCCTTCTGCGGGTCGGTGGAGACGCCGATGCCGATGGCCCGTTTTCCGTTTACGTGCATGATGGTGCCGGGCGGGTCCATGTATCCCTTTTCAACGACGGCTATATCGCCCAGTTTGACCTGCCCGCCGGGGGTGGTGATTGTCTGGTTGCGGATGTCGTTGACGGTGGTATAAGTACCGTTGGCCACAATGCGCAACTGCTGTTCGCCTGCACCGATTTCACCCGTATTGATAATCTGGTTCTGCGATTGCAGCAAGCCTGCCAGCTGTTTGGGGTCGATGCCCATTCCCGCCAGTTTGTTTACGGAGATAAAGATGTTGATTACTTCCGTCTGTGTGCCGAACAGGGCTACTTTCATAACTCCTTCGGCAGTGATAACCTGCGTCTTGATACGCTCCGCCCAGTTGCGCATTTCTTCGTAAGAGAAGCCGTCGTCGCCGACCAGTCCGTAATAAATGCCGAATACATCGCCGAAGTCGTCCGATACCGTCGGTACGGAAGCTCCTGCCGGAAGTTGGGGCTGTATGTTGAGAACCTTCCGGCGCAGTTCGTCCCACTTTTGTGGGATAGATGCTGCGGAAAGCGACGGCTGTAGCTCGAACGTAATTTTGGAAAGTCCGTACATGGATTCCGACTTAATCTTGTACACTCCGCTCATGCTCTGTATTTCGCGGGAGATGGGTTCGGTAATGAGCCGTTCCACTTCGGCAGGTTCGGCTCCGGGATAGCGTGTCATGATGACCGCTGTCTTGATGACAAAGGGTGCATCTTCTTTCTTCCCCAAACGGCCGAATGAGAATATGCCGCCGATGAGCAGCACGGCAAGGAAGAAATAGATAATCTTTGTATTATCTAATGAATATTTGGCTAAGTTCATATATAAAAGGTAATGGGATGATAAAGTTATGAAGTGATAGAGGGAAAGCGGTTATTCCACCTCTTTTACCCTCTGTCCCTCTACCAGTTGGTACACTCCGGCAATGACAACGGTTTCATCCGGTTTCAGTCCTTTGGATATTAGAAGATTGGCTTCACCGGTCGGCGAATACACGGTTACTTCGCGGCGGCTTACCCTGTTGTCTTTCACCACCCATACGTAGGTATTCTTGTTTTCGCTGTCACCGAATACGGCGCTCAGCGGTACATTCATCAGTTTTTCTTCTATAAAGGGAGCGATGTCCGAAGCGAGGCGGATGTTGCAGGTAAATCCGGGTTTCACATCGTATACGGCACGGTCGAAGGCGGGGTCGTCGATGGTGATGGTAACCGGAATACCCGTGCCGTCGGTCGATATGTCAAGATACTCTTCCATCCTGGCATTGAATATATTGCCTTTGTACGTATCGAACTCCACCTTGAATGTGGCGTCTTTGGCACGAAGCAGGTACAGGTAATCATCGGGTACGGTAAATTTTATGCGCAGTTTCTGCGTATTTACCAGCCGCACAATCCCTTCTCCCGAATTGACGCGCTGATAGTTCTCTACCAGGCGCTTTTCGATAGAGCCGTCGAAGGGGGCGAGCAGTTTCGTATCGCGCATATTGTTGGTGGACAGCTCGTAGGCCGATTTGGCTTTCTGGTAATTGGCTACGCTTATTTCATACTCCTGCAGGGAGATGGCTTGGCGGCCCAGCAGTCGTTTGTTGCGCTCCACCTGGGCGGCAGCGGTTTCATAGGCAGCCTTGTCGGCGGCATATTGCAGGGAAATATCCCGCGGGTCGATGGCGGCAATCAGTTGCCCTTTCCTGACTCTTTGTCCTTCCACTACCGGAAGGTCGATGATTTGTCCGCTGACACGAAATGCCAGTTTCACATATTCCACCGCTTCCACCATGCCGGAGAAGTCTTTGAGTATTACCGACTGTGAACTTACGGTGGCAGTTTTCACAGGTCGCACGAGGGGAATATCTTCCCCTTTCTTTTGCCCGCAGGACGTGACGATAAGTGTCACCGTCAGGGCGAACAGATACATTTTCTTCATTTGTTTTTGATTAAGACAAGTCTTTGCGGTTGACAGTCAAATCCAACCCTTGTTTTAATTCATAAACGTTTTGATATACCTGTATGTTCAATTGTTTTCCTGCGGTCAGGCTGATTTTTATTTCTTTGCCTACCTGTATATGCAGCGTATTGCCCAAGTAATTCACTTTGAACGAATAGCCGCTCCATTTCGCCGGTATGACCGGTTCAATCTTAAGCGTGCCGCCCTGTATCTGCAATCCTGCAAATCCGCGTACAACAGCCAGCCAACTGCCCGGCATACTGGTTATATGCAGTCCCTGGTCTCCTTCATTGTTATAGTCGTCCAGGTCGAGGCGGGTAGCGTGTAAGAATAGTTGGTATGCCTTTTCCACTTTCCCGATGCGTGCGGCAAGAATGGAGTGGATGTGCGGGGAGAGGGAAGACTCGTGCACGGTCATCGGTTCGTAGAATTCGAAGTTGCGGCGGATGGTCTCTCGGTCGAAGTTGAAATAATAGAGGTACAGGCCGAGCAGGACATCACTCTGCTTGATGTAGCACGAACGCAGGATACGGTCCCACGACCAATACTGGTTGATGGGGCGTTCGCCGGCGGGAATGGCGTCGGTGCTTTGCAGAACCTTGTCCATGTAGCCGTCGTTTTGGATGAAGATACCGCGTTCCGGATCTTCCGGCAGGTACATCCGTTCGATAATGTCCCGCCAGCGTTCACTCTCTTCCGTATAATTCAGGTTGGTGATGCTGCATATGCGGGCATATTCATCGGGATATTGCCGGGCAATGATTTCAAGGAAACTGAGAGTGGTTTCGAGGCAACGCATGCAGGAGTAGTTGGTATACCAGTTATTGTTTACGTTGTTTTCGTATTCATCGGGTCCGGTAACTCCCAGAATGACGTATTTCTGCTTGGGTTGCGAGAAAGACACCCGTTGGCTCCAGAAGCGGCTGACGGCTATCATTACTTCCAATCCGTAATGGGCGATGTAGTCCAGCGTACCCGTAAGCGTGGCATGTTGCAGAATGGCATAGACAATCATATTGTTCCGGTGAACCTCTTCAAAAGTAATCTCCCATTCGCTGTGGCACTCTTCTCCGTTGCTGGTGACCTGCGGGAAGAGGGCGGCTCCATGGTCGAATCCCAACTTACGGGCATTCTCAATGGCTTTGGGCAGTTGCTTATAGCGGTATATCAGCAGGTTTTCGGCAATCTTCTTCGGGGTGGAAAGCAGGAAGAAAGGTACGCAGCACAATTCGGTATTCCAGTAAGTATTTCCGCCGTACTTCTCGCCGGTGAAACCTTTGGGGCCGATATTCAGGCGGGGGTCGTCTCCCCGGTATGTCTGGTAGAGCTGGAAGATGTTGTAGCGTATGCCTTGCTGGGCTTCCGGGTCGCCTTCGATACTGACATCGGTTTCGTCCCATATCTCCTGCCAGGCATTCCGGTGCTCCTGTTCCAGAGCATCCCAGCCTGTACTTTGGGCGTTGCGGGCTTCTGCTACGGAGGCTTCTATCAAATCCTGCCGTTCATAATAAAGGGAAGATGCTATGGCAATGTATTTGACGAGCGTCACGGTATCTCCCGGCTTCACTTCAGTGCCTACGCTGAATCCGGCCTGTTTTTCTTTTTCTATCCGTATTGGGTTGGCAAAAGTCTCTTTATTGTTCTTGAAGAACCGGTAGGTCATGGCATAGCATATCTGCGCATCCTCCCGCCTGGTTTGCGTCCACAGATAGGCGCAATCGCTGGTGGTGCCGGAACGCAGGATATTCCATATCTTTTCATCCGGATGCCTGACCGGGTTCGCGGTGTCTCCGTCAAGGATAGGCACGAGTGAAACCTTGCCTGTATAGTTGACGGACGTAACGCTGTACTTTATAAGGCAGAGATTGGGGTGAGCCATATTGGCGATATGTTCCACGTGCAGGCGGAGTTTGTTTCCCCGCGGAGAGGTTACTTCCGCGTCCCGATAAGAAATACCCGCTTTCATGTCGAGGCGTCTGTTGAAACTGTCCACATCCCATTGTGCCAGGTCCAGTTCCTCGTCGATGAGGCGCAGGCTGATACTGCTCCAGTCCGGAGCATTGGGAATGCGTGTGTAGAATTGCGGAAAACCGTTCTTCCACCAGCCTACACGCGTTTTGTCCAGAAAGGTGATACCTGCGGAATAACCACATCCACCCAGCCTTCCTTTGCCCACGTATTGACATCTGCAAACAATGTATTGTAGTTACGCTCCATATCAGCTGCCGGACTAATAGAGAAAATCACTTCCGGACGAGTCTCAATAATAGTTTTCTGGATATTCCTAACTACGGTATTTACATTATTACGCCTGAAATCCTCGACATTCTTAAATTTATCCTTCCCATATTTTTGAAATTCCGCACCATCATTCATTGTCTCAGAAGCTTCCAATGACGGATAGAAATAATCATCCATGTGAATACCGTCAACGTCATACTTGGTAATAATTTCCCTGACAATATTTGCAATCCGTTCCTGAACTTCCGGCAAAGCAGGATTATAAACTCTGATTTTCTCATAATCCTTAACCAGTTCCATGGGTATTTTGGCATCCAGTTTTGGGAAAGCAGCATTCTTATTTGCACGCGTAGCTATACGGTATGGATTTAACCAAGCATGAAACTGGATACCTCGCTTATGGGCTTCCTCAACAAGAAATCCTAAAACATCATAATCGGGTCTTACTCCTGCACTTCCTGTAATATACTTACTCCAAGGCTCATATTCCGATTCATAAAACGCATCTGCCATACCTCTGATTTGGAAAAATACCGCATTCATGTTATACCCGACCAATAAATCCAGATAATCTGTATACAACTTTTTCTGAACATCGGCATCATACTTTTCCATAGGCCAATCGAGCCCCCATACCGTAGCTATCCATACTCCTCTCAGTTCCTTTCCGGGCAGAACAGACGAAGAGGTCTGACCTTCTCCCTGAGAATGGCTGCCATCATTCAAAATGCCTTCATCGTCTTTACTACATGCTGCGACCAGCACAAGTAAAATGATTATATATATATAGTTCAAATGTTTCATCCTTAAATTTTTAATAAGAAAGCCGCCTGATATTTTTAAAATAGACGGCTTTCAAGTTGACAATATAAAAATTCAATTTAAATGTAGAAAATCAGCATATTATTCCTCTTCCTGCTTAATAGGGAACTCGCATATTACAAATCCTGATCCTGTGCGTGATGCAAACACACAAAGCTTGGCATCTTTCCCGTTCTCATCTTTCTCTATATAATAATCTGTCTGCGCCAAGGCGTTTCCATTTCCACTTCCACCTAATTTAAATTGGTACAAAGGATTGTGATTGTCTCCTTCGTCAAATTTCCGCAAAGCCTCTTCTATGGTAGCCCCTTTGCTCAAATCATAAATTTCCAAAGCAATGGTTGCAGTAGATGCACTACCCTGACCAGCGGTACAAACCAACAGATAACGCTCCTCATTAAAGTTGATTATCCTTGGAGCCACAGCCTCTCCTTTTATGCTCGACGCATATATTTCGCCTACAGACTCATTGACCAATGTTACAGGAATTCTGACACCCGACCATAAATACTGGTCTGTATTTCCCACTCTATATACATTGGTCACCATCGTAGCATCAGATTTTGACGGTAATACTTTAATGGCAGTGGCATCAACTGTTTTATAGCTGCTTACGGGTATTCTTAGAAAATCAGTAGCTGCATTATCACCAAAGAATATAAATCCGTTACCATTCTCATCTATATTATAAGAGGCATTATCACCATGTCTGTTTCCTGCTCCGGAGATACTTCCAACATTAATATTGGCTATCGTTTCCGGTTGGGAATCCGGTGTTTCCCAATGATAAATCTTAAGAGGAGAAGCTTTGGCACCCGACAAACTTGAAAGATATACATGACCATTACTCAACGCACCCATGTTATAAGAGAAAGTACCACCGCTAACTCCAGTCAAATCCAGCAGAATCGGGTTGATTTCCCCCTTCTTCAAATCCGATACTTTAAGAAGATGAGGTTGTGTAGCTCTGCTGACAACCAATACATGTTCGCCATCATAAGAAGCACAACGGGTAGATGCAGCATCGGCATAATCACTATAAATGTTATCTCCTGAAAAATTATATACAGTAGGCTTTTCAAAATCAGCCCCATACACAGGAACTCTTTTCCGGACTTTAACAAAATATTCCTTATACCTCTTATTATTTACAATCCGAAGTATCAAAGTCTTGTCGGAAGTTTCCTCATCCATTGAGAAATCCATGCCCGGAGTCTGAAGCACCGCGCCCTCCGAAAGTTCCGCCTGAAAAATTAGTTTCAACATCCAAACGGGGAAAATTAATTGTCTTATTGGCTTCATCAATTGTTCCTTCCACCACAGTTTTCCCGTCTGCCCCGGCATTAACTATCTTTATTGCTAAAAGCTCCGTATCATAAGGTGCTATATGGCTTTTAGGATAATCCTCCTCACAAGAGACAAGACTAATACCAAGCAATACAGCCATAAATCCTAAACTTTTTATTAATTTATACATAATCTCATGTTTTAATTAAAAACCATTGTTAACTCACGGATGTATCCGTCAATTCAAACTTGCCGGCCATCCCTCCGTTTGAGTAAGTGTATATCCTCTACTCTTATAATCTTCAATCTGATTAATTCCGATAGGTGAGAGATATGGGTTTACATTAGGCACATTCAAGAAGGGCAGTCGTCCTTTATTCTGTTCCGGATAGAAAAATCCTTTCATAGCAGCAGCATTAGTGCCATCATAAACGGTCAGACTTCCATCCTTGCCCATAACCCTGATTTTCCCGCTATTCTCTGATTTCAGTTCTTCGGGAACCTCATCCTTGAAATTTACCCAAGTACCTACCAGCAAATCCTGATTTCTATCGGTATCCATGTACTCCAATTTTTTCCAACGTCTCAAATCGACGATACGTGAGAATTCAAAAGCAAATTCCATTCTTCTTTCCCGTCTGATTTCCCAAAGTAACGGAGATACGGTGACATCTCTACCCGGATCATCAGGCAGAGCATCTAACTTCATGTCTGCTGTCCTGACAACACCCAACGCTTTTGCTTCCTCTGCAATCGGTCTGTTACGGATCTTGTTAATAGACTCATCTATATCAGTCTGGACAACCGCCGGTCCTCCCAATGTAGCAAGTTCCGCTTTAGCCTCAATCCAATTCAATAAAACTTCAGCATAGCGGATTACCGGATAGCCAGTCACATTCTTTTCACCCTGGAATTCCGGAGCCGGAGAACCGCCTTTTTCAATATACTCCAATGCACTCCGAGGGATAAACTTAGTTACATACAAATAACAGCTTTTAGCTCTGGGAGTCGGCTTTTTGTAAAAACTTGCCTCAAATCTGGCATCTCTTGTCTTTATCAGGTTACTTAAAGTAAAATCGGCTGCATTGGCAACTGCAGAAGTTTGCCAGTCCTTACCATCCGTACAGATAAACGCCTTAATCAAATCCAAATTCGGACCGACATCGGTAGGGTCATTCATGTTACAAGTCGATGCTATGGAATGAGTCACACCCTTATCCGCATCATAGGTACGATACAGGATACAGTCTTTCGTACTTTTCGTCGACCCGAATAAAGAGCGGAAATCAGTCACAATATCATATTTTCCACTGCTCATCACCAAGTCAGCCGCAGCAATAGCCTGCTCAAAAAATTTCTTCGCACGTTCGTCATTCTTATAATAATATTTTTGCCAACTTGCTTCAAACAATGCCCATCTCGAAACAAAAGCAGCCACCACATAACGGTTCACATATTGTGCATCCCCGTCATCCAAACGGACATTCTTCATGGCAAAATCAAAATCATCATAAACGGCATCCATCACTTCATTTCTCGGAGTACGATCCTTATACAAGGCATCCTTATCCGTATTCAACACCTCTGTATCGTAATAAGGGACATCACCAAAAACATTGACCAGACGAGCATACTCCATTCCTCTGAAGAAGCGGCCTATTCCCATCCAATGATTGTATTGTTCTTCGGTCAGAATATCCTTCATTCTGGCAGACACACGATCAAGCATGACATTCGCCTTCCTTATCCAAGCAAAATTCCATGTCGGACCGGTAAATTCGCTCTGCCACATCATATCCAGACTCGTTGAGCCTTTTGATGTAGGGACAGTCCGTCCAAACTGCGTTTGGGTGGACAATCTCACTGCATCATCATTAAAAGTATAATTTGCATTAGGAGCATACGTCGTTTCATACTTCAATCCATATCCTACAAAGAAGTTGGTATAAAAGGCATTGGCATACAAACGTACCCTATCCTCACTGGTCCAGTAAGCATCATCTTCCGATGTAGTCAATGAAGGACGGTCCAGCACATCATTACAATTCGTAAACAGGAAGATGATTCCGGTTAAAATCATATATATTTTAAATCTCATAATTACTCTTTTTTAGAAGGTTAATTGAACGCCACATGATAAAGTCTTGAAAACAGGTGTGCCCATACCCGTACGTCCCAAGTTATAGTTTGAGTCAGACCTGAACATCGAATAACCTGAGATAGCCTCCGGGTCGATAGGCAATCCGTTCAGCTTGTCAAATGTAAAGAAGTTCTCTAATGACATATAGAGTCTGGCCTTGGATATATACACTTTTGAAAGAAGATTCTCCGGGAAAGTATATCCCAACGTTATATTCTTGATTCTCAGGTAAGACATATCCAGCAAATAACGTGACTGTTTCTGCATACTGAAACCAGTATTGCTTCCACCCAAATTCCATGCTCTCGGATAAAATGCATCCGTACGCTCTTCTGTCCAATAATCGGTTGTGAAGGTTTTGGGAAGAGCACCCTCCTTGGCATTATATCCGGGAATAGCCAACTGACCACTACCCCAAATCTGACGCTTGCCGATACCTTGGAAGAAGATTGAAAAATCAATCCCCTTATAATCCGCTCCCAAACGGAAGCTATACTCATAGCGAGGAGTAGAATTGCCAATCACAGTCTGGTCACCGGGATTACCATTCGTACCTGTTCCCGGTGTGATATAACCGTCTCCGTCCAAATCCACGAATTTAACGTCACCCGGTGCAAAAATCAATTTGTTATTGTCTTCATAATGTACCTGATACACCGGATATTGGGAAGATTGTTTATTGGTAGTATGCGCTGTTCCGTTATAAATGACAGTAATTTTTTCTATTTGTCCGTCTGCTCCGTAAACAAAGTCCTCTTTTTGAAACAATCTATCTGTCACAAAACCATAAATATCGCCATATCGTCTTCCGGTAGAATAGGTTGTCCCTAATTTGCGGTCTTCCCATGGAGTCAGATAATCCGCGCCTTTGGTTATATAGGTAGTTGCATCGGAAATAGAAGCCATAACATTAATTCCCAATCCATTGGAAAAACGATGGGTAAAATCAGCCGACAACTCCCAACCTTTGGTTCTCAAACTACCGTAATTACCTTTAGGAGCTGTAGCACCAAGTGTCACCGGCAAGCTTTCTCCTTCAATAATCATGTTTTTCGTATCCCGACGATACCAATCGAAAGTTACTCCGAATTTATTCTTAAAGAAACGCAGGTCTACTCCAAAATCCAAAGTCTCAATCTCTTGCCAACTGATATCACTGTCTACTAACGAAGGAGTACCGTACAAAGGCATCTTATTACCGCTTCCGTCCAGCCATGACGATTGGCCGTCAACCAATATGGCTTTGTACAAGGTATTGGATACCGTTTGGTCACCAATACTACCCCATGAAGCCCTAAACTTACCAAAGCTCAAAATATTTTCAACCGGTTTCATGAAACTTTCATTGGTAAACACCCAACCGGCAGAAAAAGAAGGGAACCAACGCCACTGCAAATTCTTCGGAAATTTAGATGAACCATCCCTACGTATATTAGCTTCTAAGAAATATCTGTCTTCAAAAGAATAATTCAGACGTCCGAAGAAACCTAATTGAGCTTCCCAATTGCGGTCTCCTTCAATGAACTGGTCACCGGATGCCAATGGAAATTGCGGGTTTGTCAAATCAATAAGATTTGTTTTCCACCCTTTATGCAAACTCCATTTACTGGTAACCCTGTTCATACCCACCATAAACTTAAAGGCATGCTCTTTTTCAGCTCCCAATTGCAGGTTATAGGTGGTATAAATATTAAACGTATTATTATCTACCGATTTATTCTGATAGCCGACCTGACTAGCTCCCGGACCCGAACTGTTATAATATTTTTCTACAGGGAAACGGTATGCCGGCATACCTCCCGTATCTACTCTTTCGCCTTGTTCATTGACAAAGACCTGACTGCCGTTCTCTATCCACGCCGTAGGCGCATACCATGTAGCACCGGCCTCGTATTGGGTTACAGACGAATTTGTTTCCGAAGTTTGTCTGTCGTAAGTATAATCAAATTTAACATCCCAATTCTTCGTAATATTCAATGTAAAACCCAGGTTAACGTTATAATATTTATTTTGCAGATTATCTGTATTTGATGCAGCCATTTCATACGACGGCTCTTTCAAAGGATTGCCATGTTCTGTCACTCCCATCGGAAACAATGGGCTCCAACGATACATATACAACCAAGGGTCAGCAGAAGTATTACCAATACCCGGATAACGTTTATTACGGTCGGAATAGATAGAGCTGGCTCTCACTGTAAGATATTTATTCAATTCCGATGTTACACTGACCGATGCATTATATCGTTTGAAGTCGTCCTTCTTGGCAGTCTTAGACATACCACTCTGATCCAAATACCCCAATCCTATATTATAACTGGTCTTGCCGCTTTTACCATTTACCGATAAATTATGACTCATGGTCGGAGCCCAGTTCCTGACCATAGCTTTAGCCGCATCATAAAGTCTATATCCATATTTATCTTTTCCGTCATAATACCAGTCACGGCCATATACTACCGGATCATTCCATTTTACCTTTCCTCCATGCTGTTTCTGCCATTCTATGGCTTTCTCCAGGCTTTCGGGACTAATACGCCAAAAGCCACCCGCCGGCATCGGTTCTCCTCTGTTTATTTGAGCATCCAATGTGTACTGCAAGGCTTCAATTCCACCAATTTCAATGCTTTTGGCAGGATCTTGCCAAGAAAAGTTATTGGAATAGCTAACTTCAAATTTATCTGTTTGCGCTCCCGATTTAGTTGTTATCAAAATAACGCCAAACGCAGCTTTTGAACCATAAATAGAAGATGAAGCTGCATCTTTCAATACGGAAATAGACTGGACATCGTTGGGATTAACCATCTGAATACTTGGAATTTCCACGTTATCCAACAAAATAAGCGGAGTATTATTTCCCGAAATGGATCCAATTTGACCGCGAATTTTAATCAAAGGGTCCGAACCGATTTCTCCTGTTGGAATTGTAATATTAACACCCGGCACTGAGCCTTGAAGTCCACGACCGATATCCGCAATAGGACGACTGTCCAATGTTTTATTTACGTCGACTGTTGCAACTGCACCTGTTAAATTAGCTTTCTTTTGAGTTCCATAGCCCACCACAACAACTTCCGAAAGTAACTCGCTATCCTCTTTTAAAACAACCTTTACCGTCTTGGTTGCTTTTATCTCTTGAGTTTGATAGCCAACGAAAGAGATTTGTAAGGTTGAACCCGGCTTTACATTCAATGTAAACTTTCCGTTAATATCAGTTATTCCACCATTTGTCGTACCTTTCTCTACCACACTAGCTCCGATAACCGGTTCTCCGTTTACATCTACAACCAAACCATTGACTATTTGAGTTTGCAACTGTTCTGTCACTCTCAAAGAACCGTCAATGGTAGTCTGAGTAGCTATCACATTTCCACTGCTTAATAGCAAGGTGCTGATTGCTACTACCGTGAGGATCTTTTTATTAGACAATCCTCTTTTTCTGCAATCTTCATTCATAAGTGATTGATGATTTTGTTAATTAAAAATAGTTTTTTCCAAAAATGGTAAGATAGAAATTAATAAGAGTGGGATAGAATCACCCAAACTCTTGTGTTTTCACTTTTCCATAGGCATTTCTCAATTTAAGGGTTCATAAATGGTATGTTGTATCTCTTTTCTCTCTAAAATTCCAAGTCCACCGGGAACTTGGGCGGAACATTTTATTTTCAGTGTGGTATCAGAAAAGATTAAGTGCCCGAATAGTGGCTTTTTGCATATCTTTTCATATCCTTTACTCTCTACGGCTGCAAATAGCAATTCGTTAAACGGCCGTTACTCTTTCGTTAGACAGTTGTTGCCCTTTCGTTAAACCTTAGTCTAACGAAAGGGCAACAACTGTCTAACGAATTAAAAATAAACAAGCAACTATTTATTTACAGCAGATGTACCAACAGTTATCACCTTACAAATATTTTATTCAGAAAGGACAACTTACAACGACGGATACGAACTATGAACCATGAAGTAAACTTTTTGAAGAATTATCGCAAGAATATTAAAAATAACTATATATTTGTATTCAATTCTAAAACTAATTAGCTATGAAACTGATTGCGGAAAGTGGTTCTACAAGAACTGAATGGGCACTGGTTGAAGACAACCACTTGATACAGCGTGTTTTTACCGAGGGATTGAATCCTTTTTTTCAAACAAGAAGAGAAATTAGCCGGAGTGTACGTTTAGGATTGCCCGATATTTTTTTCAAAAAGAAATTGGAACAAGTATATTATTATGGAGCCGGATGTACTTCTTATGAAAAAAAGAATATATTGGGTGCATCTTTAGTAGCACAATTCAAGACCCCTATTCAGGTTGAAAGTGACCTGCTTGCAGCGGCACGCGGTCTGTTTAAATGTGAAGCCGGCATTGCCTGTATCTTGGGAACAGGCTCTAATTCATGCTTTTATGACGGGAAAATAGTAGTCAAGAACGTCAAGGCAGGTGGTTATATCCTAGGCGATGAAGGCAGTGGAGCTGTATTAGGCAAAATGTTTCTGTCTGATGTGTTAAAAGGCTTGGCACCTAAGGATGTAATGGCCGATTTTTTTGAAAAATTTCGTATCAGCTCTAATGAAGTAATGGAATCGGTATATAACCGTCCTTTCCCAAACCGTTTCCTCTCAACAATTTCTTACTTCTTGGCAGACTATACAAACGATGACTATGTATTTGAACTGATAACTAATAATTTAAAAGGATTTTTCACTCGTAATGTCTGCCAGTACGACTATAAGAATTATCCCATCAGATTTGTTGGCTCATTGGCCTATAGCTATGCGGACATCTTAAGAGAAGTTGCCGGTGAGTTTGGAATTGAGCTCGACGTAATTGAAGAAACTCCGATGAATGGACTGATAGAATTTCATTCTTTAAATATAGAAGAACCTTAAACTCTAATATATATAAGGTATATAAAGACTGTCTTTGCAAATTTAAAAGTATAAGATTAAAAAAATGCAAAGAAATGTTCTTGATATTGAATAATATAATATCTTTGTTACGTGTGAAGTACACAAAATACTTTATCACCTTTGTTAATAATAAGATTTATCTCTTAAAACGACTGACAAGGTTAAGAAATTAACTGGATTTAGTTTAAAATTAATATATACCAAGTTCCCGGTGGACTTGGATTTTTAGAGAAAAAAGAGATACAACATATCATTTATGAACCCTTAAATTGAAGAAATGCCTATGAAGCAATGAAGAGACTTAGAGGATATACAGTTCATTTTACCCCTTAATCCTCCCTTTTTTTTACCTAACTGAAAAACTATTTTTATTAACAACAAAATCATCAATCACTTATGAATGAAGATCGCAAAAAAAGAGGAATTAAAAATCATAAAATCCTCATGACAGTGGCTATCTGTGCACTGTTTCTTGGCAGCAGTAACACTTTTGCTGCCCGATCTACTTCCCATGAAAACCATGGCGTAACAGAGCAGATGCAGTCTGTCGCTGTAAATGTTTTAGTAGTAGATGCCCAAGGCGAGCCTATCATTGGCGCCAACGTTGTAGAAAAAGGTACTACCAATGGCGGCATTACGGACATCAATGGAAAAATCAGAATGAATGTTAAAGCAGGAGCACTTTTACAGATTTCTTTTGTAGGGTATACCACTCAAGAAATAAAGGCCACTCCTAATCTACGGGTAGTGTTGAAAGACGACACTGAATTATTGGATGAAGTAGTAGTCGTAGGTTACGGCTCACAGAAAAAAGAGAACCTGACAGGAGCAGTCGCTTCCGTTAACGTGAATCAGACATTGGAAGGACGTCCTATTGCCGATATCGGTCGTGGTTTGCAAGGTACCACTCCGGGCTTGTCCATCCAGGTACCAAGCGGCGAAGTCGGTTCTGACCCGATTATTAAGATACGCGGACAAATCGGTTCCATCGAAGGAGAAGCTACACCTTTGATTTTGCTCGACAACGTAGAAATACCTTCTATCCAAATGGTCAATCCCGATGATATAGAAAGCATTTCTGTACTGAAAGATGCTGCATCTGCTTCTATTTACGGTGCGAAAGCAGCATTCGGCGTAGTATTGATTACAACGAAAAAAGGCGCCAAGAGTGATAGGGTCAATGTTTCTTATCAGGGCAATCTCTCTTTCCAAAACATGGCAAAAGAGATGAAAATGGGACAGTTCAATGCACTGGAATACAGCGTAGAAGCGATGAAACGCTCCGGAAAAACAGCCACCGGCGGTATTTCATTCTTTATGACGGAATCCGGATTGGAGCGTGCCCGCGAATGGCAAAACAAATATGGCGGCAAGTTAGGTCCCGACGACCCTTATGTATATGGGCGAGACTGGTATGTGGATGCCAATGGACGAAATATCGGTCTGAGAACTTTCGACCCGTATGATTATATGATACGCGAATGGGCACCGACTCACTCACACAACGTTTCAATCAACGGCAAAAGTGGCAAGACAACTTACAACATCGGCTTAGGCTATCTGCATCAGAACGGTATGATGAAGCCTGCCAAGAAAGACGATTTTACACGCTACAACGCATCCGTACGTTTAAGCACCGAAATCAACAAATATCTGACTATACGTGCGGGTTCTATCTTCTCCTCACGTGACAAGAGATACCCTTATTCTACCTCATCCACTACTGCCGACCCGTGGCTGTACTTGTATCGCTGGGGTCCTAACATGCCGTTAGGTGTCAATGAAGACGGAAACGACTTGCGCAGTCCGTGGTCTGAAACAAAACAAGCCAATACAGCTTCACAAGTAGATAATTACCTCAACATAAGCTTGGGTACAACCGTAAATGTGACCAAAGACTGGAAATTTGATTTTGACTATACATATGCCAACGAAACAGGAGTTATCAAGAAACCCGGAACACGATATAGCGCAGCAAACGCATGGAGTGCCGGTGTGCCGAGAACCGATGCCAACGGCAATCAGATTTATGTAAACAACCTGGGACAACAAGTAGACGCAGCAGCCGAAGGTGCAATGCCCGCATACAAACTTCCGTACGAAGAATATACTCCCCATGGTTCAAATCCCGACCATATCTACAGAAAATCTTCAGGAGCACGTCGCCATACCTTCAATGCAACAACCGATTACAACTGGCAAATAAACGACGATAACAACTTCAAGTTTCTGCTTGGTATGAACCTGGTGACTTATGACTATGAAGACAACTGGTCACAAATTACAGATTTGACAGATATCACCAACCCGCAGTTCGACCTCGCAGTTGGCACTCAGACCGCAAGCGGAAACCAAAAATGGGAAGGTCAAATGGGTTACTTCGGCCGTATCAACTATAATTACAAAGAAAAGTACCTGTTGGAAGCCAATTTACGTTATGACGGTACATCCAAGTTCCCCTCTGGTATGAAATGGCGTTGGTTCCCTTCATTCTCAGCCGGTTGGCGCTTAAGTGAAGAAGCTTTTATGGAATGGGCAAAACCCGCATTGAACTCATTGAAGCTTCGCGGTTCATGGGGTATCATTGGCGACCAAACCGTAGATAACGGCTTGTATGTATCCTCTCTCGGCACAGGACAAGTAAACTGGCTGGGTGCCGATGGTCAGAAATTATTCTATCGCGGTACTCCTTCTGCCGTTGCTTCTTCTATTACATGGCAGGACATAGCCACACTCGACTTGGGATTTGATGCGCGTTTCTTCCACGGTGATTTCGGTGTAACATTCGACTGGTATCAACGCGATACACGTAATATGATTGTACCGGGTTCGGGCATTGCCTATACATTCGGTGCAGCCGCTCCCAAAGGCAACTACGGTTCTTTAAGAACACGTGGCTGGGAAGTTTCATTGGATTACAACCACCGTTTCAACAACGGATTAGGCATTAATGCCATGTTCACGTTGTCTGATGCCCAAACTGAAATTACAGAATACAGTGATACGCGTTTAATCAGCGATTATTATGTAGGCAAGAAATATGGCGAAATATGGGGCTACAGAACAGAACGTTTGTATCAGAAAGATGATTTCGTATATGACAATAACGGCGAACTGGTTACTGTATGGGCTTTGAACGGAAAAGAAGTGGCAGCAGGAACTCCGGGTGCTAAAGAAATGAACAAACTGAAAGACCCGAACGGAGTATATCAGGACTTCCTGCAATCCGGTGACTTCAAATTTGGTCCGGGCGACGTAAAATATGCCGACTTGAATGGAGACGGAAAACTGGGTAATGGCGCCGGCACTGTAGAAGACCCGGGCGATAAGGAAATAATTGGTAATGAAACACCGAGATTTGAATACGGTATCCGTCTGGGCGCAGATTATAAAGGCTTTGACTTTTCTATCTTTATGCAAGGTGTAGGCAAACGTCAGATATGGGGTAACGGTTTCCTTGCCATTCCCGGTTATAATACTGCCGACGGTGCTATTCCTGACGCTATCGCAAGTGACTACTGGACTGAAGAGAACACAGGAGCTTTCTATGCACGTCCATGGAACCAATCCGGATCGAACGATGCTTACAACTATTACAAACAGTCACGCTATCTGCTGGATATGTCTTATTTCCGCATCAAGAATATCACATTAGGTTATTCTCTTCCGGAAAATATCATAAAGAAAGTACGCATGCAAAAGGCACGCATCTATCTGGCGCTGGAAAACTTCTTTACATTTGACAACCTGAACGGACTTCCTATTGATCCGGAAGCAATCTCCGGTTACTCCATGTTCAATGCAGAGAACTATAACAGCGGCCGTACCGGTGTAGGAACCCCGACTTTCAAGAGTGTGTCAGTAGGTGTACAATTGAACTTCTAATAAACTGAATTATATGAAAAAATATATATTTGCTTTAC
>ERZ839767.3537-NODE-3537-length-17631-cov-5.660162_pt1 | contig 17631 bp, 11 predicted proteins | sample MGYA00519879_ERZ839767 | MGnify/ENA primary metagenome ERZ839767 (study PRJEB31850, sample SAMEA3708852) | human gut metagenome | biome: human gut; feature: human-associated habitat; material: faeces | place: China | collected 2014 ...
TATAAATTAATATATATAGAAATATTCTAAAAACAAATAACAATACATATATATAACTAGGTGATTTTATGTTAAAAAGAATGTCTATAAAAAAAATAATGGTATCAACATGTGCCATTATAGTTTTATTAATAATTTATATTTTACCAGATAATAGTAGAGAAATAAAACTAAAAAACAATAAAATAGAATATATAAGTAACGATATAGTAGGAACAATATATTTAGTTGATAGTAATAATTACGTAGCCAGAACAAGTATACCAACGTGTAAATGTGAAGGAGTAGATATAGCCAAAGATCTACTAGAAGGATTAATAATAGATGGAAACAAATCAGATATAATACCCAATGGTTTTAGAAGTATATTACCATCAGGAACAAGTATATTAAATCTAGAATTAAAAGATAAAACACTAACCATAAACTTCTCTAAAGAATTATTAGAAGTATCCCCTAATGAAGAAAGAAAAATGATAGAATCAATAGTATATACCCTTACTAGTATAAAAGGAATAGATAAAATAAAAATACAAGTAGATTCCTCTCCATTAACAAAACTACCAAATAGTAAAGAACAATTACCAGAAGAATTAGATAAAAACTATGGTATAAACAAAACATATGACCTAGTAACCACTAATAACATAATATCATATACAACATATTACGTAAACAAATATAATAATAACGAATACTATGTACCAGTAACCAAATATATAAATAATAAAGATAACGATATCATAAAAATAATAATAAAAGAACTAAGTAGTTCACCCATATATGAAACAAATCTAATGAGTTATTTAAATGCTGGAGCAGTATTAGAAGATTACGAATTATTAGATAACAATCTAAAACTAAATTTCAACGAATTATTATTAAACGATATAAACAAAAAAAACCTTCTAGAAGAAGTAATATATACCATAAGTTTATCTATGGATAACTATTATAATAACCTAGAAACAGTATCATTTTATATAAATAATGAAGAAGTATATACAGTAAACATAAATGACATAAAATAATTGACTAATTTATTATCTAATGTTATACTCTATATATAGAGTATAGGTGATAAAGATGGATATAAATAGAAAAATAAAAATATCTGGTTTAATAATAGGAATACTATTATTTATCGTATTAATATCAGGATTTAGTTACGCTTATTATAGTTCTGTAGCAACAGATACATCCAGTGTAAAAGGTACCGCTGGATGTTTTGTAGTAGATCATGTAAAAGGTAATGATGTAACAGGAAACGTAATATTATTTGATGAAAGTAAAATAATAACAAATAACAACATAACAGTTAAAGACGGAATGCAACTAACATATGTAACCGCTGGTATAAATAACGCATGTACTATAGATGGATATATGATTATGAAAATGAATGTCAAAACATTAAATTCAGCCTTCATAACCGGAGAAAGTAAAGGAGCATTCAAATACGCTATAGCCAAATATTCACCAATAACCTATACATCTCCTAGTATATCAACATTAAAAAACAAATCATTTAAAATAATAAAAACAGCCAGCATAACATCTACTGGAGAACAAACAATATTAACAAAACAATTACCACATAGTACCAAAGATGGTTATCTAATAATATTCTATATCGATGGAGATAAAGCCTTTAACGATGCTGGCAATACCTCATTCAGTGCCACTATAACTGCAGAAGCAAGTCAAGGTACCGCTCCAGAAAAAGCTTCTGCACTAATAACAAACCTATATAATAATAGTACCAAGACACCAGTAAAAAATAACAGTATTACATATCAGTATGATACCACTCATAACCTAATGAAAGATACCGCTGGTAATATAAGATATTATGGAGCATCTCCTAATAACTATGTATATTTCAATTGTGATAGTTATCCTAGTACTAACTGTGAACTATGGAGAATAATAGGAGTATTCGATGGTAAAATAAAGCTAATACGTAATAGTGCTATTGGTTCATATTCCTGGGATACATCCGCATCATCAGTAAACGGTGGAGATGGTGTAAATGAATGGTCACAGGCTGATTTAATGAAATTATTAAATCCAGGTCACGAATCGGAATCAGTAGGAGAAAGTCTCTATTATAATAGCAAGTCGGGAACATGTTATAATGGTAATGTCACAGTATCATGTAACTTTACTAGTACAGGTATAAAAAATGATACAACAAAAAATATGATAGCAGAGACAACATGGAATCTTGGAGGGTGGGATACTTCTAAAATATTTTCTAATATAATGTATGAAAAAGAAAGAGGTATAACTACAGTATCTAATCCTAGTGATGGTATAACTAGAACAACAACATGGACAGGGAAAATCGCCCTAGCATATCCATCTGACTATGGCTATGCTACTGATCTAAGCAAATGTTCGCAGAACTTATTTAATTATGATAGCAGTACAGATTCATATGCTTGTCGCACAAATGACTGGATGTATCCTATAATTACTAATTCTGGTAAAACTTTTGGATGGTTATTAACCCCTCATTCCAGCTATGCGAACTTTGCGTTCGGCGTGAACTCGACGGGCTGTGTCCACAACTACGGCAACGTTTACAATTCGAGTTGGGTCGCCCCAGTCCTTTATCTATCATCTGACCAAGATATAGTGTCGGGGGATGGTTTGCAAAGTAATCCATACCAGTTAGCTAATAGCTAACTGGGCAAACAATGGTAGGAAAAACATGGCAAAAATGGCCCTAAGGAGGCGAAGTCTCCTAAAGGCCCGGCAAGCATAGCTTGTCGTCATGCAAATCTAGTCCCGCGTAAGCGGGAAACTAATCTAGCATAATTTTGCTTTACACAAAACATGTCAATTTTAAAAACGAATAAAAAAGATATTGATACATTAATAAATAGTAACTATAATGTAAAATGTAGGGTAAATTTAAATATGTATTTGTACCTCTAACTCAGGCAATGCGAGCATTGCGTTCAGCGTGAACTCGACGGGCTATGTTAACAGCAACAACGCCGTCTATCATGCGTATGGGGTCGCTCCAGTCCTTTATCTGGGTTCTGACCAAGATATAGTGGCATGGGATGGTGATGGTTCGCAAAGTAATCCATATCAGTTGGCTGCATAGTTTAGTTATTGTTTAATATCTTAGTATTATGATACTGAGGTATTTTTTTTGTAAATAAGATGTCTATTTGTTGAAAAATAAGGGAAAATACTATATAATTAGTATGGTGGTTTAATATGAAAGATGTTATCAAGAATATATATGATTATTCTTTAGAAGATATAATGGGAGATAGTTTTGGTAGATATGCTAAGTATATTATTCAAGATAGAGCTATTCCTGATGTTAGAGATGGATTAAAACCTGTACAAAGAAGAATATTGTATTCTATGTATAAAGAGAAGAATACTTATGATAAACCTACTAAAAAGAGTGCTAATGCGGTTGGTCTTGTTATGGCTAATTATCATCCTCATGGTGATAGTTCGATATATGAAGCTATTGTTAGAATGAGTCAATGGTGGAAGAATGAGGCTCCTTTAGTTGAAATGCAAGGTAATAATGGTTCTATTGATGGTGATAGTGCTGCTGCTAGTCGTTATACTGAGGCTAGATTATCTAAAATAGCTGGAGAACTTCTTCGTGATATTGATAAGGCTGGTATTGTTCCTATGGCTCCTAATTATGATGATAGGTTACTTGAACCTACTGTTCTTCCTAGTAGATTTCCTAATTTGCTTGTTAATGGTACTACTGGTATTAGTGCTGGATATGCTACTAATATGCCTCCACATAATTTAAATGAAGTTATTGATGCTACAATATTTAGAATTGATAATCCTAATAGTAGACTTGATACTGTTATGAATTATATTAAGGGGCCTGATTTTCCTACTGGTGGTATTGTACTTGGTACTGATGGTATTAGAGAAGCTTATGAAACTGGTAGGGGAAAGATATTTATTAGGGCTAAGGCTAGAATAGAAAAGAATAAGATTATTATTAATGAGATTCCTTTTGATGTTAATAAGCAGCTTCTTGTTAGAAAGATTGATGAGATTAGATTAGATAAGAAAATTGATGGTATTGTTGAAGTTAGAGATGAATCTGATAAAGATGGTCTTCAGATTGCTATTGATTTAAAGAAAGATGTTAATGGGGAGAATATTCTTAATTATTTATATAAGAATACTGATCTTCAGGTATCTTATAATTTTAATAATGTTGTTATTGTTAATCGCAGACCTATGCAACTTGGTCTTTTGGGTATTCTTGATGCTTATATTGCTCATCAAAGGGATATTGTTTATAAAGCTACTGAATTTGATTTGAAGGCTGCTAAAAATAGTTATCATATTATGGAAGGTCTTGTTAAGGCACTTTCAATATTGGATGAGGTTATTGCTACTATTAGAAAGAGTAAGAATAAGGCTGATGCTATTGTTAATTTAGTAAATGAATATTCTTTTACTCAGGTTCAAGCAGAGGCTATTGTTAATTTGCAGTTATATAGACTTACTAATACTGATGTTGTATTATTAGAGGAAGAGATGAAAAAACTTGCTGAAATGATTAAATTGTATGAAGAGATTTTATCTAATCCTGATAAACTTAATAATGTTATTAAAGATGATCTTAGAAAGATTAAGAAGGAATATGGTATTCCTAGAAGAACTGAGATTAGGGATGAGGCTGCTGATATTAAGATAGATACTACTGTTATGATTCCTAAAGAGAATGTTGTTGTTGTTATATCTAATGAGGGATATATTAAGAGGGTTTCTATGCGTAGTTATAGTTCTGCTAATGGAGAGGAAACTGGTCTTAAAGAAAATGATTATGTTACACATTTATTTAATATTACTACTACTGATGTAATACTTTTATTTACTAATATGGGTAATTATTTATATGTTCCTGTATATGATATTTTTGATGGTAAATGGAAGGATCTTGGTAAACATATTAGTAATATTATTCCTTTATCTGATGGAGAGAAGATAATTAATGCTATAGGGGTATATGATTTTGATAGTGATAAGTATATTACTACATTTACTAAGAATGGTATGGTTAAGAGAACTAAGCTTATTGATTATAAGGTTCTTAGATATAATAAACCTATTAAAGCTATTAATTTGAAAGATGATGATATGGTTGTTGATGTAACTATTAGTGATTTATCTAATGTATTTATATCTACTTCACTTGGATATGGATTATGGTATGATACTAGTGAGATTCCTATTCTTGGTGTTAAGGCTGCAGGTGTTAAAGCTATTAATTTAAAAGATGATTTTGTTGTTTCTGGTACTTTATTTGATGCTAAAGAGGAGTTTATTACTATTCTTACGGATAAGGGTACTGGTAAGAGAACTAAACTTCTTGAATTTGAAAAAACTTCTAGAGCTAAGAGGGGAATACTTCTTATGAAAGTTATTAAGAGTAATCCTAGTAAGATTATTAAGACTTATATTACTAATTCTAAAGATATGATTGGTGTTGTATCTGATAATTATACAAAGATTCTAAAACTTACTGAGATTCCTATAATGGATAGATATAGTAATGGTTCTTATGTTATTAAAGATAGAATTATTGATTCTTATAAGGTATGTAATATGATTAGTAAAGATGATATGGAAAAGCAAGAAGAAGATATTAAGTTTGAAAAGAAAGATGTTTCTTTAAAAGAAATTGATGATATGTTATCTAGTGTTGATGAAGTGCTAGATGATACTAAATAATAATATTAAATAAAGGGTTATATACTTTTATAACCTTTTATTTATAAATATATATAAACTATATATAATTTAATGGAGGTATTTATATGTTATATGTAAGTGATATTATTTCTCGCTTTAATGGTAAGCTTCTTTGTGGAGATGAGAATATGATACTTGATAATTTTTGTAAGGATACGAGAATTATTAAGAATGGTGATATTTATGTTGGTATTAAAGGTGAGTCTTTTGATGGTAATAATTTTTATGCTGATGCTTTTGATAAGGGGGCTAAGGCTTGTATACTCGATAATACTACTTTAGTTGATACTGATAGATATGGTGATAAGACTATTATTTTAGTGGATAATACTTTGGAATGTATAGGTAAGCTTGCTAAGTATAAGAGAAGTTTACTTAATATTCCTGTTGTGGCTATTACTGGTAGTGTTGGTAAAACTTCTACTAAGGATATGGTGGCTAGTGTTCTTAGTACTAAATATAAGGTTCTTAAAACTGAGGGTAATAATAATAATAATATTGGTCTTCCTTTTACAATACTTAGATATAAAGATGAGGATGTTATGGTTATTGAAATGGGAATGAATCATTTTGGTGAGATTTCTTATCTTACTGATATTGTTCGTCCTACTATTGGGGTTATTACTAATATTGGTACTGCTCATATTGGTATTTTGGGTTCGAGAGAAAATATATTGAAAGCTAAATTAGAGATAATAGAGGGACTTAATGGACCACTTATTATTAATAATGATAATGATATTATACGTAATAATATTAAATATATTGAATCTCTTAATGATATTGTTACTATTGGTATAGATAATGATAGTGATTATAAAGCTAGTGATATTAGTGATGATTTAACTAGATTTAAGATTAATGGTAATGATATGGAATGTGATATTGGTAATACTGCATTTATATATAATTCTTTAGTGGCTTATAGTGTTGGTAGTTTATGTGATATAGATGTAGATAATATTAGGAATGGTATTAAGAATTTTAAACTTACTGGTAATAGGCTTGAATTTAAGAAGGCTAGATGCGGAGCTATACTTATTGATGATACTTATAATGCTTCTTTTGATTCTATTCGTTCTTCTTTGGAGATTCTTAAAAATAAAGAAGCGAAGAGACGTATAGCGGTTATTGGTGATGTTTTAGAAGTTGGGGATTATAATGAGGAGATTCATACTAAGATTGGTGAAGAGTTATTTAAAAGTAATCTTGATATTATTGTTACTATAGGAGATAATACTAGGTATACGGATAAGTTTTTAGAGAATAAAGGTTTTGATAATAGATATCATTTTAATAATGAGAGTGAGAGTTATGAATTTTTTGATGATATGTTAAGAGATGGAGATGTTGTCTTATTTAAGGCTTCTAATGGTATGAAACTTAAGAATATTGTTAATCATTTGGTTATGGAGGATAGATAATATGAAAAGTGATATTGAGATAGCTAGAAGTGTTAATCCTATGAACATTATGGATGTTGCTAAAAAGATTGGTATTTGTGATTATATTATACCTTATGGTAAATATAAGGCTAAGATATCTATAGATGATATTTGTGATAAGAAGATTAAGAGTAAACTTATTTTGGTTACTGCGATTAATCCTACTCCAATGGGGGAAGGAAAAACTACGGTATCAATATCTTTATCCGATGCTCTTAATAAACTTGGTAAAAAGAGCATTCTTGCTCTTCGTGAACCTTCTTTAGGTCCGGTATTTGGTATTAAAGGGGGAGCTGCTGGAGGAGGGTATGCTCAAGTTATTCCTATGGAGGATATTAATCTTCATTTTAATGGTGATTTTCATGCTATTACTAGTGCTAATAATTTATTATGTTCTCTTATTGATAATCATATTTATTTTGGTAATGAACTTGGTATTGATAAGGTTACTTTTAAGAGATGTTTGGATTTGAATGATAGACAACTTAGGGTTATTAATACTGGTTTATCTGGTGAAAGTAGGATTGTTCCTAGGGTTGATGGATTTGATATTACTGCTGCTAGTGAGATTATGGCTATTTTATGTTTGAGCAGGAATATTGATGATTTGAAGAGAAGGCTTGGTAATATTGTTATTGGTTATAATAAAGATGGTAAGGAAGTAACGGCGAGAGATTTAAAAGCAGAAGGAGCTATGGCAGTACTTCTTCATGATGCTATTTTACCTAATTTGGTACAAACTCTTGAAGGTAATCCTGCTATTATACATGGTGGTCCTTTTGCTAATATTGCTCATGGATGTAATAGTGTTATTGCTACTAATACGGCTATGAAACTTGGTGATTATACTGTTACTGAGGCAGGATTTGGTGCTGATTTAGGAGCAGAGAAGTTCTTAGATATTAAGTGTAGAATGAATGATTTAAATCCTGATGCAGTGGTACTTGTTGCTACTATTAGATCTTTAAAGTATCATGGTGGTATGGATAAGAATGATATTACTAAAGAAGATATTCATTACTTGGATATTGGTATGAAGAATTTATATAAACATATAGATAATCTTCGTAATGTTTATGGACTTAATGTAGTAGTGGCTATTAATAGATTTGATAGTGATACGGATAAGGAAATTAGTTATTTATCTAAGAAATTAGATGAGAAGAATGTTAGTTATGCTCTTACTACTGGATTTAGGGATGGTAGTGATGGTTCTCTTCTTCTTGCTGAAAAGGTTATGGCAGAAGCTAATAAGAAGAATAATTTTAGTTATTCTTATGATATTAATGATGATATTAAAACTAAGATATTTAAGGTTGCTAATAAGATATATGGGGCTTCTGATGTTATTTATGATAATAAAGCATTAGAAGAAATTAAGAATTTGGAAGATAATGGTCATGGTAATTTGCCTATATGTATTGCTAAGACACAGTATTCTTTATCAGATGATCCTAATAATTTGACTGGTGATAATGAATATGATATTCATGTTAAAGAGGTTATATTAAAAGCAGGAGCAGAGTTTATAGTGGTTTTGACTGGTAAGATAATGACTATGCCTGGTCTTCCTAAGAATCCTAATTCTGAGAGAATTGATATTAAGGATGGAATAATAGAGGGAATATTTTAATAATATTCTTTCTTTATTTTGGATATTGTGATAGAATACTAGAGAAAGAAGGAAATGAGATGAAAGTTGGAATATGTAGTTTGGGATGTAAGGTTAATATTTATGAATCTGAAGTTGTAACTGATTTACTTAAAAAGGGTGGATATGAAATAGTTCCTTTTGAAGATAAAGCGGATATTTATATTATTAATACTTGTTCTGTTACTAATGAGAGTGATAAGAAATCAAGAAAGATGATTAATAGGGCTAAAAAGAATAATAGTGAAGCTATTATTGTTGTTATGGGATGTTATAGTCAGGTTAGCAGTGATGATATAGAAGCTGATATTATTCTTGGTAATAAGGATAAATCAAAGATAGTGGAGATTTTAAATGATTTTATTAGAGATAGGGAAAGTAAGAAGATTATATATGATTTAAGTAGTGTTGAATTTGAGAAAATGGAAATTAGTCATTTTGATAATCATACTAGGGCTTTTGTTAAAATACAAGATGGTTGTAATGCTTTTTGTTCTTATTGTATTATTCCTTATACTAGAGGTAGAGTTAGAAGTAAGAATAAAGAAGATGTTATAGAGGAAGTAAGTAGACTTGTAAAAGACGGCTACAAAGAGATAGTTCTTACTGGTATTCATACTGGAAGATATGGTATTGATATTAATAGTAGTCTCTATGAACTTTTATGTGAACTTGTTAAAATACCTAATATTTATCGTATTAGATTATCTTCTATTGAAATTAATGAGGTTACTCCAGAGATTATAGACCTTTATAAGAATAATAAAATTATGGCTAGACATTTACATGTACCACTTCAATCTGGTAGTAATAAGATACTTAAACTTATGAATAGAAGATATAATAAAGAAGAGTTTATGAAGATGATTGATAAACTTAGGGAAATAGAGGATATTTCTTTAACTACTGATTTGATTGTTGGTTTTCCTAATGAAACAGATGATGATTTTGAAGAGACTATGGATACTTTGAAGAAAATTCATTTTACTAAGATTCATACTTTTCCTTATTCTAGAAGACGTGGTACTGTAGCAGATAAGATGGATGGTCATATTTCAGGAGATATTAAGAAAAAAAGAGTTCATGAGGTTATTGAATTATCTAATGAATATGAAAATGAATATTATAAGAGTAAAATTGGTAAGGTATATGATGGGGTAGTTGAAAGACATAACAATGGTTTAGTAGTGGTTCATACTTCTAATTTTATACCGGTTATTATAGATGATAATGATAATATAGAAAATAATAGTATTGTTAATGTTAAGATTGAAAGAGTAGAGGGTCTTAATGTATATGGAAGGGTAGTTTAACTACTTTTTCTTTTGTGGGAAATTATGTTTTTTAATTGACATTGATATATGGGAATGTTATAATTTTAACGATTGTATATTTTTATCATAGTATATAGATGGAGGTTTATATGTTAAAATTACTTAAGAATTTAAATAAAAGAGATTATATATATGTATTTATATCTATTGGACTTATTGTTTTTCAGGTATGGTTAGAACTTAAAATGCCTGATTATATGTCAAATATTACACAACTTGTACAAACTCGTGGTGCTTCAATTAATGATATATTAAGAGAAGGCAGTTATATGCTTTTGTGTGCTTTTGGTAGTTTGGTATCTGCTTTTATTGTTGGGTATTTTACTTCTACGATAGCGGCTTCTTTCTCTTGTCGTACTAGAGGTAAGTTATTTAGAAAGGTAGAAGATATTAGTACATTTGAGATTAAGAAGTTTTCTCCTAGTAGTCTTATTACTAGGACTACTAATGATATTACACAGATTGAGTTTCTTATTGCAATGGGACTTACTTTAATGATTAAGGCTCCTATTACTGCTGTTTGGGCTGTTACTAAGATTCTTAATAAGAATATAGAGTGGAGTATACTTACTGGTGTTGCTGTTTTGGTTTTGCTTATTACTATTGGGATTATTATGATGATTGTTATGCCTAAGTTTAAAATAGTACAGGAACTTATGGATAAGATTAATATGGTTATGAGAGAAAATTTATCTGGTATTAGGGTTGTTAGAGCATTTAATGCTGAAAAATATCAAGAAGATAAGTTTGAAAATGTTAATAATACGCTTACTAATCAGCAAGTATTTAATCAAAAGGCTTTTAACTTTTTGAGTCCTGTTATGTATTTGGTTATGTACTTTTTGACTTTGGGTATATACTTTATAGGGGCTATACTTATTAATGAAGCTAATATGGGAGATAAGATTGTTTTGTTCGGTAATATGATTGTCTTTTCTTCATATGCTATGCAAGTTATTATGTCATTCTTAATGCTTGCAATGATCTTTATGATGTTGCCGAGAGCTAGTGTATCTGCTAAAAGGATTAATGAAGTACTTGATACTCCTATTAGTGTTAAGGAAGGAAATGTTACTATGAATAATAGTGATATTAAAGGATGTGTTGAATTTAAGAATGTTTCATTTAAGTATCCTGATGCTGATGAATATGTACTTGAAGATATATCATTTAAGGTTAATAAGGGTGAGACTATTGCCTTTATTGGTTCTACTGGTAGTGGTAAGAGTACGCTTATTAATTTGATACCTAGATTTTATGATGCTACTAGTGGGGAGATACTTATTAATGGTATTGATGTACGTGATTATAGTTTCGAATATTTGAATAATATTATTGGTTATGTACCACAGAAGGCTACTTTGTTTTCAGGAGATATTTTATCTAATGTTTCTTTTGGTAAGAATATTGATGGTAAACCTTCTAATAAAAAAATTGCTGATGCACTTAGAGTATCACAGGCTAGTGAGTTTGTATCTAAATTAGAAGATGGGGAAAAATCGCATATAGCTCAAGGAGGTACTAATATTAGTGGTGGACAAAAGCAAAGGTTATCTATTGCAAGAACTATTGCTAGAAATCCGGAAATATATATATTTGATGATTCTTTTAGTGCTCTTGACTATAAGACAGATAGTACTTTAAGACGTGAACTTAGAGAATATACTAAAGATGCTACGGTTATGATAGTGGCGCAAAGAATTGGTACAATACTTAATGCTGATAAGATTGTTGTACTTGATAATGGTAAATGTGTTGGTGTTGGAACACATAATGAACTTATGAAAAAATGTAAAGTTTATAAAGAAATTGCTTTATCACAGGTGTCAAAGGAGGAATTAGAAAATGTCTAGTAATGATAAAAATAGAAATAATTCTTCTAGAGGTCATGGCCCTATGAGAATAAATGAAAAACCAGAAAACTTTGCTCTTTCTATAAAGAAACTTATGAAGAGTTTGAGTAGTTTTAAGATACTTATATTTGTAGCTGTTATACTTGCTGCTTTGTCTTCTATACTGTCTTTAGTGGCTCCTAATAAGTTATCTGATTTGACTGATGAGATATCTCGTGGTATTACGATTAATACTACTAATATGAAAGAATTAGAAAATGATCTTACTTCTAATGTTAGTGAAATTGGTAGTATTTTGGGTATTAATTTAGATGAGAATACTATTTATAGAGTTAATACTTCTAATATTAGTAATGATGATAAGTATTTATTTAATGATACTATTAAGAAAATTAGTGATGATAGGGATAATGCTATTATGTATTTTAGTAAGCTTCCTAGTAGTGTACTTGATATTATTGTTTCTGATAGTACTTATAATGATATTTATATTAGTAAAGAGGATAAAATTAATGCTATTTTGGCTTTTCATGATATTGATGTTAATAATAAGAATTATGCTGGTATTAATAAATTACCAGATAGTATTAAGAGGGCTTTGTTTCCTAGTACTAATATAGATGGAGTGGAAATTAGTACTGATGATAAGATAGATTTTATTGTTAAAATGGCTGGTAGTGACACATCTTCGGTTAATGAGATGTATAAGGTTATGGAGAATGTTCCTAGTAGTATTCAAAAGGTTATTGGTCCTAAGATGAATATGGATAAAATTAAAGATATTGCTATTTTACTCGCTTGTTTATATATTATTAGTGCAATATTTAGTTATATTGAAGGTTTATCTATGATTAAAGTGGCTAATGGTTATGCTAAAAGACTTAGAACTAGTATATCAGAAAAGATAAATAGATTACCACTTAAGTTTTTTGATCATAATTTATCTGGAGATATTTTATCTAGGGTTACTAATGATGTAGATACTATTGCTCAGTCACTTAATAATAGTTTATCTACTTTGGTTTCTGCTAGTACTTTGTTTATTGGTTCTATTATTATGATGTTTGTTACTAATTATATTATGGCTATTACGGCTATTGTATCTAGTTTAATTGGTTTTGTTCTTATGTTTATTATACTTGGTAAATCTCAGAAATATTTTACTAGAAGACAAACTGAGCTTGGTAATTTGAATGGATATATAGAGGAAATTTATAGTGGCCTTAATGTTGTTAAAACTTGTAATGCTAAGGAAGAAACTACTTTGGAGTTTGATAAGTTAAATGATAAATTATATGATTGTAATAGGAAGAGTCAATTTTTATCTGGACTTATGCAACCTATTATGAGTTTTATTGGTAACTTTAGTTATGTTGCTGTATGTGTAGTAGGGGCATTACTTGTAAGTAAGGATATGATATCTTTTGGTACAATAGTGGCATTTATTATGTATGTTAGATTGTTTACTAATCCTTTATCACAAATAGCTCAAGCTATGACTTCGCTTCAAACTACCGCTGCAGCTAGTGAAAGAATATTTGGTTTACTTGAAGATGAAGAAATGAGTAGTGAAGATAATATTACTAAGAAGTTAGATAAAAATAAAGTTAAGGGTAATATTGAATTTAAAAATGTTAAATTTGGTTATGATGATGATAAGGTTATTATAAATGATTTTACAGCAAAGGTTAAAGCTGGTCAAAAGGTTGCTATTGTTGGTCCTACTGGAGCAGGTAAAACGACAATGGTTAATTTGCTTATGAAATTTTATGATATTAATGATGGTGATATACTTATTGATGGTACTTCTATTCGTGATATAAAGAGAAGTAATGTTCATGATTTGTTTACTATGGTTCTTCAAGATACTTGGTTGTTTAATGGTACTGTTAAAGAGAATATTATTTATAATCAGAAGCATGTAAGTGATAAAAAGGTAGAGGAAGTATGTAAGATTGTTGGCGTTGATCATTTTATTAAGACTTTACCTGATGGTTATGATAGTGTTATATCTGATAATGATTCGGTATCTTCTGGTCAAAGACAGCTTCTTACTATTGCTAGAGGTATGATTAGTGATAGTCCATTCTTAATACTTGATGAAGCTACTAGTAACGTAGATACGAGAACTGAAGAATTGGTTCAGAAAGCAATGGATAAACTTATGGAAAATCGTACATCATTTATTATTGCTCATAGGTTATCAACAATTAAGAATGCTGATTTAATTCTTGTTATGAAAGATGGTAATATTATTGAACAAGGTAATCATAATACTTTAATGAAAAAGAATGGTTTTTATGCTAATTTATATAATTCTCAATTTGAAAAAGTTAGTAAATAAAAAAAATAGCGGTGGCTATTTTTTTTCTATTTCTTTTAAGATTCTTTCGGTATTAGAAAAGTTTAATTTGGCTATATTTTTTAGAACATCTTTACCATATTTTTCTACTAGTTTTATACCAACATCTTCAACATAATAATTGGCTCCTTTAGGAAGAAATATTCCATATTTATCTCCTAATTTATCTATTTCTTTGATAAAGATATATCTGCTTATTAATGAGGATACGGCAACAGATAGACATTTATCTTCGGCTTTGGTTATAAAAGTTATTCCTTTTAATGGGTTAGGAATATCGCTTAGATGGTTATAATAACTTTTTTCTGGTTCAAACTGATCTACTACTATATAATCATAATTGTTATCTTTTATCATTTCGGATAATGCTTTATTATGAAGAATGGCTTTTATTTTATTCATGTTCATATCTTTGCCATATTTTTCGTTATATTCTTTGTTTGATAACATTATTGTTTTATATGGTATTTTTTTTATTATCTTTGGTACTATTTTTAGTATTTGTTCATCCGATAGTTTCTTGGAATCTTTTACTCCTAGTTCGGTTAAGAATGGTATGTTATCTTTGCTTACAAAGGATGCTGTTACTACTATTGGTCCATAGTAATCTCCTGTTCCTACTTCGTCAGATCCTACTGAAGATATATCAAGAGGTAAATTTATTTCTTCCTTTTTTATTTCTTTCTTTGGTATGTCATCAGTAAAGTATTCAATGTCTTCTTTATTATTTTTTATGTTTTCCCACATACTTGATTCTATATCTGCTGATACACCTTGGAACATAGCTTTTCCTGATTCGTATAAAGTTACTATTGTATCTCCTGTATCTGCTTGAAAGATGGCATATGGTGGTGTTTTTTCTCTTTTCATTGGTTCATAAAAATTATTCATTAGTTTTTTTGTTTCGTTATCTACACGTATTACTTTGGTAATTGTTTTTGCCATAGTGTACCTCCTAAATATATTTTATCATAATATTGTTTTTTATCAAGTTTTTAAATATTATTTTACATATATTTTATTTTATGATATAATATTAGAAATTTTTTGGGGGGATATTATGAAATTTTATGTTGGTGATGAAGATTTAGGAATGGTTATTGAATCTTATTATCGTTATGAGGAACGTTTATATATTAGATATTTAGATGATTCTATGGCTACTATTTATGATCCTAATGGTGATTATGAAAAAATGTTACAAAATAGAATGATAAGACAATTACAAAATAGAAATGAAATTGTTGATTTTGATTTTTTGGCTAGAAAATGTTATTTTGATTGTGTATCTTTTGTATCATTGTATGGCTTATATATGGCTTGTCTTGTTAAGCATGATGGTAATGTACCTTTTTATATTACTATTCCTTCAGTTATTATGGGAACTTGGGGAATGATGAGAGCAAAAGAATCTATTAAAATAATGGAAGATATTAAAAAATCTAATTTGTTTTTGGCTATGAATGATAGTCTTGGTGATGATTCTGAACTTAATGTTAATACTTTAGATGATTATTCTTATAAAAATGTTAGAAAAATATATAAAAAAGTTCTTAAGAAGTAATTTGCTTAGGTATTTTACTTCTTTTTTTCTTGCCCTTTTATATTATTTAATATATAATATATGTGTGGAGATGTAGTAGATGGATAAGAGTATTATTAAGGTTAGAAGTATGTCATTTAAGTATGCTGATAAATATATATTTAAAGATTTTGATATGGATATTGATACTAATTCTTTTGTCTGTATAATTGGAAGAAATGCTTCTGGAAAGAGTACTCTTGTTAAGATATTGGGGGGCTTGTGTAAAGCTTCTGGATATATTAATGTTGATGGTTATTTACTTAATGATACTTATATTAAAAAGATTAGAAGAAGTTTAGCTATTTGCTTTGATGATGCTGATAGGCATTTTATTGGGGATACTGTTTTTGATGACCTTGCTTTTTCGTTGGAAAATTTGGGATATTTTCCTAAAGAAATTGAAAATATGGTTAATAATATAGCTAAGAAATTTAAGATAGATGATATACTTGATATGCCTGCTGAAAAGATTAATGATTCTGAAAAAGAGAAGGTTATGATTGCTAGTAGTCTTATTTTTAATCCGAAAATTCTTTTACTTGATGAGTCTATTCATAAACTTACTCCTAATGATAAAAAACTTGTATTTAAGATTCTTGATGAATATAAAAGAAAAGAAAAACTTACTATTATTCTTATTACACATGATTTAGAGGATACTTTGAAGGCTGATAGGATAATTGTTCTTGATAATGGAAATATTGTTTTGGATGGTACACGTGAAGAAATATATAAAGATGATACATTGGAAAAAATGGGTTTTAATCTTCCTTTTATAGTTAAATTGTCACATAATCTTATGTTATATGATGTATTGGATAAGGTTTATTTTGATGATGTGGAGGTTATGAAGAAGTTATGGGGATAAGGTTAGAAAATGTTTCATATCAAGATAAAATTAAGAATATTAGTTATGAGTTTGAGGATGGTAAGATTACTACTGTTATTGGTTCTTCTAGTAGTGGAAAGACACTTCTTAGTTATATTCTTAGTGGTATTATAGATGATTATACAGGTAATATTATTAGTACTTATAAAAACAGAGAAATTGGATATATTTTCCAGAGACCTGAGGAAGCTTTTATATTTGAAACTGTAAAAGAAGAATTGGCTTTTGGTATTAGAAAATATAATTATAGAGTTGACGAAATAGATAAAAGAATGGAAGAGGCTCTTAAGATGGTTGGACTTCCAAAATTTTATTTGGATAGAAATCCTTTTACTCTTTCTAGTGGAGAGAAAGAAGCTTTAGCTTTGGCTACAATACTTATTCTTAATCCTAAGGTTATTATAATTGATGATCCTAGTATTAGCTTGGATAATTATAGATGTGATCATTTGATTAAATTACTTAAGAAATTGTGTAATAGATATAAAAAGACGATTATTATTTTTTCTTCTAATACTCAATTTTTGGTAAGAGTTACGGATAATTATGTGTTACTTAAGAATGGTAAGATTGTGTTATCTGGTAATAGGAGAAATTTATCGGATAATATTGGTAAATTTAAAAATGCTAATGTTTGTATACCTAGGATTACACAATTTATAAGTAATGCTAATAAAAAATATAATGCTAATTTGGAATATACTTTTGATATTAAAGAACTTATGAAGGATATATATCGTAATGTT
>ERZ839767.3545-NODE-3545-length-17596-cov-2.910324_pt1 | contig 17596 bp, 8 predicted proteins | sample MGYA00519879_ERZ839767 | MGnify/ENA primary metagenome ERZ839767 (study PRJEB31850, sample SAMEA3708852) | human gut metagenome | biome: human gut; feature: human-associated habitat; material: faeces | place: China | collected 2014 ...
AAGAACGGGCGGATAAGCTTGTTGCGGATGGACCGGTTGCATATCATAAAGACAGCGATGTGCAGGAGTTGTGGATGAGAGGTGTTGCGACCTCGATCAATGTTTTGACCTTTGCCTACAAGCTTTCGGGAGAAGAAAAGTATAAAGACGCGGCAACTGCCTATGTTAAGGAGGTCATTTCCTACCCTACGTGGGGATATGACGTTATGCTCAACAACGACCTTGCGGCAGGCCACTTGATTCAATCGCTTTCGTATTATTATGACTGGCTCTACAATGACCTGGATGCGAATGAACGGTATGTAGTTTACAGAACGCTGATCGAGAAGGTTCCGCAGCTTAACGGCTGGTGGACCATGTCCTATGTCCAGAACCATTTGTGGCGGAATGCCGGTTCGATCTATGCCGCGGCGGTAGCAATATATGATGAATATGAGGGTGCGCAAAAATGGTTTTCCAAAGCCAATCAAATGTATCGGCTTGCGCTCAAATACCTTCCGACGGACGGCTGTAATCATGAAAGCTTCATGTATTGGGTATACGGCATAGATGCTTTTATTGACTATGCAGAATGCGCAAAAAAATTTCATAAAATTGATATCTTCAAGCATCCCTATCTTCAGCGGACGGCAAATTATGCGATGCAGGTCATCTTGCCGACTGCGTATAATGGGACAACGCAGAATATATTCCGGATTGCGGATCATGGGGATAAAACAGGAACAGAATGGATTGGCGTAATGGCCTGGCTTGCCTATAAAACCAAAGATCCCGTAACGCAGTGGTATGTAAACAAATATGCAAAATTAAACCCGGATAGCTGGGATTATGCGCTTCACTACCTGCAGTTTTATGATCCCCAAATAGCCGCTGCCTCTCCGGAGGAGGCAAAAGTTCCCCTGATTTATCGCTTTGATGATCTGGAGATGCTGTTTATGCGTGACAGTTATTCGGATTCGGCAACCTGTCTGACTTATCGATGCGGACCGCCGCTCGGACATCAGGTGCTTGGGTATTACAGCAGCGGTGATGTCGGATCGGGACATGATCATGACGATGTTAATTCGCTGCAGATTTATGCTCACGGAGAAGATCTGCTTGGAGAGACACTGTATGGCGGCTCGGCATCGGCAAGTCACAATACGATTTTAATCGATGGAAAGGGACAGGAGGTTCCCTCGGACATAAAGGGCGCAGAGTGGAACAAAAACGGAGAGATTGTTAAGATTGAGGAAACGGATGATTATGTGTATTCGGTCGGCAGGGGTACAGAATCTTATTATCTGGATAAGGATTACGGCTTTGATTGGAACAGACACTTTGTCTGGCTCAAGAGCGATGTCATGATCGTCATTGACGATGTTAAGCTTGCCAAGGAGGATGCTGTCATCGAACAAAGGTGGTGGCCGGAATCGCAGAACGGAACCTACAATAGTGACGGGAGCAGCACCTTTGTCGGAAATGCCACCAAATTTAAGATAAGACCTTTTTCTGTTGACAAGGATACCGAAACGTTTTATGGAAGCAGCCCCAAACTCATGGGAACAGGCAACGCTGTTTCTAAGCTGCTGGTTAACGTTAAGGATAAGGGTACATCGGTCATTCCGACCGCTTTGTCGTGGAGTTTGCTGGGTGGAGAGCCGGAAGAAATCGGATGTGAAAAAATCTCTGATGATGTTTATAACTTCTTTACCAACGATAAGAAAGTAACCGTTGATATCAAAAATATGAGTGTGGCGGTTACATCGCTGGGTGATGGGTTTAAGGTGCGGAAGAACCTTTTGGCAGAGGAATTTGAAGTAAAGCCCGAAGAGGTAAATGACAGATTCTATATTTCACAAAGGGATATCAACGCATTGATGGATGTCCCGGCGGAATATGATGCCAAGAGCGGAAAACTGATCCTTGGCGATGACAAGCATCGGGCGGAGATGAACATCGGGGACAATCACTATACCGTGAATGGAAAGACGATTGAGATGGATGCGGTTCCGTATCTCAACAAGGATCATGAGGCGATGTTCCCGGTTAAGTATCTTGGACTTTGCAGCGGCGTCGGCGCACATTGGGATGATAAAGAGAATGTACTTTATCTCACCACGGGCATCGATTTTGAGAATCTTGAGCTGAAAGCAATTAACGTTTGCAACAACAGTATTGAACTGCAAAAGGATGTGCGAAGATACGAGGTTAATGTTTTTGCAGACACGGTCAGCATTAAGGCGACTGCTGAAAATCCGTTTGCGGACATACGCTATGAGGTTTGTGACGGCGGATTCGGAGAGAGCAAGATTTATGTAACAAACCCCGATGGCTCAAGGATTGATGAATATACCATCGTAACCTTGGCGACAAAGGGAATCGGCGATATACCGATTTATAACATGAGTTACAGCTCCAGTGACGGTAATGTGGGTGAAAACGTCTTTGACGGCGATTATGCAACGCGTTGGTCTGCAACGGGCATGGGGCAATGGCTGCAAATGGATCTTGGCAGCGTGAAAAAGATCAAGTCAATATTGGTTGCCGCATATCGGGGCGATACAAGAAAAACGGAATTTGAAATTGAAGTGTCTGATGATAACGTCAACTGGAAGAAAGTGAAAACGTTTATGACAAGCGGTATAACGACCGAGGCTGAGGAATACGCTTTAGATGATATTGAAACGCGTTATTTGCGGTTTGTCGGAAACGGTCCGGATGGCGGCGGCGGATGGACTTCGATATCTGAGATAGGTTTGATTTCGGCAGAGTAGGAGGGACGTTATGAAAAAACTGGTTATACTTATTTTAACATTGGCTGTTATTGCATCGGGGATCAGTGCTTCGGCTGAAATCTCAGATCTAGAGGGAACCGAGTATGAGACTGCGGCGAAATGCCTTGAGGCGCTTGGAATTATGGGCGATGACGGATATGGAAACTTTGCACCGAATATCAACATAACAAGAGCTGAGGCGTGTGGGGTCATCGCCAATATTATGAATTTGAGCACGGCGGAATATCAGGGCATGTTCTCGGATGTGCAGTCCGACATGAAATATGCCGGCGCGATTGAGGCGGTCTGCGCAGCCGGGATCGTAAATGGCAACGGCGATGGCCTGTTTTACCCCGATGATTATATCAGCTACCATGAGGCGGTGAAAATATTTGTAACGCTTCTCGGCAGAAACGGCTTTGCGGAGGCATTGGGCGGATATCCTTACGGATATCTGACCATTGCCAAGAGAATTGATATCACAAAGGATGTTAACGAAACAAGCTTTACGAGAGGTGAGTTTGCAAAGCTTGCCTATTATTCGCTGAAGACGGAGGTTGCCGAGTTTTACAGTGTCTCTGCTGATTCGGTTACCGTGAAGGACAGCGGCGGCAGAAAGCTGATCTCCTTGTATCGGGGAATCGATGTCATCGAGGGCGTTGTGACGCAAAACGAGTATACCTCTCTGGAAAAACCCGACGGCGATGAGGGACATGTCAGAATTGACGGTACACGGTTGTCCTTAGGAGATACCGATATTAAAAATTATATCGGATACAGTGTCGAGGTCTTTTTCGACGAAAAAAAGGAGGAAGTCGTCTATTACAAGCTGCTGGATAAAAACGGAGTTATCACCGTTATGGCCGATGACGCCATAGGCTATGCGGACGGAATCTTTTCCTACTACAACAGCAAGGGCAATGCGGTAAGAAGAAGTGTATACGGCGGCGCACACATTATTTATAACAACCGTGCGGTAACTTCCTTTACAAGCGAATTGTTTGATATTAGCGATGACGGGAAAATTTTGTTTATTGATTATGATGCGGACGGCAGGGATGATGTCATCGTGATTGATGATTATGATACCTATGTTGTCAGTGATTATGACAGTGATAATGAGACCCTGTATCTGAAAAATGCGCCAATCATCGACCTTTCGCAAAAAAGATATGAGTTTATGGATGAGAACGGCACAAGGATAACCGGCGACTACATTAAGGAATGGAGTATCGTCAGTGTTATGATTTCGCAGGACGGAGAATATGCGTTTGTTTATTCGGCGGGTGAAAATAAAATAAACGGTAAGCTTACCGCCGTTTCTGCGGATGGAAAAATAGGAATTGATGGCACAGTGTATGATACCACAGAGAAATTTGCGCAGGAGTACAACGCAAAGCTCGGAGAGGAGTGCCTGTTTTTACGCAGTATCACAGGAAAGATTGCCGCAGTGAAAGAGGGTGGTGACGATAAGAAAATCGGATATATTGTGTCGTATAAATTCGGCGGCAGCTTTGATGACGATTTTATGCTCAGAATCCTGAAAGAGGGAAAAGGAAAGGAAAAATTCCTTGCTGCCTCGGTGACGGATAAAGTCAGTGTGGATGGCGACAGGCTGACCCAAAAACAATTATACGACAGATTAAGCCAGCTTGAGTCAGACGGGAAACACTTGATCGTCCGCTATGCGCAAAACGATGAAAACAAGATTTACTGGATTGATACGCTTTATCTGGGCAGTACCGAGAGCAAGGAAAATGCGCTCATGGAAGCGTATACCGCAAATGCGGGAATTAAGTGGTATAAGCCGCATTTTATGACCGCGGCGGTTCTTAATGAAGATGCGCCGGTACTCTACATTCCAACAGGTCTGCCGGACAGCAATGGCGTCATCCCGGAGGAAAACCAAAAGATTGATGAAAACTACGGTTACAGGGGGCTGAGCGCACTTGTCGATGAAAGAGTCTATTCTGATTTTGTGACATACAAGGTCGGGATAAATACCATTGAAAGCTGTGCCGTTATTTTCAATATCTCGGATAAAGGCGGAACAGCCGGAGGCGTTTACGGTACGTATATGGCGGTTACCATTGTAGAAGAGATATCCAAAGGCTTGGACGAAGAGGGACTGATCGTCAATTATCTTACGGGATATACCAATCATAGCAAGGTAGAGGCGGCAGAGGCTGAGGAGAACGTTTTAGACGGCGTTGAAAGCGGCGATGTGGTAAAGCTATCCTTTAATTCTGATAAGAAAATTGACGGATACAAGAAACTCTTTGACGCAAGTGAAATGAAGGTTGAAGGACAAATTGACGGAGAAATGTATAATACTGCCGATGCCTATAACGTACAGCGGAGTATTATCGGAAATCTGTATCAGTATAAGGATGGCAAGCTTTTGGTAACCAAGTATAAACCCGAAGAGCTTGAAGGGCTTGCTATCGAAAAGCTCCGGCTGGAGGCAAAGCCGATTACGGAGGAAAATGTCAGAAATGCGATTGTCGGCCTTTGTGAAATCCGTGAGATCGGTAACCGGGGATTTTACACGTACGATAAAGAAAAAGACGATTTTAGAGTTTCTGACGCAACCGGCTTTGATCTGAAGGATTTTGTAAATTACGGAAACGACTATGTGAAGATATATATGTATTCCATATATTCTTCCGAGCGTGCTGCTGTAATCTACAAATAAACGGAGGCAATGAGATATGAAAAGGTTTGCAATATTTACCATTGGATTGCTTATGATTATGATCCACACGATGACCGTAGATGCTTCTGGCATCGGGGATGCTGAAAGCACGCATCCGAGAGTGATCATTGACAAAAGCAGGATTTCAGACATTGTTTCCAATTGCAATGGCGCATTGAATACAGTTTATCGCGATTTTCTGTCAGAATGTGAGGAGATTATCGCGCAGGGCCCCACCGAATACTACGAGGCGGAGGATATCCAGGAACTATGGATGCGTGATGTGGGAAACAATATAATGAAGCTTTCCTTTGCATATCTGATGACCCATGATGAAAAATATTCTTCTGCCGCCGCGGAGATCGTGGCGGCAGCGGAGCAATATCCGTCGTGGGGCAGAACTTCGGTCTACTGCAACAAGGATTTGGCTTGCGCACACATGCTTTTTGGCGTGTCAGCATATTATGATTGGTGTCATAACACCCTATCCGAAAGCGAAAAAGAACATGCGTTAAACCTGTTGATCGAGAAGGGAAACGGGATGTATAATAACGGTGCGGGCGGCTGGTGGCGCAAGTCGTTCCTTCAAAATCATCTATGGATCAATGCGGCTTCTTTGATGGTTGCAGGGGCGGCAATTTATGATGACGCGCCCCAAATCAGTGAAAAGTGGATGACGCAGGCGGAGGTTTACTATAAGGAAGCATTCAGCGCCCTGCCAAAAGACGGCTCTACGACCGAAGGGTTTTTATATTGGCAATACGGCATCAGTCATATGATCTATTATCTGAACACTGCGCAAAATTGTGGACGTGAGAATTACACCGCATCCGAATTTGTAAAGCAAACGGGAAATTTTGCAAATTATCTGGTAGTAGGTGAAGGATATAAGATTACCGACACGTCGGTCTTTGATTTTTCGGACAGTGACGAGGATTGCGGCGGTGCGTATATCGCGGAGCTTTCCTATCTGGCGGCTTTAAACCGGAGCGAACAGACGCAATGGTTTGTTCATCAGGGACTAGATAGCAGGGCAGATAAAAAAAGCTATTGGAAGGTACTAATGTACTATGACAGTACGCTCGCGCAGGAGCAGCCGAATGATGAGGAATACCCTTGTGATAAATTGTTTTTAAAGACCGGCTACGGTTTTATGCGAACCGGGTGGGGAAAGAACCAAACGGCATTGGCATTTCACTGCGGCAGAGCGGTCGGCCTGGATGCTCCTTATCGGTTTAAGACATGGTCAAAAGGCAGCGATCTGGGAACAGGACATTTGCATCCGGACATGAACCATATTTCGCTTTATTATAACGGGTATAAGCTTTTGAGTGACGACGGTTATACTGCATCCAGGACATCGGATCACAATACGTTGATTGTCAACGGTGCCGGACAGTATGGAGAGGGAAAAAACTGGACAAACTTTGATGTGAACCCCGACGAGGGACCCGATGCGGTTTCGGAGGTGAAAAGATTTATCGGCACAAAAACGTATGCTTATGCAATGTGCGATGCGACTGCGGCATACGGGAAAAGCGGAATGGTAGATAAGTTTAACAGGCATATACTTTTTATCAAAAAAGGGGTTGTCATTGTCATTGATGATATTGCGCTCAGTGATGCGTCGGCAGATGCCTATGTTCAGTACTTTTCGGATCTTCCTTTTCAAGAAGAAAAGGACGGCACATTCCAATATGATAACACTGCTGTAGCCATGGCGGTAAAGACTTTCGGATACGGAGATGCCCAAATCTGTGACGGAAAGAGGATGATCAACAGCGCCGGATTGCAAGAAAATGCCCAGATCCTTAAAATAAGAAACCGTGCGAACAGTACAAACTGGGTTCAGCCCGTGTCATTTTCGTACGCGGAGGGTGATTTGGATTTCTATGAGGTAAGTCTGGAAAGTGCAGAAAACGGGAAGTTTTTGTTTATGATACAAAGCAAAAACGATGCGTATGACCGGGAGTATTATGAAATCGATATCAACGAGGCAGAGGTAAAAGAAGTTGAGCATCAGCTGTTTCATATTTCTGTCGATGCGGTGAACAAAGCGGTAACAATAACGGGTGACCTCTATTATGGAAAGAATGCGCTTTTAGATATTATGGTTACGGACGAGAAGAAAAATATCAGATACATGGACCGGCAATCGGTGGAGGGAAACAGATTCGAAACCTCGTTTGTACTGGACGGCTCGCCAAGCGGAATCTATGAGGCAGATATTTATTCTTCAGAATATCGTCAGCATGCCGTGTTGTCGTTTTACCTGCCGGAGATGGAGGAGCAGATCAGTCTGCTTGACTACGCGATCGATGCCGATGAGGAAGTCAAAGGGGACTTTCATATAAAAAATAGTGCTGACACATCAAAAACGGTGATGGTGATTATTGCAAAGTATGATCATAGGGAGGTGTTGGTTGACAGCAAATTCGAAAGCATTGTGCTGAAGGCAAACGCTGATACGATCTATCATATCAACTGCGGATTTAAAAAAAATAAAGACGAAAGCGTTCGGATTTATCTGTGGGATCACAAAATGTGTCCCCGGATAGGAAGAATATAGGAGAAACCGTGAATAAATTTTTTATAGATATACTAAAAAAACGAAGTATCGTACATTTATTTATTTTGTGTTTTTTAATTATTGTTATTACACTGCTGACGAGCTTTTTTACGATTATGCACGTGATGAACGGATATACGAAAAGAAACGTCACGGCAATTAACGAATACAGTTTGCAAAGCACGTCTGAATCCATGGATATTTCGCTCAATAACATTACCCGTTCTTTAAATGTCGTTGGCAGCAGCGATGAGTTTAAGGAGTTTCTTTGGGATGTCAACAAAAACAAAAGCGACAGAAACAGTGTTAATGCTTTTATTGATTATATGACCGAGATTGTCGGGATGAACATGGATAATATTTCGTCAAGTCCGAACATCGCGGTATATTTCAGTGACAGTGATTATGTAATAAGCACTTACGGTGCGTTTTCGTCAATGAATTATTTTGCAAGACTGTTCAGCAGAGATGATGGCGCATACCGGGATTTTATGCAAAATGTCGTTCAGCAAAAGGGTTGGAGCATTTTTGAAAACAGCGACACCTCCAGAATTTTTTGTACGCTGCACATAAAAAATGGCGTGGATTACAAGGGAAGCGCCGTGGTTATTGCAGAAATCGATGCATCGGATATACGCAGCATCATTAAAAATATTTATGACACGTCAGAAACCATTATTTTTCTGCGCGTCAAGGGAACGGACATGCGGCTCAGCCATGCAGGCGGGGATGCGGAGGATTTAATCCATTCGTTTTTATCCGGAAAATTAAATCATTATATTCTATTAACCAATAACAGTGGTGTTTCGAGCATAGAATACTGTCAGATTTTAAAAGAAAATTATTTTGACAAGGTATATTTTCATCTCATTGCCATCATGATCATCAACATTCTCCTTGTTATGATGATATATGGGTTAACCTTGTTTTTGTTTATAAAATATCAATACAAGCCGATCACCGATGTCATTATCAGCTATGAAAAAAACCTTAAAAAGTCCAAACAGCCAATGACAAATGAGGTTCAGCTTTTAAAGATGTATTCAGAGGTTATACTGGAAACCAAAAGAGATGTGAATGAAAAATTATCGTTTGTCGCCTTGTTAAACAGTCGCAGTGATGAATACGACAACACCGAAAAAATAAAGCAGCTGGGGCTCGATCAGTGCAAAAAAATGAGAGTAATCAGCATTTTGCCGCAAAAGGAAGGGGTTTCCGCATTATATGGCAGAGGCTTTAAAACAGAAAATATTAAGACGATTATTTCCAATGTTTTTGAAGAAGTCATCGGTAAGTTTTCAAACTTTATAAGCGTGTATATCAACGGGCAGTTTATCTGCGCGATGTATGATTACGCGTTTGAAGAAAGTGAGTTTGAAGAAGAAATCGATAACGCATTGAGTATGATAAAAAAGCATTTCGGACTTAAAATTGCGGTCGGTTTGGGAGAAGAGGTTTATCATGCAAACAACATAAATTTATCTTATGCCTCCTCCAGAGAAGTGATTGCGTTTATGAATTTTTATGATCTCGACGGCCAAATGTTTTTTGAGGATTTATCGACGAAAAAGGTTGATATAAGCGAAATGTGCCGGGCGGTCGAAAGCGTGATGAAAAGCAAGGAACCGGAAAAACTGGATGACTGTATTGACGGCATTATCCGTTACTACAAGAAAAATTACATCTCGGTAATACGGCTGAAGCATGACATGCAGCTGATTGTTTCAAACATCCGGATGTCTTTTGTGAGCAAGGACAATGTCTGCGAGGACGCCTATGCGCACACGGATCGTTTTGAGTCATTTAGTGACTATAAGCAGGGCATCATCAATTGCTTAAAATGGATCTTGTCGCTTGGTGAGGAAGAGGATAAGAAAACCAGTTTTAAGGACCGGATCATATGCAATTACATTGAAGAGAATTTTCGAAATCACGATTTGACCAATGCTGCAATAGCAGATCGTTTTGACATGAATCCTGCATACCTTTCAAGAATTTTTAAACAGGAAAATGGGAAAACCGTAACCGACTATGTCACGGAATTGCGTGTTGAAAATGCAAAGAAAATGCTTATTACTACAGTAAAAACGGTGAATGCCATTGCAGAGGAATGCGGTTTTACGAATATCCATACGTTTATCAGGGTGTTTAAAAAGTACACGGGAACCACGCCGGGCGTATTTCGTAACACGAATCAATAAGCCTGTGATACAGCGCGGCTATCGGACGTGTAGAAATGAGGGATTTTGATGAGACTTGATTTTAGAATTGATTTTGGATACCAGTATTTATATTCAAGAAGACATTACCATGCAACGTACTTATGGGACGGTGAATTGGTTGTCGAAGACGGAGAGATTTTAAAGACATACCAACTGGATTATCCGGTGATTTGGTACGGGCCGGGACTTTGTGCAAAAGAGACCGCCTTACCTGCGCCAAAGTGGAAAATAAGGACAAAGAGGGGACTTGCCGGGGTTCGTTTTGAGGCGGAGGTCAATGATAACACGGTTTTTCGTTTAAAGACCACATCCTTTGAGGCTTGTTTTCGGGCAAGCGATATTATGGAAAAGGGGAGACTGGATTACGCGGTAGGGCCAAAATACGTTAATTGCTCTGTTATTGTCACAAAAACAGATTATTTGTGGTTCAGAGAAAAACTGATGGAAAACGAAGTGGAATATGATAGCACAAAATTAGGGCTGCCTGTGCATCACTGGGCAAGAATGAAGCTTGCATGGCTGAATCACGGTGCCTCGGTGAAGTGGGAATATAATGTCAAGGAGAAAGAAAAGGATTACCTGGAAACGCTGATACATATTGTGGCAATGGCGGTTCCGGAGTTTTCGGCAGAAAAAGAGACGCAGGTTAGCGATTACATACCGCTTGAAATACTGTGCGACGGAAAAGTGGTTTGCAGTTTCAAGAGGTATTACAGACAGCATGACTTTTTTATGCAGATTTTAGAAGATGAATGGCGAAGAATATCGGTTCCGTCCGGCCCCCATGTTTTTGAATTAAAAAACAATCACAAATCACTTTGCCTTGGTATTTCGAGGATAACCATGAAACCGTGCGAATATATGCATGGACAATTAAGCATTCCAAAATGGGCGCTCAAGAATGAAGCAATGATCGGTAAGGTGTTTGCTGCATACGATGACGTTATCAAACTCTGTGAGCCGGCCATGGAGCTTTCATGTCAAAAGGGATGGAATGAGTTTTCATTTGCGTTTTCGGAATGCGGAATAAGAAAAGTGATGACGGAAAATGATTGTGCCGAGATAGAGATTTTGGATTGTGAAGAGGAAAAATACCCGATTAAGGTCGGCTATGATATGACAACGGTTCCGCACGATGACAGCGGATTTATGGATGATCTTTTGGATTATACATACAGGACACGACTTGGAAATTATATTGTTTTCAGAAATTTTCATCCGCCGGCAGGTGAAAAGAATTGGCAGCGTTACGGGGAATTTTGTTTGCGGCACCATATCTATGTTTCGAGCTGCACGGAATATCAAAACGGAGTACTTGCAAAAGCATCGGGAAAAATGTTTCACGACTGCGGATTGCATGAGTATCCGGGCGCTGTTTATGCGCAAGATCCCAAAGCACCTTATGCATCGGATAACATGAAAGAGGCCTCGGAAAAGTATATTCGTTTTTTGAAGAAAGAACTGGATAACATTCACAAGGTTTCTCATACCGCCGCCTTTGGCGATGCGTCCGGCGGAATAAGGTATTCGTTTTTGGCCGGCGCTGATTTTGTGCGTGCAGAAACAATGGTTCCTCATACCATGAGCCTGTTATCCCAGACAAGACCGGCGGCAGAGGCCATCGGAAAAGGAAGATGGGGCGTGCATATAGCAATTCAGCACGGTCAGCAGCCCTATCATGAAACGCACCTCGGACAGTATTTCTTGGCGCTGATGCAGCCGTGGGCAATGGGCGCAGAGGTGATATACGAAGAGGATTCCCTTTTTAATTTATTTAAAGAAGAGAGACAGGCATGGGATGATTTGCTGACAAAGGGAAAGCGAAACATGACGAGGTGCTTTTACAAATTTGCAAAAACGCATCCGCGAAGAGGAAAAAACAAGAGGAACATTGCATTTTTGGAAGGCCGATATGCGGCGCCGTTTAACGGATTTATTTGTGACAGTGAGCAGGATCCCCATTATAGCGTTTGGGGAGCATTCGGAAATGATGCGTCGGAGTGGGGGCATGGCCAACCGGAAAAATGCAGACAAATTTTAGACGTGCTGATGCCCGGCGCAAGCACGCATCCGCTGAGACAAAAAATTGAGAAGAGAAGATTTTATTTTTCGGGAACGCCGTACGGTGACTTTGACTGTGTCCCCGCCGAGGCCTCGGAAGAATATTTTGAAAATTATAAGCTTATTTTAAACCTTGGATGGAATACGGCGCTCAATACGGATTGTGATAAACTGAAAAGTTATGTTAAGGCCGGCGGAGTTTTGCTGACAGGGCTTCCGCAGTTCAGCACCCATATAAAACGCGATTTTTTAAAGGATATGGAGGATCTGGCGTTCATTTACGATGGTGACTTAACCGGCCTGTGCGGAATCAAGGTCATGGGCAAGGGAAGTGTATATTCGGGACAGTGGAATGCGAAAGACCGCGAAAAAATGACAGAGTCCGATCTCTCGGCAATGCCCAATGATTTTGAGGGCGAGGACGGAGCGGGTCATCTTGCCAATGTGGAACTTGCCGGCGCTGAGGTTATTGCGTGGGACAGCGCAAGCGGTGAACCCATGCTTGTAAGGAAAAAGCTGGGGAAAGGATACGTTTATACGTTTACGTTATGGGCATATCCGGGACATGAGAAGTTTCAGAGATTTTGTGCAACATGGGTTGAAAAATTGGCAAAGGAAACGCTGCGTGAGATCTCGGTGGAAGATGCCTCTAGAGAGGTGTTTTGGACGGTCTGGGAGACAAATGATGAAAAAATAATGATGTTTTTAAATACAGACTGGACAGAAAAAGGAAATATAAAAAACATCAGGCTGACTGTGGGTGACAAAAGTAAAAACATTGACATCAAAGAAAGAATGCTCACAGTAGCTTGCGCCGCAAAAAACGGAACGTTGCACATAAAAGAATTTTCTTTAGACAGCGAATAACAGTTGCTTTTACAGAACTATACAAAAAGAGAAGGGGTGTATGTTATGAAGGTATTTGTGTCAATACCACAGGGGAACGGAGCGTATCCGTTTGTTGATAATACGGTAAAAAAATATATGGAAGAAAGACTGGAGGTAAGCTATTCGCCGTATCGTACAGCGGTGACGCCGGAGCAGTTTACTGAACATGTAAAGGATTGTGATGCGGTGATTACCGGCTGGGGGCATCCGCAGATTTCCTATGACATGGTAAAGGGTACAAACCTGAAGTTGATTGTACATACCGGCGGCAGTGTAGGTAGTCTGGTGACAAAAGATATTTATGAAAACGGGATTCGGGTACTTAGCGGCAATCTTATGTATGCAGAGTCGGTTGCAGAGGGCGTCATGGCTTATATGCTGATGGGACTTAGAAGACTGCCGGATTACGTATACCGTTTAAAAAACGGTGGCTGGAGCGAGCCCGGGGATTACTCGAAAGGCTTGCTTGACCGGACAGTTGGCATCATTGGCTTTGGAACGATCGCAACCTTTTTGGTAAAAAAACTGCAGGTGTTTTCTGTAAAGATTAAAATCTATTCATCCTATCCGGTCGATGCGGAGATTTTAAAGACGTGCAATGCGGAACAGGTATCGCTGGAGGAGGCGCTGCAATGCGATATCGTTACGCTTCATTCAGCCATGAACGAGAGAACGGAAGGAATGATCGGCGCGGAACAATTTAAACGCATCAAAGACGGCGCGCTGTTTTTAAATACAGCAAGAGGCAGAATTGTGGACGAGCCGGCGATGATCGAGGCGCTGAAAGAAAATCGCTTTGACGCTGTCCTTGATGTATATTACAACGAACCGTTAGAGGCGGATAGCGAGCTTCGAAAACTGAAAAATGTATACTGTGTGCCGCATATGGCAGGACCGACTATCGACAGACGACCGGTTATTACTATGCGACTGGTGGATAACCTAATGCTTTATCAAGAGGGAAAAGAAATGCCGCTTGAAATTGATGAGGAACACGCAGCACGAATGACGGTTGGCGGTTGAGACCAAAAAAACAGATAGCGGGTGAAGATATGGTTTTTAAACAGTGTTTTAGTACGGTCGCGTGTATGAATGCGGATTATGAGACGGTCATTGCGGCGTGTAAAAAATATCATATTGCAGGGGTCGAGGTAAGACTCGGCAACGATGGCAGTGTGTTTGGCATGACAGAATATACAGACATAAAAAGAATCAAGGATGAATTTGAAAAAAACAGACTTGTGATAACGGATTTGGGCAGTTCGGCCTGCTTTATGGGTTATGATAAGCAATCCGTCAAGAATATGCAGCCTGTGATTGACAAAGCGGCGGAGATCGGTTGCAGAGGAGTCAGAGTGTTTCTCGGCAATTTTGCCGTGCGCGTTAATCCGGATAGACCCGAACCCGATTACCGCGGAATCGTTAAAGCGCTGGCGGAAATATGCGATGATGCAAAGAAAAAGGATGTTGAGATATGGGTGGAAACGCATAACGAGTTTGCAACCGGTAAGGTGTTAAAACGCCTTTTACAGGATGTCGATCGGGAAAACCTAAAGATTATATGGGATGTGATTCATCCGATTGAGGACGGCGAGACGATCGAGGAAACGTGGAATCAGATCGGCAAAAGCATTGCACATGTGCACATCAAGGACGGTATCAACCGTCACGATCCTTTGTGGCATGACTTTCGATATACCCGTCTTGGCGAGGGAGAACTTCCGCTCTATGAACTGCTTGATTTACTGAAAAATGTCGGCTATGACGGTTATCTGTCCCTGGAGTGGGAAAGCGCATGGCGTCCGGAATTACAGACACTTCCGCAGGATTTGGACTATATACTTACACAATATAATGATTTTCTTGAAAGTTATAGACGGAAGTAGACCGTTTGCTGCGCATAGCGGTAAAAGGTGAAGTTTATTTTTAAGAAAGTAAACGGATAAGATATTATAAAAATTAGGAAAGAGGGGTGGCACCGAGACGGTTGCTCGGCAATCCTATGATAAATGATGACAGAACAATAGAAGAATTTTTTACGGGATATCTTGAAGTGGTAAAGGATGGCGAATATAATTTTCTTTATCGTTTTGGGATGAAGCAAAGAGCATTCTACGAAAAAGAGGGCGAGTTTTATGGGATGCAAAGCCGATTTGCAGCCGGAATCGTGCTCTCTACATCGGAATGCGAGAAAATATCCTTTGACATCATTTGTAAGAGTGCCGAAAAATATTCTCTCAGCGTGATTCATGATGGAATCGAGGAAGAACGTGTGTTTGAAAAAGCCAAAAATCATCTTGAACTCGCATTTCATAAAGAAGATGTTTCACTATATTTTCCTCACGGCGCGGAAATCGGAGTCAAGAATATAGAAGTCATCGGAAATTGCTGCAAAGCGAGCAGAAATATATTGTCCTTCGGTGATTCGATCACACAGGGCTATTTGATTACAGAGCCGGCAGCGGCCTATACAGCAGCGCTTGGGCGGCAGTTTCATGCGAACGTTTATAATTTTGGTGTAAGCGGATACTTTATCCGTAAAGGAATTCTGAATGAGCTTGATGTTATGCCAAAGCCCTATATGGTCACGTTTGCTTACGGAACCAATGACTGGCATTTTGAAAAGGACTATACGGCCGATTTGCCGGAAGTATTTGCAAAGCTGCATAAAAGATTCTCTGATGTGCCGATTTTTGTCATTTTGCCGATTGCGAGAATGGATGAGAAAACGGTCGTCAATAAGCTTGGAACATTAACGCAGGTAAGAGAGGCAATTGCTGCTGAAGCTGCAGGATACAATCATTTTTACGTGTTGCGATGCGGTAATCAAATCGATCCCTCAGCGGATTTATGCCCGGACGGGATACATCCGCACAGTGACGGCATGCGCAAACTGGGAAGATGCTTGACAAAGGAAATCAGAGCGGATTTACAGTTATCATTGTAATGTACAATTGGGCATAGAAACAAACGTATAGAGGAGTAGGAACATTGTACATCAAACAGGATTTGATAAATGATTTAAAGAAAATGAGTTTTCAGCCTATCGATACGGTGCTTGTACATTCATTCCTGAACTTTTTCGGCGCAGAGAGGGCGTGATCCGCTCGCTTTCTGCGACCCATTCGGTGGCGGCATTTGGAAAAGATGCAAAGGTGTTTTGTGAAGGAAACGAAAAGGTCAAAACATCGCTTGGCTGGGACTCACCCTGGGGCAGATTTTATGACAGAAATGCAAAAATACTTCTGTGGGGACAACCATTTTGGTGAAATATTCGGAAAATTATTGAGAACAGGAGTGTGAAAAATTGGATATTACATTGTGGGAGGATAACATTGCATATTTTCACGAGGGGTTTGATACACCCAATTCAATGACGGCATATCTGATTCAGACCTGGCAAAAGGTGCCGGCAATTGTTATATTGCCGGGCGGTGCGTATACCGGCAGAGCCGAACACGAGGGAGAGTCGATTGCAAAATATTATAACAGCATGGGAATGCATGCATTTGTCGTGAATTACAGAGTCCTTCCCAATCGGTTTCCCTGTGCATTGGCGGATGCGCAGCGTGCGATAAAAATTTTAAAAAAGCGTGCGGACGAATATGCGATTGATACCGAAAAACTGTTTGTGATCGGATTCAGCGCAGGCGGGCATCTTGCGTCATGCATTGCCACCATGGAGGACGTAAGCAAAATCGGTGATTCGTATGACAGTATTTCTCCGTGTGTAAGCGGAGTGATTTTAAGCTATGCGGTCACTTCCGCGTACAGTGAGGATGGAGAAACTGCTGCTGAATGCATTATGAATATATCGGACAAGACGGCAGAGGCGGTCGAAAAATTAACTACATACAAACAAATCAACGAAAAAACGCCTCCGTGTTTTATTTGGCATACTGCCGAGGACGATATTGTGCCGGTGGAACACGCATTAAAATTTGCTATTGGATTAAAGGAAAAAAGTGTTCCTTTTGAAATGCATGTTTTTCCAAAAGGGCCGCATGGGCTTGGTTTGGCAAAGTTTTATAAGGATGTATCGGAGTGGACGCGTTACAGCGTGGAATGGATGCAAAATCATTTTTAACACATTTTTATAGAGACAGCGGCGAAAGCCAAGACCGGATAAGGAAGTAATTCGAAAAATATAAAAATTAACTGAATTGGTATAGCAATTTCAAGAAATTAAGCCCGAATATACAAGAAAAATCGGGTGTGAAAGGGCAATCCCTCATTTTGTGTAAACCTCAAATTAGGCTCCAAAATGATCATATAATCTAAGTGTTTTTTGTGGGCTGAGAGCCGGATTTCGGCTTTCAGCCCTTAGTTGTAATATAGCATGGAATTGCCTGCCGGCATGTCAAGGGCGCCCTCGCAAGAGGGCGTTTATTTCACCCTTGATTTG
>ERZ839767.3556-NODE-3556-length-17556-cov-12.129764_pt1 | contig 17556 bp, 13 predicted proteins | sample MGYA00519879_ERZ839767 | MGnify/ENA primary metagenome ERZ839767 (study PRJEB31850, sample SAMEA3708852) | human gut metagenome | biome: human gut; feature: human-associated habitat; material: faeces | place: China | collected 2014 ...
TCCGCCGGAGCGGTGCTTAAGCCGTAAGGCGGGAATTATGCGGTGTTGCCTAAGGAAACGTGCGAGCTATAAGCGAACGGGTAGAGCCCTTCTAGGCTTCGCTTCGCTCGCCCACCTCCACTGTGAGGGGAGGCTTTTGCGTGGGCACTGCCCGCGAGAAATGCACCCCACGAAGTGGGGAGCTGGCCGAGTTTACGAGGCCTGAGGGGCTCTGCCGCTTGGCCTTAACCACAAAATTCATCGAACCAACACATATAGCAAAGGAGAATCACCTATGCGCCCTGCTGATTCCTGGCGGGATTATGAGCTGCTGGACGCTACCAACCACAACCGGTTGGAGCGCTGGGGCCAGACCCTGCTGATTCGTCCCGACCCGCAGGTCATCTGGAAAAACGACGAGACCAGCCCGCTGTGGGCCAAGGCCGACGCCGTCTATTACCGCTCTGCCAAGGGCGGCGGGCAGTGGAATTACCACAAAAAGCTGCCGCAGAAATGGCAGATCCACTGGAACGATTTGACGTTGATCGTCAGCCCCACGGGCTTCAAGCACACCGGCGTTTTCCCGGAGCAGGCCGTGAACTGGGCATGGTACCAGGAAAAGATACGGCAGGCTGGCCGTCCCATCCGCGTGCTGAACCTGTTCGGCTACACGGGCGGCGCAACGCTGGCGTGCCTGGCCGCGGGCGCGTCCGTCACCCATGTGGACGCCAGCAAGGGCATGGTCGCCTGGGCGCGGGAGAACGCTGCCGCCAGCGAGCTGGCAGACCGCCCCTGCCGCTGGATCGTGGACGACTGCGCCAAGTTTGTGCAGCGTGAGATCCGCCGCGGCAGCCGCTATGACGCTGTCATCATGGACCCGCCGAGCTATGGCCGCGGCCCGGGCGGCGAGATCTGGAAGCTCGAGGACAACGTCTATGATCTCATCACGCTGACTGAGCAGGTGCTGAGTGACGACCCGCTGTTCTTTGCCATCAACTCCTACACCGAGGGTCTGAGCCCCGCGGTCATGGAATACATCGTCAAAACGACGCTTTGCCCCGTCAAGGGCGGTCACACCCACTGCGACGAGATCGGTCTGCCGGTCTCCTCCACCGGCGGCGTCGTACCCTGCGGCGCGACCGCCATCTGGGAGAAATAAGCCATGCCGAATCAGGAACCGATGATCAAAGTACAGGACGTCCGCTTCCGCTACGACCCCGAGCAGCCCAAGTACGCTGTGGACGGCGTGAGCCTGGACATCCGCCGCGGCGAGTTCGTCGCCGTGCTGGGCGCGAACGGCTGCGGCAAGTCCACGCTGGCGAAGCACTTCAATGCCATTCTGCTGCCCGAGGCCGGTACCGTGCTGGTCGAGGGCATGGACACCCGCAACGAGGACCATCTCTACGATGTGCGCCAGAAGGTCGGCATGGTGTTCCAGAACCCCGACAACCAGATCGTGGCGACCATCGTCGAGGAGGACGTGGCCTTTGCACCGGAGAACCTCGGCGTGCCGCCCGAGGAGATCCGCACCCGCATCGACGAGGCCATGAAGCTGGCGGGCATCTATGAAAAGCGCGAGGCTGCGCCGTACAAGCTGTCCGGCGGCCAGAAGCAGCGCGTCGCGATTGCGGGCGTTATCGCCATGCGGCCCGACTGCCTTGTTATGGACGAGTCCACCGCCATGCTGGACCCCCATGGCCGCGCACAGGTCATGAAAACCATCCGCCAGCTGCGGGCGGCGGGCATCACGATCGTGTCCATCACCCACTACATGGAGGAGGCCGCCCAGGCAGACCGCGTGCTGGTCATGAGCCGGGGCCGCATCGTCATGGAGGGCACGCCCGAGCAGGTGTTCAGCCAGACCGAGCGGCTGCACGGGTATCACCTCGATGTCCCGCAGGCCGCCGAGCTACGCGACGAGCTGGTCAAGGCCGGGATCCCGATGCCGGAAAATGTCATTACCCCCGACGCCTGCGCGGAGGAATTATACAAGCTGCTGAAATAAAGGAAGCCTTCCCCCTTGGGGGAAGGTGGCCGAGGCCCCGCCCGAGGCCGGATGAGGGGCGAGCTTGCCGAGGTATCCCGTTTATGGGAAATTGCCGCGAAGCCGCCCCTCATCAGTCGGCTGGCGGAGCCGCCGACAGCTTCCCCCTTGGGGGGGAGCCACTCTGACGAAAAACTCCCACGTATGCCGGAACGGCACCGCAACCGGGCTGTATCCGGCGGGAAAGGAACAACTATGTCCGAAATCATTCGTGTTGAAAACCTGAGCTACATCTATAACCAGGGTATGCCCGACGCGACGAAGGCGCTGGATGACGTGTCCTTCACCGTCGAGGAGGGCGACTTTGTCGGTATCATCGGCTCAACGGGCAGCGGAAAATCCACGCTTATCAGCCATTTCAACGGCCTGAACCGCCCGACGTCGGGCCGCGTCCTTGTGGACGGCAGGGACCTGTGGGAGCAGGGCGCAGACCTGCGCAGCTTCCGCTTTCTCGTCGGCCTTGTCATGCAGTATCCCGAGTACCAGCTGTTTGAGGAGACCTGCGCCCGCGACATCGCCTACGGCCCGCGCAACATGGGCCTGGACGAGGCCGAGGTCCAGCGCCGCGTCAGGGAGGCCGCCGCGTTCGTCGGCCTGTCCGATGAGCTGTTGGAAAAAAGCCCGTTTGAGCTTTCGGGCGGGCAGAAGCGCCGCGTTGCGATTGCGGGCGTCATGGCCATGCACCCCCGCGTGCTGGTGCTGGACGAGCCCGCTGCCGGTCTGGACCCCGAGGGCCGCGACACGATCCTGAGCCAGATCAGGGACTACCATGAGAAAACCGGCATCACGGTGCTGCTGGTCAGCCACTCGATGGAGGATATTGCCAAGTACGCCAACCGCGTGCTGGTCATGCACCGCGCCAAAATTGCCATGTATGACACGGTGGAAAACGTCTTTGCCCGCGCGCAGGAGCTACTGGAGCTGGGGCTTTCGGTGCCGCAGGTCACGCAGATCTTTTTAAAGCTGCGCCAGATGGGGCTGGACATCCCCGCGGACGTCTACACGATCCCCTATGCGGTCAAAACGATTCAAAAGGCGCTGGCCGCCAAACAGGGAGGTGGGGCAAATGCTTAAAGATATTACGATAGGTCAGCATTTTCCCGGGCATTCCATCCTGCACCGCTGCGACCCGCGGCTCAAGCTGGTCGCGACGATTGCCTATATCGTCGTGCTGTTTGTGGCCCCGAACCCGCTGGGGCTGGCACTGTCCATCCTGCTGCTGGCCGCGCTGTACAAGGTAGCACAGATTCCCGGCAAGATGATTTTGAAAAGCCTAAAGCCCATCGTGCCCATCGTGATTTTTACGGCGGTGCTGAACCTTTTCTTCGTCACGGGGCAGGGGGAGCCGCTTGTACACTTCTGGGTTTTGAACATTTACGTCGAAGGTGTCAAGTATGCCATCCTGCTGGCGGTGCGCGTCTGCGCACTGATCGCAGGCACGAGCCTGCTGACCTACACGACCAGTCCCATCGTGCTGACCGACGCCATCGAGAGCCTGCTGCGCCCGCTGGCGAAGCTGCACTTTCCCGTGCATGAGCTGGCCATGATGATGACGATTGCGCTGCGGTTCATCCCGACCCTGATTGAGGAGACGGAAAAGATCATGAACGCCCAGAAGGCCCGCGGCGCGATGCTGGACAGCGGCACATTTACCCAGCGCATCAAGGCGCTTGTGCCGATCTTGATTCCGCTGTTCATCTCGGCGTTCCGCCGCGCCGACGAGCTGGCCATGGCGATGGAATGCCGCTGCTATCACGGCGGCGAGGGCCGCACCCGGCTCAAGCAGCTGAAATTCACCGGCGAGGACTTCAAATGCCTGGCGGTCATTGCCGTAGCGCTGGTGGCCATTGCCTGCACACGATTCTTTGTGCTGGGACTGGCGTAAGAATCAGCCGCCCTGCGGGCGCATATAAAATGCGCCCCTACGATTTCAGGTGAACTATGACCTATCTACTTTGGATAAGCTACAAGGGCACCCGCTATGCCGGGTTTCAGGTTCAGCCAAATGCGCCCACGGTCTGCGCGGTTTTGCAGGACGCGATGCAGGCGGTGTTCGGCTGCCGCCCCGACGTCAAGGGCTGCTCCCGCACCGATGCCGGCGTCCATGCGCGACGTTTCGCGCTCAGTTTCTGCTATACTGGCAAAGTGCCGATGCAGAAAATCGTGCCCGCGCTCAACGCCCACCTGCCGCCGGACATCCGCGCAGTGGACATCCGGTCCGTTCCGGACGGCTTCCACGCGCGTTACGCCGCCCACGCCAAGACCTACCGCTACTACATTTTGAACGCGCGTGTGGATGATCCGTTCACCTACGACACCTGCCACAGGGTAGGGGCCGCGCTCGACCTGGCCGCCATGCAGGCCGCTGCGGCGCAGTTCATAGGCACGCACGATTTTTCCGCCCTCTGCGCGTCCGGGTCCAGCGCCGCCGCCCACGGGGATACCGTGCGAACGATTACGGATTGTACTGTTGTACAGAACGGTGATTTGTTTACAATTTCCGTGACCGCCGACGGTTACCTCTATAATATGGTGCGCATTCTGGCGGGCACGCTCGCGGACGCGGGTCTCGGCAAGCGGACGCCGGAGAGCATCCCCGCCCTGCTGGAAAGCGGGGACCGACGCCGGGCCGGGCCGACGCTGCCCGCAAAGGGGCTGTTTTTGGAGAAAGTAGACTATCCCGGGTTGGATGACGTTTAATGGCGTACCGTAGGGAGGGGTCTCGACCCCTCCGCGGAGCCTGACCACCGCCGCTAACGGCCCGGAGGCGTCAAGACGCCTCCCTACAAACCAACCCATACGCACAAATTTTTTCCGGAAAGGAGGGGGCCCACCTATGAGTAAGGCGGACAGAGATCGGCAGGCATTGCTGCAGCGGCTGGCGCGTGAACAGAGGCGGGCCCTGAGCGCCGCCGCCCGCGACGCAGACCGCGCCCGCACGCCGCGCACCGCTCCCACACCGCGGCGCGATGACAGCCCGCCGTCCCGGACGCCCGAGCAGCCGTCCGCGCAGAGCGCCGCGCGGCTCAAATCCCTGACGCCGCTCTACAAGCAGCGCCAGCAGCGGCGGCTCACCGTCCTGATCGTCATTATCATTGCGCTGGCGCTGGCGCTCACCGTTGTGACCGGCACACTGTCGGCCTCGCTGGCGCTGCTGGGTGATGCCGTGGACAGCGCATCGCTCTACCTGAACCGCGCCGACGGCGGCTGGCCGGCCACCACCGGCATCACCGAGCCGCTGCAAATCGAACCGCTGGCGGACGGCTTCGTCGAGCTGGGCAATGAGGATGTGCTCGTCTACTCGGCCTACGGCTCCAAAATTCTGAGCCTGCAGCCGTCCTACGCACGGCCCGTGCTGGCTGTGGGCGGCACCCACTTTGTGGTCTACAACCGCGCGGGCAGTGAGCTGACCGTATGCAGCCGCACCCGCACGCTCTACACACAGCGCTTTGACGAGGACATTCTGCTCTGCGCCATGTCAAACAACAACTCGCTGGCCGTCGTGACCGACGCGGACCGTTTTGCCGGCTGGGTACACATCTATGACCCTTCGATGCGGGAGCTGTACAGCTGGCGGATGCCCCAGTCGATGGGCACACCGATTGCGCTGGACTTTGCCCCCGACAACCGCAGGTTTGCCTCGGGCATGATTGCCGCGCGGGACGGGCAGCTGAACTGCTCGGTCTACTTTATGAGCCTCGACTCCGGCACCGAGGGGCTGCTCTACACCGCCGACGCGGGCAGCATGCTGCTGCGGCTGGACTGGCAGAGCGAGAACCGCGTCATGGCCGTGTTTGACACCTACATTGCGGTCATCGACCCCCGCACCGCCGCCGAGGTCGCACGCTACGACTACGGCGGGGCCGCGCTGCAAAGCGTTGCGCCCGGACGCCGCCAGACCGCGCTGCTTCTGAACGTACACGGCGGAAACAGCCTGGTCACCCTGTCCGAAAGCCTCACCGTTATGTCGGAGATTCCCGCACGGCAGGCGTTTGCGGTCTCGGCCACCGACACCGACATTTATCTGCTCTGCCCCGATGCCGTCGAGTGCTACGGCTACGACGGCGTGCAGAACTGGGTGCAGACCGGCCTGCCGTCCCGCCCGCTGGCGGTCCTGCACGGCAAGCAGACGCTGGTCTTTACCGGCAGTCAGGCGGACGTTTTGGCGAAGCCAGCCGAGTAGTTCCGAAGCCTTCCCCCGAGGGGGAAGGTGGCCCCGCAGGGCCGGATGAGGGGCTGCCTTGCCGCAATAACCAATTTGCGGGCAATAATGGCAAGGTTCGCCCTCATCCGTCAGCGGGCGGGGCCGCTGACAGCTTCCCCCTCGGGGGAAGCCATTCGACCCGCAAGTAATCCAACAGAAAGAAGTACCTATCTATGTCTTTTTCTCCCGCACTTGTCTATGATTTTATTTTTCTGGCCGTGTTTTCCTTTGCCGCTGTCAAAAGCTGGCAGAAGGGCTTTCTCGCCGGACTGACCGAGCTGATCGGCACGGTGCTGGGCGTCGGCATTGCCTCCTGGGGCAGCCGCACGCTGGCCCCGGAAGTCTACCTTAGCTTTTTCAGCGACTCCGTCTCCGCCCGGGTCGAGCAGGCCGTCGCACAGTCGGGCGGCGATATTGCCGCTGCGGTGCAGGGGCTGGACTTCCTGCCGGAATCCATCCGTGCCGCGCTGGCCGCGGGTCTGCAGACTGCCGGGAACCAGCTGCCCGAAAAAATCAACGCCCTGCTGGAGCCGCTTTTCCTGCCGCTGGTGCAGGCGTTGCTGTTTGTGCTGCTCTGCATGATCGTGCGCTGGGTGTTCGCCCTGCTGGTGCGGCTGCTGCGCGGCGTCAATCTTATCCCGCTGGTGGGCGGCGCCAACCGGCTGCTGGGTCTGGTGCTGGGCCTTGTGACCGGCGCGTTCGACTGCTGGCTGCTGGCGCTGCTGCTCTGGTTCGCCGCCAGCATCACCACCGGCCAGATCGACTGGCTGACCACCGGCGTTTTGCAGCGCAGCGTCGGGTACAGCCTTTTTGGTGCGTTCAACCCGTTTTTGCTCCATTATTAAACAAATTCTGAACAAGCCCCGCCAAAACTTGCAATTTGGCAGGGTTTGTTTAATAATAGTAGTGTAGCTGCGGTGCGGCGGGCAGGGGACTGCCAGCCCTACGTAGGGCGGATTTCCTATCCGCCCGCTGGGCGTCGAGGACGCCGCCCCCCTACAACAATTTATCGCAATCCCACGTGCCTCTTATCGGGCACTTTTCATAGAGGTGAAGTAAATGCTTTGTGTTAAATGCCAAAAACGCCCCGCTGTCGTGTTTGTGCAGCGGCTTGAAAACGGCAAGACCGTGCAGGAGGGCTACTGCCTGACCTGCGCCCGTGCCATGCACATCCAGCCTGTGGATGATCTGATGAAACAGTTTGGCATGTCCGACCAGGATCTGGAAAACATGGAGGAGCGGATGTCCAGCTTTTTGCAGGAGGCCTCCGACTCCGGCATGCTGGCCCCCATGATAAACGGCGACGACACCGACGCCGGTGACGAGCCCGCCCCGCATGACGATTTTGTCCCGGGCGGCAGCCCCGTCTTCCCGTTTGGCTTTGGTGCGCGCCAGAATAAGGACGACGCCAAGCCCAAAAACGGCAAAAAGGAAAAGGCTCCCCGCCGCAAGTTCCTTGAGACCTACTGCGAGAACCTGACCCAGAAGGCCCGCGACGGCAAGACGGACCGCATCATTGGCCGTGACCGCGAAATTTACCGCACGATCCAGATTTTGTGCCGCCGCCAGAAGAACAACCCCTGCCTGATCGGCGAGGCCGGTGTCGGCAAGACTGCGATTGCCGAGGGTATCGCCCAGCGCATTGCCGAGGGCAAGGTCCCCGCGCGTCTGCAGGACAAGGAAATTTATCTGCTCGACATGACGTCCCTCGTCGCAGGCACCCAGTTCCGCGGCCAGTTTGAGCAGCGTGTCAAGGGCCTCATCAGCGAGGTCAAGGCTGCGGGCAACATCATCCTGTTTATTGATGAGATCCACTCCATCGTCGGCGCGGGCGACTCCGACGGCTCTATGAACGCCGCCAACATCATGAAGCCCGCGCTGTCCCGCGGGCAAATGCAGGTCATCGGCGCAACGACGTTTGCCGAGTATCGCAAGTATATCGAGAAGGATTCCGCGTTGGAGCGCCGTTTCCAGCCCGTCAAGGTCGAGGAGCCGTCGCTGCTGGACACCATCGAGGTCATCAAGGGCATCCGCGTCTACTATGAAAAGCACCACTGCGTCCGTGTGTCCGACCCTATCGTGACGAGCATCGTCAAGCTGTCGGAACGCTACATCACGGATCGTTTCCTGCCGGACAAGGCCATTGACCTCCTGGATGAATCCTGCGCCTGCTGCAACCTGCGCCATCCTGAAATTACAGAGCTCATGGAGACCCAGCGCACCGTGGCCGATTTGGAGACCCGCGAGCACGAACTGGAGAACCCCGAGCCGCAGAACGGCCAGGACGCTGCCATCGACTACGAGGCACTGGCCGCGGTCAAGACCGATCTGGCGAAGCAGCGCGAAAAGCTGCCCGCCCTGCAGCTGAAGGTCGCGGAAATTGAAGTGACCATGGACGACGTCGCACAGGTCATTGAGCTTTGGACCGGTGTGCCTGCTGTGAAGATCAAAGAGACCGAGTATGGCCGCCTGCAGGGGCTGGAGGATGCCCTCAAGGCGCACATCATCGGCCAGGACGAGGCTGTCCACGCCGTGGCCGGGGCCATCAAGCGCGCCCGCGCCGACCTGTCCGGCCGTCACCGCCCGGCCAGCTTTATCTTCGTCGGCCCCACCGGCGTCGGCAAGACCGAGCTGGTCAAGCAGCTGGCCAGCCAGTTGTTCGACACCGTTGACCCGCTCATCTCCATCGACATGAGCGAGTACATGGAAAAGTACGCGGTGTCCCGCCTCATCGGCTCACCCCCGGGCTATGTCGGCTACGACGAGGCCGGGCAGCTGACCGAGAAGGTCCGCCGCCATCCCTACAGCGTCGTGCTGTTTGACGAGATCGAAAAAGCACATCCTGACGTTATGAATATCCTGCTGCAGATTCTGGACGAGGGCAAGATCAACGACGCGCAGGGCCGCACGGTGGACTTCTCGAACACGGTCATCTGCATGACCTCCAACGCGGGCTCCACCGACCAGAGCGGCGCGACGGGCTTCGGCAAAAAGGCCGAGGTCGCCAGCGCGGACCGCAGCATGAAGGCGCTGCAGGAGTTCCTGCGCCCCGAGTTCATCGGCCGTGTGGACGAGATCATTACGTTCAAGCCGCTGAGCGAGGAAGACCTTGAGAAGATCGCCGCGCTCATGCTCGACGAGTACAAGCCAGGTCTGGCCGCGCACGGCATCACGCTGCACTACACGCAGCCCGCGCTGGCGGACATCGTAGCCGAAAGCTCCACCAAATACGGTGCGCGTGAGCTGCGCCGCACGATCCGCAAGACCATTGAGGATCCCGTCTCCGACGCGCTCGTCGATGGCCGCCTGGATGGCCGCGAGGTCACGCTGGAGCTGGCCGACCACGACGGCAGTGCCGTGCTGGAAATTTAAGGGGCGCACCATGTACAGAAAACTGGCTGCCCTGGTGCTGGCCGCGGTGCTGCTGTGCAGCTGCTCGGCCCGCGTCACGGTACAGCGTTATCCCGCAGAGCTGCCCCGGGCCGAAAGCCCCGCCGCCACTCCGACGCCGGAGCCGGTGCCCACCTTTACCGAGGAGCAGAAGGCCTACGGCAGCGCCGCACTGCTGACCGATGCCACCGTGCTCGTCAACGTGTTTTTGAACGACGCCGCCCACGGGCATACTTGGGACGCCGAGAGCCGCGCTGCCGCCGTGCAGCGCACCCAGCTGGCCATAGACTGGATCACCGAGCAAGCCGCGGGCTACGAGGCCGCGGTGAATCTGATCTGTGATCGCAGCGCGGACGGCAGCGATTCAACGCTGACACGCAGTTATCTTGTGCAGTCCGCCATGCAGGGCGGCGAAGATTCCGAGGAAAGCTCCGCTTTTCTCGACGAGATGGATACGCTGTGCGCGTCGCTGGCCGCCGACAGCCGTCTGGCTGCCTACGGGGCCCGGCACATCGCGTTTTTGTTCTTCCTGCCCATCAGCGGGACATCCTTCACGATGGCTCACTACGCCGACGACGGCGACAGCTTTTATTATGAATACAGCTGCCTGTACAAAACCGACGCCTACACCGACGGCGAGGCAGAATCCCCGGCGACCTACGCCCACGAGATCCTGCATCTGTTCGGCGCGCCCGACTTGTATGAGGGCAGCAGCGACCCCTACGTCGACGAGGCACTTGTCAGCTATGTGGCCGACACCTACCCGGGCGATATTATGCTGAGCACCTACGAGGACGACGGCTCAAGCCGGTTTGACGCCATCACAAAGGAGATCAGTCCGCTGACGGCCTACTGTCTGGGGCTGGCCGACACCTGCCCCGAGCTTGCGCAGTTCCCCCTGCTGGCCGACATGACCCCCGGCGTTTTCTCTTACGGAGCCGACGGGGAAGCGGGGAGTGCGGAGGCCGGCGAGAGCTGGCCGGGCGCGGTAGCGGTGTAAATTGTTGTAGGGGAGGGATTTATCCCTCCCGGGAGCTTTGCGCCAGCCGCCCAGTGCACGGGAGGCATAAATGCCTCCCCTACAAGCTACAGTTTGCGCCAGGTTTTGTAGGGGGCGGCGTCCTCGACGCCCCGCGGAGGGGTCAAGACCCCTCCCTACACGCCTTCGGGCACTCGCCCCAGAAGGGAGGTCACACCCATGCTGAACGATACCTTTCCGCTGCGGGTCGAAGCGATCCCGGCGGCACATGCGTCGGAGTGGCGCGCGGACGACTCATTCCCGCCCAGCGAGACGCAGGCCTGGCAGCTGATCTTTGTGCGCAGCGGCACCATTGAGGAACGCTGCGATGCCCGCCACGTGCTGCTGCGGGCGGGCGGACTGCTGTTCCACCAGCCGGGGGAGGTCTTTGCTATGACCACCGTCGGCGAGGTCCCTCCCGAGACGCTGCGCATCGACTTTTACTGCACCGGCGCGGCCATGGACCGTTTCCGCGGCGCGATGCTGCACACGGAGCCTGCCGAGCAGCATGACCTGAACTGGCTGGCAAATGCCGCCAACGAGCTGTTCGACGCCGCCCCCGTGCCGGGCGGACGGCCTGTCTTAAAGGAGGAGCTGCCCTTCGGCGCGATGCAGCAGTTCATCATCCATCTGGAAAATCTGCTGATTTTGCTGGCCCGCCGCTGCCGCCGTACCAAGCGCCCCGTGGCCCGCGTCCGGCGGGAACGCCGCCAGAACGCGCTGGTCGAGGATGCCCGCGCCTATTTTGCCGAAAATCTTGCGCATGAACTGAAGATCGACGACATCTGCACGGCGCTGGGCTGCACGCGGCCCCAGCTGCAGCAGGCGTTCCGCGCGCGGCTCCACCGCACGGCCATGGAGGAATTTTCCGCCATGCGCATCGAGTACGCGGCCCAGCTGCTGGCCCGCGGGGCATCCCCCGGCGAGGTCGCCGCGCAGATGGGCTACTGCTCCGGCGCGTATTTCAGCCAGAAATTCCGCGCTGCCACGGGGCACACGCCGTCCGCCTACCGCCGCATTCAGCAGGGGCTGCCCGCCCGGCGGCAAAACAGGCAACAAAAAGGCAAATCAGAATCAAAAACTCCTATTGCAGAAACTCCGCAGAAAGAGTAGAATACAAGCAAAGAGAGGCGAGCCGCCCGGTTCGCACGCAACAATATCATATAACATAAGGAGACGACTGTTATGGCAATTCTGGTTAGCGGTGGCGCCGGCTACATCGGCAGCCACACCTGTGTGGAACTTCTGGCCGCAGGGTACGACATCGTTGTAGCCGATAACTACTACAACTCCTGCCCCGAGGCCCTGGCCCGCGTCAAGAAGATCGCCGGCAAGGACTTCCGTTTTGTCGAGGCCGACATGACCGACAAGGACGCCGTGGAGAAGATCTTTGCCGAGAACGAGGACATTGACTGTGTCATCCAGTTCGCCGCCTACAAGGCCGTCGGCGAGAGCGTTTCCAAGCCCATCGAGTACTACTCCAACAATCTGGCCTGCACGCTGAACATTCTGGATGTCATGCGCCGCCACAACTGCCACAACATCATCTTCTCCTCCTCCGCCACAGTCTACGGCGACCCCGCCAGCGTGCCCATCCGCGAGGATTTCCCCGTCGGCGGCACCACGAACCCCTACGGCACCACGAAGGTGTTCACCGAGCGCATCCTGACCGACTGCTGCCACGCCGATCCCGAGCTGAACGTTGCGCTGCTGCGTTACTTCAACCCCATCGGTGCGCATCCGTCCGGCCTGATTGGCGAGGACCCCAACGGCATCCCCAACAACCTCGTGCCCTACATCGCCAAGGTCGCTGTCGGCAAGCTGGAGAAGGTCCACGTCTTTGGCAATGATTACCCGACCCCCGACGGCACCGGCGTGCGCGACTACATCCATGTTGTCGACCTGGCCCGCGGCCATGTTGCTGCCATCAAAAAGCTGGAGCAGAAGCCCGGCCTGTTCATCTGCAACCTGGGCACCGGCCACGGCTACAGCGTGCTGGACGTCATCAACGCCTTCAGCAAGGCCTGCGGCAAGGAGATTCCCTATGTCATCGACCCGCGCCGCCCCGGCGACATCGCCGAGTGCTGGTGCGATCCCTCCAAGGCCAAGCGTGAGCTCGGCTGGGAGGCCCAGTACGGCATTGAGGAAATGTGCGCCCACAGCTGGAACTGGCAGAGCCACAACCCGGACGGGTATAAGACTGCGGAATAAAATTGCATAAAGTTAAGAATGCCCGATGCGGTGACGAGCCGTATCGGGCATTTGTTTTGTATGCCTTCCCCCTCGGGGGAAGGTGGCCGAGGCCCCGACCGAGGCCGGATGAGGGACGGGTCTGCCACAGCTGCCCGTAAACGGGTTGCAATGGCAAGGTTGCCCCTCATCAGTCAGCGGGCGGAGCCGCTGACAGCTTCCCCCAAGGGGGAAGCCTTTCTTTTACACATACATCTCCTGACTTCTCGGCGGGAGCTTGGGTACGGCGGGCAGGGGTGCGGCGGCGGTGCGCCAGGCCGCGGGGGATAGGCCCACCTCCCGCTTAAAGACGCGGCACAGATAATTGGCCCCGGAAAACCCCGTCAGGCCCGCGATCATGTCCAGATTGTACTCATCGGTCAGCAGCAGCGTCTTGACTGCCTCGATGCGCACATTCGTCATGTACTTGCCCGGCGGCACCCCCATCTCCTGCTTAAAGACGCGCACCAGATGGCTTTTTGTCACGCCGAGCTGCTCGCTCAGCTCCTCGACTCCGTAGAGCGCCATATAATTCTGGCGGATGGCCGCCACGGCCTCGGCCACAAGCGGCGGCAGGGGACGGGCGGTCTCGTCGGCCTTGGCTGCGGCGCAGAGCAGCGCGTAGGCCATGGGGGCCGTCTGCGCACCGCACAGCTGTGCGATCAGCTCCGCCGCGCCGGGGCAGGCAGCGCCGTCCGCCCAGCGCGCCGCCCCCAGTTGCAACAGGTAGGCGTCCGTGCAGTGGCCGGTCAGCCGCACGGCCAGCAGGTGGCAGTCGCTCTGCGGCGTCAGCACCAGGGGGGCAGGGCCCAGCAGAATATCGCCGCTTTGGCCCGGGCGGTCAACGCCGTCCAGCAGGCACGCCCCGCGGGAAAGCACCCCCACCCACAGACCGTCTCCGGCCAGAGCCAGCGGCGCTGTGCCGTCCAATTCCGCCGTTTCGGCAGCGGTGCAGTAAATTTCCGGGTCAAATATCAATTTCGACACCTCTATATCAATAAAATGCTATTTTCAAATAGATTATAACCTGTTATTATAATCATGTCAACAGAAACAGCCCCCTCTACACGGGCTGAAACCACTGAATACATTTGGAGGATGAGCATTATGGCTTCCATTAGCTGCCGTCACGTTAAGAAAGTTTACCCCGGCAATGTTACTGCCGTTCCCGATTTCAACCTGGAAATCGCGGATAAGGAATTTATCGTTTTCGTCGGTCCTTCCGGCTGCGGTAAGTCCACCACCCTGCGTATGATCGCAGGTCTGGAAGAAATCTCCAAGGGCGAAATGTACATCGGTGACCGCCTGATCAACGATGTTCCCCCGAAAGACCGCGACATCGCCATGGTGTTCCAGAACTACGCTCTGTACCCGCACATGACCGTGTACAAGAACATGGCATTCGGCCTGGAACTGCGCAAGATGCCCAAGGACGAGATCGACAAGCGCGTTCGTGAAGCTGCTAAGATCCTGGAAATCGAGCACCTGCTTGACCGTAAGCCGAAGGCTCTGTCCGGTGGTCAGCGCCAGCGTGTTGCTCTGGGCCGCGCAATGGTTCGTAACCCGGCCGTCTTCCTGCTTGACGAGCCTCTGTCCAACTTGGATGCTAAGCTGCGTACCAGCATGCGTACCGAGATCATCAAGCTGCACAAGAAGCTGGCTACCACCTTCATCTATGTTACCCATGACCAGACCGAAGCTATGACCATGGGCGACCGCATCGTTGTTATGCGTGATGGCGTCATCCAGCAGGTCGATACTCCGCAGAACCTGTACGATTACCCCTGCAACATCTTCGTTGCCGGCTTCATCGGCAGCCCCCAGATGAACTTCCTGGACGGCACCCTGCAGAAGAATGGCGATACCTATGTCGTCGATCTGGACGGCACCGTGATCCCCCTGCCGCAGGAAAAGACCGCCGATGGCAAACTGGCCGCTTACGTTGGCAAGAGCCTGAAGGTTGGTATCCGTCCTGAGGATATGAAGGATGACGAAGAGTTCCTGGAGAAGCATCCTTCCAGCCATATCGACGCTGAGGTTGAAGTTTCCGAGCTGATGGGCGCTGAGATCTATCTGTACCTGACCTACAAGGGCCAGAACCTGATGGCTCGCGTTGCCCCGACCTCCAAGTCCCGCCGCGGCGACAAGGTCACCATGGCTATGGATACGCATAAGATCCACCTGTTCGATCCTGAGACCGAGCTGACCCTGCTGAACTAATCAACAGTAATTTGAACTTTTTAGGCGGCTCCGCTCTTGTGCGGAGCCGCCTTTTGTTAAAGCAAAAGCGCAAACAATTGCGCAAGCGTTGCACAGAGGCAGTGCAGCGGGTGTAAGAGCAAATGGGCAGGGGAAAGCCCTGCCGAGGGGTGTGCCTGAAAACAAAGAGAATGGCGGTTGTGTTTGTAAAAACAGGCTGTATTTTCGGCTTTTCGGGCTCGCCCCAGGATAGGATGTTTGAAACAAAGGGGGACAGCCGACCGATGCAGATCACAGATCTACTGGTGCCGGAACGCGTTGCACTGAATATGCAGGTGGCGGATAAGGCCATGGCCATCCACGCAATGGTGGGCATGCTGGACCGCACCGGATGCCTGCGGGATGCAGTCGAATACGAAAAAAATGTGCTGGAACGGGAAGCCCAGGGCACGACCGGCGTTGGCGGCGGGGTGGCCATTCCCCACGGCAAAAGCAGCGCGGTGCTGGTGCCCGCGCTGGCGGCAGTAACGCTGCGGGAGGCGATCGACTACCAGGCACTGGATGGTGCCCCGGTACAGCTGCTGTTTTTGATCGCAGCTCCGGATGGTGCAAACGACCTGCATATCCAGGTGTTGGCGCGGCTGGCTCAGCTGCTGATGGAACCGCTGTTCTGTGAGGAATTGAAGCAAGCAGCAACCCCGGAAGAATTTCTGGCGGTGATCGCTAAGCGGGAACAGGGCGAGACCGCCCGCGAGGCCCGCGCTGAGGCAGTGGCCGAAGCTGCGCTGACCGAACCGCGGCTTGCCCCCCGCGTGCTGGCTGTAACGGCATGCCCCACCGGCATTGCCCACACCTATATGGCGGCAGAAGCGCTGGAAGCCGAAGCGGCAGAAATGCATATTGCCATCAAGGTGGAAACCAACGGTGCAGACGGGGTGAAAAACCACCTGACCGAACAGGAAATTGAAAACGCAGAGTGCATCATTGTGGCGGCGGATAAAGCCGTGGAGACCGCCCGCTTTGCGGGCAAACCGGTGCTTCGCGTGCCGGTTTCCCAGGCGTTGAAAGACCCGGAAATGCTGCTGCACCGCGCGCTGTCCGGCACAGCTCCGCTGGAACCGGAGGATGAAAGTGTGCCGGGCATGGGGTGCAACCGTAAAGCAGGCAGCGCAAAAGATGGTGCTGCCGCCCCGCAGGAATTTGGGCGCAAGTTTTACACCGACCTGATGAACGGCGTTTCCCACATGATTCCCTTTATCACCGGTGGCGGTATATTGATTGCGTTAAGCTACTTTTTGGACCGCGGTAATGCGGGCGCAGAAATGTTCGGGCGGGGAACGTCCCTTGCCATGCTGGTGCGCATGATTGGTAATACCTCATTTAATCTGATGTACGTTGTGCTGGCCGGGTTCATTGCCATGTCGGTGGGGGATCTGCCCGCATTGGTGGCCGGTATGGCGGGCGGTATGCTGGCCATCCAGGGAACCTCGCTGGCACCGCAGGCGGAATGGGTGTCCTCCGGCTTTTGGGGCGCTATGATTGCGGGCTTTGCGGCAGGCCTTGTGGTAAAACTGCTGCGGACGGCATTCAAGCGGCTGCCATCGGCATTGGCGCATATCAAAACAGTACTGCTATATCCGGTGGCCAGCCTGGCCGTGGTCGGCTTTATGATGGTATTCCTCGTCAATGCGCCGCTTGGACGGTTTAATACCTGGATATACCAGTTGTTGGCCAGTATGCAGGGCGGCAGCCGCGTGGTGATGGCCGCGGTGCTGGGGGCTTTGATGTCCGTTGACTTTGGCGGGCCGATCAATAAAGCGGCGTATCTGTTTGGCACGGTTGTCCTGGCCGGCGGCCAGGAAGAATTTATGGCTGCCGTTATGGCGGGCGGCATGGTGCCGCCGCTGGGCGTTGCTCTGGCGGGAACCCTGTTCCCGGAGCGTTTTACCACCAAAGAACGCCACACCGCGATGACGGATTACCTGATGGGGGCCTGCTTTATCACCGAGGGGGTCGTCCCCTTTGTGCTGCGGGATCCGCTGCATGTCATTCCCTCCTGCATGGTGGGTGCATCCCTGGCGGCGGCGCTGTCCATGCTGTTTGGTTGTGCCGTACCGGCCCCGCACGGCGGCATGTTCTTGCTGCCGCTGAACCCGCATCCGTTCCGGTATCTGCTTGCCTTACTGATGGGCAGCCTGTTGACGGCGGTGACCCTTGCGGTTTTACGCAGAAAATACCCGCCTAAGGATGAGGAACAGCCAACAAATTGACCTGATGATTTAGAAAAAGGCTTTTGGGCGCTGCTCAAGCAATACACGACAGCCGATAGGCAAATAGAAATTTGCACAAAAGCCTGACTGATATGCCCCCTATATAGCCTTCAGTGTTTTATTTCACTGTTCGCTATATAGGGGGCATATCAGTCTACTATAGGCAATACCGCACAATTCCCACCTGACGGCTTAAGCACCGCTCCGGCGGCTGCGGCACGGC
>ERZ839767.3558-NODE-3558-length-17540-cov-3.374035_pt1 | contig 17540 bp, 7 predicted proteins | sample MGYA00519879_ERZ839767 | MGnify/ENA primary metagenome ERZ839767 (study PRJEB31850, sample SAMEA3708852) | human gut metagenome | biome: human gut; feature: human-associated habitat; material: faeces | place: China | collected 2014 ...
GGCAGCGGCGCTCGCACGCGGCGCAACGGTTACCTCTCTCGACAGTTCTACCGTATCTAACATATCACCGTCATAGACTGCCAGAACCAGAACCGCGCTTGCCGCCGTATCGGTGTCATTGTAAAACAGCGCATTTGCCGTAAGGTTTCCTGCAGTAACTGCGGACACGGGGTTTCCTGCCTCGTCGGTAAGGGTCAGCTCTGCAAGCTGCAGCACCGGCGCTACCGTTTTAAACTTCAGATTGTCCATCACATAAAAGCTGTTCGATTTCCAGTTATAAATCCGCAAGTTATAAAACGCATCCTCGCCGTTTTTGATGGGCTGACTGTCCACAAGAAGGTTGCCGTCCACATATAACGAGCAGGTCTTTGTACCAAGGTCAAACGCAAAACGCAGATGATACCATTTTCCGGGGGTCATAGCATAACGGCCGTTGTATCCGCCGATCCCGGCGCCGCCGCTCTCGATGTTAAAGCCCTCCGCTTTGGTCGCGTTGTTCCCGATCAAGTTGGTCGAAACCCCGTAGGATTTATTCACTTCTGTACTCGGATCGCTGCCGAGATAAAAATCCGCCTCCATCACATAGCCGGTATCGGCGCAGCTGTTCGGCCGCGCGATCTGAAGATACGGCTGCGCGCCCGACGCCCCGTGTGCAACCTTCAGCGCCGCGCCGTGCGCCTCGTCAATAACATTCTCGCCGCTCAGCAAGGTAATCGTTCCGGCATTTTTCACCAGCTGAACATCCGTCGGCACGCCGTCCGAAAAATCGGTGTCGATAAACGCCGGATTATACTTTGTCGTATCCAGCTTTGAAAGCCGCACATTATCGATGGCGTATTCGCCATTCTTCTTCCAGTTATAGATGCGGAAGTAAGCAAAATCCGAAACCGCTGCCGGGAATGCGTAATCCTTTGCAAGCAGTTCTCCATTCACCGAGAGACTGTATACCGAATTTAAAATATCAAACTCCAGCTTGAGCGAATACCACTGTCCCGGCGTTACCTCTTTCAGCTTTACATTCTTTGAGCCGTTCGGCAGGCCGATATAACCACTTTCAATATTAAATCCGTTGACCTTGGTATTGCCGTCCTTGCTGACAAAGTTGGTGGATACGCCGTACTCGGCGCCGGGGCGGAAGTCCGCCTCCAGCACATAGCGCGATCCCGGCGCACCGCCCTGAAGCACCAAATACGGCATGCCGCTGCCCGGCATTGCAACACGCAGCACCTTGCCATGTCCGTCCGCGGTACTGTCAACGCATTCAATGGTTCCGTCCGTCTCACGGACGGGGGAGATGGGCGCCGGAACCGTGCCGTCATCAAAGTTTGCGTCAATCACCGAGAGCCACGATGCCGATGTTGCCGCGCCGCTGTATGTTACATGGACTGTTACGGTATCGGATTTTGCCGTAAGTCCTGCGCTATCGGTAACCACTGCATAGATCGAAAGATTACTGTTGCCCTGCGGTGTATAGGGTACGGCATACGGCGCCTGATAACAGGTGCCTGTTTTTTGGTTGTTGACATAAAAATCTACCTTCTCGATTCCGGCGGTCGCACCCGTCTGTGCCTGGATCGAAACGGTCTCGCCGGAGGTGACGGTTCCGCCGCTCACCGGCGCGGTGATCCGAACGGTAACGTCAGATCTGTTTTGTGCAATAAAGCGCAAGTTATCCACGTAAAAATCGCTCGTCCATGAGAAGAGAATCATCCGCTGAAAATCCGTCAGCGAAGAAGTGATGGTATATCCCTTGGCAAGGCAGGTCATGGCAGAGCCGCTCTCACCCACATAAAAATCATATTTCTTGGTATTGGGATAGATAACCAGCTTGGTGCTATACCAAACATTTGCCTGATAGCTCACACCAAGTTCCTTAGTTGTTCCGTTGTCCTTGGCCTTGAATTGACCGCGGTCAAACATAGGGCCGTCTGTCCAGCCGCTCTCAAAAACAAAGTTGAAACCGCCGGCGATGTTACTCAGCGCATAAACATCCGCCTCTACAACGTACATCAGCGCGCCCTTTGCATCGTTTGTCATTTTCGCCTGCTGACCGGCGGCCACTTTCATGCTCAAACCATGCGCATCGTCCACTTTTTCGGTTACGAGCGTGCCGGTATTGGGGAAAACCGTGTTCGGAACCCCATTTTCAAAATCCGTGTCCACCATAACGATGTTTTCGTTTGTCCCCGCCGCCATGATCAGGGACGGGCACCATACCGTCAGAAGCAAGCACAGGGTGAGGCATACCGCGGTTGTTTTTGCAAAAAATCTTTTCATCACAACAATCCTCCTTGTATGATATTACATTTGATTTATCCGGGGGGCGGAGAAAAACCTCCGCCCATTTTTTATTTTTCGCCTTTTGTCAGCGCGCCGAACTCGGTCACGCTATTCCACTGGTTGTCACTGTTTCCGCTTCCCACATAACGGAGATACCGGCCGGATGTGCCGCCCTCGATCTCCACAATCTCATAATCGTCGGCGATCATGGACGACTTGCCCGTATACACCGTCTTAAAGTCTACGCCGTCATTGGAAACCTGCAGGCTGAACCGATATATACGGCTGCCGCTGTTCATCCACGCCAGGCAAACCGCAGAGATGCAAACGCTCTTTCCGTAGTCTAGCTGAATCCAATGATCGCCCTCTGCCGCCCAGCGGGTATCCAGCTTTTCATCCGTCACGTTGGCCTCGACATTCAGCGGCTCCGGTACGGCGCTGGCCGTTGCGCGCAGCGGCTCGTATCTGTGATAGCCCTTGACATCCTGCAGCGGGCCGGTACGAAGCAGCGGAATCGTCTGGAACGTCACGGTATAGTAACTGTACCGTTCGGGCGATGACGGATTGTAAACCTTAAACTTCGTCACGCCGTCCTGTGCCGTACGCTCAACCGTCAATCCCTCCTGCGCCTTTGCGGTGACCTCCTGTGCAGTATCTCCCTCATTCAGCTTTTGCGTATAATCCTTTTGCTTGGGATTAAAGTCCGTAAGCGGTACGTCGCCAACCGCAATCTCAGCCAGCTGCGGCATTTCTTCCAGCGTTCCGTCCGGAATCGACCAGTCGGCCATCGGGATGTCCTCCATCACGGTATTGCCGACCGGCTCATCCGCCGGGGTCAGGCGCATCTGAATCGTCACATTGCCGGTCGCCTTCATCTTGGCGTACAGCTTTTTGTAGTTGGCGTTGTCCGCCTGTCCCTCTGCAACCGGGGATGTTGCAAGCGGTACAGCCTGCATGTCGCCAAGTTCATAACCCGGTACATTGGCAGTAAATTCAAGTTTCATCCGCTTGCCGTTCTGGGTCAGCATCGCGCCGTAGTCGGTATATTCGATCTCGACGCCGGCCGGCATATGCATAAACCAGTAAATCTCAGAATTCGGCGATACCAGCCGGATTTCATCCCGTACCGTAAAGCTGCGGCGGTTGTTGTCCATCTTATAGCCGCGCTTGTATTCCTCCGCGCCGGCATAGGCGTCGGTCAGGTTCAGCACGGCAAAGCCGCCCTTATCCTTGGATTCGATCTTTTCGACCTTACAGGTGGAATCCACCATACCGCCGGTCTGATCCGGGTTGATCACCACACAGTTATGTCCCTCGGCACGAACGCGGTAAACCAACTCGCGGTTATTGATATACTGCGACACGTTATAGGTAAGATCGTCCGATCCGAGATCTAACGCCCACTTTTCGCCCAGGCCGTAGTACACAAAGCTGCCGCTGTCGACATGGTAGTGGTTGACCTTTAGCCGGCCGCCGTGGAAGGAACCGAACATCTCCTGCGGATCGTTCCAGTCACTGTGGAAGTTGACAAGCTCTGTCCCTGCAAAATAGGAATCCGGCGGCATATTGATTGCGCCGTCCGGGACGGAACTGTCGTAAAACAGTACATTAAAGACCCAATAGCCGGACGCGTTGCCAAACTGCTGATACCGGCTGCGCATCGCCTGGGTAAGACCCGGATCGTGAAACCGTTTGCCAAGCCAGAATGCCCAGGGCAGAACCAGGTTTCCGCTGCCGCCGTCGTGGTAGCCGTTCGAGCCCTCCGGGCTGTCTACCGTAATGATATAAGAGCCGGTCTTTTCCATACCCTTTGCACAGGAGAGGTTATAGTCCGTGCCCAGCGCACTCTCCAGTGCGGACAGGTACATGGTGGTATACTTTAAGGCATAATCCCAGTAATTGGGTCCCTCATCATAGCCGCCGTCCGGGGCAAAGGTATCAAAATAATATTCCGTACCGCGTACGCCGTAAGATAAAACCTGGTAGCAGATGTCCGGTCTGACGTCCGCAATCGCAAGTGCGCCCAGGCCGACGCCGCCGCTGCACACGACATTCCAGTTCATGGTGGCGTTTGCCCAGACCGTGCTGGAGCCGCCAACGCCGGTATATTCATTCAGCGCCGGAGTCAGCGCCATCTCTACCAGCGCGTCCTCCATCACCTTGCGCTGCTCTGCCGACCACGCGTCATAAATCCAGTCATAGCCCATGGCAACCGCCGCGGACATCTCGCCGACATCCAAAAAGTGCTGCGTGTTCCAATCCGGGAAGCTGCAGACCGCGCTGAGCTCCACCCACGCCCGATCTACATACTTTTGATCGCCGGTCATCTGATAAGCAAAGCCCAGATTTTGGAGATTGACCAGCGCACGGCGGCTCTGCTGCAGCAGACGGAAGCCTTCCAGCTTATGCTGCGCCGGCTCGGTAGATAACGTCCCGTCCGCCAGGCGGATGATATCGTCCACCCATCCTTTGACAACGGCGTTTTCATTCTCCTTCCATTGCCGCCGAATCCGGTCAAAGTCCGCCTTGGTTGCCATCACGCGCGGATGGCCGGCAGCCTTTTTGGTAAGATCCGCCTGAATCTGTTCGGCCGACGGGCGGTCATAGGTGAGATAGCCGTTGGCAACCACCGCCTGCGTATCCGTCATACGGACGGTGCTGTCGGAGATGATGGCAAGCCCGTGCATGTCATAAAACATCTTTTTGCCAAGGCCGTCCTCTAAAACCGAACGCATCGGCACCATACCGTAATCGCCGGAAAGCGCCGCCGCGCAGTCGGCCTGTACCTCCTTGCCGCCGACCTGCATCTTATCGGAGCCGACCGGAATGGAGATATTGTCGCCGAGCAGGATTTTTTGTCCCTCTTCCTGCCAGCCGACATCCAGACTCAGTGCGTCGCCGAGCGCCCTGGCGGAGATTAAGATGTTGCCGCTAAGGTCGTACTCCACCGGCCCTGTCAGTTTTGACTTTTCATTGTTTTTATAAAGCGTGCCGGAGCTGGTCTGTATCGCCAGCTTGCCGCGCAGAAGATTGATCCCCTCGGTGCTGTCCGGGAAGATCGAACCCCTTGTCGTGGGATCCAGATCCGGCAACTCGTCCAGAACGGTCTTACTGTTGTACATTCTCAGATTATCAAACCCAAAGCTGCCGTTGCCGCCGGCAGATGCTAAGTGACAGCGCATCAGGCTGATCTCGCCGCTGAAACGGTCGCGGTTTTGCATGGGGACGTTTTCATAGGCAAGGTTACCGTCCACATACACGTCCACCGTCTTTTGCACCAGGTCAAACCGGGACGCCAGGTGCAGCCACCGCCCGGAGGCAAGCGTGCCGAGCTCCGCCCCGTTGGGGTAAAACATGACCTTGTTGTCACTGTTTACCAAATAAATATAGGAAAGTACGCTGCTTGGGTCACGGAAGTAAACCTCCAGCCGCGCTCCCTTTTTCGGCAGGGTGAGATCCATCTCCAGCACCAGATACCGGGACGTAATCGAGCCGGAATAATCCATGTGCATATCATCCGTGGAATTTTTCGTCATTACCAGGTACTTGTTTCCGTTTTCCTCGGTTCGAAATTCAAACTCGTTACTCTTTTTTGCCATGCCCATCGACAAAGATCCCTTTTCGTAGTCATCCAGCAGATAATAGGTCACCGCGCCGTTGTCCTCCGGCTCCTGATACGCGATCACATCCGCATTAAACGCCTTTTTCGGAAAATCGGTGCGCAGGGTATCGCCGCTGTTAGCTCTCAGGTTATCCACATACAAACCGGACTTTTCCTCCATCGGAATCGCCGCCAGCTTGACGCCCTTAATCTCGCCGATTCCGGCCTTGAATTTGATGCCGGATGCCGCCTCTCTGCCGTTGATGTAGACCGCGTACCGGCTGTTGGCACGGTCACAGGTCACCGTGGTGAATCGGCCGACGGAAATTCCGCCCACCGGCTTTCCCTCGTGGGTGAAAAGGCCGCCTTCAAACCGTCCCTCTTCGTCATAGCTTCCCTTATAGGTAAGCAGTGTCTGCTCTGCGCCGCCCGTATCGATCAGGGTAAGACTGACCATTACGGGCGCGCCGTCAAACATCATGTCGGCGCTTACGGCAAATTGATCCGCAGTGTCAGAAAATTCTGCCGTGACCTTAGAGCCCTGGGAACGCGCCGGCAGATAGAGCGCCTTATTGGTGTCGGACAGTTCTACCGCGCGCACGCCGTCCTCTCCCTCAATGCTGAGATAATCCGGCGCCGCGTTGGTTACCGCATCTTCAAAGGTCTCGTTGAGCAGGATTTTTCCGCGTTCCGCCGCAGAGACGGGCAGCGCATATCCTGCAAAGGTGATGGCTGCCGCCGTGAGCCATGCAATCCATTTTTGCATTAATCTTCCTCCTCCTTTACTCATAGATCACCAAAAGCTGACCCTGAAAGTGATTGTTGTGCCGCAGAACAGCAAAGCTTGGATCATCCGACCGGAAGGTCCTGACCTCATTCTGAGTGCCGATTCTTATATTGTCCCGTTTGGTGTCCACCACCACGATGCTGCCCGGCATCGAGAAGTTACATAACGATCCCCAGCTGAAGTTTGCCGTCTCCTGCGGATTGCCCGTCTTGGACAGGTACAGGTAACCGCCTTCCGCACTGTAAATCCTCCCCATATGGTAGCCTGCCTCATGGTTTGAAGTAGTTGCGTTAAAAATTCCGCTGTTAACCGGGCCGTCCGCGCCGTCATAATCCACCGTGATCGAGCGAATCTCACCGTTTGGGTAGGTCAAAAACCGAATAATATCGCCGCGGCTTAAGATCTTGCCGGACGGCTTTTCGATCGACACGTCCTCGGCGGCAAGATAACTGGTATAGGCGCCGTTTATAATCATGTGAATCTCGTGATAACCGCCCTCACGTTCTGCCACATAGTCTACCACGGCAGAGGAACGGTTGTTCATATTACTGTCAAAGGCGCTGTCGCTCCGATACACCAGTGCGCCGGCGCTGCCTACCCGGTTTAAATCATAAATCTCCATCGGATAAGCCGTTCCATAATACAGGTTTAAATCCGAACAGGTTACCACCGCATAAGCGTCATCCTGACTCTTGCTGCCGTTTGGATCGGTAGGCGTCACAAAAATCACACTGCTGCCGATGTTGGCATAGGGGAAAAGCATTCTTGCGTTGCCGCGCCAGGTGGGCGGCGTGGTATAGGTATACCGGGTAAGGCTGTTATACGGCTCCTTTTCCTCTCCGATTGCCGTGCTGCCGGCAGCGACAATCTCTGCGGTGTCAATACGGCGGATTTTACCCTCTCCGTCTAACTGATACCGCACCAGCTGCGGTGTTCCTACCACATTTAAAACCAGATTTTCGTCCGACGAAACCCGCCCGTTATTGTCCAGGTAAATTTTTTCTGCCAGCGTGAGTTCCTGGATTTTGCCGCTTTGGGTCAGCATTCTGACCCGTACCGTGCGTGAGAATCCGGGTTCTACTGCGCTTTGGATTAAAAATCCATAGCTCATCGCATTGTTTCCAGGCGTCAGCGAAACCAAACGCCCGTTATCGGAGGCAAAAACCGCCTTCATGCCAAGCTTAATCGGAAAGTTCGCCAGAAGATAGCCGGATGCCTGATGGGTCTTTCCGTCAATCTCTATCTCGCTTTCCTCGGTGCGCAGCGCGGTCACCGATCCCGAAACACTGCCAGTCACCGGCCGGATTTCCACAAACATGTTATCCTGTGCGGCCTTGACTGCCAGCACGTCACCCTGGCCGTACTGCTGCCAGTAGATACTCTCGCCGCTCTCGTCCACGGCGCGGATTTCTGCATCCTGCTCGCCAAGGTTCAGCGTTTTGCCGGTATACTGATCGTAGATTTCACGTTCCATGTCATTAGCGCTCTGCACCACAAAGTAGTCGGTCTGTTCCACCCAGATGACGTCATAGACGTTATCGTCATTGTTATCCACCAGGGTGATTTCCGTCTCTAACGTTGCAATGTTCACACCGCTGTGCTGCGGCAGCGCACGGCCGTTAAAGATAAAATCATAGCCCCGAAGGAGGGTGTACTTCTTCGGCTTTTTTGCGTCCTCTTCATAGACTGAGATCTTTTGACCCTCAAACTCTGCGATATCGTCACCGCAAAAGGTGATGCTGCGGTTTTGATACGGCACCGCTGCCAAAATCTCATCTTTTGCGTCACCCTCGCGATAAAGGGCAATCACATTCCGGCCGAGCAGCGCCGGATCCGGCCGATTTGCCGAAAAGCTTCGGTCATCAATGCGGAAGGTGTCTGACTTCAGCGTATCATCCGGGCCGGTCAGTCCGCTGTACGGCGTAGCCGTCACAATGCCCCGTACCTCTCGAATCCGATGATACACGGTAAGCAGGCTCTCGCCCGGAACGGCGTCATAGGTCTTTTTTTCTCCCAGCGCCCGAAGCTGCAGCATATCCGCCGACAAAATACGGTAAAGCAGCACGGCGCCGTCCCGGAAGGACAACGTTCCCTCCGTCGAAATGCCATTGTCAAATTCTAAGTCACCGGCAATGCGGCGGTATGCGGCCTTTGTGCCGCCCTGTGCCTCTGCCTTGACCCGATAGCCTGCGGCCGATACGCCGAGAATCATTGCATCCTCATAGGATATCGGTTCATCCGCTGAAAATTTAGAAAGTCTTGTCAGATAGTTTCTCTCAAACAGAGACTGTACCGCCCGTGCCGCCCAATGATTTTTGGGTACACTGTCCACGCACTGGGTGTCAGCCGACGCTGTCACTTCCATTCCGGCTGCCGCCGCCAGCGTATACGCAAACACGGCATAAGTCATACTGTCTCCCTCGCCGGGGGTAAAATAGGTATCGATGCCAAGCGTCTTAGTCAGCTGCTCTGCCAGCTGATAGTAGGTGTCCGTCTCTGCGCTCTGCGCTGCCGTCTCCTGTTCTGCGGCGCCGGCCGGCGCCGCTGTCAAAAGCAGCGCCAGGGACATGGCAAGGCACAGCGCCGGTCTTAATATCATTTTATATATGCTTTTCATTCCATTGCTCCTTTCATCCGCTACTGCAAATATGTCAGGGCCCGGCAAAGCATCGCTGCCGCCTCAGCCCGCGTTGTCAGGTCTTGGGGTGAAAACAAATTTTCATATCCGGTAATGATGCCGGCATCTGCCAGCGCGGCTACCGCCTCACGGGCATACGCCGCGATCTGATCCTGATCCGCAAACGCCGCGGTACCGCTCAGCACAATTTCGCGTGCCGAAAGCATCCGATACAGCATCACCGCCGCGTCCTGACGGGTGATCTCATCCTGCGGATAAAACGCGCCGTCATAGCCGCGGATGATTTCCGCATTGGCGCAGCGGAACACAAAAGGCGCAAACCAGTCAGAGTCCGTAACATCCGAAAACGGGTATGCGTCATCGCCTCTAAGTCCGATACTTTGCGCGATCAGCTTTGCAAACTCCGCACGGGTGACGGTCGTATCGGGACGAAAACTTCCGTCCTCATAACCGGCAATGATCCCGGCCTCGCTCAGCTGCTCTACCATGTCACGGCTCCAATGAAAGGTCATGTCCGTATAGCGCGGTGCGGCATCGATTTCTCCGGCGGTCTCTGCGTCCACCGCAAAGCTGCCGCCCGTACCGCCGCTGCCGCCGCTTACGCCGCCGGGTCGGCTGCTGCCGCCGCCACCGCCGCTGCCGCCGCCTGTGCTGCCGTCCGAAAGGCTTTGTGCCTCGGCAATCGCCTGCTCGTAGGCCGGCCGAATGGCGTCAAAGCGCTGCACATTGGCACGGTACAGCGCCTTCATGGCGTAGTCTTTTTTATAGGTAGAATCCAGGTTCTCATAAGCCGACAAATCCAGGCCGGCCACCCGGTAGTGCTTGTATACGGCATCGCGCACCCCGATATGATCCGTGGCTGCCCTCAGCTTTGCCAAAAACAGATTCTGCATATAGACATTGCCAAAGGAATCCCCGGTAAAGTCCGCCGCTTTTAAAAGGCCAAGAAGCTCCTTTTCCACCGCCGCGTCCAGATTTTTATAATCTGCCGGGTCTGAAATCTGTCCCGGGACATAGCGTTCAATGACAGCGGTCAGCGTTTCACCCTGCTTAATCTCTGCCGCGGCAAGCGCCTGGTTTAAGGTGTCCATCATGGAATCAAACACGTAGCCGCCGCCGGGGCGCCGCCCTGTCAAAATGGCGGCAATCTCACCGCCGCGGGCTTCAAACAATGCCGCATCGATGCCCAGCGTCTCCATATGATTGGAGAGAACTGTCTGCACCTCTGCCGCGCTGCGGCTCGCGTTGACCGCGTCCACAACTTTCTCGGTCTGGCTGCGGTTAATATAGGAAAAAACAGCGGTCGCCGTCTTTTTGCCGCTGGTGGCGGTAACCTCATAAATACCGCCGGGCATCGCATCGGGCAGCTGAAGCTTCTTTTCAAAGGTCCCGTCTGCCAAAGGTGCGGTCACGGTCAGCAGCGCCGTCTGATCTGTAAGGCTCGCCTCGGTGACGGTATCTCCCTTACGGGCAACCGACAGATAAACGGTCAGCGCACGCAAATCTGTTGTACCCGAGACAGTCAGCCGCTGAGAAGCCGTGTCAAAATAGGCCGAGACAGACAACGCCTCTTGTGCGGTCTCCTGTGCCGACGCACAGACAGATACGGCGGCCGCCGTCACCATCGCCGCACAACATAGTCTTTTCATGTTCATAAGGATTTCCTCCTGCATTAAGATAGCTGAAAAATGAGAATGTGAATGATATACCATCGGCAACCGGGAACAGCCGTGTCCCCGATCCGACCCGTATGACGGCCTGTCTGTTTCGACAGATCCGCCAATTGTTTTACAGTTTCTATTATACTTGTCTCCCTTTTAGAATGTAAATAGCTTTTTTATGGATCCGCATGTCGATTTTTTCAACTCTGTCCATGTTTTCCCTGATTTTTGGGGTTCTGGCCTTCTATTTTAAAAAACCGACATGCATTTTGGAGAAATCGAAATTTACATTCTAAGGATCGGATGCTACAATAGAATTGTGAATGTGAAACCAAAGGCAGGCTTTTTTTAGCCCTGTCGGGGACGGACGCATCGGTCTTTCCCTGCGGCCCGTAGAGGAAAGCAATTGGTGATTAAAAAGTGAAAATAGGAGGAAAACCATGAAAACGCTATCTAAGAAAAAGAGCTTGTTGACTGCCGCAGCGCTGACCGCCTCTCTGGCGCTGACCGCCTGCGGAACCGATACAAAAACCAAGGCCAGTGACCCCACCGCCTTAGACCAGGTAACCACGCCGGACACCTATCCCATTGAGACCGATGTGACCTTGCGCTACTGGATGCAGCTTCCGGCACAGGTTTCCGCGCAGGCCACCAGCATGAACGACACCGAGCTTAGCAAGTACCTCGCCGAGGAAACCGGCATCAAGGTCTCCTTTGAGCACCCGGTAGCCGGTCAGGAGGCCGCCGCATTTAACATTTTGCAGGCATCGGGCGATGCACCCGATATCATTGAATGGAGCTGGGCGGAATATCCCGGCGGTCCGCAGGGCGCGATCAACGACAAGCTGATTATCCCCTTGGATTCCTACATTGAAAAGGTATCCCCCAACCTCAAGTCGCTGCTCGAGGAGAATCCGGAATGGAAAAAATCGATCACAAGCAGCGAGGGACATATCTATGAATATCCGTTTATTAAGGACAATCCAACCCTTTTGACCTACATGACCTACACGGTTCGGCAGGATCTTTTGGACCGTGCCGGGCTGTCTGCGCCGGTAACCTTTGAGGACTGGGAAACCATGTTGTACAAATTTAAAGACATGGGCATAGCTTCTCCGATCTCCCTGCGGCTGACCAACTTCTATCTGCAATACTGCTCGCCCTTTACCTCCAAATTCGGCATTGTGGGCGGCTGGTATCAGAAAAACGGCAAGGTACAGTTCGGCCCGGCACAGGAGGAATTCGGCGACTATATCAAAATGCTCAAACGCTGGTATGACGACGGCATTTTAGACCGTGAATTTGCGGACATTACGCCCAACCGTATCACTGCCGGTGTCACCAACGGCAACATCGGTTCGCTGTACTGCAGCGTCGGCGGAGAGCTGGGCAACTATCTGAGCGCCCTACCGGCAGGCAGCAGCATCAAGCTTTCGCCGGTAACCGTGCCCGTAGAACGCGTCGGCGAGACGCCCATGTGGGGTCAAAAGGACTACCCGGTGGTTGACTGCGCCGCCATTTCTTATGATTCCAAGCACAAAGAGCTGGCCGCAAGATTCCTAGATTACGGCTACTCCGAAAAAGGAGAACTGACGTATAACTTTGGCCGCGAGAATGTCTCTTATACCTATCAGGACAGCGACAGAGGCAGCCATCTTCCGACCTACACCGCTCAGGTAACCGACAAAAACGCCAACGGCGGCCTGTCGCTGGCACAGGGCATTGCAAAGTACGCAAGAGCATGTTATAGCGGTCCCTTTGTACAGGATCTGGGATATCTCTACCAGTACTACACCCGTCCGGAGCAACAGGCAGCCTTTGATGTCTGGGGTTCGGACGCACTCAACTACAAGCTCCCCAAAAACTTAATCTACGAAGGGGACGAGGAGAGCCGCTTTAAAGACATCATGACCGCCGTAGATACCTATCGGGAAGAAAGTCTTGCAAAATTCATTGCCGGAAAAACGGACATCGGTCAGCTGGATAACTATTTTGCACAGCTGAAATCCCTTGGTATTGACGAAGCCATTTCGATTCAGCAAAAGGCCTATGACCGGTATCAGAGCTTAGCGGATTAGACTTTCGCAGCCGATTAGACTTGTGGGACACGGGCCGTTTTGGACTACCAAAGCGGCCCGTCATCCGCGGAAAGGACTCGATGACAGTATGAACCCAAAACCAATGACACGCCCCGCAAACGCCGGGGCCGCCGCACGGGGCGGCCGGCTGCGCAGCGATCTGCGCCGCAATTACAGTCTGTACCTGATGGTGCTTCCCGTGCTGGCCTTTTACTTATATTTTTGCTACAAGCCCATGTACGGAATCCTGATTGCCTTTCAGGATTTTAACTTTAAAGAGGGCATCTCCGGCAGTACCTGGGTCGGGCTGAAAAACTTTGAACGCTTTTTTTCCGACCCGTACTTTAACCGCAATATTGTCAACACCGTTGTCATCAGTGCGGCCAGCATTATCTTCGGATTTCCGGCGCCCATTTTGTTTGCCCTTCTCATGAACGAGATTGAAAAAAAGTGGTTTTTAAAAACTGTTCAGACCATCACCTACCTGCCGTATTTTATCTCGCTGGTGGTCATCTGCAGTATGGTGAAAAACTTTGTGGCGCCCGACGGACTGATTAACGGTCTTGTTGCCGCGCTTTCCGGCAGCGCCCCCGGCGAATCCTTGCTGGATAAGCCGCAGCTTTTTACCGCCATCTATGTACTCTCTGACATCTGGCAAAATGTCGGCTGGGGCTCGATCATTTATTTGGCTACCTTGGCCGGTGTCGACGCCGAGCTTTACGAGGCCGCAACCATTGACGGCGCCGGACGTCTGAAGCAGACCATCCATGTGACGATTCCCTCGATCATGCCCACCATTGTCATTTTGTTCATTCTGCGGCTGGGCGGCATCTTAAACGTGGGTTATGAAAAGATCATGCTGCTGACCAACGCCTATAATGCCGAAACCTCCGAGGTTTTGTCCTATTATGTATATAAAAAGGGCATCATGGGGACGGAATACGGACTTTCCACCGCAGCCGGCGTGTTTAATTCGGTCATCAACTTTGTGTTTCTTATCGCCACCAACGCCTTAAGCCGCAAGCTGAACGAAACCAGCTTGTGGTAAATCACCCCCGGAAAGGAGTCCTATCCCTATGATTGTACAAAAAAAGACGCCGTCACGGCTGATATTTCAGGTCTTTAACGTCCTTTTTATGCTATTGATGATTGCGATCACGCTCTATCCGCTTTTGTATGTGGTCTTTGCCTCGCTAAGTGACACCAACGAGCTGCTCCGGCTGGGCGGCAGACCGCTTTGGGCGCCGCTTGGCTTTAATCTGAACGCCTATCGGATGGCGCTGCAAAACCCCAGTGTGGCAACGGGCTACCGCAACACGCTCTTTATTGTTGCGGTCGGTACGTTAGTCAGTCTTGCCCTGACCGCGATGGGCGCCTACTTCCTGTCGCGAAAGAACGTTCTGCTGCAAAGGGGCATCACCATTTTGATTATGTTTACCATGTTTTTTAGCGGCGGTCTGATTCCCTTTTACATCGCCGTCCGCGACATTCACCTAACAGGAAGTCTTTGGTCGCTGATTCTCCCCACCGCGATCAACACCTATAACATGATTATTCTGCGTACGGCGTTTGCCGCTATCCCGGACAGTCTGGAGGAGAGCGCACGCATTGACGGTGCCGGACACATGGTGATTCTGTTTCGCATCATTTTGCCGCTGGCAAAAGCCACGCTGGCCGTTGTTGCACTCTACTATGCCGTCGGCATCTGGAATTCCTGGTTTAACGCCTCCCTCTTCTTGCAGGGACAGGCGGACAAATGGCCGCTGCAGCTGGTTCTTCGTCAGATTTTGATCGTCAACGATACCAATTCGATGACCACCGGCGCAGCCATGGGCGACCGCGAGGCCATCGGAGAATCCATCAAGTATGCCATTATCGTGATTTCGACCCTGCCGATTCTTTGTATCTATCCCTTTGTACAAAAATACTTTGTAAAAGGCGTGATGATCGGCGCAGTAAAGGGCTAGAGAAAGCTGACTTTAAAAAATGCCCTCTTGCCGCATTGGCAAGAGGGCATTTTTGATTTTCACTTTTTCATACTGCGTTCCAAATACCGATCGTAGGCGGCCTGTTTAATGGAAATCGCCTCCTCGACGCCAAGCGCCTTTAAAGTGCTGTAATAGTCGTCCAGCGCCGCGGCATCCACCCCGGAAACAATCAGATCATAGATGGCCTCTCCCAGGTATGCGTCCGCATCCTGCACAATACGGTTCAGCCGTTTGCCCTCCTCCTCGGTAAGGGCCAAAAGCGGAACCAGATGCTGCCGCGCGTCGGTCTCGCCCCACACCTCCAACGCCTGTTTCTGCTCCGGCAGCTGGTAATACTGCTCCAGATAGCGCATATCCTGTACAAAAGGGCCAAATGAACTGCCGCGGGTATATTGCTTCAGCGCGGCAGCCAGGGACGATGCGCCGGAAGCCCGATAATCCGTGACCCGCTCCGTATAGGTGGGATAGCCGTCAATCATGGCATAGGTATCACCAAGATTGCCGAAATTGTAAAACATATGCCCTTCTTCACTGTACCCGTAATCCAAAAACCGCGCCGCAATCTCCGGATTTTTGCACTGCGTGGTGATGACCGTCCCCAGCCCGTAGCAGCGAAGCTCCTTGCCGCCGCCCATAGATCGCTGCCCTCTCTGCGGCGCGGCGTACTTCACGGGCGCAAACTTCACATTGGGCGCATGTTCTGCAAGATAAGGAATCCAACGGCCAAAATAGCCGCCGGCGTTTGCCGTAACCGCTCCGATCTGACAGCTTTGCACCAGTTCCTGAATCCGCCGATCCAGATCCTGATCGTAAAACAACGGGTCAATCAACCCTCTTTGATACCAATCGGCGATCTTTCGGATATAATCCGCAAATTCCGGCCGATACTCGCCATACTGAATCTTGCCGTCCTCTACATAAAAATCACTCATAATCCCAAACGCGCCGATGATCGGATTGATAATGCGATAGTACCGCTCCATATTGTTAAAGCCGTAACTCATCGGCACACTGAGTCCGGCCTCGGAAAAGGCGGTCAATACCGTCTCCCATTCCCCAACCGTCTCCGGCAGAGGAAGTCCGCGCTCGTCCAGCAAATCCTTTCGCACCATGGTACCCATGTAGCCGGTCATCTTCTCATCCTCCCGGACAAAGGGATACATATAATAGCTTCCGTCATAGGTGCGCAGCTGAACGGCAATATCCGGATTTTCCTCCAGATAGGCGCGCAGATTCGGCGAATCCGACTCAATCAGCTGATTAAGCGGCAGAATCACCTGATCCGAAATCAGGCTCCCGACCGCGCCTCTGGTGTAATAGTTCCAATCACTCTCCATCAAATCGGGCAGCTCGTCCGATGCAATCATCAAATCCAGATAACTGTACGGACTGCCGTAGGGCTGAATAAAATTGATCTTGACCCCCGTTGCCGTCTCCAGGCTCTTTTTTAAGGGCAGATCATTGTAGGCATAGGGAACAATGCTCTCCGCCAGGTAATAGGACAACTCCACCTCGGTATTGAGGGGATATGCCGCCTCCGCCGCCGGTGCCGTTTGGCTCTCTTCGCTGCCGCAGCCGGTCAGTCCCAGGCTCACCGCCAAGAGCAGCGTACAGACGGTTCGTCTTTTCAAAGCTCCTCTCCCCTCTCTCGCTCGGCCACTGCCTTTTTATAGCTGGCAGGGGTCATGTTCTCATATTTTTTAAATACCCGAATCAGGGACGCCACATTGTTAAAGCCGACCTTTTGGGCAATCTCCTGCAGCGGCTGATCGGTGGAACAGAGCAGCTTTTTGGTTTCCTCCACCCGCAGGCGGCTGATGTACTCCACAATGCTGACCCCCTGCGCGTCCTTAAACAGCTTGGAGATATAAGAGAGCACATAACCGAAATGATCCGCCGTTTTCGATACGTTCAAATCGCTGTCCCGATAGTTTTCGTTCAGGTATGTGCGGATTTCCTCTGCAAGACTGTCCTTTCTTCCGCCGCCGTCTCTCTGCTCTCTCCGCGCGCAGATTCTGGTAATCAGGCTTTCCAGCTCCTCTGCGGACACAATCTTCCGGCTTGCGTAAAGTGCCGTAATATCCTGTTCATCAACATCATCCCGAAAGGTACGGATAATGCCGGCACAAAGGTCATAGAGCAAATACCGATACATGGCCGGGGAGTAATTCGCCTCACCGGCGTAGCGGCCGATGATGATGTTTACCACCTCCATGCATTCCTGAATCCGCCCTTCACGGATACAGGTGAAAATCCCCTCCATATCCTCTGCGGATACGGACGGAATCCCCATGCCGCCGGACTGAATGTCCGCATAGCGCACCGTGGCGCTCTCATCAAAGAGGGTCAGGTATTCCAGTACGGCCATCGCCTGGCCGTATGCGGCCGAAATGCCGTCCAGGCTGCACACCGCGCTCAACGCTGCGCCAAAGGAGACATAAAAATGCCGCTCCAGATTCTCTCTGGCGTTTTCCGATGTCTTTTGCACCTCATCCTCGCCGCAGCCG
>ERZ839767.3579-NODE-3579-length-17442-cov-2.747743_pt1 | contig 17442 bp, 8 predicted proteins | sample MGYA00519879_ERZ839767 | MGnify/ENA primary metagenome ERZ839767 (study PRJEB31850, sample SAMEA3708852) | human gut metagenome | biome: human gut; feature: human-associated habitat; material: faeces | place: China | collected 2014 ...
TCAGAACTTGACCTTACTCCCAAAGGACGGCTTGTAAAAAGGCATAAATACAACCATACATCAAAGTGATTCATTAGTGATTCATCCCTATACAGAAAAAGCCGCAAGCGAGCACATATACAAATGTGTCCACTGGCGGCTTATTTATATCCACTTGATAAAGTACTACTTCACACCTCTTAAAGTCTCTACAATCGTCTTATTTACCCTAATACTACTATACCTATTTACTAATGAATATACTACTTTGAAAAGCAAAACAGTTAGTAGTAATACCTATATAACTATATACCATACTAATCTATATAAATTAATAAGACAGAGTACTATCTATTTTGCAATATCCCATTGTATTAAATCATACACCCGTTCTAATTCTTTAAAGCTATATTCTGAATTTATTACATTACTGATGCTAATCGATTTTAAGTCCATCTCTAGTTGATGTATTGGAACCAAAATCTTTCGTTTTTTTATGTCAAAGCTAAAAGTACTAGGCAAGAATGAAGCATACCCCATCCTAGTTTTTTTCACAGCCACAATATTCTCTAAACCATTTTTATATGATATGACAATAAATCCTCTAAAGATATCTTCTGAATAATAAACAACTCTAGACAGAACTTTTTTATACACCTCTGACTTTTCTCTATCAGTAGGACTAGCAAGTACTGAGTTTTTTTCAACATCACTAATCAATTTTATCTCAGAGTTATATAATGCTATATCTTTTTTAACGCTCTTAATATTATCCTGTAGCTGATTTACTTTCGATTCAAGACCTATATATTCACTTTGATATTGTTCTATAAGTCCTTTTGCCGAAACTAAAGTAATAGTTTTTGCTAGCTTTCCCATATCAGCTCTATATGTATCGATTTCATCCAAATAAGATTCTATCTTATTATTCAAAGTATCTATAATCCCAGCTATTCTAGTTATTTCAGTTTTGTTTCTGACTTCATATTCAGATAACAGCAAAGTACTTTTAACACACGCCCAAACAGACTTGAATAATATATCAGAAATAATACCAGTATTTCTACATTTTAGTCTATAAGCCTTATCATTTTTCTTACAACAAGCTAGGACAAAATAACTACTTCCATCTCTTCTTACCATTTTATGTAGCATCAAAGCATAACCACAAGGGCAAAAAACTAATCCCTTTAGTGGATTAAAATTTTTAGTAGATTTCTCTTTAAATAACTGATTTTCGGACACACAGACTTGTGCTCTATTCCAATCCTCATCAGAAATTATCTTCTCTAATTGTAAGTCTAGCCTCTTAAATCTTCTTCTGCCATTATATATTGGATTCTTTATAATCTTACTGATAGATGTTTCACAAAACGGTTTATTATGTTGGGTAACCAATCCCATGCTATTCATTTTTTTTTGCAGCATCCCTTAAAGTTGTGCCATTTAAAACTAACTGATAGATCAAATGAATATCCTTCACTTTTAGCTCATCAATTACCATTAGTTTTTTAGCTGGTATATTATTCTTCTGTCCACTATAGTTTGGATTATCTATCACTTTAAAACCATAAGGCACAATTCCCCCAGCATAAGCATACGGATTGCTGTTAACTTTAGTCAGTTTACCTGTTCTCATTCTCGTGGCAATCTTATCTCGCTCTTCTGCTGCTGAATGAGCCTTTACCGTTAACGTTATAATATCAACCAGCTTCAATTCAGCATGAGCTGAATAGACTTTTGAAGTATCATCTAGAAAAAGCACATCTAAACCATTGTCTAATATTTCATTGATAGTATAAAGGACTGACATCAATTCTTTTTGTCTAGATATTCTTGACAGCTCAGATACAACCACCATATCGGCTACAGAGCTATCCATACTTAGTAGCTCGCTAATACTTTGTCTATTTTTCTTTATACCAGATACTTTTTCAGAGATAATCTTTGTCAGTTCATAACCTCTATCAGTACAGTACTCTTTTATTAGATTTTTCTGCCTTTCCAAATCTTGCTTCTCTGTAGATACTCTAGCATATCCAATTACTCTCTTCTCCATGAGATCAACTATTAATTAATTGATGCAAAGCTAGTAAAATCATAGCACATTTGAAAATATCGCCTCGGCTAATGCATGGTGATGCTGCTCCAGCTCATAACCAAAGTAGGCAGCTACCGTATGCAGCTGATAGTTGGGCAAACCTTTGATCCGTCTTCGTGCCGTACTCAAGGTACAATGAAATTCATAATCAGGATAATCTAGGCTATAAGTTCTGAAAACGGCTTTCAGACAACTCTCATCAAAACCTTTATTATGGGCTATGAGCGGTAATCCTTCAATAAGTGGCGCTATCTCCTGCCATACGGTGGGAAATATCGGAGCTTTTGCCGTATCCGCCAGTGTCAATCCATGCACACGCGTATTCCAATAGGTATAGTATTCCGGTTCGGGGCGAATCAGACTATAATAAGTATCTACAATCTCTCCTTCCCGCACAATCACCACACCGACACTGCACACACTGGTACGCTGTTCGTTGGCTGTTTCAAAGTCTATGGCAGCAAAGTTTTCCATAATTCAGAAATTCCAAAGGTCCTATTACGGTTCCTCCACCTGCTGATAAATCAGATTTCCCCGTTGACTAATAGTCCATTTATCGTTCTCCAGACGGACATTCTTCGTATCATCATCCTCTACATTCCATGCGTATCCCCCCGAAGGTAAAGAGCGGCGATCCAGTATTTCGCTCGGGCGGTCGTCAGAAAAGAAGAGTTCTACTTGCAGCGAATCGGGCGAAAAAACAATATAGGCGGCTTTTTCTTTATCTGCCACATCGGCTACACGTACTCCTTTCTCCCAAAGACGGATGCAGTCTTTCAGAACCTCACTCCAGGTATATCCTGCGGAAGCTATACAACCGTGAGCATCCTTATCATCACCCACCTTATTCTCTTCACCCTTTTTACTCTGAGAGTTTCCACAACTTGTAAACAGGAGGCTTACACACATCAATAGTAAAAAACAAGCATTTCCAGTTTTCATAAGAATCATCTATTTATATTTTGCACCCCAAAAGTACGAATAAATATGAAGTGGGGAAAGTTATCACATTTATTTCATGCGGGGAAAAGAAGTTCAGCTTCAATAAAGTATTCCAATAAGTTGTCAGCACTCCAGCATTGATAACGCTCACCCTTCTGTCAGTCACAGTTTAATGGCAGTATATAACAGGTGAGAAATTAAAAGAAATTTCATTGGGATGTGGTTACCCTGTAACCAAACAGAAATATTTTCCGAAAACATAAAAAAAAGATAAGTTGCCCAAATAGAGGATAAACATAGAAAAGTAGAAACTAAATGGAAAAATAAGATATTTTAGTGTGGCAATTCGTTCCTTAACCTCCCAAATACCCACTTGAAGAATTTGTTTTTTTAAGCATATTTTATGATATTTGTAGTCAAACCATTCAAAACGAAAGCGAAAGCAGCAGACCTGAATGATTAATTAATAAGCATATACAACATTTTACTTCAACATCATAAATTAAATGGCTTATGAAAAAAATTACTACTCTATTAACAGCCATTATCGGAATGGCATTCATGAATCAAGTATCAGCAACCCATGTCACAGTAGAAGTCCCTACTGCCGGGCAACTGAGTTCTTTAGTACAAAATGCAAACTGTGACAGTATCACCATTTCGGGAAACCTGGATGGAAATGATTTTTGGTTTATCAGAGAGCAAATGCCTAACTTGATTTACTTGAACATAGGTAAAGTTACAGTGCCAGATAACAAACTTCCCGAGTCTGGTCTATACTCAAAGAAAGCACTACAGAAGATCATACTTCCTGACAATTTGGGAACAATAGGAAATCATGCTTTCGCCTACTGTTCCAACCTGAAAGATATCACTTTCCCTAAATCATTGGTTACAATAGAATACAATGCATTTTATCAGAGTGGTTTAACCGAAGCTACACTTCCTGATAAACTAAAAAACATAGGAGATGCCGCTTTCTACGAATGTTACAACCTAAAGAAAGTGAACTTCCCTGAGAAATTAGTCAGTATAGGCAATAGCGCATTTCGTCAATGCAATTTATCCGAAATTGCATTCCCTGACAGTCTAAAAGCAATAGGAAGTAATGCTTTCAGATATTGCCAGCAACTGCAAAAAGTTACATTTCCGGAAAAGCTGGAAACAATAGGCACCCATGCTTTTAACGATTGTTTCCGTCTACACACAGCCACACTTAAAGGCAAAACCGCACCGGTCATATCCGACAACACTTTCAACTACACTAAAGTATTTTATGTACCGGAAGGCGCTGCACAAACCTATAAAGAAGCTCCTAACTGGTCTAATTTGGTTATTATAGATGGAAATACGCCAAAGAAAATAACTGTAACTTTAACTACTGCCGGAACTTTGGGAGAAGAAATCCTAAAACAAGTTGACTACGTAAAACAAGTTAATGAATTGGTAATAAACGGTCCCCTAAACAGCGATGATTTTTATCAAATACAACAACAAACCACCAATTTAATCGCCATCGACCTGATAGGAGCCACTATAGAATCATTACCTGAAAATTTCTTCTACGAGAGAACCGCCCTACTTGACATAAAACTCCCTGCTACCCTGAAAAATATCGGAAGATATGCTTTTTACCGATGCCACGGATTAACCCAAATAACTATACCAGAAGGGGTAACGAATGTCGGGGATTACGCTTTCAGTGAGTGTATTTCACTGAAAGAAATTGAGCTGCCAACTACACTGACAGATATTAAAAATGGAGCTTTTCAAAATTGCTGGAGTTTAGCAAGCATCCAAATTCCCGATAATGTTACTACTATCAGCCAATCTTCCTTTTACCACTGCACTTCATTAATACAAGTGAAGTTTCCGACTAAATTGAAAAGTATCTCCAATTCCGCATTTCAAGAATGCAGTGCACTAACCAAAATAAATTTGCCCGAAGGAGTACTGACCATAAGTTCAAATGCATTTTACCAATGTTCCGCATTGGAAGAAATCTCTTTTCCCTCAACTTTGACAACACTCGGAAGCACTGCCTTTTACCATTGTAGCAATCTCACAGAAATCACTTTGCCCGCCTCACTGACCTATTGCTATCATCCATTTTATGAATGTCACAATATCAAGAAAGTTACCTGCCTTGCATCCGTACCACCAACATTAGAAAACGACTATGATATTCTCTACGGTGTAGATAAATCCAGCACAGAACTCTTAGTGCCTTTCTGGTCCGTAAACAGCTATAAACTGGCCTCAGGTTGGGATGCATTTCCTACAATCAATCCTCTGGATTATGAAACAGACCTCATCAACGTGCCCGGCGAACTGGTCATAGCCGCGGATATCCGTTTCAAGAACAATCCGACCGTATCCGTATTTGATAACGGCCGACTGACAGTCAGAGGAACCGATGCACTCTCTATGAAGAAGTACACACAAAGCCACACACTTAGTGGATATGATGATAATAACTGGTCCTATCGCAATCCTGTCTATACGAACTTACTCAGCGAGTCCGGAGCCATGCGTGCCGACAGCGTCATCTACAAGTTGAATCTGAAAAGAGAGTATTGGCAGTTCATCACACTTCCTTTCGATGTGAACAGGGCAGATATGCAAGTGAACAATGACGCCCTCTTTGTCATCCGTTACTATGACGGCAAGGCACGAGCCGATGGTGAAACCGGCAACTGGAAAGACGTACCCGCCAACGGAACGCTGCAAGCCGGAACCGGCTATATCATTCAAGCCAACAAACAGACCCAACTCACCCTGAAAGCCATCAACAATGACAACAAAAACCGGCTCTTCTCCGGCAATTCCTTAAAACGGACACTGGATGAATACGCCTCCGAGTTCGCCCACAATGCCAGTTGGAACTTCATAGGCAACCCCTATCCATGCTTCTATGATATTTATTACATGGACTATACCTCTCCCATCACCATATGGGACACCCGCAACCGGACTTACACCGCTGTCTCAACCGAAGACGATAACTACATACTCAGTCCGATGCAAGCATTTTTCATTCAGAAGCCGGTGGAAATGAAAGAAATCAGCTTCTCCGCCGAAGGCCGCCAACTGGACGCCACCGTACGCCAACGCACTACGACCCGTTCCGCCATTTCATCGGACCGTACCGTCTTCAATTTTGCTTTGAACGATGGCATTTATACCGATCGTACCCGCATAGTTATAAACCCCGAAGCAAGTATGGATTATGAAATGTCCCGCGACGCCGCCAAATTCATGAGCGATGACAAAGACGTGCCACAACTCTTTACACTGGACGCTACAGGCAAATATTACGCTATCAACGAACGACCATTGGGCAACGGAATTGTCTCCATAGGTATTTACACAGGAAAATCCGGAACATATACCCTGAGTCTGGTAGACGCCACAGTTACAGCCGACGAAGTGATCTTAACAGATAAACAGACAGGAAGCGAAACGCGCCTCGACCTCGACAGCTACACCTTTACGGCAGAAGCCGGCTTCTGCACCAACCGCTTCGAACTGCATCTGACTACCCGTACCATTACCGGAGTAGAAGAAGTCCAGAATACGAATGTCGCCCAAGTGACGGCAGGAACCGGACAAATCTTAATATCTGCGCAACCGGGAGATGTGATGAGGATCTGCAATGTCACCGGACAAGTCATTGAGCGTCGGATATTGACAGAGTCATCAATCTCGCTCCCCGTCGCACCGGGCTTCTACATCGTAACCATCGGTAAAGAGACATTTAAAATTATGGTAACCAAATAAAAACAGAACATCCATGAAATATATACTCAGCCTATTCATTGCTCTCTGGAGCATCGCGGCGTGGGGACAAGAAGGAGGGGATGGGTTTAACCCCTCCAACCCCGGCGAACCGGGCCAGAGATACAATCTGACGGTCAACGTCACCCCCGACGGGGCAGGCAGTACCTCACCTTCGGGGAAACAGCAATACGCTTTGGGAGAATCTGTTTACCTCAGCGCCAATGCCAACAACTATTACCAGTTTGTCGGTTGGGCACAGGACGGAGATACGATTTCCCGCAGCCGTTCTTTCAATTATACCATGCCGGCAAAAAATACTACCATAACCGCCGTGTTCAAGGCTACAGACAGCTTCAATCCCGACAATCCCGACGATCCGTCGCAGGAAGTCATTAAGTATAAGCTGATGCTGACACCCTCGCCAGTTGAAGGCGGGCGTTTCAACATCACTTCGGGAGAACGTTTCAGTGAAGGAACTTCGATTTCTGTCTATGCTTACCCAAACAGCAACTATCAATTTGAAGGTTGGAAACAGGGAGAAACATTGTTGTCCACTGAAAGCCCTTATTCATTCGTGATGGGGAAAGAAGATGTTTCCATCACCGGTTTGTTCCGCTTCAATCCGGACAGCCCGGGAAATCCGGGAGCCAATCACTGGAATGCGGAAACAGGTGAACTGATTATTGATGATTTCACTCCGGGTAGCATCATGAATGCCGTAAGCAATGTAGTCGGTGGTTCAAGCAATTATAGCAAAGTTTCGATGCTCATTGTCAGCGGTCAGATGAACAGCTACGACTTCGGCATCGCCCAAAACCTAAGTAACTGTACTTTGCTCGACCTTAGCCGAACAGGCGGATATACGGAAATTCCCAGCTATGCATTCGACGGCACCAACCTGTCAACGATTATCCTGCCGGCCGGCATAGAAAGAATAGGCAACTACGCTTTCCGTAATTGCAAAAATCTGACAGATATCACCTGCCATGCCATCACACCGCCAACAGTAAGCAGCTATACTTTTGAAGGAATCACTGATGGAGCCGTCGTCCATGTGCTTGCCTCTGCCATTCCTCTCTATACAGAGGCACCGGTGTGGAAAGACCTCACCATCCTGCCACTGACCGAAGACGTCAAAACCCTGGAAGTAAACCTGCCTGCCGATAGTGAAGGAGCTTACAAGAATATGACTCTGGAATTGCAAAACTTGCAGAACGGACAGAAACAACGCTATGTGGTGTCCGACCGCACGTCGTATACTTTCAACGGATTACTAAAGAATTGCACTTACAATGTCTCTCTGAAAACTCCGACTGGTGTAGTGCTGGGGCAGATAGAAAACATTGAGATCAAAGATGAGAACCGCTCTGTAACTTTCACTTCACTGCTGGCTTTGCTTGACGTAAACCTACAAGTGCTGACTCCAGACGGCACAGATGTCACCAATCAGGTACAGATTACGTGGCTGGACTCCAAACAAGCATACCTGTCGCAAGGCAACCTACTGAAAGCGCAAACGGCAGGAACCGAAATTGGTTATCGGATGGTTCTGAATCAGGATTTAGGGATGCAGTATATAGCCCCGGAAAATCAGGCCTACAGTGTAAAGGAGAAAGAGAACCGGCTGGTTTATACGTTAGCACCTATAGAGATGACGACAATCTCCGGAACTGTCAAAGAAGCGAATGGCAACACATTATCGGGTGCTGTCATTTCTATCTCACAGAAGCTGAATGGCAAATATTCAAAATCATTTATAACCAAAACCGACACTAAAGGAAAATTTGCCCAGCAAATCTACAATGCAGAAAGCACAATTTCCGTATCTGCCACCGACTACGTCAGCCAAACACTAACGAAGGTAGACTTTAGTCAAGGAACAGATTTGGGAACAATTGAGCTGAAGACGATAGCCGGTGCCACAATAGGCTTAAACTTTACATACACCCCCAGCGTAGCAGTGGGCGAAGAAGCGGAAACCCAAACCTGGTATTCTGATTATACCAATATCTCTTACACAATATATAACGTGACTCAGGGGAAAGCAATCACCCAATATTCCGTACAATATCCTTCTATTGTCCTATTAGAGGATGTTGCCGAAGGCGACCAGCTCCGCTTCACAGCCTCCAGCAAATACGATTGTAAATTCTATGATCAAAAACTGTGAGAATAAAGCAGACATTACCTTCAATATAGTCGGCTTAGGAGGAATCCGTGCCAGTTATACCTCAACGGACAATGCAAACGTAGCAGGTATCCTGTATGACAGCAAAGGAGAACTATTGAAAAAATACAGTTATACCAATGCTTCTCTTTCAATTTCTGACCTGACAGATGGAGCCTATACCTTGGTTTCGATGAGCAATAGCAGTTTCTTCAACTCAATCCTGAAACTTTCTTCACTGGAAACTTCAGGGCTAAAAGAAGGAACAGACTACATTTTAAACCCTATAACAATAAAGAGCGGCATAATAGAACTGATAACCAATGAAGAAGTTCCCACTTTGGATGAGAGTAAACTCTACTATACCGGTGAGGGCACTGCATTCACCGTCAACAAAGCGTCTATCGTTGCCGGCAATTATCTGACTTTAAAAGGAAAGATTGACTTTAAAGGAGAATATGCCGCTTCCGTTAGCAATGTACAATTAGTGATTGATTTGCCGGAATCCTGTTCATTTGTAGACAATTCTGTAATGATAGGTAGCCAGGTCGGAGCTTACACGATAGATGGCAATCAATTGACCGTCCCAATGAGCAATTACAATGATCAGGTCCGTTTTTGTATCATCCCCACAATCGGAGGAACTTATAGTCCTAATGCGTTTATCGAATTTACATTGAACGGGAAAACAGTCCGACAACCGATTGGTTCAGCTTATTATGAAGTAAAGGATTTATCTATCTCCGTGCCAAAAACTGTAGCCAAAACAACAATTCCCATTAGCGGAACAGCACAGGGAAGTTCGGAAGTCAGCATTTACGACAACAACATACTCATCGGTCAAACCACATCGCTGGCCAATGGAGTATGGACCACTACCTGTGAACTAAATGAACCATACAACCTTTCAACACATAGCATTCATGCAAAAGTAACGAATAAACAAGGGTTGGAGTTACAGTCCGAAACACAAGAAGTGACATACGATATGAACTCAATACAAGTGTCGAAAGTCATAATGTATCATGATAATCCGGAAATGCATACGACATACGAAGTTGTATTTGATTTCTTAAAGCCAACAAATGAAGCACAGAAATATACCTACTATATCTATAATAAGATATTTACTTTTACGATAGACTTCACAAACAATGACCCCAAAGTTGTTTCAAACGTCACTCTATATGTAAAAACAGGCGATGGTACATGGCACCCGATTGTAGCTGCTTATGATAAGAAAAAAGATATTTGGGTAGCAAGTGGAGAGTTTGGAAATATGTATGACGGAAATATCCCAGTCAACGTGAGTGTGGATTTTGACGAGTTAACTTCAGAAGGCAGCATTAGTCCCGACATGATAACAGATGCTTATGCTAACCTTAGTGAAGTACAAACAGATATCAAAGAATACAACCAGACCTTAGACAGCTTAAAATCTTTAATCATCGAAGAACGTTCTAAAGAAAAGATTGACTTAGAAACTCTTTCTGAACTCTACACACAGTATTTTGATGCTCTTGGCATAGAAGCCCCCATATTTGAGAACGACGGCAAACTCATATCAGATGCTGAAATAGAAAAATTGCAGAAAGATTATGAAGCTTTCAAAACAAAATATGGGAATATAAATGTTGAAAAACTATTGTCAACAGAACTTTCTGAAATCAATTTCAAATTCAATGAAGATAATATTGATGGCGAAATTACAGTTTCCACCTGTGAAGGATACACAGAAAGCGATCTAAGTGAAAATTATACTAAGATAACCACAACAGATGGTAATTGTTTGTATGTATATGGAAATGACGAGAAACTGATTATACTTGATTTCGTCAATAATATTTGCTATACAATCTGCAACAATTCCACCACTGCAACGCGAGCAGCTTCTGACAAGAATTTCATAGACAGAATCAATGATTATATCAATGTCATCACTAAGAATATAAACAAAGCCACTGATATAGCCAAGAAAGTTCTGGATGTAATAGGGGAAGTAGAAGAGCACCTCCAGGGAGGCATCAAATTTGCTCAAGAAGGTTATGGAGATGCTTGGATTCAATTACAAAAATTACGTAGAGCACAAGCAGCGGGGGAATACATTGCACCAAACAGAATCTTCTTACTCGAAACCGTATGTGATGGTTATGAAGCAGAAATAAAAGGACTAAGGGGACTCAAAAAAGGAGTTTCTCAATTAGGAAGCAAATTCTATAGTAAAGCCTTTGGAACATTAGGAGTGATAAACTCTTTCATGGACTGCAAAAAAGATTTAGAGAAATTCATTGCCTGTTATTATGCCGTACCCGATCCTTGTAAGGATGATGAAATCAATGCTGACGATATTCGCTCCTCGGTTCGGAATATGGGTATTGGGGCAGCGGTCTATTATATAGCAAATATTTCATCCGATGTAATATCATTATTAGGTATCGGTCCTTCTGTTGCAGCTGCTCCTGCCACAGCAGGTTCTTCATTAGGTGTAGCTTTGGCTGCTGTTGGTAAGATAGCGCTTTCATGGGGGATACAAAAAGCCTATGAAAAAATAACGGCATCTTTCTTAAACAACGCATACAATAGGATTAAAGCACTTAAATGTAATAAAGATGACCCTAATCCTAAACCAGACCCTAATCCTAATCCAGACGGAAAAGACGGTAAAGGCCATAAGTCAGGAAGTCCCGATGCCGACCCTTCCATCGACCCTTCCGGTTATGTCTACGAAGCCGTTGAAACCAACCGTCTACAAGGCGTAACCGCCACCTGTTACTACAAAGAAATGGTAGAAGACATGTACGGCGACCTGCATGAAAACATCGTACTTTGGGATGCAGCCGAATATGCTCAGGAAAATCCCTTGTTTACTGATGAGAACGGTATGTACCGCTGGGACGTCCCCCAAGGTCTCTGGCAAGTGAAATTTGAAAAAGAAGGCTACCAGACAACTTACAGTGAATGGCTCCCCGTTCCTCCCCCGCAGTTGGAAGTGAACATTGGCATGGTACAAACCGCACAGCCTACCGTAACAGCCATACGTGGTTATGAGACAGGCATAGAAATTGATTTCAGCAAGTTCATGCTGCCCGAAACTATGACTGCCGAGTTCATCACCATTACTCGCAACGGAGAAGCGGTAGCAGGAGAAGTGACTTTCAAGAACGCCGAAGCAAACCCACAAAACAAGAATGAGCAATTCGTTTCGAAAGTGCGCTTTGTCCCTGCCGAGGCTCTGGCTACCACCGACAAAGTGATACTGACTGTCAGCAAACGTGTGAAGAGCTATGCCGGCATACAAATGGAAAGCGATTATAGCCAAGAGATAGCCATTGAAAAAGAGCCCAAGGCAGTGGTCGCTTCCGAGATTGAAGTGGTGTACAATGAAACGGCTGAAATTACAGTAACCGTAGAACCGGCAGAAGCCTCAACAGACAAGAAAGTGACAGCAACTTCCGTTTCTTCCATCATCGCAACCATAGAACCGGCAGAAGCCATATTGAATGAAGAAGGTAAAGCTACCTTCATCATATCAGGTGAGCTCCCGGGACAAACTATGATACGGTTTGCTGTAGAAGGTATGGACATGAAACCGGAAGTAAAAGTGAGCGTTGTGGAAGCCGGAGAAAAAGAAATCACCCGCAACTACACCCTCTCTATGGGCTGGAACTGGTTCTCTATCAACGTGCAGGATCAGAATCTAAACGATATACCAGTTCTACTTGCTCCCATCAAAGAGTCCGTCCTCATCCTAAAAGGACAAAACGGAGAACTGACGAACAAAAATGAAAATGATTGGGAAGGTTCATTGAACAGTCTGAGCACTACTCAAGCTTACAAGATAAAGATGAAGAAAGAGGCAACTCTTGAACTGACCGGAAAGGGGGCAGATCCGACAAGCAACACCATTACCCTAAACCAGGGCTGGAACTGGATAGGTTATATTCCTACCGTCACTTTACCATTGGAGCAAGCCTTGCAAAATCTGCAAGCTGAAGAGAATGACCTTATCAAAGGCTTGGACAGCTTTGCCATATACGATGGAAGTACATGGACAGGCAGCCTAACCCACCTGCTTCCCGGTGAAGGTTATATGTACTATTCTCAATCAGTGAAGTCTTTCAACTATACTGCGAATGGTACAGAATCAGAACCATCCACTCCATCAGCACAATGGAGTTATGACATTCACCAGTCCGAAGACAACATGATTGCCATAGCCGAGCTTTACAACGGAGAGCAAAAAGCTGAAATAGGAAAATTCCTTGTCGGTGTATTTGTGGGCGATGAATGTAGAGGTATAGCCGTTGAAAAAGACGGTTATCTATTTATCACTGCACATGGAGAGCAAACCGATAGCAAACTGACCCTACGTGCCTTCGACACCGCCGACCAGCAGGAATACAACGTCAAGGAAGAAATAGAATGGAGCGGTACACTGACGGGCAGTTTAACCACTCCTGTCAGCCTGCATATAGGCGAAGCAACCGGAATTACTCCTATTTCGGAAGGACTGTTGGTTTATCCAAGTCCCGTACGCCACCGCTTATATATTCGGGGAGATATTGGCAACATTGAAGAAGTCCGCATCTCTGATACTGCGGGGCAAACACTGATATTGGACAAACAGGTGATTCCCAACGAAGGAATCAATGTTTCTTCACTGAGTAAAGGGATTTACTTCATAATCATAAAAACCGATAATGAGGTTATACAACAGAAATTTATGAAGATAGATTAAGCCTGTCTCTCTTTATTACACTTCTCTTAAAAGTCTCCCTCCGATACATAATCCGAAGGGAGACTTTTTTGTACCGACCTTTAAAAGTCATAAACCGGCAAGCATATGTTACATAGATTCTAATGATAAACAAATCATTTCTATCTGATATTCAGGCAATAGTTTACGCTTAAGATGTTCAACTTTCGCCGCTAACAATTCCGGCTTGAAGTTCTTCTTTTGCCAATATGGGACGCTTCCGTACGATTATATTATACAATTAGCCGTTTAATCTGTCCTCCTATACTCTTATTTCCCAATGCAGCCTCTATTTCAGGTTGTGTATTAATGCCTCCCGAAATAGCACTTAATATAGAAAAATAGGTAGCATAGTTCTTACCAAATTCTTCTACCAGCAAGTTTTTCCCTTCATCGGTAAAAGGAGAGTTTTCCCGAATCATGAAATTTATCATTTCGTCTACACTCAACGCTCCGTTATCGCAGAACAACTCTACATATTTTGGCACCCCACCTGTGAAAGCGTAAAGAGCAAGCAAATCATCATTAGAATAATCAGGTCTGTGATCGTAAATGATTTCCTTCAAAGTAGTTAAGCTAAAAGCCGATAACTTAATGATATTATCAGCCCTGCCAAATAACGGTTCTTTTGAATTCTGAAATATCTTTTGCATCAAAGAGTGAATAGAACCGGATACAATCAGATTCATACGGGACTTCCTACGATATTGATCCCAAAGATTCTGCATATCACTATAAACAGATTCATTAATATTGTAGAATTCTTGAAATTCATCAATAACAAGATTAAATACCCTGCTCACAGACAATTCCATCAAATACTGAAACAATGACCGGAAAGTACGAATTTCATTAGGGACAGAAGTCTCCAGGGACTGAGCGATGACAGGAATAAACTCAGCGCAAAGAGTCGCCTCATTCTTACGACCTACAAATAAATATACAGTAGGTGAGTCTTCTATAGATCGCATGATAAGGTTTGTCTTACCGATACGTCTCCTACCGGTCACTACCGTCAAGCGGGAGTGGTCATTAAATGACAGTTTATTTATACGCTGTAACTCAGCTAATTCATTCGTACGATCATATAACCTCATAGTTATATAAATTTTGTAACCCCCGTAACCGTTACAGAGGTTACAAAGTTAATCAACTAAAAGCGGTAACACAAAACATTACAAGAAAATCCTCTTGGCTGCCTGAATACAGAGAGTTTATACACGCTTTTACTTGCACGCTTGCACTATCCGCCATAAGCAACTGATAAACAGCCAAAAATCAGTGGTGGCAGCAACTTTTATTTAAGTGCAAGCAATTTTGCTTGCACTACGCACGTCGTCCTGACACGATACTTCTGTCTGAAAGTTTAGCCATAATGAAGTAATTCAATGCAGCAAAACACAAGATGCCATCGCGGAGACCCTTACCTTCTAGCATCTATATATGGGTACCGTTGTATATATAGATGCGACGCGTCCGATATATAGATGCAACATGCACGATATATAGATGCAACACGTCCGATATATAGGCGCAACACGCCCATAGTTAACAAACAAGAACAATGACACTAATATCCCTATTTCACAAGCATAAAGATGTCATTATGCGAATTCCGCTAACACACGCTTGAATCAAAAAGACTCTTCCAGCACAATGAATCCTCATTTTCTTTGAAATAGACCATCTGTTTGCCTAAAACTAATGATGTAATTGGGCAAAACTAACTATGTAATTGGATAAAACTAATAATGTAATGGAGTAAAACTAACGATGTAATTTACAAGATGGCTACACTATTCGGTGCAAAAGGTGTAGTCATCTTGCAAAAAGGGTGACATCATCCGGGAAAAAGGGTGTAGCCCCCCTCCAAAACCGATTTATTCTGTTCTATTTGAATACAAAGCCGGATCATTCGGCATCTTCCTTTTTGCTGCAATTACATCAAAGATGAAGATTATTTGGAATAAAATAGAACACAAGAAGAACATTGCGACTCCTTTTCTTTACAAACAATACTCATCGTGCACTTTCACCAAACGTTATCCTTGCGTTTTTTCTTCTTTCCCTCCGGTAGGGCTTGAAAGAAAACATTCTCACGCATTAGGATTATCACTTTGTCAATCTGTCAGATTGATAAAACGTTGCATCACTGAGTGATTTTGGGATGATTCAGCTCATACTCCGGAAGTTTCAGCCGTAAAGCCGTCAAATGAGGCGATTCTGGAAAATCTGAAAGAACTGTAAGAAGAAAAGTAGATTTATAGAAAGACAAATCAAAGCGCAGATTCAGAGGGACAGTCGCCATACCCGGACATTACCGAATACGGTTTCATAGACAAACAGCATTATATCCATACTAAGTGGTCGATATAACAGATTATACAGAAAAAATACAGCAGACATTAACAGACATTCCACTATTTATAATAAAAAATTATCCAAAGGGAATTCTTTATTAAGAAAATTTATCCTACATTTGTACCAAGTCTTGCTGCTTATAGAGATAGGTGACGCATAAGACTATAAAATGTGAGTTTACGAACGCAAGAAGCGAAAGTTATTGTTCCCCTCTAGAATCTGGAAAATTCAACCCCGGAGCAATAGCAACAGTTTCTTCACGTCTACGTTATATAATATAACATAGGCGTGAGGGCTGTTGTTCATCCGGGGCAAGGTATTCCAGAACCTTAGAGGGAGATGAACAGAAACGGTCCTCACGCTTTTTTATATAGTAACCTCCGCCGGAGAGGATAGACGGAAGAAACAGAAAAACACGCTATGGCAAACAGGAAAGTCACAAAATGCTTGTCGATAAAATTACTTTTAGTGATAAGTTTGTTCTTCGTTGCAACTGCTACGAAAGCGCAAAACAAAATCCAGGTGACCTCATTCAACCGGATGGAAACAGATGTCACCGCCCGGATCACCGCTCCTCAGCGTGATCAGAACGGAGAAGTATGCGCACTAATCCGCATCGTTACAACCGAAAAAGACCTAATGTTCGAACCGGATGCACTTGGAATCGTTTCCCGTGAAAACAAGCCCGGAGAAATCTGGCTGTACATTCCTCGCGGAGCACGACGTATTTCCATTATGCACGATAAGTTCGGCGTACTCCGCAATTATTTCTATCCTGACATTATTGAGAAAGCCACTGTCTATGAAATGGAAATACAAATAGGAGACGGAACGCAGCAAACACCCACAAACACGAATACCCAACTAATTGTGATGCGTCCCGATCCGGCAACCGCCAATATTTATATCGATGATGAAAAAGTACCTACCGAAAACGGACTGTTCACCGCTACCATGAAAAAAGGCACCCATACCTACAGGGTGGAATCACCCATGTACGCCCCCGAAGCCGGTGTTATCGATCTGGGTAGCGAGCAAAAGATCATGAGCGTAACACTGAAACCCCGTTTCGGATATCTGGAAATATTCTCCCTGCCCGAACAGGACGCCAAAGTTTTTATAAACAATGAGCTTGCCGGACAGACACCCTACAAGAGTGACCGAATGCCATTACAAGAGTACCGGATACGCATCGAAAAAGATTTTTTCTTCCCGATGGACAGTACTGTCACCATTTTCGCTGGCAAGACGAGCAGCCTTACCTTTAAAATGAAGTCCACCATCAAGCCTAAAGAGCCACGACGCACGCTGGTAATGGCGGAAGTCGGCTATCACCCTTCACAGATTTCTTTTGGC
>ERZ839767.3585-NODE-3585-length-17427-cov-4.489351_pt1 | contig 17427 bp, 7 predicted proteins | sample MGYA00519879_ERZ839767 | MGnify/ENA primary metagenome ERZ839767 (study PRJEB31850, sample SAMEA3708852) | human gut metagenome | biome: human gut; feature: human-associated habitat; material: faeces | place: China | collected 2014 ...
AAGGAGTGCGATATCCAATTAACTGGGATTTTCGCACTTCTATTTTATTTGAACAGTTAATGTTAAATAATAATATTAGTGAAAAAGAAAAATCAGATGAGGCTCTACAACTATATTATGGTTATGAAATAGATACAATTAAATATATTAATAATAATAATATTAATCAATTTGTTGAAGAAATGTTATTATTTTATAAGTGTGGGAAAAAAATTATTAGTACTAACGAAGATTCAGAAAAGAGCGAAAACTCTAGTAAAAATGAAATTATCTATAGCTTTGAACATGATGATTTTTACATTTATAGTGCATTTATGCATGATTATCACATTGATTTACAAGATATTGAAGGATTACACTGGTGGAAATTTAAAGCATTATTTAATTCTTTATCAAGTGATTGTAAATTCATAAAAATATTAGAATATAGAAGTATTGATTTATCTGAGATACAAGATAAACAGCAAAAGAATTTCTATAGAAAAATGAAAAAACTTTATGCTTTACCTCAGTCATTAGAGGAAAAGGAAAAACAAGCATTAATAACAGAAATGCTATTGAAAGGTGAAGATCCTAGAGAATTATTAAGACAATAGTTATGTTTTTGTACTATAATATTATTATAGGGGGGAGTATAGTATGAGAAGAAACTCGGGGTCCAATATGAAAAACATTTTTATTGTAATAATAGCTTTTTTAAGTATTGCTATAATAATTGCTGCAATTAGTGCAATAACTAATAAAAAAAGCAGTGTTGCTATAGAAAATTCTAATATTGAAGAAAATCAAGTATTAAGTGATAACGAAACGGCCAAACTTTTTTCAAAGTATCATAAACTTTATGAAAATAGCATGGAGTTGATTGATAGTGGTATAAGCGGGAAAATATCAAAAAAAATATTTAATAATACAAAAGGATTAAGTAATGAAATAAGAAACCTTAATCTAAAAGAAAGTTATAAAGATGAACAAAATAATTTTGCTATAACTTTTGATTATTTAAATAAATCTATGAAAGCATATAACGATTATGTTTATTTTCAAAGTAAAAGAGTAGATAAATTTGATACAAGTTATCGCCATTGTTTAGATGAATATAATGCTTATCTTAAAAAGTCTGAATCTTATTATGATTTAATAGATTAATTAATTTGTAGAACACTTCGGTGTTCTTTTTTTATGCCTAAAAGGAGGTGAAGGTATGGCAGCAGATGGAAAAGTTGTTATAGAGGTTGAATTAAAATCTGACCAAGTTGAAGGTCAGTTAAATGAACTTAAAAATGCCTTTGCTGATTTAGGTGGCGTTGGCAAAGTATTTGGAGAAATGAGTTCTATTGTTGGAACATTTTCAAATACATTTAAAGCTTTAAGTGGAATTGTTGGACCAGTTGCGGCTGGAGTTGTTGCAGCAATAACTACAATGGTAACTGCTTTTTCAAAACTATATGATGCTAGTAAACAGAATTTCTTTGAAAACTTGCAAAATATATCTGAAAAATTACAGCCTGTTGTAGATATAGTTCAAAATGCAACAAATACTATTTTAGATTGTTTTAGTCAAGTTACAGCTTTTAATTTTGATTTCAGTTCCTTAATGGCAGATGCTATTGAATTTGAAAGTTCAATGGCTCGTGTATCAGCAATTATGGGTGTTACTGGAAAAGATATTGAAGTCTTAACAGAAACAACTAGGCAATACGGAGCAACCACTAGGTACACCAGTACAGAGGTAAGTGAAGCTTTCCAATACATGGGTATGGTACGCTAAGTTTCAGCATATAAAAGCTCTGAGATAGAGAACAAAAGCTGAGAGGTTATTTATAACTTTAACTAATAAGATGAATTGAAAGATGAAATTTCTTTCTATCACAACTACTTTAAAGTGATATTGATGATACCCCGTTATGCATAAGAGATAGCACTCGAATTGTATAAAGTACGGTAAGGACAAAGCCTGATGTTATATAAATAACTATATGGAGTGGTCATCTTTAAAAACTTTGATATGGTTAGGAGACGAATCCTTGTTTGAAGTGTTATAAGTTAATGTAAACATTCGTACTTTGTTTACATTTAAAGTTTTACTAAATATATGATGATTAAAGTAGTCAGTTATATATAGCTTATAACATACAGAGGAAACCTAAGTCGAAGTAAAAAAAGGGATAATCTTATTGGAACTTAGGAGGTCTTCTATTGGAGATTGCTATATCGTTGAAAATAGAAGAAGTCAGAGGAGGCATAGTAGTGTTGATTAATAGCCGATAGTTACTATATACAGTAATGTATAAAGGAGGATAAAACTATTAGGAGCGAAGGCCTCTAGTCGTAAAATTTTACGATGGAAAGCCGTATGCGATGAAAGTCGCACGTACGGTTTGGACCGGGGGAAAAGATGGAGATTATACATAAAGTATATCAAAGTTTTACCTATCGGTATGCTGGATTTTCACTTCAAGAGTCACTCGCGTCAATCAAAGATGTTTTGAACTTAACTACGATTGGAGCCACTCAACTTGGTACAGCTAGTGATATTGTCACTGATGGACTTACAGCAATGAATATGTCCGCATCTCAAGCATCAAATTTTGTTGATTATATGGCAGCAACTATTACTCGTAGTAATACAACTGTTGAATTAATGGGTAGACGTTTTGCCCATGTAAAAACTCTTTAATTCGGTGAAGGCTAAGTTGAGTATTGATTATTAATATTCAATATGTTAATACCGAGCCAAGACTTTACAGAAATGTAAGTAAGGTGTAACGACTAGATAAAGTAACCTAAACAGTTTTGCATGGTGAAATATCCACGAACAGGAGTGATTTATTCAAGATTGAATAATGAAAGATATAGTCTAAACTATATGGAAACATATAGAGCATAGGATAAAGAGCCTATGGTTAATCACAAAAATTGGAAACAATGAAGTACGCCGGTTCAGTAGCTGGGACATTGGGCGTTTCTATGGATGATTTATCAGTTGCTATCGGTCTAATGGCGAATTCATCAGTAAAAGGAAGTCGTGCAGGGACTGCAATGAGAACATTGTTGGCAAATTTAAGTGCACCTACTGAAACCGTAGCAAAAGCTATGGATAAATACGGAATAGGACTTGTTACTGCGAAAGATGGTTCAGTTGACTTAGATAAAACATTAAGAAATTTAAGAAGTAGTTTAAAATCATTACCTTTAGTTGAACAAGCGGCCGCATGTAAGGACTTAGCTGGTAAAACAGGTATGACAGGTTTACTATCAATTGTTAATGCTACAGATGATGCATATGATAGTTTAACTGATAGTGTACAAAACTCTACTCAAACGGTTTCTTATTGGAATCAAAATTTAGGAGAAGCAGGAGTTACTGGAAAAGAATGTAGTAAAAGAATAAATAACTTAAAAGAAGTTTTAAGTCAAACAGAATATCTAGGTGCTGCATTTAACATGACTACACAGGATATGGCTTTAGCTTTACAAGTATTAGGGTCTGATGCAAAAGTAACATCAAAAAATGTTGAAGACTTGTTTGGTGTATTAGATGCAATGAGAAATCCCACAAATGCTCAGAAAAAGCAATTTAAAGAACTGGGACTAACTTATAAAGAAATTAATGATGACGCTTTTGACTATAGTGCTACTTGTGACATGATCAATGAGAATACAAAAGGAATAGTAGACAATGCTAAAGGTTTAAAAGATGTTGTTTCTAAACAAGAAATAATAGATAAGTTAAATCCAGATATGTCACTTAAGGAAGCTAATCAAGTGTTAAAAGAGTATGGCATGTCTGCTAAAAGTGCTTCTACTGGCCAAATAGATTTAATTGCAAATTTAACTCAATTAAGAGAAAAATTTGGAGATATGGATAAATCAACTAGAGAACAAATTTTAACAAACTTAGGTTTATCTGATTCCCTAGATGAAATAAATGAAATATGTGGTTTATCTGACGAACAATTCAAATTATATTGTGATAATTTAAATTTAGTGACTGGATTATCTGAAAAAATGGCGCAAGCTATGGATGAAACAACTAAAAATAAATTATTAATTTTATCATCTGCTTTACAAGATGTTGCGATACAAGGATTTGAATTTTTAAAACCAGCTATTCAATCTACTTCTGAAAAATTAGCTGAATTTTTCAGTGTTTGGAGAAGTGGAAATAAAGAAGGTACTACAGAAGATGGTCAGGTCTTATATACATTTGAAAATTTTAAAAAGGCATTGGATAATATGCTTGGATATATAAGAAATGCAGATATATCAGGAGCGATTCAACAAGCTTTTAGTGGAATTAATACTTTTATAACTCAAGGCGGATTAAGTAGAGTATTAGCTATCGGCAAAGAAATTATACATCAAATTTGTCAAGGAATTATAAATAGTAAAGGCGATATAAGAGAAGGTATTTCAAGTGCTATTAAACAAATTTCAGAATTTGTAAAAGATGTTGCTCCAGAAGTTGAAGAAGCTGGTAGAGTAATTTTAGATGCTTTAAGAGACGGAATAAAAAACAATTCAGACAATATACATGATGCTTTAGATGCAGTTGCTTCAGCAATGAATTCCTGGGTAGAAGGAAGTGAACAAATAAAATCTTTAACTGGTAGCTTTGCAGATATTTTTATTGATAGTTTTATTGAAAACTTAACTGACAGATTTACTGGTAGAGCATCAGAACTTTGGCAAGCAATAACAAGTTGGATTACTAGTTCTAAACCTGATTTTAGCAAAGGTGGTACCGGTATAATACAAGGTTTAGTAAATTGGTTTACAGGGGAATCTTATGCTGATGAAAAGACTGGTAATGAAAAACCTCTTAATACTAGCAAAGATTCTAATAGTAACAAAATAAATTCTAAACTTTCTAGTATGAACACAGATGAAATAAAAGCATTACAAACACAATTAACAGCTTTACAGACAACAGTACAAAGTGTTTCAAATTCAATTTCTCAAGCATTTACATCATTACAAAATAATTTAAGAACTAGTTTAGTTGGATGTGCAAATATAGCAAGAAATCAATTTGTAAGTATATCAAACGTAGCTAGAAATCAATGCTTAAATGTATCTAATATAGTAAGAAACCAATTTCTATCTATTAGTAATATAATACGTAATCAAATTACAAATGCTAGAAATGTTGTTACATCACAAATGATAAGCATGAAGAATGTTATATCAACTCAAGTTTCAGAGGCTAGGAATAAACTTACATCTCAAATGATATCAATTAGAAATGTATCTAGAACACAGATTACACTTGCTAGAAATGCTGTTACATCTCAAATGATATCAATGAAAAGAGTTATAACTACTCAATCAAGAGAAGCAAGAAATAACTTTACAAGACAAATGATAAGCATGAAAAATGTTGCTAGAACTCAATCAAGAGAAATCGGTCAACAAATGGCTAACGGTGTTACTCAAGGTATTCAAAGTGGTACATCAAGAGCAGTTAGTGCGGCAAGGAGTCTTGTTAATCAAGTTAATGCAGAAATGAAAAAGACTGCTAAAATAAATTCTCCTTCAAGAGTTACTACAGAATATGGTGAATTCATGGACGAAGGTTTAATTAACGGTTTAAAAAACAAATCAAAACAAGTATATGAAGCAGCTAAAAATGTAACTGCTGAAATGCAAAATGCAATGAAAATGGCTGTTCAATCTGAAACAACTAAGTTTTCATTAGAAGCTAGTAATAATAGTAATCTTAGAATTATAAATAGTGTAAGCAATAATACAGTAAAAGAAATCGCTAATTCATTAGGTGAAACCTTGAAAGAAACTATAGGAGATATAAGTGATAGACCTATACAAGTCCAAGCTAACATGGATAAAGTAAAAGTTGTAGATATAATTGCAAAACCTATCGATGAAAAAAATAAACGAGATGAAAAAAGATTAAATAGATTGGAGGGAATAACAAGTGTTTAAGTTTAATAACATTGATTTAGAAATGTTTGTCAAAGTTATTTCGATAGATACAACTTTGATGTCAGAAAGAGTAAATAACTTTTTAGATCCTCCATCTAAAAACGGACGATATTATCAAAATTCAAAATATGATTATAAAGAAATAACGATTACTTTTGATATAAAATCAGATACAGAAGAAGATTGTAAAGATATTATTGATACTTTATCATCTATATTTGATGTTTCTGAGGAAAAAGAACTTGTTATAGATGACAATGAAAGAGTTTATCTAGCAATTCCTGACGGCAAGTTTTCAAAAGAAAAAATTACTAAAGGTATGCGAAGAATAAAAACATCATTTATATGCCCAATACCTTTTTCGCACAACAGTGATGCAAAGATTTTCAATGGTGGAAAAAAGATAACTGTTACAAACGAAGGAAATACAAGCACTCCTGCTATAGTAGAAGTTGATTTCAACGGTGAAGCAACATATTGCCAAATAGATGGTCAAGACGGAAAAGCAATACTTGTTGGTGAATATCCTAGTTTAGTTAACGAAAAGAAAGAAAAAAATTCTACTATTGTTGATGAACCTTGTGAAACTACAGAAAAATTTGTATCAGTAACAGGGGAAGTTGATGCTAAAAGAACTATAACTGGTACTATTCAACCAAATGATGGTGGCTCTAGTTGGTGTATACAGGCGGCTGATTATGGCAGTGGGGACGATTGGCATGGGCCTGCATTAAGATATAATTTACCTTCTAATGTTACTGATTTCGAATGTAGTATGTATTTTTATCATGACAGTACAGGTAAACTTGAATATAACGAGTTTGGCTCTACTAATGTAACAGAAAAGACTAAATACAAAGTAACATCTACTACTGTAAAACTAAAGGAAAAAAGACTTTCTAGCAGTAAAACATTGCTAAGTATAAAAAAAGGTGTTTATTTAACTGCAGATGAAATTGTAAATGGATGGATAAAAACTACATATAGTAGTCAAACTGGATGGATAAAAATTTCAACCGGTTTGAAAAAAGTTACAGTAACAACAGCAAATTATTACACAAAGCAATCAGTATCTTTAAGAGCAACTGGAAGCAAAAAAGCAAAACTTTTAGCTACAATTCCGAAAGGTACTTGTATTGTTGTATACCCAAATAGTAAACAAGGAAAGTATACGAAAGCAACTTATAAAGGGCAAACCGGATATGTTTACACCGATTACATTATAGAAGGGGATAAAGTTCAGATAGAAACGGATAAAGAAGTTGATACTGCAGAAGATAAAATGGGTATTGTAGAATGTTATGGATTAGATCAAAAAGGTAATAAACTTTTCAAAGTTATGATTTGTGACGAAAATGAATACTTCGAAGCTACTTATCCACTTGTGCAAATTGGAAATGTAGAGTTTTTAAAGGATTCAGAATTTAATATACCTAAGATTGACCCAATAATTACAACAAGTGGTTCTGATGACAGTTTAACTGTTACGAAAAAAACCCCTCGAAGTGGTAAAACAGGTAATTGGAACGAGTTTAAAGGCCATTTTACAGTAAGACGAGAAAATAACGAGTGGTATGCAGAAGTAGTAAAATACAATGAAGCTGGAGAAATAGTAAAAACATTGCCAAGTGAAAGAATGAAGAGTGACAAATTTCCTCTTGGTGATTTAAATCATATTGTTATCTTCTTTGGGAAATATGCTGATAAAAAAGTTGTTGATACTATGACTTTTAATAGATTAGTTATAGAAAAACTAAATGAAGATGGAGAAGATGAAAATATTGATACTACTATATTTAAGCAAGGCGATACATTAAAAGTAGATTTTGCTAACAATGAGGTTTATATAAATAATGTAAAAAACATGGAACATGTTGATATAGGCAGTAATTTCTTTGAAATCCTCCCAGGCGAATACAATTTAAAAATTTCAAGTGATGCAGATATTACAAGTTCTATAATTTTTAATGAAAGGTGGTTGGATTAGTTGGAATTAGTTACTGAAATATATATTCTAAATAGAAATAAAAAAATAATAGACGTGCTATCTAATAACGGGGCTAATCCAAATAGTCCTTTTTTTGATGATATTTATAAAATTTATTTAAATACAGGAGCAGAAAGTTTTGAATTTTCTACAGTGACAAATAGCAGAACTTCGAGTTTACAAAAGGGCTGTTTTATTGCTTTTAAATATAAAAATAAAACAAAATTATTTCAAACAATAAATACATCAAGCGAACATTCTGATGGCCTAATCAAGAAAACCTGTTATTGCGAAACCATTGGACTTGAACTTTTAAATAAAGTTGTTAGAAAAAGTATTTTACAAGGTGATGTAACTACATTTTTTAATTTGATTTTACAAGATTCAAGTTTTGAACTTGGATATGTAGATCCTCAAATCAATGAATTTAGAAGTATTAATATTGAAAAGCCAACACCTATTTATACTGTAATACAAGATAATCTTGAAAATTACAATATAGAAATAGAGTTTACGGTGGAAATAAAAAACAATAAAGTCTATAAACAATATATAAATGTCTATAGACAAAGAGGAAAAGTTACACATGAAAGATTTGAGTATTCAGAAAACGTAGATAACGTTAAGAAAAAAGAAGATTTATCTGAATTTTGTAGTGCTTTAATTGGATATGGCCAAAACGGAATTGATTTTAGAAATGTTGAATGGTTAACAGCTAACGGAAATCCAGCTGATAAACCTCTTAATCAAGATTTTATTTCAGATGAAGAAGCTCATATGTATTTTCACAACGATGATGGAAGTTACATAATGGGCGTTTATGAATGTGATGCTAGCAACCAAGCAGACCTTCTAAATGAAACGTGGAAAGAGTTACAACGAAGAAAAGAACCTCAACTTGACTATGAAACAAATATAATTTATTTTTCTGATGACATTGATATAGGTGATACAGTTTATGTTATAGATAATGATTATGTAAAACCATTACATTTACAAGCTAGGGTAACAGAATTAGAAATATCATTTACCGATTGGGCAAAAAAAAGTAAATGTACATTAGCAAATTATAAAGAAGTAAAAAGTAAAATAAAAAATCTTACAAAAAGTGATGATTTAATAAAAGAAATAATTGAATTTCTTGGCGGTATAGGTGTAGGGGACTTAACCGACGAGGATATTGCAAAAATAAGAGAATATCTTGAAAAAATGGGAGTAGAAAAAGAAGAAATTGATAAAATATTTGATGAAATTAGCAATATTATTAATCCTAAACCAACTCCGCCTGATGAAGGTGATGATGGCGACCCTATTTATATAACTGATTATAAAAATGGTGTATGGCTTGGTGATGATAGATTTTATCAAATAAAAAAATCTAATACAGTTTCAACTACAGACCCAGCTAATGACGAATATGCAGAAGCATTAGCACTATACGAAAAATATGACATAAGCAAATACCAAAATAAAGCAAATCTTAATAATTTATCATCTACAGGAAATAAATATAAGTTATATCTTATAGTTGAATATTATGCTAGAAAATTTGGATTAGACCCCAACTTAGTATATGCAGTTATAATGGGAGAATCTAGGGGTGACCCTTACAGTACTACTGGTAGTAATGGTGGCTACGGCCTTATGCAATGTGAAAGAAGTACGTACTTCAAAGAGTGGGGGAATAAAGCTCAAACCATAAAATATATAGATGGCACAACTAAAACATTCCTTCCATCTTATTCCAACATGACTCCATACAAAGGAGGGAATGCTACTTTAAGTGGAATTACAGTCGATAGAAATATCTTAAATCAAATAAGATTCGGCTGTTGGGAATTGAGACAATGCATAGATTATGCACACGGAAACATATTTGCTGGATTAGTAGCTAATAACATGGGACAAGGTTCACTTAACTGGATAGTATCAAAATATGTGTGCGATAAATACGGATATACATTTGTTGATTCTTACTATTTAAGTTCTCAATCGAATCAAACAAAATTGAAAGTTTATGAGGAATTAGATAGCCTAAAATTTGATTTTGCAGCTTACAGACAAACACTTAAAGACCAAAAAGGATTAGGAACACCGAACAACGTAGAGCTATATCTATGTTGGTACAAAGTAGTAGATGGTCAATTACCTTACTACAAAGATGCACAAGGAAATAAGCTAGGATATGGAGTAGGTGTATCTACTCCAAAAGGAACAGGCAAAGCAAGTTCAAGTGATACAAGACAAATAATAGTTGACACTGCAAAAGCTATAGTACAACAACACACCGACAAATTGGCTACGTATGACCAATCATACAGAACATGGAACTTCAAGAAACCAAATAAACGTAGTGGGACATTCTATGGCATTAAGAATCCGATTTGCTATGACTGCAGTTCTATGGTTACTTGTTGCTATGGTGAAGCTGGACTAAAAAGTATATTTCATAGTGATTCATATTGTGCATATGGTACATTGGTTAAATATGCAACGGCTAAAGATGGGTATAAAATGTTTAAAATCACTAAAACATCTATAGAAAATATGAAAGCTGGAGATATTATAATGATGTGCAATAATGAATGTCCTACAACATTAACTAGAGCGAAAGCTATGGCAAAGAACTTTACACATCATACGTTAATTTACTGCGGTAAAGAAAACGGAACACATATGGTAGCTCATGCTAGAAAGTGGGATTATTGGCCAAAGGCTATAAGGTATATGCCAGTATACAATGATATCTATAAATATGGATTCTGTTTACGACCTTATGACCTTGTCGAAGCTGATAACAATAATGTGGAGGACACTCCTATTATCGACAAGACAGATATGAATGAAGTGTATATAAAAGCTGTTAGAAAAGCAAATGCATATGATTTTTATGATGACAACAATAATTTGTCAAATAAAGTAGAGGGGCTATTTGAAGATGATGATAAAGTTTATCCAAGTTCATCACCTTATGCACTTGTTCATTTTGGATTGAATGATCTAACAGAAAAAGGTATAACAGGAATTAAAACTCTTACAAATATCTTAAAAACAAAATATAGAAATACACCGATTTTCATATTAAAGGAATTACATGTTGGAACTGCTTATGCAGATTATACAACTGTAAATACTTCTATAGATGCATTTAACACTGAAATTAAAACATTCTGTGACAATGAAGAAAATGTATTTTTATTAGATATTTCTAGTAAATTAGAAACTTATACAAGTGTATTAAACTCAAATTACACCAATGACGGTTATTCTTTTAAGGATGATACTAGCATTGGTGTTTTTTATGATGCAATAAAAGAAAAATTACTAGCTACCCCTATCGGCTATAAAAAGAAAGATGATAGTGGCAGCACTGGCGGTGGGAACGATGACGATAGCAATGCATCGAAACGTGAAGGTAAAGTTATAGATATCGTATTAGAAAGCACAAAAACTTACACTTGGCCTAAAATGACAATAAAATCACTTACATTTAAACTGCAAAGTGATGTAGATAAAAGTTTTTACGCTAGAATGATATTTACTACTGCAGATGAAATAAGTTACTCACAAAGTAAAATTTGCTATCTTGAGGGCGTAGATTGTATTGCTGGGCAACTAGTACCAAAACCTAACACTGGATATAAAATCACAATAATGGCCAATGTAAATAGTTCAATAGATTATAAATATTACGGCTCTGTGTCAGTAGACAAGGGCGAAGGATATGCAGACCCTTATACTTTTAAAGGTGGAGAAAAGGTAGCAGAAATAGCAAAAACATACCTTAATCAAACGGGACTTGAATACAGGGGACAATATTCTACAACAGCAGTAAAAACACCCGCATCATATTCGAATCCAGCTAAATATCTAGATAAATGGTACGATTCGAGCAGAAAAAAGGCACAAATAGACTGTAGTACACTAACAAAATTTGCATATATGGGATTAGATTATGACCATTCCCCTTATGCTAACCACAAGATGACAAGTCTAAAACGTAATACTGCTTATAGTTGGGCGTTTACATTCCCTCGTACTGCAGCAGAGCAAGCTGAATATTGTGTTAAGAACGGTTGGGTTTTACATGATGTAGATATAATAAATTTCAGCAATTTAGAGCCTGGAGACATTGTATTTTGGGATAGAGATAACAAAGAAAACGGTCGTTATATGAATTGCTCACATGCAGCTATTGTTATTAAAAAAACAGAAGATGGTGGTTCGGTATATACAATAGAATCTACTCAATGTGAAAACGGTGTGAAGACAAGATTGATAACAGAAAACAAAACAGATAAGATACTATTCTGTGCTAGACCTAAGAAATTATAGGAGGGATTATTATGAGCAATATAGAGACTATAACTAGAGAGCATGATAATTTCTCCTCTAGTTATGATGAACTTGTTTCTTTACTTGAAAGAGTAATAACAAATAGAAAAATAACACAAGATGACAAATATGATTTAGAAAAGGCGCATGCCACTTATTCAGAAAATTATAATGAAGTCAAAAGAATACTAGAAAATGAAAGACAGACTAATCTGAAAGAACAAATTAAAGCTGTAAGTGACAGTAAATTAGATGCAGATATAAAAAGCATAGTAAATATTCTTACGAATAATGGAGAAAAAACGACTTTATATTTAGATGAAGATGGAGTTTTATATATAGATGGGGAAAAAATTCCAGAAATACGTCAGACAAAACTTATAGTAGATGAACAAAATGGGAAAATTGAATCTTTAGTTGCTGATGGATTTGTAGAAGATGCCGAAGGGAATAAAGTTAAATTAAAAGTTCTATATTCAACATTATCTCAAACTGTAAATGGGATAGAGTCAAATGTGGGTACTATAGAAGGGGTAGCCAATGACGCTAATTCAAAAGCAGAGGCTGCTATTACAAAAGCATCCCAATTAAAACAAACAGTGGATGGTATTAAGTCCACTGTAACAAGCACTAGTACTGTAGTAGATGGCTCTATAAAAGAAACTTATAACGAATTCTATTTATCTGACAGTAATACTTCTGCAACTGGAGGCACTTGGGTTACAACTGCTCCTGCCCCACAAGCTGGTAAATATATATGGTTAAGAGATGTGTATGTAACAAACAAAGGCGATAAAACTTATGGCAACCCTGTATGTATTACTGGAGCTAAGGGAGATAAAGGTGAACGAGGGCTTCAAGGATTACAAGGAGAGAGAGGAGAACAGGGGGTACCTGGTAAAGACGGAGATGGGAAAACATCTTATTTCCATATAAAATATTCTAGTGTAGCTAATCCTACTGCATCTTACCAAATGTCAGAAACACCTGATATTTATATAGGAACTTACGTAGACTTTGACCCTTCAGATAGCACCGACCCTAATAAATATATTTGGTATAGATTCCAAGGCTTACAAGGTGAAAAGGGAGAACGAGGAATACCTGGAGTTGGGACAGATGGGAAAACAAGCTATCTACACATTAAATATTCTGATGACGGTGGCCGAACTTTTACATCCTATAACGGTGAAACTGTAGGTACTTATATCGGAACTTATACAGATTTTAATCCAAGTGATTCACATGATGTAGGTAGTTATACTTGGGCTAAAATTAAGGGTGACCAAGGTAGTGAAGGCATTGGCGTAAAACAAGTGCAGATATTATACTATGTACACTATAGTAAAACATCAGCTCCAAGTACTTCAGCTACAGGGTGGACAACAAATATCCCAGCTTATCAGACAGATAGATATTTATGGCAAGTTAATAAAATTACTTATACAGATAATTCGATAGCTTTTACTACTCCTGTATATCTAAGTAGTTGGGAGGCTAATAATAAAGCAGAAACTGCAATATCTATAGCTAACCAAACAAGTGAAAAATTTGAATGGATAGTGCAAAAAGGCTCTACAAGTTCAAGCATAACTTTGACTGATAGCTTAATACAAGCAATAGCATCTTCTAACATTCAATTGTCAGCTAAGAAAATATTAATCAACGGATTAATGGAAGGTTCTGGTTGGAAAATTACTGATGAAGGTGAATTAGATATTTTGGATCTAAATGTAAGAGGTAATTTTACATGTGATTCTTTAAATGTAGATACTTTGATATCAGCAGATATTCCACCTGCACTTTCTGAAAATAAAACTATCTATGTATCAAGTGGAGAAACAATTTCACAATATTTAGATGATTTACCGTTGAATCTTAATGGTTTTACAGTAGAAATCTATCTAACTTCAAATACAACAGAAAATCTTGAGTTGAGAAGACATGCAAATGGACTAGTCAATATATTTCTATGTGGTAACACAATAAAAGGAACTATACGAAGTATATATAATAATGCCAAATACAGTATTTATGGGGGTAATAGTACCACAGACACTACGATGGGTTCTATAATGCCTTATACTAGTTATAATGTGGGAAGTTATTATTATACTACTATATTTTCTGATTGCCCTAACGTAAATCTATATAACTTAAAAGTTTATGGCGACAGTGTAAATTCCAATTCTGTAGGAGTTGGAGCAACTCAAAAATCAAAAGTGTATATGGAAAATATATCATTTGTAGGTTGTAAATATAATTGTAGAACTTATTCGATGACTGAATTGTATTGTCAATCATCTTCTGGTCTTTCGACTGGAAATTCGTGGAATGCTGGTACAGGAGCAAAAATTGTGTTATATCCAGGACAACAAGCAGGTGGAGGAAATAATACATTTACAAGTGGTAATGGACAAATAATTTCTACTGGAGTTACTTTTGCATCTTCAAAAGATAGCGGTTCAAATACAACTACTGTCAACCCAACAACAACTAGATTTGAAACATTTAAACCAAAATATGCAGACACTTATAGAAGTTCAAAATACAATAACTGGGAAGGTAGAGGAAAATGTAGACAAGGTGATTGGGGTTATGGCGATTGTAATGGTTATTGGTTCTATGGTTCACAATTTGCAGAAGTTAAAGGCAAGAATATAACAAAAGTTGAAATAGATGTGGCTAGAAGTAGTGATATAGGTTCATCAGCATCAACTTCTCATACTTTTAGAGCACATACATATGGTAGCCGACCAAGTTCAACGCCTAGTTTTTATACTAGTTGCAACAAGTCTCTATCATTAGCATGGGGAGGAAAAGGAACAGTTACAATTACAGATTCAACTGTTCTAAGTGGAATAAGAAATGGAACAATAAAAGGATTTGGAATTCAGTCAACGTACGATAGTAGTCATTACTCAGCGCTAACTAATGGAACAGTAAGAATTTACTATACAGAATAGGAAGGGGATGTGTTAATTTGATTAAATACAACTACGAAGTATCTGTAAATGAAAATAGAGCAAAATTAAATAAAGACATTTTTTTATTTAGAGGTAATAGAAATATACATTATTATTTTTCAATAAAAGGTGCACGTTTTGCCTTTGAAAAAGAAGGAGATTTAATAGAAAATGCAAATGCGATTTATGCAGCAGTTACAGTAATAAAACCAAATGGGGTTGAAGTTGCAAATGCTATAGCTCCAGTTGAAAATGGTTTAATTCATTTAAAAGTTACAGAAGATCTAATAGATGAAGAAGTTGAGATAGGGGATTTTGATTTAGTATTTGACTTGTTTGATGACAGTGATGGTGCTGTGACAATTCCTAAGATAAAAGGTCAATTTCATGTTCAAGAAAGACCTTGTACAACTTCAATTGGAACATTATCAGGAAATGTAAATGTTGTTAATCAGGCGGTGGTAGATTTGGCAATAGCAACACAAGAAAACGAACAATTAATCGTAGTAGATGATGATGGGAAATATGTTAAAACTACATGGGCAAAAGGAAATAAAATCAGTGTCGAAAGATTAAACAAAATGGAAGAAGGTATATACAACAATAGTTCTCAACTTAAAGAGATTGCGAACAAAACTATTATAGAAAATAATAAATTATACTTAGTAAAACCTGATGGTACTAAGTTAGATGAAGGAACAGAATTACCAACATCAGGGAATGTATCAAATATTTCTCCATTAAAAACAGTAAATATTGGAGAAATATTTGAACAACCAGAAACTTATTTAGCTTGGTTTCAAGGGTGTATGAAATATGATGAAGAAATACAATGCCCTGTAGCCGTAATTAGTGGAAAAGATACACACATGAGTGGCTCTGGAAAATGTTACTTTTTCAAAATAGAACCAAATACAGGAGAAATTACGTTATCAGTAGCAGGGCAATATGATGATGAAGACACTTACGGTTGTTTTTCTCAATCTTTTTATATTGATAATGATGGAAATTATAATTTTTATGCCAGTATACATGAGTCTAGTGGTTGGACTGAAATTAATAAAAGAAAATACACATCAACAGATAAAGGAAAAACATGGACTTTTAAAGATGCAACGAATGATAAAACTCCAAATGGGTCTATAATAAAGTTGAAAACAGGAAGATTGATAGGATTGATTGCAAATGGCAATTCTGCAAGAGGAAAAGCTATATATTCAGATGATAATGGAGAAACATGGACTGAAGGGTTTGTTTTTTCTGGCTCAACTGAAGTAGAGATAATAGAATTAAAAGATTGCCTAATTGCTATTGGAAGAAAAAACCTCACATATACTAATGCTCTTCCAGCTATTTTGTATTTTTCTTCAGATAATGGAATTAATTGGACAAATGGAATAGAATCTACAACGATAACAGATATGTGTAATCCTTGTTCAGGCATATATTGGAATAAAGATAATGTATTAGAATTATTTTATTGTTCTAGAGCATCTAATAATGGAAACACAGGAACTATCTATCATGCTTATGCAAAATTAGAAGATGCTAAAAATGATAATTTTATAGTTGAAAAAATAGGACACTCTAAACAAACATCTATAGGAATGGATTTTGGTTATTGTTCTACAGCTTGTAATCAAGATGAAAAAGCATGGGTAATTTATTACGATAAAGCAGATTCAGGTAAAGGTGTAAATTTAAATTTAATTTTATGTGATAAAATTCGTGTCACTCTTCCAGTTTCAAATTCAATTAATAGTTTAATTTCATTATATTCAAGTAAAACAATAGAGGATAAAATTAAAGATTTAAAGATAAAGTTAAATAATAGAATTAATGAAATAATAATATCTGGAGGAGGGTCTATAACTCCACCTAGTGGTGGGGATGATGTAACAGATGGATTCTATACTTTAGATGAGATAGATGAAACATTTGTAAAAGAGCGTGTTAACGTAGAATTATACAAAGAATATGCAGGACGCTTCGTGAAGAACGCATACGATCCGAATCTGACTGATCAGGACGAAACTCTGGATATAAGTATCTGCATGATGATGAAAGCCAATAATCTGGCATTTAAGATTGAGAAGCATGTACACAATTATCCGCATTGCTGGCGTACAGACAAACCGGTACTTTATTATCCGTTGGATAGCTGGTTTATCCGTTCTACCGCTTGCAAGGAGCGAA
>ERZ839767.3588-NODE-3588-length-17398-cov-27.903477_pt1 | contig 17398 bp, 8 predicted proteins | sample MGYA00519879_ERZ839767 | MGnify/ENA primary metagenome ERZ839767 (study PRJEB31850, sample SAMEA3708852) | human gut metagenome | biome: human gut; feature: human-associated habitat; material: faeces | place: China | collected 2014 ...
TCCTGCGGTTTTTCTTTTATTATACCGCAGAGGACACAATTTGCAAGCGCAATCGTTTCAGCCGCTGACGCTGATGCTGCGGACAAGGCCGTCCGTGCCGGTGCGAATGATGCAGGAAAGCTCCCCGCAGTCGATGTCGATCTTATAAAAGCCGTTATGATCCCACCAGATCCACGCGCAGAGCGCGTCGCCGGAACTGCCGTAGAGGAACTGTTTCCGCTCCTGCTCCGGCGTCCAATCGGCAGCGGGAAGCGCGGCTAGAACATGGTCCAGATTGTCGCCGAGCTGAATGCCGCGCAGGAAGTCCGGCGAGGAGCCGATTCCCGGCCCGCCGTAGAGCAGCTCGTCCTCGCAGCACCATGCGTCCAGCCGGACGGTGCCGTCGCTGTGCTGTGTAAATTGATAGCTCACGCCGTCGACCGTAAAGTTGTCCCCGCGCATTTTGCCCTTCCGGACGGGACTGCCCTGATAGGCTGCCGCCCTTTGCAGAACGGCTGCGTAATCCATGCCGGGGAAGACCCCGTTCGGAAGCACAAGCTCACAGCGCTGCACCGGCAGAGAACGGTCTGTCTCTGCCGCATCGGGAAGCACGATGGGGTCGCCCGACAGCGATGCGTCCGTATACATCTCCACGCGGTCGTCAGAGCGCCAGCGTGTCAGATCGAACCGGTCGCTGCCGCTTGAAAAGCGGCCTGTGTGCAGATCCTGTTCCAGATAGCCGAAGCGGGCCTTCGGCGCGTTGATGTCGATCAGCCACCACGCACCGTCCAGCAGCGGCGCACCGAGCGGGTGCACCTGCCCATTTTCCTCACAGACAAGCTGCGTTTTCGTGTGCGCAAGCGTGCAGTCAGTCCTGCCCTCCGGGCAGGAGGCTGTTTCCGTTTCGAGCCGGAACGTGTATCCGTCCGCGCTTCCCAGCGTCACGGAAGCGCCTGCGCAGGCGGTAAAGCTCGCGGCCATCTGCTTTAGCAGCTGCCCTTCATAGCGTGCCTGCAGATACGGGTTATAGCCGGAAGCATCGGTTTCATCCGCCCCGCGCGGCCAGTGGATCGTGACCTCGTAACAGCCATCTTTTACGCCGCAGAGATAGACCATCTCGTTCTGCTCACCCGCCTCGACGCAGATCGTCTCGCCACGCTGCGTCACCTCGCTGATGCAGCCGCGCGCGGTATAGCCGGCGGAGCATTCGGTGATCGTCTTTTCAACATAGCGGACGGCGAACGTCGAGCCGGTGCTGTAGGTGCTGCGCCAGAGGTCGTCCTGCTCGTCGTATTCCCAGCCGGTCGTGGGCAGATACGCGCCCCAGCCTCCGGCTTCGTCCGGGAAGGTGGAGAAGTACGCGTCAATATGAACGGCCCTGCCGTAGTCGTCCATGCCGTTATAGAAGCTCGGATAGAAATAGCCCTGTATATTATTCGCACCATGGGTCGCGGCGTAAATGTCGCGCAGATAGTCCGTCAAGCGCCCGGACTGTTCATACACGGCCAGCGCCGTGCCGTCCGTGTCCTTTGTCCAGCCGAGCAGGCGGTAGTCCTGCGTTTCGCTGCGATAGGTGACGGTCACGAGATAGCGGGTGTTGTCCACCAGATATTCCTGCCCGTCGATATACGACAGGCCGGTATCAGTGCCCAGCATGAAGGTGCGCCCGTCGGCATTTTCCGGCGCGATCGCAATTTTGCAGCTCCAGAGCTGCAAGTCTCCCTCCGGGTCGAGGCCGGACAGGGATGCAAGCTGCTCGAGGTTCACCATCTGCGCGTCCTGCACCGTATCTGTTACAGTCTCAAATCCGCCGTCGGTCAGCACCTTATATTCGATTGGCTCCGGCAAAATGACCTGCGCGATATAATATTCGGCGTAGTCCTCTATACTGGAAAAGAACGCGCTTGTCGGGGGCGTGCTGTCTGCCTCTGCGGGGCTGTCTGCGGTAGAAGAAGCGGGCGGCTCTTCCTCCGGCTGCTCTGCGTCCGTCTTCGGGTCGGTCAGGAAGCACACGGCCACGGCGATGGACACGAATACCGCCGCCAGCACGACCCAGAACGCAGGCTTTTTGTAATTTAAAACGGACTTGATGCGGCCCTTCACGCCCGTCTCGCCGAAGGCCAGCGGGCAGGCCGTGATCATCCGGCGCGGGACGCTGCATTGCAGCAGCGCACGGGAATAGGCCGTCTTGCAGCTCTCTCCCAGCTCGCGCACGACCTTTTCATCGCAGGCCGCCTCGATATCGCGGCAGAATAAAACATACGCCAGCCAGCAGACGGGGTTGAACCAGTATGCCGTCAGGAGCAGGAAGCCCAGCGGCTTCCAGAGCTGGTCGCCGCGCTTTAAATGTGCGCGCTCGTGCGCCAGAACCATGTCCTGCGCGCCGGGCTCCAGCCCGAAGGGCAGATAAATTCTTGGCCGAATCACGCCGAGGATGAACGGGGACGGGACGAATTCCGACTGGAACACGTTCCCCTCCAGCCGCACCGCCGTCCGCACGCGAAGCCGCAGGCGCAGCGCGGAAATGGCCGCGTACAGGACAAGCACCGCGCAGCCGCCGAGCCAGACCCACGCGGCAAGCCACGTCAGAATTTGCAGCGGGTTCGCGCTCTGCGCGGGGTCGGGCGTGAATGCAGCCTGTAAGGGCGGATTTACAATGGCGTCGACCACCGGGATGCCGCTTGTGATGGCGGGCGCGGCGGAATACACGATCTCCGGCTGCACCGGCTCCGCGCTCGGAATGAGGCTCAGCACGCTTTCAATCGAGAACGGGCACAAAAGCCGCACCGCCGCCAGCGCCCACAGGGCGCACAGCAGCCATTTCGGCGCTTTTTTGAACACCAGCCGCACCAGCACGACCGCAAAAATCAGAACCGCCGCAGACAGGCTGCGGTTGAGAAAGCCGAGAAAAAGATTTGTCATGGCCGCTTCTCCTCATAGCCGTCGATCATGGCGCGCAGCCGGTCGACCTCGTCCTGCGAAAGCTTCGTCTTGCGCGCGAACGCCGCGATAAACGCGGGGAGCGAGCCTTCGAACGTCTTCTCGACCAGCTCGTCCAGCTCTGCCGCCTGCGCCTCGTCCTTGGAGACGAGGGAGGAGACGAGGCCGTTTTCGTTTTTTACGATGCCGCGCTCGCCTAGACGGTGGATGACCGTATACGTCGTCGTCCGGCTCCAGCCGAGCCTTTCTTTGCACAGCTTCGCCAGCTCCGCGCTGGGCAGCGGCTCATGCTCCCATAAAATCAGGCAGAACCGGTATTCGCTCTCAAAAATCTTCGGGGTGGACATAGGCATTCCCTCCTTGTCTAATGCGTTAGACTGTAATTGCAGTCTAACGCATTAGACTGCTCTTGTCAAGCCCCCTTTGCAAAAGGGCAGCTTTTTGCGGACAGAAAATTTTCGGCAGGATGCAACCCTTGCGGAATTTTTGCGTGTAGGAAAGAGAAGCGCGGATGCGGACGCGGCGCGGCCCACAATATCTTGTGGCGGGTGTTACGTCTACCTCGCAACATGGGCCGAAAGGGGCTGAAATGCTTGGTAAAACAGACATTTTCGTAAAAATCGGTTGCAATTTTTAATTTTTATGGTAAACTGGTTACATAAAATCTGCGGCTGCAATCGGCTGCAAATTGAAAGAGGTGCACTTATGAAGCGTACATTTGGAAGATTCATGAGCCTGCTGCTGGTGCTCGCTATGGTGTTGGCGATGGTTCCGGCGGCATTGGCTGCAAATCAGGCGTACAGCGTCGAGCCGGACTCGACGATCACGCTCACGACGACGTACACGTTCACGGAAGCAACGTGGACGTCCAGCGATTCGACCGTCGCAAAAATTGAAAGCAGCACCGCCACAACGGCAGTCATCAAGGGCGTAAAGGCCAGCACGACGGCCATCCGGATCACGGCTACCGGCAAGGTAAATGGTCGTGATTATTCGGAGTATTTCACGGTTTATGTGCGGGACGCATATACCCTTACGCTGGCGCTCAGCAACAGTAATATCAACGGCACGGTTGCGCTGAATCAGGGCGACACCAGAACGCTCACCGCGACTGTCACGGTCGGCAGCAGCGGCGTGACCGCAGGCAATCTGGCAAACTGCGAAGTTCATTTCACCAGCGATAACGATGCCATCTCGGTTACTCCTGCCAGCGCGAAGGTCACCGCAAGCACGGTCGGCCACTACACGACCTATAAGGTTGAAGCGACTGTCAAAGCAGAGAAGGTCGGCGGCGCAACGCTGACGGCGCAGGTCTGGTATCAGGGTAAAGATGGCATGAAGCCGTCCACGTCCGCGACTGCGACCAAGACCATCGGCTTCAGAGTCAGCGGCGCGGCGACGATCTCGGTCACGCTTCCGACCGCCCAGCAGGTATTGTCGCTGGAGGCAGGCGGCACGTCTGCCACGCTGCAGCCGAAGGTGACCGGCTATTCCGGCACGGCGCAGCCGAAGCTGCTGTATCTGTATGACACCAAGGATAACAATCTGTATGTCCGCCCCAACGCTTCGACGACCTCCGCGACCGTCGAGCCGTACAAGGCCTGCGACGCAACGAAGATCTATATCTGCATCGCGGACTACAACGCGGGTCTGACATACGCGAAGATCGACCAGACGAACCCGTCCGCATCGATCGAGGGCAGCTACGCTGTCTGCACGGTCAGTATCAAGAATAAGGGCATGGCCGTCACATCGATCGAGGTCATGAACAACGAGAGCGTGAAATATAACGGGAAGGACTCCCGCCTGCAGACGCTGCTGGACAACGGCACGATGGTCTTCGGTCTGCAGGACAGCTATTATAAGCCTGCTGTGAAGTCTGCGTTGATCCGTGACGAGCTGATACTTACTGCGCGCATCAAGGCTCCCGATTCGCTGCTTGCAAGCGCTGCGGATCTGAAAAATGCCTATTCCCGCATTGAGTGGACAAGCTCTGCCCCCGCTGTTGCCAAGGTGGGCACGACCGATTCGGACGGAACCTCGGCAACTGCGACGATCGTGCCGGTCGCAGCCGGTACGGCGACGATCACCGCGAAGGTCGACGGCAATGTTACCGCAACCTATAATGTTACGGTCTATCAGGGCCGCGCCTACAAGATCACGGAAGAACCGAGTATCGGCGAAACGGTCGGAAAAATGACCCAGACAGAACTCGAAGCTCTGTTTAAGAAAGAATCGGCGAAGGTCGAGATTCAAACCAGTATTTACTCCGACGAGGTAATGATCTATGAATTGCCAGTCAAAACTGCAAAAGCAAATGGTTCTGATGCGGCTGGCTATACGTTCACCTATACACTTAACGGACTCAAAACGGCCACAAAGGAGTTCTTCTACAACAGAAGCGACCCTGACGACAGCGGTGTTACGACGACAGGCAAGGTGACCTTCTCCGACATTTCCTTTACGGAGCAGCCCGCAAACGCGGCCTATAGGATCACGGACACCATTGCCGATCTGGCCATGACAGCGTCGGTTTCGACGGGCAAGATCAAATCCGTGGTCTGGTACATGAACAGCGACCAGACGACCGGCGGTGTGGATAAAGCAATTCAGACAGACAAAATTACCGATAAGCCTACGAACTACCGTTCGGTTCTGTCCAATCTCAAGCAGTACATCACCGGTACCGGAACCTATGTGTTCTACTGCCGCGTCACGACCGACGACGGCAAGTATGCCGAAACACGCAAGGCTATTATTACCATCACCGGTGAGAACCACATCAATATCGTCTTCAACCCGACTACGGTAAAAGCCGGCGGGACGTTCACCATCACCGGCACGCCGCAGGAGTATGTGAGCGGCAAGCTGACCAATGTGACCGGCAAGACCTACACGATCACATGGACCTCGAGCGACGAGAACATCGTCAAGCTCTCCAGCAAAACCAGCACCAACAGCAGCCCCTCCATCACCGCGACGGCCAAGGCAGGCGGTCAGGTCACCATCAAGGCTGAAACGACGATCGGCGCGAAAAAGTATGCTGCCGAAGTGAAGTTCACCGTCACTGTCCCCGAGGCGGACACTGTCAGCCTGACGCTCGGCGAGAACGACACCTATGTCCAGCTCGACGGCAGCAAGCTCGCCGCGGCAGTCAAGACCGCCGCGAAGGTCACGCCCAGCACCTTTACCTTTGAATCCCCGGCCAACGGCACGCTCTATACCTCGAGCGCCATGTCCGGCACGGTCAGCACGACGACCAAGTATTCTGCCAGCGAAGTCAGCAAGATGGTCTACCGTCCGACGAGAACCACCGGCACGCACACCATCAGGTACGCCGCCTATGACGGCAGCGCCCAGATCGCGACCGGCACGATCAATGTCGTGACCAGCGCAAGCACGGTCGAATACCACATCTCCGCCAATGAAAAGCAGCAGATGGTCGTCAGCGACTTCCAGCGCGTCTACGGCTCCGGCCTGAGCACCGTGACCTTCGGCTCGAACACCGATACCCGCGGCGCGCTGTACAAGGGCAGCACGACCAGCTCCGGCAAGGTCGGCAGCGAGGCCTACAGCGTCTCGACCGGCTCGAACCTGCTGAAAAACGTCTGCTTCATCGCGGGCAGCACCACGTCGAAGTATACCGTGACCATCCCCTTCACGGCAAACGGCTCGTCCGGTCAGATGAACGGCCAGCTTGTGGTCTATGTCAATGACACCCACACGCTGAACTCCACCGGCGCGTCCTTCCGCTCCATGGGCATCGCGGGTGAGCTGACGCCGGAAAACGCCACCGGCAGCACCTACATCACCATTGACCGTGTCGTCGGCGGCAAGCTCTATTCCAGCTATACCAGCATCAAGCACTGCACCGCGCTGACCAGCAAGGATTTCGGCAGCACGAAGTTCTACTTCTCTGGCTCCGGCAGTCTGGATAACCTCTATATCCTGCCGCTGGCCGACAGCAAGAGCGTCGAGGTCAGCTACACCATCGACGGCAGCACGAAGGGCACGCTGTCCTTCAAGGTCAACCAGCAGACGGCCTCCAGTCAGTTCACCGACGTGAGCGGTTCTTACAAGTGGGCGGCCAACTCGGTCGACTTCATGTACATGAACGATATCATCAAGGGCAACAACACCAAGAACCCGAAGCTCTTCGGGCCGGGCGCCAAGATGACCCGCGCCATGCTCGTCACGGTTCTCTACCGTGCGGCAGGCGAGCCCACCGTTACCGGTATCACCAACAAGTTCACCGACAACAAGCAGGGCCAGTACTACTACAACGCAGTCCTCTGGGCCTCCAACATGGGCATTGTCAACGGCGCGACCGCCACGACCTTCGACCCGAACGGCAATGTCACCCGTGAGCAGATCGCGGCTATCCTGTACCGCTACGAAGGCAGTCCGACCGTGACCGGTTCTCTGAGCGGCTATCCCGATCAGGCGCAGGTCAGCTCCTTTGCCGTCACGGCAATGCAGTGGGCTGTCGGCACCGGCATCATCACCGGCGTCACCTCCGGCGGCAGGACGACCCTCTCCGCAAAGGGCAATGCCACCCGCGCTCAGGTCGCCGTCATGCTCCACCGCTTCCTGACGTTCTAAGCATATCGACCCCTCGCCCCCGGCTCACGCCGGGGGCGTTTTTTGCGTACAAAAAGGCGCCCCTTTCAAGGCAATGTCATCAACTTAAGGTCAGCACACATCAGATTTACACAGAGAACGACCGGCACTCGAACAGGACCGGTAGGGGCGGGGCTCTGCTCCGCCCGGCGGAGGGCACTCGTTTTAACGGGAATCTCGGGCGGATACGAATGCAGTTTCCTACTTGTATGTACGGGCCGATGCCTACTCGGCACATTTGGAAGCTCCGAATTCGCCGAAGAGTTTCAAAAGAACCGGTGCATTCTGCGGGCGGACAGAGTCGTCCGCCCCTACAGGATACGGGGTATTGAGGTTTCGGTGCAGGGGCCGGCGACTCTGTCGGCCCATTTGGCAGATACGAATTTGCCGCAGAGGTCCGTAAAAACGGGTGCATTCTGCGCGGGCCGATGTAGGCATCGGCCCCCTACAGCCGAATGCGCACGTGCATACGGATTCGCCGAGGCTTTCCAAAGATTCAGGGCATCCTGCCGGGCGGAGCAGAGCCCCGCCCCTACCAACTGCGTTTGACTTTCGCCGGTTTTCGCGGATAATGGGTAATCTATCCGTCTTAGTATGAAAAATCTCCCCTTGCCGGGCGGCAAGGGGAGGAGATGAGGGCGTTTACCCTTCGAACTGACTGTGGTACAGATTGGCGTAGAAGCCGTTTTTGGCGAGCAGGTCCTCATGGCGGCCTTGTTCGATGATGTGGCCGTCCTTCATAACGAGGATGACGTCCGCTTCGCGGATGGTGGACAGACGGTGGGCGACGACGAAGCTTGTCCGGCCCTGCATCATGGTGTCGAACGCCTGCTGGATATGCGCCTCGGTGCGCGTGTCGATGGAGCTGGTCGCTTCGTCGAGAATGAGCATGGGCGGCAGGCAGAGCATCACGCGCGCAATGCACAGCAGCTGCCGCTGTCCGGCGGACAGCGCGCCGCCCGTGTCGGACAGCACCGTGTCATAGCTCTCCGGCAGACGGCGGATGAAGGAATCCGCGTGCGCCATGCGCGCGGCGGCTTCAACCTCGGCATCCGTCGCGTCCGGCTTTGCAAGGCGGATGTTCTCGCGCACGGAGGCCGTCTTGAGCCATGTATCCTGCAGCACCATGCCGTACTGGCGGCGCAGGCTCTCGCGCGTGACGGAACGGATCTCGCTGCCGTCGACGGAAATGGAGCCGTCCTTCACGTCATAAAAGCGCATGAGCAGATTGATGAGCGTCGTCTTGCCGCAGCCCGTCTGGCCGACAATGGCAATGCGCTGGCCGGGCTTTACGGAGAGATTCAGATTTTCGATCAGATGCTGCTCCGGCGTGTAGGAGAACGCGACGTTCTGCAGCTCAACGCTGCCGGAGACGGCTTCAAGCTTCTTCGCGTCCAGTGCGTCAGGCGTTTCGGCAGGCTCGTCGATGAGTTCGAAGACCCGTGCGGCGCAGGCCAGGGCGTTTTGAAGCTCCGTGACCACGCCGGTGATCTCGTTGAAGGGCTTGGCGTACTGGTTCGCGTAGCTGAGGAAGCACGACAGCCCGCCGACCGTGATCACGCCTGCCACGGCGCTGAGCGCGCCGGTAAAGCCGACGCAGGCATAAATAATATTGTAAATGATGCGCGTGGACGGGTTCGTCATGGACGAAAAGAACGTCGCACGCATGGTCGCCGCCGTCAGACGGTCGTTGATCTCGTCAAACTGGCGCAGGCTCTCGTCCTCGTGCGAGAAAGCCTGCACGACGCGCTGGCCGCTCAGCTGCTCGTTGATCAGGGCGGTCTGCTCCCCGCGTGCCTTGGACTGCAGCTGGAACATGGAATAGGTATGACCCGCGATGAACTTTGCCACCAGCAGCGAAAGCGGCGTCAGCAGCACGACGACGAGCGTGATCTTCCAGCTGATCGAAAGCATGAAGCCGAGCGTGCCCACAATGGTCAGAACGCCGGTAAACAGCTGCGTGAAGCCCATGAGCAGGCCGTCTGCGAACTGGTCGACGTCGGCGATCATGCGGCTGAGCGTGTCGCCGGAGGGGTGGCTGTCCAGATATGCAAGCGGCAGCCGCTGCAAGTGGGAAAACGCCTGACGGCGCACGTCGCGCGTCACGCAGAAGCAGACGCGGTTGTGGATGGCCGTCATGACCCACTGCAAAATTGCCGTCAGACCGGCAAGCACGGCGATTCTGACCGCCAGCGTACTGACGACGGCAAAATCGACCTGTCCGGGGCCGACGATCTGGTCGATCGCGTCGCCGACCAGAATGGGGATATAGAGCGTGCCCGCCACGCTGGCCGCGGCCAGCAGCAAGGATGCAAGCAGCAGCGGCAGATACCGCCCAAGGCTTTTTAACACGCGCCGCAGCGCCCAGGAGGATGTATGCTTCATGATGCACTCGCCTCCCCCTTCTCCTGCGACCGGCAGATTTCCTGATAGACCGGGCAGGTCTGCTGCAGCTGTGTATGCGTGCCGAGTCCTGCCATATGGCCGTCGTCAAGCACAACGATCTTGTCCGCGTGCCGGATAGACGACACGCGCTGCGAGATCAGCACGACCGTGGGTTTCCACGGAAGCTTCGACAGCGCCTTGCGCAGCGCTGCGTCCGTCGCGAAGTCCAGCGCGGAGGCGCTGTCGTCCAGAATGAGAAGCTCGGGCCTGCGCACAAGCGCGCGGGCGATGGTCAGCCGCTGGCGCTGGCCGCCGGAGAAGTTGCGCCCGCCGGGTTCGACCTCGGCGTCCAGCTGGCCCTTCTTATCCTGCACGACGCCATCTGCCTGCGCTGCGCGCAGTGCGTCCCAGAGCGCCTCGTCGGATGCGTCCGCATTGCCCCAGTGAAGATTCCCCCGGATGGTGCCGGAGAAGAGCAGCGCCTTCTGCGGCACAACACCGATGCGCGTCCGAAGCGCCTGCAATTGAAGCGTTTTCACATCCTCGCCCCGCACGAGCACCTGTCCGTCTGTCGCGTCATAGAAGCGGGGGATCAGATTTGCCAGCGTCGATTTGCCGGAGCCTGTGCCGCCGATCACGCCAATCGTCTCGCCGGGCGCGGCACAGAAGCTGATATCGGTCAGCGCATCCGCGCCTGCCTGCGGATAGCGGAAGCTGACGTGCCGGAATTCCAGCTCCGCCTCTCCCGCGCCGTCCGGCAGCGCGTCCGCGCCGCTCACCATGCTGGACTTCGTGTCCAGCACCTGCGAAATGCGGCTAGCGCAGGCGGCGGATTTTGTGATGTTCAGGATCAGATTGGCGAACTTGATGAGCTCGACCAGGATCTGCGACATATAGTTATAAAGCGCGATCAGCTGGCCCTGCGTGATCGCGCCCTCGTTCACGCGGACGCCGCCCACGCGCAAAATCGCGACAATGGCCAGATTGATGATCACATACGTCAGCGGATTGAGAAGTGCGGAAAGTCTTCCGACAAACTGCTGCGCGGAAAACAGATCTCCGGTCTTTTCTGCGAAGCTTTCCGTCTCTGTCTGTTCGCGGGTAAAGGCGCGGATGACGCGCACGCCGGACAGATTTTCCTGCGCCGCACCGGTCACGCCGTCGAGCTTCGTCTGCACGCGCCGGTAGAGCGGAATGCAGCTGAGCATGATGGCAAACACAACGGCAAAGAGCACCGGGATGGCCACGGCGAAGATAAGCGCCGACTTTGTGTCGATGGTAAAGGCCATGAGCATCGCGCCGAAAACCACGATGGGCGAACGCAGCAGCAGCCGGAGCGTCAGATTAAGGCCCGTCTGCACCTGATTCATGTCGCTCGTCATGCGCGTGACGAGCGTGGCCGTGCCGAGCCGGTCAAGCTCGGCGTAGGACAGCGACTGGATGTGCGCAAAAAGCGCACGGCGCAGGCTGCCCGTCGCGCCGGTCGCGGCCTTGGCGGAAAAATACTGCGCGCACGTGGCGCTGGCAAAGCCGCACAGGCCGAGTCCGACCAGCACAAGGCATTTTTTCAGGATATACGCTGTATCGCCGGACGAAATGCCGACGTCGATGATATCCGCCATGATGAGCGGCACGAGCAGCTCAAACGCGGCCTCGAGCAGCTTGAAGCACGGGGCCAGGATCGCCTGCAGGCGGTAGGGCCGCAGGTAAACAAGCAGTTTTTTCATGGGGTGTTTCTTCTCTTTCTTCTGCTATTCAATGGATTTGAGCGCCTGCGACATATCGATTGTGCGGATCTTCCGCCGCAGGGCAAGATTGACAAGCAGACCGAACACCAGCGTCAGCGCGGCCGAGATGAGATAGCTCAGCGGCGCGACGCGCACATCGAAGCACATGAGATCGATCTTGATCTGTCCCATGACATACGCGTGCAGCAGCTTTCCCATCGGAAGGCCCACAAGCGCGCCGAGGACGGTCAGGATGATGTTCTCGCGGAAGACGTAGCGGTTCGTCTCGCCGTCGTAGAAGCCAAGCACCTTGATGGTCGCGATCTCTCGTTCGCGTTCGGTGATGTTGATGTTCGTGAGGTTATACAGCACGATGAACGCCAGCGCCGCCGCGCCCAGCACGACGACCAGCACGATATATTGCAGGCTTTGCATCATCGTCGCCACACGGCTGCGGAAATCAAGGCTGAGGGTAACTGCCGCCGCGTTTTTCGCGCCCGTGAGCGCTGCGGAGGCCGCCTGCGCGTCCTCGTCCGTCTGATAATTGACCCATGCGGCCTCGTATCCGGGCGCTTCACCGAAGACGTCCTGCCAGGTAGTCTGCGTCAGATAGACGTAATTATAAACATAGTTTTCAAACACAGCCTCGACGGTCAGCTCCGTCCGGCGCATATCGCCCGTCTGCAGGATGATGGTATCGCCCGCCGACAGGCGCAGCGCCTGCGCAAGGCCCCGGCTGATGATGCAGCCGCCGTCCTGCGGGTAGGGGATCGGCGTTTTCTCCTGCGTGTGCAGGTCGATAAAGCCGTCCACGCTGCCCGATTCCGGGCAGACGACGTTTGTGGTCTTGACCGTGCCGCCGGCAGAAGCGTCCAGACTTTTTTCCGCGACAAACAGACAGCCCTCCGCGCCGCTTTTCTCGCAGACGGCGAGGAAGTCCTCGCGTTCGCTGCCGCTCAGCGCGTGCTGGAAGGTCACGGCGGCGTCATAGCGGGTGATCTCGTCGTATTGATAGTCGACGACGCTGCTGATGGAGTCCTGAATGCCGAAGCCCGTGATGAGCAGCGCCGTGCAGCCGCCGATGCCAATCATCATCATGACCATGCGCTTTTTAAAGCGCAGAATGTTCCGGATGGAGACTTTATGCAGGAACGGCAGCCGGTTCCAGAGCAGCGGAAGCCGTTCGAGCAGAATGCGCTTGCCCGCCTTCGGCGCTCTGGGGCGGATCAACTCCGCTGCCGGCTTCTGCAGTTCGGCGTGTACGACGTACCACGTTGTGCCGAGCGCACACAGCAGATATGCGCCCGACGAGACGAGCGCCAGCGGCCAGTCAAAGGCATACAGAATGCCGGTAAAGCCGTACATGATATTATACGCGTGCCAGATCATCTTCGGCAGGAAATACGAACCTGCCGCGATGCCGAGCACACAGCCGAGAACCGAGGCGATCCCGGCATAGAGGAAATATTGAGACAAAATCGCGCCGTTGGAATACCCCAGCGCCTTTAAAACGCCCGCCTGCGTCCGCTGCTCGTCGACCATGCGGGTCATGGTCGTGATGCAGACCAGCGCGGCCACGGCGAAGAAAAACAGCGGGAACACCCGTGACACGCCGCGCACGATATCGGAATCGCTCTCAAAGCAGGCGTAGCCGACGTTGCTGCTGCGATCCAGCACGAACACGTCCGGGTTTTCGAGCTTTTCCAGTTCGTCCTCGCCGTCGCGGTAGTCCTGCTCGGCATCGGCCAGCTTTTGTTCACCGTCGGCCAGCTCCTGCTCGGCGTCGGCCAGCTTCTGATCGCCGTCTGTGATCTCCTGCTTTGCGTCAGCCAGCTCCTGCTCGGCGTCGGAGATCTTCTGTTCTGCTTCGGCCTTACCTGTGTAATAATCCGCCCAGCCGTCTTTGAGTTCCTGTTTTGCGTCTTCCAGCTCCTGCCGGCCATCTTCCAGCTCCTGCTTCGCATCTTCCAGTTCCTGCTGCTTTTCTTCCAGCGTTTTTTTCGCCTCGTCCAGCTTTTTCTGGTTTTCCGCGAACGCCTCGTTCGCCGCGTCTGCCGCCAGATCCAGCTGATTCTCATTGTCGGCCAGAGCGTTCTTGCCCTCGTCCAGTTGCGCCTGCGCCGCTGCAAGCTGCCCACGCGCCGCCGCGATCTGCGCTTTGGCCGCCTCCGCCGCCTCCGGCGACATCGCTCCTGCGGAAACCGCAGCGTCTATCTGCGCCTCCTGTTTGTCGAGCGCGGCTTTCTGCGCGTCTAACTGCTGCTGCTGCTCGGCAAGCGTTTCGCGTGCTTTCTGGAGCTGCGCGAAAGCGAAGCTTATCTCGTTCTCGGCCTGTTTCTTTTCTTTTTCAAATTTGGCGGCGTTTTCCTCATAGGTCTGCTTCGCGTCAGCCAGCTTTTTTTCGCCGTCTGCCAGCTCCTGTTCGCCATCGGCCAGCTTCTGTTCATTTTCCTCGATCGTCCGCTGCCCATCCACCAGCTTCTGGTATGCGTCGGCCAGTTCCTGCTCCGCCTCCTGCTTTGCGTCGGCCAGAGAAACAACGCCGTCAGCATACGTCTGATGCGCGTCTTCCAGCTCCTGCTTCGCGTCGGCAAGCTCCTGCTTTGCATCGGCCAACTCCTGCTGCTTTTCATCCAGCGTTTCACGCGCGTCGGAGAGCGTCTGCTTGGCCTCTTCATAGAGGCGATCGCTGCGCCCATAAGCCGCGCTCTCGGTAAGCTGCGTGACCCACGGCTCCGCCTCGTCTATACAGGCGGTATACGCATCGGAATAGACCTCACCCTGCCGGTCAGCCAGACGGAGATAGAGCGACGTGTCGTATTCCAGCGCAAACGCCTCCGGCAGGATGTACACGAATGACGAAAGCGTTCCGCTGCCGATGGAGGTGCCGCCGCGTTCATAATTGATGTATAAGACGCTCTTGGCGATGCCGACGATGGTGAATTCCCGGCGGTTGAAGCCGTCCAGCGTATCTTCGTCGTTCTCTTCCGTCAGAACGACTGTTTTTCCGAGATCCTTTTCGGAATACAGCAGCCCGTCAGCCAGACATTCCTCCGCCGTCTGCGGAAATCTTCCACATTTTAAGCCCGGCAGGTCGATCTGCTCAGGCAGCGACAAAAATCTGCACGGCTTCGCCGCACCGCCCGCGACGGAGACCAGCGCATCCGCGCTCTTTTCCCCCTCGCAGGCCGCCACGCGCGCATCGGCGGCGAGCGCTTCCGCGTCCGTTTCGTCAAAGCCGACCGTGCTGACGAGGCGGAAATCATACATCCGGTGCGCCTCGGCATAGTCGTCCAGCGTATGTACCATTGCGGTCTTTGTCAGCCGCAGGCCGCAGAAAAATCCCACGCCCAGCGCGACGATCGCCGCGATCGCCAGAAACCGGGTGAGACTGCTGCGGATCTGGCGCATTGTCAGTTTCAGCATACCCGTCACCATTCGATGCTTTCCACCGGCACGGGCGCTGCGTTTTGCCGCACGTCGGTGATCTGGCCGCTTCTGACGCGGATGACGCGGTCGGCCATGGCGGTCAGGGCGGAATTGTGCGTAATAATCACGACGGTCATGCCGTTTTCCCGGCTCTGCTTCTGCAAAAGCGCAAGGATCTGCTTGCCGGTCTGGTAGTCAAGCGCACCGGTCGGCTCGTCGCACAGCAGCAACTGCGGCCGTTTGGCCAGCGCCCGCGCGATGGCCACGCGCTGCTGCTCGCCGCCGGAGAGCTGGGCGGGGAAATTCTGCATCCGCTCGCCGAGGCCGACCTGCCGCAGAACTTCGTCTGCCGGGATGGGATTTTTACAAAGCTGGCCCGCGATCTGCACGTTTTCCAGCGCCGTCATATTGGGCAGCAGATTATAGAACTGGAACACAAAGCCGACCTCATGGCGGCGGTAGGCCGTCAGCTGCCTACGGTCAAACCCCGACACATCCTCGCCCGCCAGCAGCACATGGCCGCTCGTCAGCCGGTCCATGCCTCCGAGAATGTTTAAAAGCGTCGTCTTGCCCGCGCCGGACTGCCCGACGATCACGCAGATCTCCCCCTCCGCGATTGTAAACGAGGCATCCTTCAGCGCGTCGATGCACACATCGCCCATCCGATAGGTCTTGCAGACATGATCGAACAACACAAAATTCTGCACACAGAACCCCTCCTGTATTTTTTCTAAAAGTATATTATGGCATACTGTTTTCTGTTTTGCTTGAATAATCCATGAACGCCGGGCTTGAAAATACTTTTTCTTGCTTTTGCCGCACATCAATGTTACTATTAAATTATAAAAAACGATAGGGAAGCTCTGATTCAATGACCGAGAGCATTCGGCGAGAGATTTTGGCCCAAGACATCGGATCAGAGGTTCCATAACAGGAAAAGGAGCGGTCCTTTTGGCAAAACAGATCACGCGGATCGTGCTGACCGGCGGGCCTGCCGCGGGCAAGACGACGCTTATCAGCCGCATTCTCAAGGAATTCAAGCAGGACGAGGGCTGGAAGGTCATTACCATCCCTGAAACTGCGACGGAGCTGATCTCCGGCTTCGGCATCAAGCCCTTCGGCGGGTGCGTGTCCATGCTGGATTTTCAGGATTTTGTCGTTTCCGACCAGCTGCACAAGGAGCAGCTGGCGCTCAAGGCGGCACAGATGGTGCCGGAGGAGCACGTCATCGTGCTGTACGACCGTGCGCTCTTCGATGACAAGGCCTATATCTCCGACGAGGAGTTCCGGCAGGTGCTCGCGCGCTTCGGCCTGACCGAGCAGCAGGCGCTTTCCCACTACGATACCGTCCTGCACCTCGTCTCCTGCGCCAAGGGCGCGGAGTTTGCCTATAATTTCGGCAACGAGGCGCGCTACGAGCCGCTGGAGCTTGCGCGGGAAAAGGACGATCTGACGCTGCGCGCATGGCGTGCGCACCCGAATCTGCACGTGATCGACAATTCCGTCGATTTTGAGGACAAGATCGCGCGCGGCCTGCGCGCCGTCTATGAAGCGCTCGGACGGCCCACGCAGCAGGAGGTCTGGCACAAGTATCTCATCGCGCTGCCCACGCTCCAGACGCTCGAGCAGACATATCACGCCGCCAGCATCGACATGATGCAGACCTATCTGACCCGCGCCAACCCCAACATCGTCCGCCGCGTCCGCCAGCAGAAAAACGGCGGGGATTATCTCTATTTCTACACGGAAAAGCGCACGACCGGCTCCGGCCAGTGGGAGACGGAGAAGCCGATCTCCGAAAAGGAATACATCCGCTATCTCATGGAGGGCGACACGAGCCTGCACACCGTCCACAAGACGAAATACCGCTTTGTGTATAACGGCTGCCGGTTCGAGATCGATGTCTACCCGTTCTCGCAGGACCGGGCCATCATGCGTGCCGCATTGCCGGAAAATGCCCCCGTGCTTACCGCGCCGCCCGAGATCACCGTCCTGCGCGAGGTCACCGGCGACCCCGCCTACAAAAACCGCCAGCTGGCGAAAAATCAGAGACTGTAAAAGCTGCCGCCCGCGTTCAGTTCCATCGAACGCGGGCGGTGTGTTTTGTGAAAGGGGCGTTCCGGTGTGCCTCCGGCGGCCCATACTTTTCCGTCTTGCCGGAAAAGAATGGGGAAGAAAAGGGGCGCTGGTTACGGTTTGGTGCGTCCTGCGGGCGGACAGAGTCGTCCGCCACTACGGAGATACGGGGAGAGTAAAGCCTTGACGTAGGGGCCGACGACTCTGTCGGCCCAATGAGAAGTTACGAATTCGCCGAGGAT
>ERZ839767.3606-NODE-3606-length-17343-cov-4.123265_pt1 | contig 17343 bp, 17 predicted proteins | sample MGYA00519879_ERZ839767 | MGnify/ENA primary metagenome ERZ839767 (study PRJEB31850, sample SAMEA3708852) | human gut metagenome | biome: human gut; feature: human-associated habitat; material: faeces | place: China | collected 2014 ...
CTTCATCAACATCTGCCTTATTAGCTTTTTTGATTTCATCAGCTTTTTTTATAAGTTCATCTGCAACCATTTCAAGAACTTCGTTCTTTTTTGTGATTTTAAACTTTGCCATCTGTCTTGACGCTGCTTTTGCTCTTTTTCCCAATACATCTAATGATTCCATTTTTTCCTCCAAAAACACTTAAACTAAAAAACTCTGTCCTGTGTCACAATGATATCAGGGCATATATCAAATTCATCGGTTTCAAACTCTTTTGTTATCTGCATTTCAAATGCGGCAGCTACTGTAAATATATTATTATGGTCTTTAAGAAATCTGTCATAAAAACCGCCGCCGTACCCGGCTCTGTGATGTGATAAATCAAAAGCCATCCCGGGCATTACCATAAAAGATTCATCGCTGTCTTCCCATACTGTACCGTCATCATCCGGTTCTGGTATTCCATATGCACCAGGAGTTAAATCGTGAAAAGAATTTATTTTTATAAATTTCATGTCTTTTCCATAAACTTTTGGTACATATACATTTTTATCCAAAGAAATACAATCATTTATAAAATCATGTGTATCGACTTCATTATTATAACTTACATAAACAAGAATATCATGATTTTTTTTAAATTCTGGCATTTCCTTTATTTTTTTAAATATAGCTGCACTATTATTCTTTATATAGGCTTCGCCAAGCATAGCTCTTTTTGCTTTTATTTCTTTGCGTATTTCATGTTTAGTCATATTATCACTCAAAAATCTTCCAACTTTACCCGACAAATATAAGCAGATCATCAAAATGCTTTATGCACCCTTTAAATTTGTCTCTTGTTTTATATATCGCATGATGCATATCCGGAAATCTGAATACCTCCACAAAATCATTTTCTTTCCTGAATATAGACATCTTCTTGACATGTTCACTTGTAACTATTATATCATCCTGAACATATTCGACGCAGACATCTGCCGGTAATTTATATTCTGTTTTCTGTGTGTTCAGGTTGATTATACGTGTTCCTTTATCACTCTCAAGGAAATTATAAGGAACCCCCGATATCACGCATATATTCTTAAAGTCTGCTGCCTCCGATATACGGCTGTTAAGCCGTACACGTTTGACTTTGTTATCATAATCATATATTACAACTTCTTCACTGTCTGCAGATACATCTCTCTTTGTATACAATAGAGTATTGTTATATTTACGCATATGTGCAAGCTGCATTGTATCACTTGCATTGTCAAGAATGTCTGTATAAGTAATCTTTTCAAGTCCAATTACCATATCAGATACAAACTGGTTGACATTTATTACTCCTATGGTTTTATTGCCTATTTTTATTCCACACAGATTTCCGCTTAATGGAACAATCTTGTCAATTCCAAAACGACCAAGTTCTTCGTTTTGGAATTCAAGTTCTTTATTATTTTTTACATCTTTAAGCAAAAAACTATAGCTGTCTTTGTTGCCATACTCACCATTTTTTGTCTCAAAAACACAAAAATCCTGTGCCAGTACAAGGACTTTGAGATAATCCGGTTCTCTGAGTCTGTCTGTAGGAACAATCTGTGTATGTATGATAAATGTCTCCTGCAGTGAAATCTGATACCAGTAAAATGTAATCTGTGTTTCATGTTCATTTATCATTTTTGCTGATGTAAATACAAAATAATCTCTTTCCTCCGAGCCGTAATAAATCTTCGTAACATTGAACTTTGGCACTTCCGGAAGAATTTCAAAACGCTCATTATTTGCCGGATTAAATAAGAAAATATGTTTGCCGTTGAATTGCTCAAGTCTTCTGTTATCGTCAATTATCTGAAGGAGAATTTCCCTGTTCACAGGAATATACATGCCCTCTTCAAAATTCTTGACTAGTTTAATGTCCATAAAACCTCCGTTAAACCCCAAAACTATGTGTACGTATTCAACCTCTTAAATCAATTCAAGTATATTAAAATCATTATATTCGTGTTGCAGGAATAATGTTCCGGTATTTTCACCATTAATTATTCTGCTTATATTTGTAACATCATTTCCATTCGTAATAACCATGTCTGTGCCAGAATATGTTGCAATCTGTGCAGCAACAAGTTTGGCTGACATACCGCCTGTTCCTACTGAACTTCCTGATGAATTCTTGCCCATATTCATAAGCTGTTCATCTATTTTATCCACCACATTGATGAACTTGGCATCTGGATTCTTATTCGGGTCGTCTGTATAAAGACCATCTATATCAGATAAAAGAATAAGTAAATCTGCCTCTGTTATCGAAGCAACTAAAGCTGAGAGCTTATCATTATCTCCGAAACTCTGAACCTGTTCAATCTCATATGTTGATACAGTATCATTTTCATTTACAACAGGAATTGCTCCTATATGCAACAGTTCTTTAAATGTATTTTCTGCATTAGTACGTGTAACCGGATTAAGCATTGTATATTTAGTAAGAAGCACCTGTGCTGCAATTGTTCCGTATTCTGCAAAAAGCTTCTGGTATACCATCATAAGTTTGGCCTGTCCGATAGCTGCACACGCCTGCTTTACAGGAAGCTCGTCAGGTCTTTCATGAAGTCCTATGGCTGTTTTTCCTACTGCAATTGCACCTGATGAAACAAGTATTACTTCTTTTCCGGAATTTTTAATATCTACCAATGCTCTTACAAGACGCTCAATTTTTAACAAATCAAGTTTTCCTGTCTCGCTGTGCATAAGCGATGATGAACCAATCTTTACAACTATTCTTTTTTTATCTTTAAGAAAATCTCTTCCGTTACACATATAAGCTGTCCTTTTTCCAATTTAAAATATTTCTGTACTATTTTACACTATTTTGCTCAGATTGTCACCTTTTTTATATATTCCGATGCAATCCTTTCCGCAACTTTCATTCCATCAACTGCAGCAGATGTAATGCCTCCTGCGTATCCTGCACCTTCGCCACATGGAAACAGGCCCTTAATATCTGATTCACAGTTTTCGTTTCTTATAATTCTTACCGGACTTGATGTTCTGCTCTCAACACCTGAAAACACAGCATCTTCCATATCAAAACCTTTGATGTGTTTTGCAAAGCCTTTAACGCCTTCACTTATTGAATCACTTATTGTTGTGCCTAAGACATTTCTTAAATTGGCAAAGCTGTAACTCCCTTTAATGTTCGGTGTTACACTGCCAAATCCGGTTGAAATTCTATCCTGCCTGAAGTCTTCAAGCAGCTGGACAGGTACATTACCACCACCGTATCTGTATGCAAGCTTTTCAAGCTCACGCTGATAATACATCCCTGCCAATGCACCATTATTCCCATAATCATCAGGTGTTACCGTCACAATTATTGCACTGTTTGCATTGCTTGAATTTCGTCCTGAATAGCTCATTCCATTGACAGCAAGCATATTTTTTTCAGAAGAGGCATTGACAACATAACCTCCGGGGCACATGCAGAATGAATAAACGCCTCTGCCCGCTTCTGTCTGGTATGTAACTTTATAATCTGCCGCAGGCATCTTGTATGCAGAATCACCATAAGCATTATAATTAATAAATGACTGTGGGTGTTCAAGTCTTAAACCGACAGCAAATGACTTTGCTGTCATATTTATATTTCTTTTTTCAAGCATCTCGAATGTATCTCTTGCACTGTGTCCTATTGCAAGACACAGATTGTCACATGCAAGTTCATATTCTTCACCATTTTTTACATTTTTGATTTTAATACCGGAGATTGCTCTGTATGAATTCTCTTCAATTGTTAAAATATCGGTTATTTTGCAGTTGAACCTTATTTCACCGCCAAGTTCAATAATATGTTTTCTTATTGAAGATACAACATTTCCAAGTACATCAGTTCCAATGTGCGGTTTATTTATGTATAATATTGACGGGTCAGCCCCGAATTCAACGAAAGTTTCAAGCATGCATCTGATTCTGCCGCTTGTATCTTTTATCATTGTATTTAGTTTTCCATCAGAAAATGTACCTGCACCGCCTTCACCAAACTGCACATTTGATTCTGTGTCAAGTTCACCTGTATTCCAAAAATTTTCTACAGTTTTTCTTCTTTCATCCACAGGCTCTCCACGTTCGATTACAATTGGTTTAAGTCCTGCTTCGGCAAGTTTCAGTGCGGCAAATATTCCTGCAGGTCCGAATCCTGCAATTACAGGTCTTTTGTGTGAATCAAGGCTGTAATTAACGTCTTTAGCCGGAAAATCAAACTCATTAATACATGCCATTGAAGCATTTTTTATCTGCATTTTATGCTTTTGTTTTTTAGTGATTTTTCCTTCAATAATGTCATTTAAAGCAGTATTTTTTCCAGATATTATAACATTGTATACATCAACACTGTATACATAATAAATATCAGGTTTATGTCTTGCATCAAGCGATTTTTTAAATATTTTCCATTCAATCTGTGCATCTACAGGAAGCTTTAATGTATGTATAATCATATTTTTAAGCTTTTTTTCGGATTCATCCGGCTTTAATTTCAGCTGGCTTACACGTATCACGTTTTTCATAATTATCTCCGTTCTATATTTTTACTCCGGCTGCTCATAAGCCCAGCAAGATGTCCGCTGCTGAATGCCCATTGCAGATTGTATCCGCCGCATTTTCCGTCAACATCAACAATTTCACCGGCAAAATAAAGTCCTTTTGTGTTAAGAGACTCCATTGTATCAGGATTTATCTGTGAAAGTTCAATACCGCCCTGACATACCTGGGCATTTTCAAATCCTTTATATCCTGTTATATTAAAAATGAAGTTTTTTAACTGCTTTACAATCAGAAAACACATTTCTTTTCCAGCTTCACCAACAGACATATTAATATCTGCATTTATGCTTTTTGCTGCCGCAGACACAAGCTTTTTATTTACAATTCCAGCAAAAAACTGCTCAATTGTCTTTTGCGGTTCGCGTTTTATCCGCATTTCTATGTCACTTGCAATATCATCATATTCAATATCGCTAATCATATCTATGGCAGCAGTTACTTTTTTCTTTTCAAAAACGCCCTTGACTGCAAAACGGCTCACCTGAAACACAGGAATTCCGGAAATACCGTAATCAGTATACTGTATCTCTCCTGTATCACGCGAAATTTCTTTGCCGTCAATATATATTTTTACAGTTCCGGTGCTTCTTACGCCAGCCATTATTTTGCAGAATTTATTGTCACTTTTCAACTGCACAAGTGCCGGAAGAGGTCTTTTAACACGACATCCCATATCTAATGCAATTTTATATCCGCTTCCGTCAGAACCCGAAACAGGTAATGCATTTGAGCCGGCAGCCAGAATGACTGATTTTGTATTTACACGCCTGTTTTCATTATTATCATAACAATCAATTAAAAAATCCTCTTTTTTATATATGCTCTCTATATTACATTCAAGAAAAATTTCTATTCCCAGTCTTTTTATTTCCATGCATAAAGCATCACAGACTGAAGCTGCAGTTTCAGAATGTGGGTATACATAACCGTTTTTTTCTTTTGAATAAATGCCAAGCTGCCTGAAAAATCCGATGACCTCTTTTTCATTAAACTTATTAATGACATTCATAACAAAATCCTTATCTTCATTCTGGAAACATGTTGCATCCATCTTGTGATTTGTAAAATTGCATTTGCCATTACCTGTAGATAAAATCTTGCTTCCAAGTCTTTTTGTATGTTCTATTATGGCTGTTTTTGCTCCATTTTGTGCCGCTGTGACAGCTGCCATCATTCCGGATGCACCGCCGCCGATAACAACACAGTCATATCTGTAAGATCTCACATTTTCCTCCATAAGTATTTTTATAAGCATTCCAACATGTATTTTATGAACTGTAAGCCTGTAAAAAATTATAAAGATTTTCTTCACCATCAATATAAAGTCCCAGTTTTAACTGTTCACGTATTTCTGCCGGAATTGAATTCATATTAATATCGGCATAATCATAGAATGTTCTGTCCGATTCTTTATATATAACAACTTTTCCGTCTTCATAGACAAGATAAAAACTTTCATTGATATCTTCATCTGCCGGATACGTACTGTCAGTTGCCTGTGTATAATTTTCGAGATTAATGTTATTTTTATTATGTTTCGTTTTATAATAACCTGTTATAAATATAACAAACCAGATTATTATTATCAAACCGACAACAATTCCCACAATATAACCATATATTTTTTTCATACATGTTTATCAGCCTGTATACAAGCTGCCTCCATGTGGTTATTATTGCCTTTTTCAATTCAATTATTCAGTTTTGATATCACATGCACCAAAGCTGTGAGGTAAAAGCTCATCAAGTTTGAATTTTTTAATTAATCCATGATTTTCAAGGATTATAATTCCGTCACTGTCCATAAATTCCGACATAACCTGTCTGCATATTCCGCACGGCCATGTGAATTCATTGCTGTCTGATGCAATTGCAATCTTTTTTATTCTGGTTTTTTGGTCACTTACACATTTAAAAATTGCCGTTCTCTCAGCACAGTTTGTTGCACCATATGACGAATTTTCTATATTACAGCCTGTGTATACATAATTATCTTCTGATAAAACAGCTGAACCTACATGAAAATGTGAGTATGGCACATATGCTTTTTTTGCTGCTTCTTTAGCCATTGATATAAGTTGTTCATCACTTATTTCATCCATCATCTTACTCCTTTATTGTGACTTCACTTGTGTTTTCAACGAGTGCAACATATGTTTTGCCTGGATTCATTACAATTTCTGTTCCGTCACCATAATAATACTTCGTTGCACCTTCGCTCTCACTTTCTTTTATCCATGTGACTTCACTGGCATATCCATTAGATACAAACAATCCTTTTCCCGAACCATATATTTTATAATTTGGTGTTCCATTTTCATAATAAGCAGGCGTGACATATTTTATAAGAATATTATCAAAACTCAGCTGCTCACCGCTCTCGCGGTCTATCTGTGCTGCACCGAACTGATATCTTAAATATTTCCCTGTCTTTTCATCATATTCAAACCAGGGGTCATTATATGGATAATTCATGTCAAGTTTTTTACAAGAAACACCATTTTCAGGCACTATTTTTTTGCTATCATCTGTATTAAATGTAAACGGTGGAACAAATCCGTCGGGATATGTAAGCTTATATCCTTTATACTCAGCACTTTCTGTTATTCCATCCCAGCTTGTGTATGCATTATGCGGTGCAACTCTGTCGCTGCTTCTGTAAAAATTACAGTAATTCATTCCATCAAGCGAATGAAATGATGCTCTCTGAAGATAGCCGGCTGCATATTCGGAATACCCGAAATGGACATAAACAGCTTCAAATTCTTTGGCAAACAGAAGAAAATATGTACGGCAACTTCGTACAGGTCCTATTTTTTCAAGGTCTGTTTTATTTTCAAAAAGACAACACATACGTGTAATGCCGCCCTCGACCGGTGATTCAAAAACAACATCTGCCTGTCCGATATCAGACTGAGGCATGGCATCATATATATTACTGTACATTACCGCATAAGGAACATTTTGATAATCTTCTTTTGATACCCATTGACCGCTCAAAAGGCTTCTTACCATTCCTTCATGTGTATCTTTTATCTCTGTCATGTCAGCAGGCGTATCTTTTTGTGTAATTATTACAGAATTATCTATATTTACTTTTTTTCTTGTAAGCTTTCCCATAACAAGAATTACTGTCAATATTGAAACAGCTGCCACAAGTGAAAATATAACAAACTGGATTCCGGTTCTTCTTTTACGCCTTTTTTTCACTATTTACATCCTCCCCAGATATTATTCATCTTGTAATTCCAAGATTATCAAGTATTTCTCTTTGTTTAGACTCCATTACAGCAGCCTCATCAGGTTCCATATGGTCATAGCCAAAAAGATGCATCATGCTGTGTGCAACAAGAAACGCAAGTTCACGTTCCTGTGAATGTCCGTATTTTTCTGCCTGTTCAACAACCTTTTCTACCGATACAACTATATCACCAAGCATCAGTTCACCCGAATCAGGATTAAAATAATCTTCAACGTCATTTTCAAGTTCATCACTTATGCCGTCAAAATCTCCGGGTAATGCAAAATTAAGCATCGGAAATGATAATACATCAGTAGGATTGTTAATATTCCTATACTCAGCATTTATTTCTTTTATTTCATCATTGTCTGTAAGTGTAACATTAACTTCAGCTTCATATGGGCATTTTGCATAATCAACAGCTTCGTTTATAACACGGTTTATAATATTCTCGTAATCAAGCTTTAATTCTTTGTCCGTTTCGTATTCTATATTAATTGTCATTTTGTCTTCCTCTTCTTTTTGTTGTGTTTTCTTTTTTATTTTCGCTCTCTTTGTCTTTTACCAGACTTTTTGTTCGTCTGTTCTGACGGCTCTCATAATCTTCATATGCCTTTACAATCTTTTGGACAAGAGGATGCCTTACTACGTCCTGATTCGTAAGTTTGACAAAACCTATATCATCAACTTTTGATAATACTTTAATTGCAACATCAAGCCCTGATACAGTTCCGGCCGGAAGGTCTTTTTGTGACGAATCACCTGTAACTATTACTTTTGAACCAAATCCTATTCTTGTAAGAAACATCTTCATCTGTGCCGGAGTAGTATTTTGTGCTTCATCAAGAATGATAAAAGCATTATCAAGTGTCCGTCCTCGCATATATGCAAGTGGTGCTACTTCAATCAGCCCTTTTTCCATATTTGCAGCAAAACTTTCAGCTCCCATAATCTGATAGAGTGCATCATATAAAGGTCTTAGATATGGGTCAACTTTACTCTGGAGATCACCGGGCAGGAATCCCAGTTTTTCTCCGGCTTCTATTGCGGGACGTGTAAGAATTATTCTTCCGACTTCATTATTTTTAAATGCCTGTATAGCCATTGCCATTGCAAGATATGTCTTTCCTGTTCCGGCAGGACCAAGTCCGAATACAATCATTTTCTGTCTTATCTGTTCTACATAATACTTCTGTCCAAGTGTTTTGGGCTTAATCGGCTTTCCTGTTATTGTTCTGCATACAAGTTCATCATCTATTTCTAATACAGCATCTTCTTTCTCATCCATGCATAATGCAAGTGCATAGTCAACATTTTGTTCTGTTATTGTATTTCCACGTTTGGCAAGTTCCAAAAGATTTGCCAGTACCTTTCGTGCATGACCGGCACCGGATTCACTTCCAAGAATTTTTACCTGCGAATCTCTTGCTATTATTGTAACTTTTAATGTCTTTTCAATCTTTTTTACATATTCATCAAACTGTCCAAAAACCGAAACGCTGTAATCAGCCGGTATTTCTATATTTGTTTCAATAACACTCATCAATTGCTCTCTTTCTTTTCTCCATCCGATATTTTACTGTCAGGCATTGCAAGTTCATCTGCCGCAACATTTTCTTTTACTGTCTGCGGTGAAATAAGAATAAGTGCACCTTCACATGTATAAATATCATTATTTTTAAATATTTTAACACGTTCATCAGCTATTTGCACGCCCTTTTGATTCAACTGTGACAATAATCTTGCAAGTCTGCCATTTAATACAGCAGAAGCTTCCTCATCACTATATGTATATTCTTCCGGTTTATATTCATAATATGTTATTTTTCCAACTGACACCGGAAGATATAAGTCGTCATTAATCTTTAATGTCTTATAATCCTCTTTTTTATCGCACAACTTTAATCCAACAGATCCGGGTCCTATACTGATAATATATTTACCGGCTCTTATTACTGCATTCACCCTTGTTTTTCCTGTAAATACTTTATTTTCATATTTTTCAGACAGCTCATCACTGTAAATCATTTCTGTTTTTATTAATACATCTGCATCTGCCGTGACGCCTCTTTTTGCTATAACTTCACCAGAATCGTCACATATATTTACAACACCGGAAACAAGCACCTGTCCTTTTTCAACGTTGTCACCTTTTTTTACAAGCGGGGTGCCGCTTCTTGTTATTATTGACTCTATTGTTCCATCATCAGACGCAATTATATTTTCGGGAATCTCTGTGCTTTTTATTTCGCCCTCAAAGCTGTCATTTTCTTTTATTGAAATATAAAGATGATTACCTTTTACTGCCGCTGCGACCCATGTAATCTCATCAAAATCCTCTCTCATCCTCTTTTCTATATCATTACAGTCAATACAGGCAGTTCTGCATCCGTTTTTTACACCGATGCTTTCAAGATATCGTGTGAGAACAGGCGTTGTAAGATTGCTGTTGCCCGAAAATGTAATATTGAAAAGGAAAAGACTGCATATGTATATAAAAGCCATGCACAGTACAACTCCAGCAACAAACGAGTAATGCTTTCTATACCTGAATGCTATAAACGGAATTCCTTTTTTCTTTTTTATGCGTATTTTATTTCCTGTTTTTTTTGCAATTTCACACGCCGTCCTGAAGTTCCTGGCAGATATCACAGCCTCCAGATATTCATCGCTAGAAATAACATGCTCAAGACATATTTTTCTGTGGTGGCACATATTAATAAATCTTTCTCTGCTGCCGGACATAACATGTATCGTTACACATCCATAAATAAATTTAAATCCAGCCATAAACTACGCCTCTTTTATTTCTGTCTGTTATGATTTTCATATTCCACAAGACATATTATCCCTTTTATCTGAATCTGGTCATCATCCAGATATTCAATTTCAAGGCACTTCCCTTTTATGCCAACACATCCTTTTTTTGTAGTCAGTCTCACTTCGGTTGTTTCATAGCTTACTATTGATTTGAAGTTCTGTACAACAACCTGCATATCTCCTGTAATATTTATAACAGGCATGCCAAAGACAACATCTTTTGGCAGTCCAAGCGACCTTGCAGTTTCAGCTTTATTCATAAATTACTCACATCGTCAGGCAGTATTATTATAATTAATATGCCAGACATCTGATTTTTATTCATGATGCGGCATCATTTACAGACTCTGCATCTTTTTTGCCATTATATCTGTATAAAAAAGTGTCTCCGACACTTCAACTCCCCTTCCCCTCACTCTTGAGGGGTTAGGGGTTTCTTTTTTTCTCATTTTCCCTCATAATAGTCTTATGAATATTTTGCAAAAGATTTTTAAAGACCATTTTGAGGAAATGATTTATATTCAACATCCTCGTGACTCTGTCATCGAAAATGTAGAAAAAATGATTAATTGTGGCGACCCTTCTTTTGGTGGTGCCATGTATACCTGCCCTTCCTGCGGTAATTTCAAATATGTTCCTTTCCGCTGTCATTCCCGTTTCTGTCCTACCTGCGGTAACATGTATGCCATTGACAGAACTACCTCTATGTCCTTTAAGATCATCAATGTCCAGCATCGCCACTGTGTCTTTACCATTGCCGGCAAACTCCGTCCTCTGTTTTTAAATGACCGCTCTCTTTTGAACTGTCTTTTCTCTGCTGTTAATAGTGTTGTTACACATATGTTCCATAAAGATAACAAAACCGAACTCTTTACTCCTGGCTTTATCTGTGTACTTCATACCTTTGGCAGGGATTTAAAGTGGAATCCACATATCCATTGTCTCATTTCTGAAGGGGGCATTGGAAATTCTCTTCACTGGCGTCACAAAAAACATTTCAACTATAGACTCTTACGTGATTCTTTTCAGACCGCTCTTTTGAACGAGTTACATTCCAAAATCGGCGACTCTTTCAAAAAACTAAAAGCTTCCATCTACCATGAGCATAAAAATGGTTTTTACGTTCGAGCTATGCCCAATAAATGCAACCCCTCTAACGTGATTAAGTACATTGGTCGTTATCTTGGCAGACCAGTCATTGCAACTTCTCGTATTGATTCTTACGACGGTGATTTTGTTACTTTTCATTACAATCGCCATGAAGACGAGAAATTGGTCATCGAAACCATCCCTGTTCTTGATTTCATGCCACGGCTTACTCAGCACATCCCGGAAAAACATTTTAAAATGATCCGTTATTATGGAATTTATGCCAGACATCGTAAATCTGACCAATCTCTTCACAGAGCAATCTCCAGGGAAAAGCACAAAATATTTCTTTCCTTTAATCGGTGGCGAGAATCTATCCTCCTCTCCTTTGGATATGATCCATTAAAATGCCCTTCCTGCGGTACAACCATGCTTTTCCTTGAGTTATATTTCAACCATAAACCTGTTCCTTTGCATCAATTATATGAAAGAGTGATGCGTAAGCACCGATGTCGTTCTCCTGCTTCTCCTTCTTCTCTTCCACAGTCTCCTGTTACATGGTACAATCAACGTATCTAATATGGAAATGGAGACGATCACTATGAAACGATTCACTGAGACAGAACTTGCAAAGGAACTTCGGCAACAATATATCAAAAATCCTCCGGAAGGCATGACTTCTGACGAAGTCCTCGACATGAGCGATGATGCTCTTTTGGATATGGATTATTTCTTACACGAATTTGATGAGCTGGATGATGACGATTTCGGCGAAGAAGGTTTTTATATCTTCTAAACCTAAACCGTCTATTTCTCGTGCCCGCTTTTGTGCGGGCTATTTTCATTCAAAAGTTCGACGAAAGTAGAACTTTCCTATAAAGTAAAAAAGCGTCGCTCACGACGCGCAAGATTTGCTTCGCAAACTTGTTATCAGAATGCGTCTTCGACGCAATTTCCTATAAAGTAAAAAACTGTCGGCAGCTTAGGCTGCCGACAGAAAAAGGGTTTTGCTATCAATTAATTTTTACATTTCTTTCTCATTAAAGCTGTAATTCCAGCTATTCCTGCTGATGAACCGAGCAATAAGATATACATCATTGCCATATTGCTGTCACCTGTCTTAGGTGCTTCGCCTTCTTCATCAGGTTCTGGTACTGAATCCGGCTCAGTTGGTTCATTAGAAGTATCTTCTCCATCACCCTTATCCGGATCTGATGGTACATTTGTGTCATCTGAATTATCAACCTTAACAAGTGCTGCTATTGCATCTTCGATTGCCTTAGCCATTGCGTCAACCTTTGTCTGATCATCTGACATAAGATCTCTGTCTACTGCCTCAATAGCTGCTGTAACACCTGAGAAATCCACATAATCTTCAGGATTTAAAGCATTAGCCTTCTCGATTGCAGCATCGACTGCACTGTAGTCAGCTGCAATGTACTTTGTCTTCGTCCATTCAGCACTTGTCATTTCCATAACGCCTGCGCCTGATTTTGAACCTACAACTTCCTTGACATCCTCAAGCGGAAGTGTCTGATACTGATATGGAAGTACTCCGTTTGTATCATATGTAAATTCCATTGGCTTTGCTTCTTCAACAGTGTAATTTCTCTTCTCATACTGGTCTTCATTTACAATGTGTGAAGCCCATGCCCAGTTTCCAACTGTTGATTTATCTTTGTATCTGAATCCTGTTGTAAATAAGTTATCACCATTGTTATCCCAGCTGCTTCCTGTATATGTACCCTTTGAGTTAGTTACTGTTGAATTAACAATCAAAGCATTATTCTTTACATTCTGGAACATAATTGCCCATTCAGGAGCCATGTAATTAGTGTCCATACCCTGATACTCTGCACCTGTAATCGGTTCCTCAACTCCCTCAAATACACATGTGTCGGCTGCAATAGATGCACCGTTTCTTGAATTAATACAACGTGATAATGAGTATGGTCCTTTTTCTGCAAAAATTGGATGTGCTGCTGCCGCTGTCTGATGTGTTGAATCATCAATGTAGCAGTTGATAAGGTTACCTACACCCTGTCTGATCATAGGAACACGCTGTCCTGGATTGAGGTAGTGGTTGTATGCAAGTGTAAGTCTGATATTGCTGTTTGCATCCTCTACAACTGTTCCGTTACTTCTCTTATAGTTAACGAAATCCTTATCACCTGTACCGTTTAAGTGACATTTCTTATGGTATGCTGTATATGCCATAATCTGCTCAGGTGTTGCACCGCCTGTTCTTAACTGATGATATAAACTTGTATCTGCCTTAAGTTCACCCTTCTGATATCTGCCCTCCATAAACATGATTGACTGATAAATAGAGCTGTCTTCTGATGGTTTTTCAGTTGCTTCATCACCAATTTTACACCATGAAATTGTAACTCCTGTTGCACCGTTCTCTAAGTCGATGTTACCATCAGAAGCAATTTCAAATGTACAGTGATCGACCCAGATATTTTTACCGCCGTTAATCTTCATGTTAGACCAGCCGACTTCTTTCTGTGCACCTGCGTCATCCCACTGCCACATCTCTTTGAAGTGGAGATTTCTGATAACAATATCATTACCTGTAATCTTAAGCTCTGTATGCTTAATAGCATTTCCATTCGGTGAAAAAATTGTAAGCCCATCAATATTACCTATGTTTATCTGTGTTACTCCGCTTTTTTCCATAAGCGGATTTGTAAATCCACCATTTACATTAGTTAATTCATTAGATGGTCTTTTATATTCCCTTACAAAATTGTACTTTCTAAGAACGTCTTTTGTAAGTAACTCTGTAAGATACTTATATCCAAGATCCAAATCCTTTGTGATTTCCATAACCTTAACTTTTCCGGACTGAGCATCCTTAATTGCATCAAGGAAATCCTTCTCATCATCAATTACTCTGTAATACTCAGTTCCAACATATTCACTTCTGTCATGAACATTCCCATTAACTGAAGCAAATCCTGTTATTGAAAGAAATGAACTATTGTAACTGCTCTCAGTTGATACTGTCCCCGGTATTTCAGTTACAACATTCGCAGCCGCTGCATTATCTGCATAAATGACTTTTGGTGTCGAAACAAATACTGATGAAACAGTCATTATTCCGGCCATAACAAGTGTACCTAATTTCAAAGCACTTTTGCGACTAAAGCGTAATTTCTTATTCATTAAAATATATCCTCCTTTATTAAATACAATTTAGCTCTGTCTTGTGATAAATTATCATATTTTTACAAAATACACCACTGATTTTAAGCACTTTTACAAAATTTTTACATAAAAGTTGTACTTCTTTAAAATTCTCACTTTGGGGTTTATATATCACTCTGGCGGCCTTTATTATTTTTTACGGTATTTATTTTTTCTCGCCATATTTTCTGTCGGTAAATTATAATGCAGATATTTATATAAGCGGTATAAAACCTAATGTCGGACTTATTTTAGCGCCAACGCCTTCCGCCACAACTCACATAACCGCTCCAGACTGTAACCTGCATTAGCAGGACTTGTTGATGGGAGCTTCACAATTGCGCGCCCAGTTTTGGAATACACATATCTGTTATACAATTCACAGGCCTTTGCGCCATTGCCATAAATAGTTTTGATATTCGTATCTTTAAGAAGCTTTGATATATCGTTAGCTGTAACATCTTTTATTGAACTGTCGCTTGAGCCGCTTATACTACAGCTTGCAACCACATCCCATATGGCAATATGTAAATCAAGCAGTAATTTTCTTTTTTCGTCAATACTTTCCGGCACAGGAACATTGTTTATATTTGCAATCACTTTCCAAAACCTGTTTTGAGGATGCCCATAATAAAAATTATTTCCCCTCGATTTAACAGACGGAAATGTTCCCAAAATCAGAATTTCCGAATATTCATCATACACCGGCTCAAAAGTGTGCTCTATCTTTTCATACTCCACAAGCTTTCCTCCCTTGCATAATACTTTTTAAAACAATCCGTGTAATCATAATTTAGGATATTTTAACGCTAAACCTATTGCTGAATATACATTCCGCTCATATCAACCCCCTCTAATCTCAAAAGCGCTTCTTTATTATAAATTCCCCCTGCGTATCCTGTGAGATTACCGTTTGCACCAACCACACGATGGCAAGGAATTATAATGCCTATTTTATTACTCCCCACAGCACCTCCTACTGCCTGTGCGGACATACGTGATATTCCTTTTTCTTTTGCAATCTCCTTTGCAATTTCCCCATAGGTCACTGTCTTTGCATATGGGATTTTTTGCAGTATTTTCCATACACCAAGCTGAAAGGGCGTACCGCTTACATGAAAAGACGGCACAAATCCCGGTTCTTTTCCCGAAAAATAAATATCGAGCCAGCGTTTCGTATCTGTAAGTATACTAATATTCTTCTTTATACTCTCTATATTTTCCGCATTTGCCGTATTTTTTCTGTCAGCCAAAATATCTTCTTTTACAAAACTGACCTCTGTTAACCCTGTTTCATTACAGCTTATAAAAATCTTACCTATCGGCGACTCATAAATATCTTCATACTTTATACTTTCTTCTGTTTTTTTATTTTCTTTGTTTTCTGCATATTTTATGTATCCCATTATTTTACCCCATATATAACACTGTAGGAATTTTCTTATTTTAAAATCACACTAATCTTCATTTCTGAACGACTTGTCGCGAAGAGGCGACGCAAATCTCAAATTTGCGCCTGTCATTAAAGCTATTTGCTTTCGCTTAAGAAAAAAATAGCTGTGTGAAAAATTATCGTATCAACATGATTTTTCACACCCGCCGCACATACTTACAAAAATTGCGCCACCTTTCCCAGTGACGCAATTTAAAATTAGCATTACTTACTTAATTACTTTACCTCAATAACCTCATAATCCTGTGATTCAACTGCTGCCCTTAAAGTATCATCTGGAATATCGCTTGTCAATGTCACAACTGCCGTTCCGCTCTCTGCGCTCACTTCTGCATGCTCTACTCCGTTAAGCTCCTCCAATGCCTTCTTTACATGATTTTCGCAATGGCTGCACATCATACCTTTAATTTTCATTGTTCTTATCATTATATTTTCCTCCTTATCATTAACTGCATCTCCGCTTATTATTGAAACGGAAATACGTTTTTTATTTTTTCTGTTCTTCTTATCTTTCCCCGCATCATAAAGCTTAAACAGGTTAAGGCGAAGTGCATTTGTAACAACACATACGCTTGAAAGGCTCATTGCCGCCGCTCCAAACATAGGATTTAATTTCCAGCCTGTAAATGTCACAAACAGACCTGCCGCAAGCGGAATACCAATCATATTATAAAAGAATGCCCAAAACAGATTTTCATGTATATTGTGTAAAGCAGCACGGCTCATACGAATCGCTGCCGGAACATCTATAAGCCTGTTTTTCATAAGTACAATATCTGCCGCATCTATGGCCACGTCCGTACCTGCTCCTATTGCAATTCCTATATCGGCTCTCGTCAGTGCCGGCGCATCATTAATACCGTCTCCGACCATTGCAACTTTTCCATGCTCCTTTAACACTCTTATTACTTCTTCTTTTCCATCAGGCAAAACACCGGCAACGACTTCATCGACGCCTGCCTGTCTGCCGATAGCCTTTGCTGTACG
>ERZ839767.3610-NODE-3610-length-17334-cov-3.142543_pt1 | contig 17334 bp, 16 predicted proteins | sample MGYA00519879_ERZ839767 | MGnify/ENA primary metagenome ERZ839767 (study PRJEB31850, sample SAMEA3708852) | human gut metagenome | biome: human gut; feature: human-associated habitat; material: faeces | place: China | collected 2014 ...
TTTCAGTGCGATCGCCTTTAAAGGAGAATCGTTTAAATGGAATCATGCGCTGGCTTGCCTATTTCTGGTGGCGGCAGTATACCTGGTATTTAAGAAATAAATAAGTAATCGGCATAAAATGAACCCACCTCGGGAATTCATTCATTGGATGAATGTATTTCTGAAGGTGGGTTCGTTGTATGGGGAAGGTTATTTTGACTATTTTACATCAATACCGACTTACGCTTTAAAATAGCGACTAAATTCTCTGGACGATCGACTTGCTTCCACAATTTTACGGGAGCGATAGTTATAACCTCCCAACCTTGTGTTCCCAATTTACTTCAACATTTTTCTTCCCTCAACCTCTGCCAGAACCTGCATTTGCTGAATAGCAATCTTGTTCAATTTTATCAGCCGTTCACGTTGTGGAACTCCCTCATTAATAAATACAGCATTAAGGTTTTCCATATTTGACAGACAAATCAACTCATTTATCGTTGCGTAGTCGCGGATATTGCCTTTGAGATCTGGATTAGTCTCCCGCCAATCCTTTGCCGTCACTCCGAACAGTGCCATATTCAGCACGTCAGCTTCGCTAGCGTAAATAATCGAAGTTTGTTTTGCTGTGAGTTCGGCAGGAATCAAATTGTGCTTAATGGCGTCTGTATGAATGTGGTAATTGATTTTTGCTAATTCTCGCTTCGCAGACCAACCAAGCGTTTTTTGCTCCTCGATTTTCAGTCGTTTGAACTCCGTAACAAGGTATAGTTCAAATTCTGCCGAAATCCATGCTGCAAATTAAAGGCAATATCAGAATGGGCATATGTCCCTCCGCCATAGCGTCCAGATTTTGAGGTCATCCCAATGGCATTTGTTTCGCTGATCCACTTTTGAGGCGACATCCAGAAATGAGGCTTTGCCGATTCGTTTTTAAACCCCTCATAAATGTGGGGGTTAAAACTCGGATTGTTCAGCATTTCCCACAGACCGATATATTCGATCGTGCTGTAAGTTCTTAACCACAAGCTGATTATCTGTGAAGGGTTCTATACTATCATAATTTGATGTAATATGCGTATAATGAGTGTGTTAGTCTATGATGGTTGTTGCTGTTGACTATCATTTATCTATCATGCAACGATCATATTTGCATTGTTTTAACTAAACTATCGTTCCTATATCTATTAAAAAGCCTCTACCTTAAAGTCTTTTTTGCCGAAATATATAGACTTATTTCATCGAAACAACTATTTATTGTTGTCAGGATGCCCGTTTTGTCCTGTTTGACACCCGGATGTTGACGATGCTCAGACCCGGGTGTTGGCAACCTTGAGACCCGGGTCTCGAACAACATAAGTAATTACTTCCTTGAAAATAAACAATATACTTCAACAAAAAAAGAAGCTTACACTGGACCTTTGGATAAGACTATGATAGTTACCTGATAGTTATATGATAGTTAATAATAACAACTGTCATAGAGTAATAGTCTTGTAATTAGTGTCTTATGATTTTAAATGATAGTATGATAGTTGGTTTGATAAATCGTTTGAAGAAGGCATTCCATCCTCAACATGCTATTGGTTTTTTATTATCCCATCCAGATACCGTAATATTTCTGTTTCTTTGTCCGGATGAAACCATTTGATCTCTTCGTCCCGTTTAAACCAGGTCATTTGTTTGCGGGCATAGACACGGGAGTTGCGCCGTATTTTCTCTACTGCCAGGTCGAGCGGCCATTCTCCGTCGAAATAGTTGAACAGTTCTTTATAGCCGACCGTATTGAGGGAGTTCAGGTGGCGGAAAGGGTAGACTTTGCGCGCTTCTTCCAGCAGGCCGTCAGCCATCATCTGATCGACACGGCGGTTGATGCGGTCGCATAATTCTTCGCGGTCGCGTGTCAGTCCCACTTTGATGATTCTGAAAGGGCGTTCTTTCTTTATATTGGTGCGGAAAGAAGAATAAGGCTTTCCCGTCATCCGGCATATCTCGACAGCATGGATTACCCGTTTGTAGTTCATCCGGTCTACTTCTTCATAATGGACAGGGTCGGATTCTTTTAACTCTTGTAGGATATTTTCCAGTCCTTCACGCTCGAACTGGGCGTAAATAGCCTCACGTATATCGGGGGTGACGGTTGGAATATCGTCAATACCTTTACATACGGCGTCGATGTACATCATGGAACCGCCTGTCATTACAACGGTTGGAGTGGTACGGTGGAGTGTTTCCAGGAGGGAGATTACGTCTTCTTCAAAGTTACTGGCGCTGTAATAATCGGTCAGGTCCAGTGTCCCGACCATATAATGTTTTACTCTTGCCATTTGTTCGGCGGTAGGAGCTGCCGTTCCGATAGGGAGGTCTTTATAGAGCTGACGGGAGTCGGAAGAAATAATAGGCGAACCGAAATGTTCTGCTACGCGCAGGCTCAGTTCGGTCTTTCCGACTCCTGTCGGCCCGAGTAATATGACAAGGGAGTTCATCAATTAAAAACGCTCGTCGTCGTACGGGTTTTCCATCGGAACGTCGCCTAAACCTTCGAAACCGCCTTTGTCCAGTTCGTCGATGTCGTATTCTGAGTCACCGTAAAAGTCTTCGCCGATCTCTGTGCTTCCGTTTTTGGTTTCGAACTCATCGAAGTCGATCGTCTGGGCAGGTGCGACACCTATTGATTTGCTGACGATTGCTTTATCGAGATCTTTACCCGGCTCTATTTCGCGGAGCTCCATGAAGAAAGCACGTTCGGTCATATAGTCGAAAACGAACATAAGTTTCTGGTGTTCGTCTTCAAGCAATTCTTCCAGACGAGTTTCAGCCATTATATAGTTATCCACTTCCGAAGTGGTGTCCATTTCAACTAATGTAATTTCCGTATTTTTGCTCCAATCGTCGTCACAAATAAAGAAAGAGCACATCTGATCTTTCGTGTAGCCAACCGACTCAAGGATGGCGTCGTGCAGATCAAGGAAAGTTGCTTCCGCATCAATCTTGATTTCGCGTTTGAAGTCATCTACTTCATCTGATAGAATGAGGAATCTAAATACCATAGTCTTTTTAGTTTTTTGTTGGTTCAAAAGTAGTAAAATAAAAATAATGTGCCAATAAAATAATATGCCAATATGCCAATAAAAATACTATCTGTTGATATTTTCATTGGCGTATTGGCATATTGCCTGATTAGCACATTATTATTCGTCGATCGAACCTCTTACGATACCGCGTTCGGAAGTCTTGATAAAGTTGAGTATCAAGTCTCTTTCTTCGCTGGCTTCGTATTCGGTCTCGATAGCCTTGATGGCTTCCGTATTATTCAGGCCACGGGTATATAACGTACGGTAGATATCCTGTATCAGGAATACCTGCTGGTTGGTGAACCCACGGCGGCGCAATCCTACGATATTGATGCCACAGTAAACAATCGGGTCGCGGCCGATCAACGTATAAGGCGGAATATCTTTACCGATACGGGAGCCGCCCTGTACCATCACATGTTTCGATATGCGGGTAAACTGGTGAACCAGGCTGCCGCCGCTGACAATAGCAAAATCGTCAATCTCCACTTCTCCGGCTATCTGGGATGCGTTCCCAAGGATAATATGATCTTTCAGCACGCAATCGTGTGCGATATGGGAATATGCCATAATCAGGCAATCGCTTCCGACTATGGTCTTTCCCTTTGATGCTGTTCCCCGGTTGATCGTGACACACTCGCGGATTGTCGTATTTTTTCCGATTTCAGCGGTGGTCTGCTCTCCTTTGAACTTGAGATCCTGTGGAATACCGGCAATTACAGCTCCCGGGAAGATGGAACAGTTGTCTCCGATCCTTGCCCCGTCGAGAATGACTGCATGTGAATAAATATGACAATTGTCGCCTATTACTACATCCTTTTCAATCACTGCAAAAGGATCTATCGTTACATTCTGGCCGATCTTTGCTTCGGGATGAACGACTGCTAAAGGGGATTGATTCATTGCCTTCTTCTGTTATTATTATTTGTTTTTAATGATCTGAGCCATAAATTCAGCTTCGCAAACCAGCTTGTCGCCAACGAAGATATAACCTTTCATGGTGGAAATACCGCGGCGGATAGGAGCCAGCAGTTCTAGACGCAGGATCAGTGTATCTCCCGGTACTACTTTCTGGCGGAATTTTACGCCATCGATCTTCATAAAATAAGTTGAATAGCGTTCCGGTTCGTCTACTGAATTCAGAACGAGTAAACCTCCGGTCTGCGCCATCGCTTCAACCAGCAATACACCCGGTGTAACAGGTTCCTGCGGGAAGTGTCCGGTAAAGAACGGTTCGTTTGTCGTGATATTTTTTATTCCGACGATATAGTTACCGCCTATTTCGATGATCTTGTCGACCAGCAGGAAGGGGTAACGGTGGGGGAGCAACTCGCGGATACGGTTGATGTCCATGATCGGAGCTGCGTTCGGATCGTAAATCGGAGCTTGTACTTCGTTTAATTTGATGTCCTTGCGGATCATGCGTGCCAACTGGTTGTTGATCTTATGTCCGGGGCGGGTTGCGATGATGCGTCCGCGGATAGGCTTACCGATCAGTGCCAGGTCGCCCAGTACGTCAATCAGTTTATGGCGTGCCGGTTCGTTGTCGAATACCAGCGGTTTGTTGTTGATGTAACCCAGGTCGCATACGTCTTTGTGGGGTATGCCGACTTCGTCTGCCAGTTTGTCAAGTGTTTCCTGCGGCATTTTCTGATCGTAGATAACAATTGCATTGTCCAGGTCACCGCCTTTGATCAGGTTGTTCTGGCGGAGCATTTCCACTTCGCGAACGAATACAAACGTACGGGAAGCGGCAATTTCTTCGGGAAACTCGCTCAGATCGTTCATAGTGGCGAACTGATTGGATAAAACGGGCGAATCGAAGGAGATCAGCACATTCACACTGAACTTCTCGTCCGGGAGGATGATCAGTGAAGAACCTGTTTCTTCGTCTTTTACTTCGATCTTATGTTTTACGATGTAAAAATCTTTCGGAGCGTTCTGTTCAACGATTCCTGCTTTCCGGATCTCTTCAGAGAAGAAACGTGAGCTACCGTCCAGAATCGGAAACTCGGGAGCGTTCACTTCAATCAGGCAGTTGTCGATTTCGTAGGCATATAATGCTGCCATTGCGTGTTCAACTGTGCTGATCTGGATGCCGTTCTTTGATAAAACGGTACCTCTTTGTGTACTGGCTACGTTTTCTGCCAACGCATCAATAACAGGTTGTCCTTCCAGGTCAACACGTTTAATTTTGTATCCGTGGTTTTCCGGTGCCGGATTGAACGTGATCTGTATGTCCAGTCCGGTATGCAAGCCTTTACCTTGCATCGAGAAACTCTTGGCTAGCGTCTTTTGTTTCTGCATACGTATATTAATTATTTATTGATTTCCTTTTTTAATTGTTCGATCTCGCGTTGCAACTGTCCCAGTGTACGGTACATATCGGGCAAGCGGTTGAATACGGCACTTGAACGCATGAAGTTCTTCGCATCTATAGCCGGAGCACCCAATACAGTCTTAGCTTCCTTGATGTCGCTGATCACACCGGATTGTGCACCGAATACGACACCGTCGGCAATATGGATATGACCGGCCAGTCCTACCTGTCCGCCAAACATACAATGGCTGCCGATCTTGACTGAACCGGCGATACCTACCTGAGCTGCCATTACAGTGTTTTCTCCGACTTCTACGTTATGGGCGATCTGCACCAGGTTATCCAGTTTCACACCGCGGCGGATGATGGTTGACCCCATCACGGCACGGTCGATCGTGGTATTGGCCCCGATCTCGACATTGTCTTCCAATACAACATTCCCCAGTTGCGGGATCTTTTTATAATTCTCTCCTTCGGGAGCAAAACCGAAACCGTCCGAACCGATCACTGAACCGGCATGGAGGATACAATTATTTCCGATTTTACATCCGTTATAGATGGTTGTATGCGGATAAAGAATGCAGTTATCTCCGATAGTCACGCCATCACCGATGTATGCGTTGGGATATATCTGGCAGTTCTTACCCAGCTTTACCTGTTCTCCGATATAGGCAAAGTTGCCGACAAAGCAATCTTCTCCCATTGTCGCAGAGGCTGCAATGAAAGCTGCCGAAGAAATACCGGCTTTTTTAGGTTTAGACTGTTCTACCAGGTTGAGTAACATGGCAAGAGCAGAATATGCATTTTCAACTTTCACTAAAGTAGCGGTGATCTGTTCAGCCGGAGAAAAGTCGTTATTCACCAGAACAATGCTTGCTTCTGTATTATAGATATAATGTTCGTACTTGGGATTAGCCAGAAACGTTAGTGTTCCGGGTTGTCCTTCCTCTATTTTTGAGAAGTTGCTAACTTTCACTTCCGGGTTGCCATCAACGGTTCCACCAAGAAAGTCCGCTATTTGTTGGGCTGATAACTCCATTACTTATTTTGTTATATTGTATTTTGAATTGAGACTGCTCCACTAAGAACAAAGCAGTTTGCAAAAATGGTGAAAAATATTGGGATAGCCTATGCTTTGCAGGGAATAATTCCCTTATCATGCAGATATCCTGCCATTTCACGTTGCACAGCCTGTGCTGCTTCGCGGGCAAATGAGGCAAAATTCTCAGATTTATCTACGTAAATGATCGCACGTGAAGAGTTAACAAGCAAACCGCACTGATCGTTCATTCCGTATTGAGCCACTTCCTGCAAGCTGCCACCCTGTGCTCCGACACCCGGAACCAACAGGAAGTGGTTGGGAGCATGTTTACGGATGTCCAGAAACATTTTTCCCTGAGTTGCACCGACAACGTACATCATCTGTTCGTCGGTAGCCCAGTCCTGCGATTTCTTCAATACTTTTTCAAACAGACGTTCGCCGTTGGCATCTTCCGTCATCTGGAAATCCTGTGAGCCTTTGTTTGAAGTCAATGCCAGCAGGATTACCCATGCTTCGGGATAGATCAGGAACGGTTTTACGCTGTCTTCACCCATGTAAGGAGCCACTGTAACGGCATCTACCTTGATATGGTCGAAGAAAGAGCGGGCATACATTTCGGAGGTGTTGCCGATATCGCCACGTTTCGCATCGGCGATAATGAACTGGTCCGGATAGTTTTCACGCAGGTAAGTAACAGTCTTTTCAAAGGCAAGCATACCTTTCACACCCAGACTTTCGTAGAAAGCCAGGTTCGGTTTGTAAGCTACACAGTAATCGGCTGTAGCATCGATGATTGCCTTGTTGAAAGCGAAGATAGGATCTTCTTCAGAGAGTAAATGCTGCGGGATTTTTTTTATATCTGTATCCAATCCTACGCAAAGGAAAGATTGTTTCTTTTGAATGTTTTCGAATAATTGTTGCTTGTTCATCTTGTCTTGTGTCAAATAGTGAAATTGTTATAGTTCGGCTTCTTTCAGGCGTTCTGCATTTTCGGCAACGGTCAGTTGGTCGATGCAGGCTTGTATATCGCCGTCCATGAAAGCAGATAAATTATAGATCGTGTAGTTGATACGATGATCGGTGATACGTCCTTGCGGATAGTTGTATGTCCGGATCTTCGCGGATCGGTCGCCCGACGATACCATTGTCTTGCGTTTGTTGGCAATGTCGTCCAGGTATTTCTGATGTTCTTTGTCATAAATGAAAGAACGCAGGCGGGTAAGTGCGCGTTCCTTGTTCTTCGGCTGGTCGCGCGTCTCCGTACATTCGATCAGGATCTCTTCGCTCACACCGGTGTTCGGGTTCTTCCAGACGTATCTCAAACGTACGCCCGATTCGACCTTGTTTACATTCTGGCCGCCGGCACCTCCCGAACGGAAAGTATCCCACTTAATTTCACCTTCATTAATTTCAACATCAAACTCGTCTGCTTCGGGGAGCACAGCCACGGTAGCTGCTGAGGTGTGTACACGTCCCTGAGTTTCAGTACTGGGTACACGCTGAACACGATGTACGCCCGATTCATATTTGAGCGTACCATATGCTTTCTCACCGCTAACGGTGAAAATAATTTCTTTATATCCGCCCGACGAACCTTCGCTGCAACTTGACAGGGCGACTTTCCAGCCTTTGGCTTCGCAGTATTTGATATACATGCGATAGAGGTCGCCGGCAAAAAGGGCGGCCTCGTCGCCTCCCGTTCCGCCACGAATTTCAACGATAGCATTCTTATCATCTTCCGGATCGCTCGGAACAAGCAACAGCTTGATCTCTTCTTCCAGTTCCGGAATGCGGGCATTACAGGCATCCAACTCTTCGCGGGCAATTTCCCTCATTTCAGGATCCTGCTCGGTATCGAGCATCTGCCGTGCTTCATTTATACCATTTAATGTATTGACATATTCGTTTCGGGTAGTCACGATCTTCTCCAGATCGCGATACTCTTTATTGAGTTTTACAAACCGTTTCATATCGGCTATCACTGCCGGGTCGGTAATCAGTGTTCCGACTTCTTCAAAACGGCTTACTAATCCGTCCAGTCTTCCTAATAAATTATTATCAGCCATTTATCAGATTAATATACGAAGCGACCTTTTTCGCTTTCAATAATCAATTCATTCTTATCCGCCTCTTCCACAAAGCCTACGATTTGTGCATCAATGTTGAAGCTCTTGGCAATGCTGATCACTTCTTCAGCATGTTCGGGCGACAGATAGATCTCCATGCGGTGACCCATGTTGAACACTTTGTACATTTCGCTCCAGTCGGTTCCGCTCTGTTCCTGAATAATACGGAAAAGAGGAGGGATAGGGAACAGGTTGTTCTTTGTCACACGCTTGTTTTCTACGAAGTGCATTACTTTAGTTTGTGCTCCGCCTGAACAGTGTACCATTCCGTGTATCTGCGAACGTAGTTTATCCAACAATACTTTGATTACCGGAGCATAGGTACGGGTAGGGGAAAGCACCAGTTTACCGGCGTCGATACCCAGTTCTTCGATTTTGTCGGTCAGTTTCAGTCCGCCTGAATAAACCAGTTCATCGGGAACTGCTGCATCGTAGCTTTCGGGATATTGGGTTGCCAGATATTTGGCAAATACGTCGTGACGGGCAGAGGTCAGACCGTTGCTGCCTGTTCCGCCGTTATATTCTTTTTCGTAGGTTGCCTGTCCGTAAGATGCCATTCCGACAATTACGTCGCCACCCTGTATATGACTGTTGTCAATCACGTCTGCACGTTTCATGCGGCAAGTCACGGTGCTGTCGACGATGATCGTGCGAACCAGGTCGCCCACATCGGCCGTTTCGCCTCCGGTGGCATAGCAGCCTACACCCATTTCGCGCAGTTCGGCCAGTAGTTCGTCCGTTCCGTTAATAATAGCGGAGATTACTTCGCCGGGGATAAGCAGTTTGTTACGTCCGATAGTGGAAGAAACAAGTATATTGTCGACCGCACCTACACACAGCAGGTCGTCGATGTTCATGATCAGTGCATCCTGGGCAATACCTTTCCACACTGACAAGTCACCGGTTTCTTTCCAGTACATGTAAGCCAGAGATGATTTTGTTCCGGCTCCGTCAGCGTGCATAATGTTACAGTATTCAGGATCACCGCCTAATATATCAGGGATGATCTTACAAAATGCTTTAGGGAATATTCCCTTGTCGATGTTCTTTATTGCATTGTGAACATCTTCTTTTGAAGCGGATACACCGCGCAGGTTGTAACGTTGGTCACTCATTGTTTTTACATATTTGGCTGCAAAGATACTATTTTTTTATGTTACTTATCTAAGTTTAAGCACATCTCCTTCTTCAGGAACGTAATCTTTGTCTTTTTTATTCATCTTATACAGGCTCTTGATCTGTATTCCGTATTTCTGTGCGATGCTGTGCATGGATTCTCCGACTTGTACAACATGGTCGTAATTAGGCTTATCGGCTTTCTTCTTCTTCTTTTCAATATAGACGATATCGCCTTTTTGCAACGGGAAGTCTTCCGGTACTTCGTTGAACTTTTTCAGATCTTTTACAGGGAAGTCCAGATTCTGTGCGATTTGGTCGAAGCTGTCGTTCTCTTTGGCATAAACATACAGTAGACCGTAAGTTCTGTATATCGTATATTTGACGGTCGGGTATTTAAGTTTTTTCTTTTCCTGGCGTGTTAATTTGTGTACTTTTCCGGTATCATAACGGTAAAGTTCATAATCTTCAATTACTTTAATCAGTTTGTTAGCATATGCGCGATCGGTTGCGTAACCACATTTTTGCAGACCTCTGGCCCAACCCTTGTAATCAGTTATTTTTAATTGAAAAAGCCGGTCGTAACGCGAGCGTTTCAAAAATTTGGAGTGATCTTCATATGAATCTTCCACCCGTTTGTATTTGCGGAAACATTCTCCACGCAGGTCGTCGTCATGATAAACACGTCCGCCGCGCCAGTCGGAATGACATTTGATGCCGAAGTGGTTGTTTGAGCGGCGTGCCAGGTCGCTTTGTCCGGCTCCCGACTCCAGTAATCCCTGTGCCAGTGTGATACTGGCGGGAATTTTGTATTTCTTTTGTTGTTCTATAGCCAGAGCGCTGTATGTTTTTATATACTTTTCGTATGAAGGTATTTTGCGCTGGGTTGCTGCCTCCGCTAATGTCGCTATAAAAAATAAGAGGCAAAAAATCCGTATTGTCAGTTTCATAAAACGAGTTCCTAAAGTATTTATTTTCGCAAAGATAATGAAGCTGGATATATTATTCTTCTAAATAATCTATAAAATACTGGTTTATATCCTGCTAATTTTAGCCAGATAATCAAAATGTTCTCCTTCCCGTATCTTCTCCGCTTTGAACCCGTTGTTTGCCGCATGCAGGCTGAGCGTTTGAAAATCGAGGTATAACCAGTCGAATCGGTCGCCCCTGATATTTTTATATTGCATGCGAAAATCCACTTCTCCGTAATAGTCATCATCAATATCTATATCGAGATTGCCATCTTCATCTTCAAACAGGTAACGGAGGTCGGAAGAGTCCATCCATACACAACCTCCCGGGGCAAGCAGGCGTTTTAAAGTATGGAAGAAAATCGGGAGATTGGCTATCTTTCCGACAATCCCCGAACCGTTCATCAGCATCAGGATCGTATCGAAGCTGCCGCTGAACTGTTCGTTGAAGAAATTTTCCAGGCAGGCATCCTTTACGCCTCTTTTCTGCATGACCTCTACAGACAAAGGTGAGATGTCGATGGCTTTTACCGTCTTTCCCATTTCTTGCAATGCCAGCGAATGGCAGCCGCTTCCGGCACCGACATCGAGTATTCTGCCTTCACTCATGCGGAGTGCCTCTTGTTCCAGTGCCGGCATTTCCGTAAAATTGCGGAATAACTGTTTCACCGGGATTTCATCTTCATCGAACATGGAAGAAAAAACGCGGAGTTTACTAGCTTTACCGTTCGCGAAATAATCTGCGATAGCGGCGCCCATCGGGTCTTTTTGAGGGGTGAGTAGGGGTATTTGCATATCCTGATTTGGAATTATTCGTATTTTATCGGACAAAGATACAAATTTACTATCTTTGTTTATCTAATCATCAGTCTTATGAAAGAAATCAAACTGGAAACAAAAATAACGGTTTATTCGCTGAACGAAGTTCCGGATGAGGAACTGCCTTTGGTTCATGCGGCTTTGAAGGCAACGGAACAATCATATGCTCCTTATTCAAAATTTCATGTCGGGGCGGCAGCGTTACTGGCTGACGGGACAATTGTGACGGGAAGTAACCAGGAGAATGCGGCTTACCCATCCGGCTTATGTGCGGAGCGGGTTACTTTGTTCCATGCCGGACATCAGTATCCCGATATTCCGGTAGTTGCCCTGGCAATTGCGGCGGCAACAGGAGGGAAGCAGGTGGAAAGTATTTCGCCTTGCGGTGCTTGCCGGCAGGTGTTGTTGGAGACAGAACAGCGATATGGTAAGCCTGTGAAAGTGTTGCTTTGCGGAACAAAAGATGTGATGGCTGCTCCAAGTGCGGTATCGCTTTTACCGCTTTGTTTTGGGAAAGAAGATTTGAAATCGGAATAATACAATAAGTTCTGAATGTACGTAGTAAAAAAAGCGGGACAAGAAGTCAAACTTCTTGTCCCGCTTTTTTTATTTAACTATCTGATCAGATACCCAAAGATGCTTTGATCTGGTTGATCTTTTCTTCGGCTGCTTTGTTTGCTTCCGGTAAATCTTCCAGGCTTTTTACTTTTGAATGAACTTCGCAGTAGAATTTAATCTTCGGTTCTGTTCCTGACGGACGGATAGATATTTTCGTATTGTCTTCAGTAAAGTATTGCAGAACGTTGGAAGTTGTCGGCATATCCAGTGTGATCGTTTCGTTATCGTTGTAGCTGTAACCTTTCAGTGATGCATAATCATAGAATAATGAAACTTTAGAACCAGCGATTTCCTGTAACGGATTTTCGCGGAAGTTCTTCATCATCGCTTCGATTTCTTCTGCACCGCTCTTGCCTTTTTTCACAACAGAGATACCTTTTTCTTTAGAGAAACCATATTGTACATAGATGTTCTGCAACAACTGGTACATAGTAATACCCTGATCTTTTGCCCATGCTGCGATTTCTGCCAGGATAGCGCATGCAGAAACTGCATCTTTATCGCGAACGAAGTCTTCGCAAAGGAATCCGTAGCTTTCTTCACCGCCACCGATGTAGTTTTTCTTTCCTTCGTTTTTCTTCATTACGTCGGCAATCCATTTGAAACCGGTGTAAACGTCGTATATTTCAACACCATTGCGCTCAGCGATCGTACGGATCAACTCGGTTGTAACGATTGTTTTTACGATATATTCTTTGCCGTTTACCTTGCCTAATTCTTTCCAGCGGGTAATCAGGTAATAAACGAACATCAAAGCTGTCTGGTTACCGTTCAGCAATACCCATTCGCCTTCATTGTTCTTAACAGCTGCACCAACGCGGTCAGCATCCGGGTCGGAAGCCATTACCAGTTCGGCATCTGTTTCTTTCGCTTTCTCAACAGCCATAGCCAACGCTGCCGGTTCTTCCGGATTCGGAGAGATAACTGTCGGGAAGTCACCGCTTACAACATCTTGTTCCGGAACATGGATGATATTAGTGAATCCGAATGCTTTCAATGTATCCGGAACGATCTTTACACCGGTTCCGTGGATCGGGGTGTAAACGATCTTCATGTCATGGTGACGTTTGATTGCTTCCGGAGAAAGGGAAATAGTTGTCAAAGCGTCGATATACAAATTGTCGATTTCAGAACCGATGATTTCAATCAGGTCTTTATTGCCTTTGAATTTGATGTCGCTGGCATTGCGGATCTTGTTTACTTCGGCGATCGTGTTACGGTCGTGCGGAGCGATCATCTGTGCGCCGTCGTCCCAGTAAGCCTTGTAACCATTGTATTCTTTCGGGTTATGCGAAGCTGTCAGGATGATACCGCTCTGGCATCCCAGTTTACGGATAGCAAAAGACATTTCCGGTGTCGGGCGAAGGTCTTCGAACAGGTACACTTTTATACCGTTAGCAGAGAAGATATCTGCCGAGATTTCGGCAAATTTACGGCTATTGTTACGGCAGTCATGGCCGATAACAACTTTGATCTGATCCAGATTGGCAAATTCCTTTTTCAGATAATTTGACAAACCTTGTGTAGCAGCACCGACAGTATAAATATTCATACGGTTGGTTCCTACACCCATGATACCTCTTAAACCTCCTGTACCAAATTCAAGGTCTTTGTAGAAAGATTCGATCAGTTCGGTCGGATCTTCGCTGTCTAATAATTCCTGAACTTTTGCTTTTGTTTCGGCATCATAACTTTTGGTAAGCCAGCTTTGCGCTTTACTTCTTACCATTTCTAGCAGTTCGTTGTTTTCCATACCCAAATATCTTGCATTTATATATGTGTTATTTCCTTATTTAGGAGAAAACAAAGATACAAATTAATTGTTGTAAACAATGGCTTGCAGCTTTATTTTCAAGAAAAAAGAAAAAGTTATTTTTTACCACGTAAACGGATAAGTATAAGTGGATTGATTTCCACAGGCATCTGTTACAACCAGTTTCAGCGTGTGTTTCCCTCTTGCCAGCCGCTCTTTATCGAAGTGATAGGTAATGACGGACTTACTATTCATTTCGAATAAAACATATTGACCGTCGATTTCACCCCGGTATGTTTGTACACCGCTCAGGTTGTCCGACAGCCTGAGTGCGATGGCTTGTTTACTGACCCATGTTGCCGGATTGAGAGGTGTAATGGTCGGTGGGACAAGGTCCTGGCCGAGCGTGTAGCTTCCCGTTTCTTTTATATCGGCATCGACCCAGCCGTTGCGGTAGACACCTCCGGTCCATGACCGGCGTCCGTTTTGCAGTCGGACAATACCGTATTGCTGTTTGTTCTCCAGTGTGTCTGTTTGCAACCGGAGGGATAATTTGGCTGATTTGTGGAAAGCGACCGGTTTGTTGTGTAATATATGTGTGGCACCCAGCGCGGTACTGTCTTCTTTGACGGAATAGCGGAAATATAAGTCGTCGTAAAGATTTCCTTTCGGGATTGTCAGGCGGATTCCTTTGGCGCCGAAACGGTTGTCGCTCCACCAATGGAACAATTCTGTGTTTTCCGTGTCGATTTCCGGGATCGGTTGTTCTTTGCCTTCGATTTGGATAGAAAGCCGGGTGGTGTTGCCGAAAGCGTCTGCCAACTGGTAAGTCAGGTGATAGGTGCGAGGTTCGTCGATAGTCAGGATCCCGCGGTTAAGGCTTTCGATGAAACGAAGCCGGTTTCCCGGGTCGACAAAACTTTTGATATAGAACGAACGGTGTTCTTTCCATTCTTCAAAATCTGTGAAACTGTTCAGGTAACGGCTCTCATCGAAGGCGAAACGATCCAGGTTACTATGAAAAATAACCTGGCTGTCTGTCGTCAGTGTGATGTCTTTGATACCATAAATATTGGAGGTATTATCCATGTAATCGTATCCTTTTACAGCCAGTCCGATTTCTCCCCAGGCTTCAATCTTTCCGTTCAGCGTTTGTTTTCCGTTCTTGGCAGTGACAGGTTTTAGTTCCAGTTTTCGGCGGCTTCCGTTCACAACGCCCTTTCCTGGCATTGAATAGACCATGATTCCCTGTATCTTGGGAGCCTGCGTATCTTTTATTAAATCTTTGTAGTATTCGATCGGGTCCATCGGTTCTTCCGTTTCAGTGTCGCGCACTTCGAAATGGAGGTGCGGACCGCCGGAGCTTCCCGTGTTTCCGCTCAGCGCGACGAGTTCGCCTTCTTTAACAGGTAGTTCATCCGGAGTGAGGCTCAGGTTTACATTGAAGCTTTCCTGTTCGTATTGTTTTTCTTTGAGATAAGCGGTGATCTTTTGGGAGAATTTCTGAAGATGGCCGTAAACAGTAGTCGTACCATCCGGATGTGTGATATACAGGCCGTTGCCATATCCCCAGGGACTTACCGAAATGCGTGAGACATAGCCGTCCTGCACGGAGTGGATCGGTTTCCCTTCGACACCTTGTGTTTTGAAATCTATTCCCGAGTGGAAATGATTGCTTCTCAGTTCTCCGAAATTCCCGCTTAGCAAGACCGGAATATCCATCGGTTTGCGAAGTTGCTGGGCTTCGGCTGTGTTGTTTGTAATTCCGGCAAAGAGGAAAATCCCTGCCAGTATATGATGTATCTGCATGTCTGTTTTAATTCAATCTTTGTTAGGCAAAGATAGTAAAAAGTCGGTAATGAGAGGTAGATGATCGCTGTAACCACCCTCATATTTAAAACCATAATAGGTGCGGAAAGGTCGTTTGCCGTGCCAGGTCTTATCATTAGTGAGCAGGAAGGGGGGCATGAATATTCGATTGCTTCCGGGAACAACATGCATGGGAGAGTTTTTATCGATCAGATTGCCGGATACGATGATATGATCCAGCTGATTCCATTCTCCCTGATACTTGTGGGTTCCGGGATTGTTCAGGACATGGGGATCGGCAAAAAGATTGTAGAGCTTGCCGGATTCCGGATTTCCGGAGGTTTTTCCGGCAGACAGTATTTGTGTGATGCTGGCGTTTTCCGGTGTGTCGTTAAAATCTCCCATGATCAGCAGCTGAGGCGTTTTCCGGATTTGCAGCAAGGAATCACACAGATGCCTTAATGTACGGGCAGCATCGAAGCGGTCGGCTTCGCTTTCCTTTTCACCTCCGTAGCGCGAAGGAAGATGACAGACGAATACATCTAATGTATCGGAGGTTATTACTTTTCCCCATACATGGAGAATGTTACGTGTCTGTTTATGTGTTTTATGGGTGAAGAGTACCGGGTGTTCTTTATGGCTGATGTATCCGAATTGAGTTCGTTGATAAAGAAGGGCGGAATTTATTCCCCTTGTATCTGAACCGTGTGTCATGCAGTACCGGTATTGTTGTTGTTTCAAAGGTGTCCGGTTCAGCAAATGGATCAGGACGGAATCGTTTTCCACTTCACAGAGGCCGATTAGGGCGGGAGTATCCCATTCACCTGCGGCGCTGATCACTTTGGCTATTTGCTGAAGTTTATGGTAATATCGTCCGCGCGTCCAGTGATGATTACCCGACGGGAGGAAGTCATTATCGTTCTTGTCCGGATTGTCTTCGGTGTCGAACAGGTTCTCTACATTGTAACTCATAACCCTGAATCCGGGCTGGGCGTTTACCGGATGGGAGAGAAAAACGAGAACGCAAATTAATATAGTTAAGGTCCTGGTCATATTTAGTTGTTTTTATTCTTCTTCTTTAGGAACAAATTCATAAGCGCCTATATCCGGCCCGTTGTTTGTCAGTCGGTTTACGCCGTTACGATCGACCGGATATTTCTGGGAAACAAACAAATCGGCTTTGCCTACGCCGGGAGTTGTTTCTTTATCCGGACGGAAATCATACATATATTTATTCTTTTCTCCGCCGGTCATCCGGTACTCCATTTTACTCTCGTCTTTTCCTTTAATAAAAATGACATCGGTAAAGTTTTCACTACTGGTTTGATCCATCATTACGACGCAGTGATCGAAATGATATTTTAAATCGTTGTTTCTTAGGAGCATGGACTTGGTCCCAATATCGATTTTTATTTCTTTACCGGCACCTAGACTACCATCGATTATACAATTGTCGAAATTGGCTTGTAATAAATCATATGGCATGATCGCTTTATTTGAATTTGAATAATTGTCAAATAGTTGTAAGGTATGACTGGCTTCACCTTCTTTAGATTCCGAATGCCGGCTTTTGGCAGAGATGTAGTTTGCAAGTGTACAATGTGTAAAGCTATATTTGCCTCCATTCAATACAACAACGTCTACTGTAGCATTTGTGAACTCGCTGTTAGCGGCTTCCAGATTGCAGTTGGTTGCAGTCAATACATT
>ERZ839767.3619-NODE-3619-length-17277-cov-9.198467_pt1 | contig 17277 bp, 14 predicted proteins | sample MGYA00519879_ERZ839767 | MGnify/ENA primary metagenome ERZ839767 (study PRJEB31850, sample SAMEA3708852) | human gut metagenome | biome: human gut; feature: human-associated habitat; material: faeces | place: China | collected 2014 ...
CCTCGTAACCCTCAGCATCAAACATCTGACGGAAAGCCAGACGGCCAATACGACCAAAACCATTGATAGCAACTCTAACAGCCATGTTAATAGTACCTCCTAAATGTTCTTACCCTTTTCATCGGATAATCTCACGGTATCTTTATTGTAGTCCAAAACGCGAAAAGTTTCAAGTGCCTGCTAAAAAATTAACAACTCGTTTGTTCACTTTTTGGCTTTTGTATGATTTTTGTCCCTTATCTGGGCCGGTTTTCAGCAATTCAGCTAACAGAGTGCTGGCCTTTACTTCTTTCTGGCCGCAGGCCCTGCGGTGCGCACGGTGCAGAACACGCCCAGCGTCCCAAGGCAGGCCATGCCCAGACCAAAAAAGATGGAGGGCAGCGCCGTGAGGACGAACTGTGAGGGCATCGCCAGCGTCAGGGTCTGGGGCAGCTCCCAGCAGAATCCGAGGACAAAGGCTGCCAGACCGGAGGCGCACAGAGCTTTTCCATCCGACGTTTCGGGCAGCCAGAGCGCCCGCACCAGACTGGACAGAAAGACGAGCATCCCCAGCAGCACCCAGACCTGCGCCGTGGGTGAAACGCGGTGCCAGCTGGAGCTGTTCTCCATGAAGCGGCTCAGAACGCACCAGTAGAACACCAGTGTGCCCCAGATACCGGAGGCCATGCTCTTTGCGGGTGGCTGCCAGTCCTTCCGCAGCCAGCTCTTCGCCAGCCGGGCCAGCCACTGGCCACACAGAATTTCCAGTATCGCGCGAACAAACGAGCCTGCGCCAGTCATTCCAACGGCGAAGCGCAAAAATCCTGCGGCAGTAAAGAATGCCCCTGCCATCGCCGTGACGATGCCAGACGGTTTGCAATGGCCCCGCAGATTTTTCGGCTCACAGGCCAGCTTCCGGCCCGCAAACAGGCTCACCAGCACCGCGATGCCCAGCGCAGCATACCGCAGCCAGACCGAACCGACGATGCACAGGCCGCTTTCCAGGTCGGTCCAGAAGCCCAGATCCAGGCCCCGGCCAAGGGCCAGTGCCGTTCCTACAACAAAAACAAGTGTGAGTAATGGATTCATCAGCGTTCCTCGATCGGTTTATATTTCTGGCGCACACCCAGATACTTGTAGGCGGGCCGGATGATACGGTTGGCGAAGATGACCTCTTCCACGCGGTGTGCGCACCAGCCCGGCACACGGGCAATGGCAAACAGCGGGGTGTAGATGTCCTCGGAGATGCCCAGCATGTTGTAGATCAGCCCGCTGAACAGGTCCACGTTGGCGCAGACGGGCTTCGTGCTGCCCTTTTCCTCGGCGAAGATGCCGGGGGCCAGCCGCTCGATGCTGCACAGCATGTTGTACTCTTCCTCAAAGCCTTTCTCGTAGGCCAGGTGTCTGGCGCGGTTCTTCAGGATGACCTCGCGGGGGTCGCTCATGGTATAGACCGCGTGGCCCATGCCGTAGATGAGGCCGGAGCCGTCGCCCGCCTGCTTACGGAGGATGCGGCGGAGATACTCGCGGACCTCGTCGTCATCGTCGGGGTGCTCGACATGCTTCAGGATATCCTGCAGCTGGCGGTTGACCATCAGGTTCGCACCGCCGTGCTTGGGGCCTTTCAGTGCGCCGATGGCCGCCGCGATGGCCGAATAGGTGTCGGTGCCCGAAGAGGACAGCACACGGGTGGTGAAGGTGGAGCAGTTGCCGCCGCCGTGGTCCGCGTGGACCAGCAGGCACATATCCAGCAGCTTGGCCTCCTCGTGGGTGAACTTCTGGTCCGGGCGGTAGGTGCTGAGGATGTGCTCCGCCGTGCTCTGGTCGGGCTTGGGCAGATGGAAGAACATGCTCTGCTTATCGTAATAGCGGCGCTTCATCTGGTAGGCGTTGACCATCATGGTGGGCATGCTTGCAATGAGGTTGATGCTCTGGTTCAGGATGTTCTCCAGGCTTAGGTCCTCGGCGTGCTCATCGTAGGAATACAGGCCCAGCACACAGCGCTGCATCTTGTTCATCACGTTGGGCGAAGGCGCGTTCATGGTGTCCATGAAGCCATCGGGCAGTGCGCGGTGCTCGGCCAGCAGCGCACAGAAATCGTCCAGCTGGGTCTGGGTGGGCAGACTGCCGAACAGCAGCAGCCAGATGACCTCCTCAAAGACGAAGCGGTCGTTGCGGTAGGCTTCTTCCACGATCTCCTCGATGTTGACACCGCGGTAGATCAGCTTGCCGGGGATGGGGATGACATGCCCCTCCTGGTCCTTTTTGTAGCCGACGACGTCGCACACGTTGGTCAGGCCTGCCAGCACACCGGTGCCATCCGGATTGCGCAGGCCGCGCTTGACCCCCAGCCGCTCGCTGGTCTCCGGGTCGATGTAGTTGTTGGCAATGTACTCTTCGCAGAGCGTCCGCATCGTCTGCGGGTCCAGCGTTGCCACTTCTGCATGTTGATAGTTCATGCGCAGATTCCCCTTTCTGTTTCGAATTTCTTATACCTTTCCCTGCCATCCGCTCTGATGGCACATGTCTATCATAGCGCTTTTGTGAAATAAATTCAAGAAGAAGATGAAATCTGCGCTTTTTCTCTGCATGTTCCTGCTACACTGGCCCAAACGAAACTGCCTGTCCGGGAGGGGCTGCTATGAAACGTTCCTTTTTTCTGCTCTGTGCCGTGCTGTTCGTGCTAGGCAGTCTGCTGCCGCTGGCCGGATACCGGCTGGCCAAAACCGTGCTGGGGCCTTCGGCACCGGCGTCGTCCGCCGCGGCCCCGGAACCGGAAACGCCCGATGCCGCCTCTCTGCCGCCCTCCGACCGGGACAGCGAGACCTTCCTCATTGCCGACCAGAGCGATGGCGCGGTCGTGTCGGTGCCCCGCCGGGACTACCTCATCGGGGCCGTGGCGGCGGAAATGCCCATCACCTGGCCGGACGAGGCGCTGAAAGCCCAGGCCATCGCGGCCCACAGCTACGCCCTCTACTGCCGGGACCACGCACAGGACCCCACCGCAGGCTGGCTCACCGCCGACCCGGCCCGGCGGCAGGGCTATCTGACCGATGCCGTCCTCCGCAGCTATTGGGGCACGGCCTATGAGGCCAACTACGCCCGGCTCTCGGCTCTGGTGGATTCGGTCCTGACGCAGGTGCTCTACTATGAGGACGCCCCCGCCGGGACCAGCTATTTCGCCATCTCCAACGGGCAGACCGAAGCCAGCGAGAACGTCTGGGGCACCGCCGTCCCCTATCTCATCCCGGTGGACAGCAGCACCGACCAGAACGCCGACAACTACATCTACACTGTCTCGTTCTCTGCCGCACAGCTGCAGCAGCTCCTGACCGGGCTGGGCCTCACGCCCGACCTCTCCGCGCCGGAGGGCTGGTTCGGGGATGCCTCCCTCACTCCCTCCGGCTACGTGGCCTCCCTGCCCGTCTGCGGCCAGACCGTGACCGGCCCGGCACTGCGGAAGGCGCTGGGCCTGCGGAGCGCCTGCTTCACGGTGCAGTATCAGAACGGCAGCTTTTTCTTCACCACCAGAGGCTACGGCCACGGGGTCGGAATGAGCCAGTGGGGAGCCAGAGCGCTGGCCGAGCAGGGGCAGACGGCTTCGCAGATCCTCGCCCACTACTTCCCCGGCACCCAGCTGCGGCAGTAGCCGCGCGGTGCCGACAAAAAACCGCCGTGTGCATCTGCCCTGCACCCGGCGGTTTTTCGGTATCTTTTACTGGAACAGACTGTCCAGCCAGCTCAACACGCTGCTCTGGGTCATCGTCTCCGTCGTGGGGGTCTGTTCCACCACGGTGGTCTCGGTGGCCGTCTCTGCAGCCGTCTCTGCAGCCGTCTCCTCGGCCACAACTGCGGCCTCCAGCTCTTCCAGACCGACGCCGTCGTCGTTGGCGTCGGAAGTGATGTACCAGTAGCAGGACGCCCCAGCGATCGAGATGCTGGCGCTGGACAGCGGCACACGGCCCGCAGAAACGCCGTTCGCCGGGTCTGAGCAGTAGAAGACGCCGTTCGTGTAGTCGGTCAGCAGCACCGCGTGGGGCTGGCTGCGGTCATATAGGACGATGCCCTCCGGGTGCTCCTGCAAGATCCGGATGAGGGCTTCGGTCTTGGCCGCCTTGCCGGAAGGAAGGGTGGCGTAGCCAACGTGCATCGCATTGTATGTAAAACTGTGGGACAGACCGCCGGCCCACGCCGTGCTCTTGATGCTGTTCTCGGTCACATCGACCCAGCCGTCCAGACCATCGAAGTAAGCGCGGCGGCGCAGCATCATCGCGGCCGAAGCCAGTGTGCAGGTGCCGCCCCGGCTCTGCTTGAAGTAGAACCCGGCGTCAACGTTTAAGTCCACAGCCAGAGCCGCAGGCAGAAGCGTCATCATCAGCGCCAGCGTCATGAGCAGCGCCGACAGTTTTTTCCATGCGTGATGCGGTGCAGTTTCCACGTTGTTCCATCTCCCTTGAATCGCGTCGTTATTCACTGCCGTAAAGTATACCAGTTTGTTACTCTTTTGTAAACAGTCGTTCAGCTTTTTTCTCATATTTTACACGATTTGGTCACAATTCAGGAGCAGATTGCACAAAAGACTCTTTTGTCTGTTGTGGCTTTCGTACAAAAGTCTGTTGGTTCTTTCCGTTTTCTTTTTGTGCAGATTATGGTATACTTTCAAGCAGGACCAACGAAACCGAAACTTTGCAGGAGCAGGTAGATATGAAAGCAACCATCGTCATCCCCAACATCAACGGCAAGGGCTGGCTCAGGGACTCCATCGAGTCCATCTATGCCCAGACCGAACAGGATTTTGAACTCATCGTCGTGGACAACGGCTCCACCGACGAAAGTCTGGAGCAGGCCCGCAGCTATTGCACCCGCCCGAACTTCACCCTCATCGAGAACGGCCGCAACACCGGCTTCTCCCATGCGGTCAATCAGGGCATCGCCCACGCCAGAAGCGAATTCGTAGTGCTCTTCAACAACGACGCCTTCGCCGAACCGCAGTGGCTGGCGGAGCTTATCCGCACCGCCGAGACCGACCCCCGGATCTTCGCCGTGCAGAGCCTGATGATCCGCCACTTCGACCGCGAACTGGCCGACGACGCCGGGGATTACGTCACCTGGATGGGCTTTGCCTGTAAGACCGGCGACGGCCGCCGGGCCAGCCGCTACACCAAAACGAAGCGCATCTTCTCGGCCTGCGGCGGCGCATCGCTCTACCGCAAGAGCATCCTGGACGAGATCGGCGGCTTCGACGAAAACTTTTTCGCCTATTTTGAGGACGTGGACCTCAGCTGGCGCGCCAACAATGCAGGCTATCAAAATGTGCTCTGCCCTGCGGCCAGATGCTACCACATCTGCGGCGCCAGCACCGGTGCCGTCAAGTACAACGCCTTCAAGAGCCAGCAGAGCGGCCGCAACAGCATCCTGCTCCCGCTCAAGAACGAGCCGCTGCTCATGCTCCTGCTCAACTTCATCCCGCTGGCGCTGGGCTATCTGCTCAAGTGCTACAAATTCCACAAGCAGGGCTTTGGTGAGGCCTGGGACAAAGGGATGCACGAGGCCTTTGCCCTGCTCCGCTCCGGCCAGCTCGGTAAGCGCCCCTTCCGCCTGAAAGACCTGCCCAACTACATCCTGATGGAACTGTGGATGATCTGGAACATGGTGCCCTACTTGTGGTATCGGCTGGTGGTGGTACGGTTTGATTTGAAGTAACACACAGGCAGGAAGCCGTTTTCCGCTGCGCCCCTGCCGTGAAGAAGCACCCCGGGAAAATCCGCAGATTTTCCCGGGGTGCAAATTATAAATAGTCTTTCCGCTGAATATGGCCAAAGCGCACGCGTCGGCCATTCAAAATCGTCCCACGATAAAAGGGACCGCTGCACAAGGCTGTGCAACGGTCCCTTTTATATTTACATTTTACGCTGCGGTGCTGGCGGCATCCTCAGCGGCGGGGGCTTCTGCCACAGCGCTGCCGGCACCCGTTTCTGCCTGCGCTTCCGGCTGGACAGCCGAGGCAGCAGCCGAATCTGCCGCAGCGGAATCTCCGGCAGTGGCCAGAATGGCGTCCTGCACATCGCTTTCTGCCATAGGCTCCGGCTGCGCGGCAGCGGAACTTGCGGCGCTTTCGGGCTTGGTCTCGCTCTCGGTCAGGCCGGTCAGGTACCAGCTGCCACTCTGGCGCTCGAACAGGTAATCCATATACTTGGTGGGGGTGTCCGAGGAGGGATTGATGATGCTGTCATCTGCGCTGGCGGTGGGGATATAGCCCACGGTAACGTGCAGTTTTCCGCTGCGCTTGAACAGCTTGACCACGGTAGCGCGGTAGTAGCCCACCGTACCGGTAATGGGGATCTTGTAGCACTGGGTGGTCTCGTCAAACTCGACGGTCATATCCTCCATGTCAAAGCTGCGGTGGGTCAGCTTGAAGCCGGGGCCCAGCAGCTTTGCCAGATAGGCATCCACTTCCACCGAGGGCAGCAGCAGCTGCTCGGTCTCGGGGTCGGTATTGTAGTTATCAAAGCCGCCCTGCGTCTCCTGAATGCTGTACACACAGCCCCACACAGCTGCCTCCCGCAGGGTCAGGTCATTGATGTTCTCAATGCCGTCAAAGGGCATGGGGTCGAACAATACCAGCCCTTCCAGCTTGTCCTCGTATTCCTGCTTTTGTGCGGTATCGTCAAACAGGTTTGCCACAAGGCCCACACCGGCCCGCAGCACCGTAATAAACCCGATGAGCACCAGCACCGTGATCAGCAGACCCAAGGTCTGCCGCCAGCGGCGGCGCTTGATCCGGGCGTGTTCTTCCGGGGTGATCGTATTTTTCATTGGTCTGAGTCTCCCAAAGTTTTTAGTCTACCCAACAGTATACCACATCCGGCCGCAGAGTGCAAAACCTGTACCGGTGGTTTTTTTGTGAAAGCAGGCTTTTTATTCCCAGTCCTGCCATATCTCGGGCTGGTAGCCCACAGTGGCCTTGCGTCCGTTGCGCACGATGGGGGTCTTGAACAGCTGCTGGTTTTCAAACAGCTTGTCCTCCTTCTGCCAGTCCACCAGCGCGTCCAGCAGCGCAAGGGTCTGCTTGTCCTTTGCTGCCGGATTTACCAGCGCTTCCCAGCCGCCCAAGGCGCGCGCCACGTTATCAAACTCGCCCCGGCTCATGCCCTTTTCCTTCAGGTCGATCATCTGGAACTTAATGCCGCGCTCCTTGAAATAGCGCTGCGCCTTTTTGGTATCAAAGCACTTGCTCGTGCCAAAGATTTGGATATTCATCTTATCTCCTCCTGCCGGTTCCCGGCGGTCTTATTGTACCACACCGTAAACCGCTTGCATAGGCATAATTTGCGGCAAAACGGGCAATGCTTTCCGCAAAGGAGGTGTTTGCATGAACGCATTCGTAGACCCTGAACTGTGCATCGGCTGTACCCAGTGTGCCGGACTGTGCCCCGCAGTGTTCCGCATGGAGGGAGTTCTGGCTGTGGCAGAGCCCGGCCCCATCCCGCCGGAGGAGGTGCCGCAGGCCGTCACCGCAGCCCAGAGCTGCCCGGTAAGCGCCATCCGCATTGAGGAATAAACCCGGCACTGATAAGGCTGCTGCACAGCTTGTGCGGCAGCCTTTTTTCGATGGAACGATTTGAAATGCCCTCCGCGCTGCTCTGGGCATAGGCAGCGGAAGAACATTATAAATGATACGATTGTCGCGGCTTACGAGCCGCGACAATCGCATTTTTACGAGAGATGGCATCACGAAAAGCAGCCACTTCTCTTTTTTGCGCAAAAAGCTCCCGCGCGGTGCGGTTTTGTGCTATACTATAAGGTGTGAAATTACGCAACGGAGGAACTGCATTATGCGTTTACTGGTCATTGACGGCAACAGCATTGCCAACCGCGCTTTTTATGGCATCAAGCTGCTGACCACCAAGGACGGACGTTATACCAACGCCATCTATGGTTTTTTAAACATTCTGCTCTCCCTGCTCAAGGAGTGCCAGCCGGACGAGGTAGCCGTGGCTTTTGACCTGAAAGCCCCCACCTTCCGGCATAAAATGTACGATGGCTACAAGGCCACCCGCCACGCCATGCCCGAGGAACTGGCGCAGCAGATGCCGGTGCTCAAGCAGCTGCTGGCAGACCTTGGCTACCGCACCGTTACAGCCGAGGGCTGGGAAGCGGACGATATTCTGGGCACGCTGGCTGCTGCCTGCGCCGCCCGCAAGGACGACTGCTTCCTTGCCACCGGAGACCGGGACAGCCTGCAGCTGGTGAGCGAGAGCACCACCGTACTGCTGGCTGCTACCGTGATGGGGCGCAGCAAGACCGTGGTGATGGACGAGGACGCCATTCAGGAAAAATACGGCCTTGCGCCTAAGCAGCTTATCGAGGTGAAGAGCCTGATGGGTGACACCTCGGATAACATCCCCGGCGTGAAGGGCATCGGCGAAAAGACCGCCCTCTCGCTGGTTCAGACTTTCGGCTCGCTGGAGGGCGTGTACCAGAACATTGACGACAAGCGCATCAAGCCCAAGCAGCGGGAGCACTTGCTCGAGGATAAGTCCATGGCCGAGCTGAGCCACACGCTGGGCACCATCCGCACCGACGCCCCCATCGACACCGCCGAGGGTTCTTACACCGTGGGCGAGGGCAACAAGCCTGCCGCCGTGCGGCTTTTGCAGGAATTGGAGATTCACTCCCTGATCCCGCGGTTCGGGCTGGACGGCGTAGCGCCGGAAGCCGCCGCCGAAGAGCAGGCCATAGAGCTGCCGGAGGCTGACATTGCTCCCCTACCCCTGACCCCCGCCGGGCACTATCTGGTGGCTACCCGCCCCGCCGTTACCGGCAAGCAGGGCACCCGCAACGTGGTATTGCAGCCGGAAAGCTGGTACGCCGTGCAGGATACCACCGTCTATCCGCTGGAGGATGCCGATCTTCTGCGGCTGCTGGACAACGCCGATGTGACGCTGGATGTGTTCAACTCCGCGCCCCTGTACGCCAAGGCCATGGCTGCCGGCGGCTGGGGCAGCAGCATCGTCTGGGACGGCAAGCTGGCCGCCTATCTGCTGGACGCTTCTGCCTCCAAGTACCAGATCAGCGAGCTGATCCCCGCCTACAAGGCCGCTGCCGCCTTTACCTGCACCGATTACCCGGACGCCGGGCGGCTGGCCGACCTGTTTGCCCGGATGAAGGCCGAGATCACCGCCTGCGGCGAGGATGCGTTGTACAACGAGATCGAGTTCCCGCTGGCACAGGTGCTGGCCGACATGACCCGCACCGGCGTGCTGGTGGATAAAGACGGCATCGAGCAGTTCGGCGTAAAGCTGCGGGAGGAGCTGGAACAGGTGCTGACCCGCATCCACATGGAGACCGGCAGCGCCACCTTCAACCCCAACAGCCCCAAACAGCTGGGTGAGATGCTGTTCGACACCATGGGTCTGCCCCACGGCAAAAAGACCCAGCGCGGCTGGTCTACCGATGCCGAAACGCTGGAAAGCCTGCGCGAGTACCCGCTGGTGGAGGACGTTTTGCAGTACCGCGCCTACCAGAAGCTGAACTCCACCTATGTGGAGGGTCTGCTCAAGGTCATTGGCGAGGACGGACGCATCCACTCCACCTTCAACCAGACCGAAGCCCGCACCGGACGGCTCTCCTCCGATAATCCCAACCTGCAGAATATCCCCATCCGCACCGAGCTGGGCAGCCAGCTGCGCGCCTACTTTGTTGCAAAGCCGGGCTGTGTGCTGGTAGACGCGGATTACAGCCAGATCGAGCTGCGCATCTTGGCACACATCACCGGGGACGAGCACATGCAGCAGGCCTTTTTGAACGGCGAGGATATCCACCGCAGCACCGCCGCCAAGATCTACGGCATTCCGCAGAGCGAGGTGACGCCACGGCTGCGCTCCTCGGCCAAGGCCATCAACTTTGGCATCATGTACGGCAAGGGCGCGTACAGCCTTTCCAAAGATATCGGCGTGACTGTGAAGGAAGCCGATGCCTTCCTCAAGAACTATCTGGCTGCCTTCCCCAGCGTGAGCGGCTATATGGACAAGACCATCGCGGACGCAAAGGCAAACGGCTATGTGTCCACCCTGTTTGGCCGCCGCCGCACCCTACCGGAGCTGGCCAGCACAAACTTCAACGTGCGCGCCAGCGGCGAGCGCATGGCCCGCAACACCCCCATTCAGGGCACCGCTGCGGACGTGATCAAGCTGGCCATGGTGCGGGTGTGGAAGCGCCTGCGGGACGAAAAAATGGCCAGCCGCCTGATTTTGACCGTCCACGATGAACTGATCGTGGAGGCCCCGGAGGCGGAGGCCGAGCAGGCTGCCCGCATCCTGCGGGAGGAAATGGAAGGCTGCGTGCAGTACGCGGTGCCCCTGAGCACCGATGTGCACGCAGGCAAAAACTGGCTGGAGGCACACTAAAATGATCATTCTCGGAATCGAGTCTACCTGTGACGAAACTGCCGCTGCACTGGTGGAGGACGGACGGCATCTGCTGAGCAACGTCATTTCCACCAGCGTCAAGGAGCAGGCACTGTACGGCGGCGTTGTACCGGAGATTGCCAGCCGCCGCCACTGCGAATTTATCAGTGCTACGGTCAAAAAAGCCCTGCTGGACGCTGGCAAGACCATAGAGGATGTGGACGCCGTAGCTGTCACCTTTGCGCCGGGGCTCATCGGTGCGGTGCTGGTGGGCGTAAACTTTGCCAAGGGTCTGGCCTACTCGGCAGGCAAGCCGCTGGTGCCGGTGCACCATCTGCGAGGACACATCGCCGCGCTCTACCTGACCCACCCGGAACTCAAGCCGCCTTTTTTGTGTCTGGTGGCGTCCGGCGGGCACAGCCACATCGTGGAGGTGCAGGACTACACCCACTACCACATTCTGGGTCATACCGTAGACGATGCTGCGGGCGAAGCCTTTGACAAGGTGGCCCGCACACTGGGTCTGCCCTACCCCGGCGGCCCCAGCGTAGCCGCCGCCGCAAAGACCGGCGACCCCAAGGCTTACCGCCTGCCGGTGCCCCATGTGGAGGGCAAATACAACGTGAGCTTTTCCGGCTTAAAGACCGCCGTGCTCAACGAGGTGAACAAGGCGCAGATGAAGGGCGAGGAAGTGAATGTGCCCGACCTTGCTGCCAGCTTTCAGGAGCGCATTGCGGGCATTCTGGCCGAAAAGCTGCTGCTGGCTGCTGCCGATACCGGGGCAAAGCAGGTGTGTCTTGCCGGCGGCGTAGCCGCCAATGGCCGTCTGCGCCAGCTGGTGAATGACGGTGCCCAGAAGCTGGGCGCAAAGGTCTACCTGCCGGAGCTGAAGTTCTGCGGCGACAACGGTGCCATGATTGCGGCACAAGGCTACTACCAGTACATTGCCGGGCATACCGCCGGGCTGGAGCTGAACGGTCTGCCCACCCTGTCCATCGACTATGAATAAACACAACATCGGAGGTGTTCCCATGACTGAGCGTAATCCTATCCTGCAAAGCCTGTTCGACCGCAAGTCGGTGCGGGTGTATGAAGAAAAGCCCATCCCTGCCGAGATGAAGCAGGCCATTTTAGAAGCCGCTGCACAAGCGCCCTCCGCGGGCTGTCAGCAGCTGTATACCATTTTAGACATCACCGACCCGGCGCTGAAGGAAGCGCTGGCCGAAAGCTGCGACCACCAGCCCTTTATTGCCAAAGCACCGCTGGTGCTGGTGTTCTGCGCCGACTGCAAAAAGTGGTACGATGCCTACTTAGAAGCCGGCTGTACGCCCCGCACCCCGGGTGTGGGTGATCTGATGCTGGCAGTCACGGACGCCGCCATTGCCGCCCAGAACGCCGTGGTCGCCGCCGAAAGCTTTGGCATCGGCTCGTGCTACATCGGGGACATCATGGAGAACTGCGACACCCAGCGCAGTCTGCTGCACCTGCCGGACTATGTGTTCCCGGCGGTGATGCTGGTGTTCGGCTGGCCCACCCAGCAGCAGAAGGACCGCGTAAAGCCCCAGCGCTGCGCCATGGAGCATATCGTGCACGAAAACGGCTACCGCACCATGGACGGTGCAGAGCTGCGGGACACCTTTGGCTACAAGGCAGGCAACGCGCCCTTTGACCAGTGGTGCACCGCCTTCTGCAACCGCAAGTATAACTCCGATTTCTCCAAAGAGATGACCCGCTCGGTGGAGGAATATCTGAACCAGTTCCGGTAATCTAAAACGCTTCCGAACCACATATTATAGCAATTAAAATGAGGCAGCTGCACGGCATTTTGTGCAGCTGCCTCTTCTCGTTTATCTCTGTTTTTCCGCAAACAGTGTGCCCAGCTCCGGCAGGATATCGTGAGGCAGCATTCCGTACTCACCGCGCTTTGCGGCGGCGCGGTCGGCGGCGGCACCGTGCAGGTATACCGCGCAGGCGGCGGCTTCGTAAGCGGGCAGACCGCAGGCCAGCAGCGCCGCAAGCATCCCCGCCAGTACATCCCCGCTGCCGCCCCGGGCAAGCCCCGGGTTGCCGGTGGCGTTCACGCACGCACGCCCATCCGGGCTTGCCACCACGGTGCGTGCGCCCTTCAGCACCACCACGGCGTTCCACGCCTTGGCATAGCGCAGGGCGATGCCCGCCCGGTCGGCGGCAAGCTCTGCCGCCGAAAGGCCGGTCAGGCGCGCCATCTCGCCGGGGTGCGGGGTAACTACCAGTTCCCCCGCCGGGTGGGGGAAGGGCTTGCCCTCTGCCAGCAGCTGTGCGGCGGCGTTCAGACCGTCTGCGTCCAACACCGCAGCACCCGCAAAACCGGGCAGAAGCTGCTGCACCAGCGTGCGGGTCTCGGCGGCCCGGGCGGCGCTTTGCGCTGTGCCGCCAAGGCCGGGGCCCAGCAGCAGCACGGTGGCCTTCTGCCGCCGGAGCAGCGGCACATTCTCCGGTGCAATGCCGCCCTGTGCGCCCTCCTTACAGGGGCACAGGCAGCACTCCGGCAGGCGGGTGACGGCGGCGCTGACCACCGGCTCTACACTTGCAAGGGTAACGATGCCCGCCCCGGTGCGCAGTGCACCCTCGGCTGCCAGCAGCGCAGCGCCCCGGTAAAAGGCGCTGCCCGCCACCGCCAGCACGCTGCCAAAGCTGCCCTTGTGGCTTTCCCGGGCACGGGGCGGAATGCTTTGCCAGACAAATTCTTCGGTAATTTCCACAGCCATGGGCACACCTCCAGAGAACGGTTTTAAATGCCCTCCGCGTTGCTGTGGGCATTTTTTCGTGGAAAAGATATTTTAATTTCGGTCTAGCGGAACGCCTGCAGGCGTTCCGCTAGACCATTTTCACAGGAGGCAGTCTTTACGCCTGCCCCTGCACAAGGGCGCGGATCTGTTTTTCCACGTTCTGCACTTCCTCGTGGAACATCCGGGCGGAAACGCGCAGTGCGCCGTGGCCAAGGATGATGACCTGCTCCATACCGTCCGAGGTCGCCACGCGGACACGGCGGCTCTTGCCGATCTCATGGGTGACCCGTTCAATGAACATATCGGCGGTCTCGGCCTCCTTGGTGTAGACCACATGGATATTGTGGTACTGCTCGATGGCGCCGGGGCTGCCGGGCACGCGGTAGGCATCAAATACCAAGATGAGCACGCATTTCTGGTAGCCCTGATAGTTGCACAGAATGTCCATCAGCCGATGGCGGGCGGCGTCCAAGCTTTCCTTTGCCAGCGCGTTCAGCTCGTCCCACGCAAAGATGATGTTGTAGCCGTCCACCAGCAGATACTCCGGAGCAATTTCCCACTGTTCTGCGGCAAAATCCGGGCGTTCGGTCTTTTGCACCGGGCGGAACGCCGCCAGCGGGTCCCGCTTGATGGGGCCGTAGGTGCGCTCAAAAATTTTGAGCAGCTCGGCGTCCTCCTCCAGCGTGGCGCGGTAGGCCATGGCGCGGCGCTGGGGCACAGCCTGCGTCTCCGGGCGGGCGGGCTTTGCCTTGCCCCAGCCGCTTTCCACGTGCATATGGCTGCGCACCTCGCTCCACGGCACCACAAAGCCAGCACCATGGGCGCAAAACACAGAATCCGCGGGGTTTTCCAGATCATGCTCCGGCTGGTAGCCGCTTTCTGCAATGACCTGCTGCGCATTGTGGCAGGGACGGTAGCCGTCCAGCGTCAGGCTCAGACGTCCCCTGCCCCGGGTGTAGCTGACCACCTCCATAGGGTAGCTGCGCATGGTGGATACCGGCGCAAAGCCGGTCAGGGTGGCGGTCTCCGCGCCGCTTTCCGGCGGGTCAAAGCTGCCCTCCATGCGCTGGATATCGCTCATGGCGCGGCCGATATTCTCCACCGGCACCTCCAGCCGGAAAGCATACCACGGCTCTAACAGCTGGCTTTTTGCCAGCATCAGCCCCTGCCGCACGGCGCGGTAGGTGGCCTGCCGGAAATCTCCGCCCTCGGTGTGCTTGAGGTGCGCTTTGCCGGCAAGCAGGGTGATCTTTACATCGGTCAGCGGTGCGCCGGTCAGAACGCCAAGGTGCTGCTTTTCTTCCAGATGGGTCAGCACCAGACGCTGCCAGTTTTTGTCCAGCACCTCTTCCCGGCAGTCGGCGGCAAACTGCATCCCGCTGCCCCGGGGCAGCGGTTCCAGCAGCAGATGCACCTCGGCATAGTGGCGCAGCGGCTCGTAGTGGCCTACGCCCTCCATGGGCTCGGCGATGGTCTCCTTATACAAAATGCCGCCCGGGCCAAAGGATACTTCCAGCCCGAACCGCTCAGCCAGCAGGCTGCGCAGCACTTCCAGCTGTACCTCGCCCATCAGCTGCACATGAATTTCGCCCAGTGTCTCGTTCCACACCACATGGAGCTGGGGTTCTTCCTCTTCCAGCCGGTGCAGCTTGCCCAGCGCGGCGTGTACGTCTGCGCCCTCCGGCAGCAGCACCTGATAGCTGAGCACCGGTTCCAGCACCGGCACATCGCTGTCCCGCTCTGCCCCAAGTCCTGTGCCGGGCTTTGCATGGGTCAGGCCGGTCACGGCGCACACCTGTCCCGGGCCGATGGCCTCGGTCAGGGTATATTTTGCGCCGGAGTACAGCCGCAGCTGGTTCGCCTTTTCTGCCCACGGCTCGCCGTCCGCTTCGCCGGTAAGCAGAGCCTTTACCTTCAGTTCCCCACCAGTGACCCGCAGCCATGTCAGGCGTGCCCCCTGCTCGTCCTGCGATACCTTGAACACCCTTGCGCCAAAGGCGTGCAGCGCCGGGGCGGGGCGGGTGTAGCGGTCAAGCCCGTCCAGAAGTGCATCCACCCCGTCCAGCCGCAGCGCCGCCCCGAACCAGCACGGAAAAACGTGCCGCCGGGCAACTGCGGGGATAATGTCTGCATCGGTCAAGGTTCCCGCGTCCAGCATTTTTTCCATCAGCTGCTCATCGCACAGCGCCAGTGCTTCGTTGCGGGCGGCAGGCTCTGCGCCAAAATCCACAAAGCCCTCGCCAAGGCGGTGATTCAGCTGGCTGAGTAACTGTTCCCGGGTCATGCCGGGCAGGTCCATTTTATTCACGAATACAAAAGTGGGCACATGGTAGCGCCGCAGCAGCCGCCACAGCGTTTCGGTATGGCTTTGCACGCCGTCCGTTCCGCTGACCACCAGCACGGCGTAGTCCAGCACCTGCAAGGTGCGCTCGGTCTCGGTGGAAAAATCCACATGGCCGGGGGTGTCCAGCAAGGTGATGGCGGTGTTGCCCGCCGTAAGCAGCGCCTGTTTGGAAAAGATGGTGATGCCGCGTGCTTTTTCTAAGCTATCGGTATCCAGAAAGGCGTCCCCGTGATCCACCCGCCCCAGCTTGCGGATGGCACCGGCGCGGTAGAGCATAGCCTCGGAGAGGGTGGTCTTGCCGGAGTCCACATGAGCCAGAATGCCCAGTACGATCTGTTTTTGCGTTGTTTCCATGCACTGCTCCTATAAAAAAGTTTCTCATTTATTGTAGCACGCTTTGCCGGGAAAAGAAAGTTTTCGGGCGCAAATCCCGCAGGCAAAAAACAGCACCGGGCAGAAAATGGTCTGCCCGGTGCGATTTTCTTAAAAAAGATCCAGCATATTGTCCAGATAGATTGCCTCCCGCACCTGCAGCTGGTATTCCGGCTTTGTCATGTAGTAAAGCAGAAATTCCAGCACAAGTGCGCTGCCAAGTCCCCTGCCCTCTATTTTAAAGTGGGAAAAACCTGCGGGCAGATACCGCTGCCGGATATCCTCCACCCCGATAAATCCGGGGCTGCGCATCGCCTTGGAAAAGCGATAGCCCCCGGCGGCATCCGGGGCGGTGCAGCGGTGGTCCGGGCAGTCCTCGCCCAGATTCTGACGGCTGACCGTCTCGTAGCAGCGCTTGCGCTCTGTGCAGCCGAACCAGCAGCACTCGTTGCACAAAAACTCTACCTTGGCTTTTTGCTCCGACGGCAGAGTGCTCAGCTGTTTCAGCGCCGGGTTCAGCCGGAAATCCGGCACCACATACCGGAACTGCGGCTTTGCCAGTTCCTGCTGCAACTGCACAAAATCCGTGAGCACCTTGGTGGTGGAGGACACCAGATACAGCTCCGGCCAGCGCTGTTGCAGATAGTCCGCCAGCAGGTCGGAGTGGACGATCACGCCGTTTGGCACACTACCAGCTTTGGCAAACTGTTCACACAGGGCGTTGCACTGCGGGTCGGCAAGGTGCTGGGCCCGCAGCAGGGAGTTACTGAAGGTCAGCCGCCCGGAGATGCCGTATTCCCGCAGCAGCGCCAACACCTCGCGCGCAGCTGCCCCGCCGCAAGAGATGCGTCCCCCGCCCCAGATGCAGCCTGCCGGTGCACCGTAAATAGAGCCGATGGCGCACCAGTCGTAAAAATATTCCCGGTGCTCCCGATACAGCGGCAAAAAACGGCGGTACAGCTCGTAAAACTCGAACAGGCCGGGCAGATGATAACAGGCAGCTGCGGGCTTTTCCATAGGGGTTCCTTTCCTGCAAAAAGGGAGCTGCTGCGTAAAAATGCCGTGCAGCGGCTCCCCTGTTTTTATCGTATTTGCTTCTGTTACACGGTAGCGCCGACCTGAGGGGCACCGCCTGCGAGCTGCTCCGCCGTAAGCGGCTGGGCTTCTGCGGGGGCGTTCAGGCGCTCCTTTGCCACCGCCAGCATCAGCTTGATGCGGTTTTCCTGATTGACCCGGGTAGCACTGGGGTCGTAGTCGATGGGGGTGATGTTGGCGCTGGGGTACAGCGCACGAATCTTGTTCACCATGCCCTTGCCCACGATATGGTTGGGCAGGCAGCCAAAGGGCTGCGCACACACGATGTTGCCGTAGCCGCCCTGCACCAGCTCGATCATCTCGGCGGTCA
>ERZ839767.3628-NODE-3628-length-17247-cov-4.711843_pt1 | contig 17247 bp, 14 predicted proteins | sample MGYA00519879_ERZ839767 | MGnify/ENA primary metagenome ERZ839767 (study PRJEB31850, sample SAMEA3708852) | human gut metagenome | biome: human gut; feature: human-associated habitat; material: faeces | place: China | collected 2014 ...
TATTGTAGAGAATGGTTACATGATAGTCTCCATATCGCTACATTCCAGCAGATAGTAAAACCTAATTCAGCATCAAACTCATATAGGGCCATTCGGTTTCAAACATTTTTTGTGTCAGGTTCTCTATGGTATAGGGTACATACTCTTTGCCGGACTGCTTTCCCTGAATACACTGTCCTTGTCCCAGTGCATAATAACCATTATTTTCGGGGATAGCATCGTCTCCGTCCACGTGGCAATAAAGCCGGGCTGACGGATGGGTCTCCGCATAGAGGGAAAGCATCCCCTTTACAGAAATAATCCGGGCCATTCCCAACGGAAGCGCCGAAGCATCCGCCGCATGGATATATTCCAACTTATCCACTCCATAAAGAGAGAATATCTTACGAAACAACGCATCCCTCCCCACCGGCGTATCATAGAGCATCTCTTTTACAAAGGAGAGCGTGTTTTCTTTCACACAGAAAGCAAGTCCTATTATCTGTCCCTTCAGGCGGGCTACCAACACCAAGCCTCCTCCCAGACGCCAATCGGCCAGAATCACCTTGTAATCGTCCCATGTATGCTGCACGCAATTCGGACGCTGCTGCATTCTCGACTGAAAATAATCATAGACCTCCCTCTCTGCATACTCGCACCGTTCCACTTCGCAAGCGGAATCGAAAGTCTTTAAAGCGGAGGATGATACGGAAGTTTGTTCATAGTAAAAGCAAGTGGTGTAACCCGATTTGGCGTAATAGCCTCTAAGCCAGTCTTCCGCAGGGATAAGTGTGCTCAGGTAAACGCCGTCCTCATACATACGGCGGTGCGTTTCTTTCAACAATTGCCGCATCACCCCATGCGCCCGGAAATCGGGATGCGTACAAGCACCGGAGATGTAAGCCATCTCTATTGTACGGGCGTAACAAGTCATCGGATACGGAATGGCCTGCAAAGCGGATATCACACGCCCATCCTTTACGATGGCCCGGTTTATCTCCTCCTTGTACCGCATATCGAAGTACAAATCAATAAATTCGTCGCTATCGCTGAAACATTGTTTCCATAATGCCTTGACTTCTTCTTTCATCGTCTAATCGTCCTCCTTGTGTTTCTTTTACAGCACTCTCCGTATTTCATTTATAATTTTCCTTGCATCTCAGAAACTATATTTCTCGTGCTTCATTTATAGTTTTCTTTGTATTTCAAAAACCGCACTCCTTGTTGTTCCTTTTACAACATTCCCTGTACTTCAGAAACAGCATTCCCCGTATTTCATTTACAGTCTTCCTTTCATCCCGGAAACAACATTCCTCCTCTTTTGTAAACACCGCTTCCCTTTCCCTCTATTTCAACTTCGCCATACACTTTTCAAGCAAAGTCTCCGGGTGATAGGAAAGCTTTGCCTTACGCAAGCCTTCCAGTCCCAAATCTTCTTCCCGATTGATATAGATATACTGCTCGGGAATATGGAGTGCAAACTCATTATTAATCATCGTATAGGCGCCTTCCACATCCGTATTGGCCTTTTCCACACAGACATCAAACGTTTCGTTATTAATGGGCGCGCCGAAAGTGAAAGCTACGATATCCCCGTTTACATGCAGTACTCCTCCACGCAGACCGAGCTCTTCGAAATGAGCTAAAGCGGCTGTCATGGAACGGCGTTCGGCCTGCAAAGCAACATCCTCGGCACAATTATTTGTTTTGCACCATTCCGCCTCCAACTTTAAACACTCCGGCACCAGTTCGGGCACCAGTTCCCGGTATTCGTAATCGGGATATGTATTCTTAAAGCGATTGATATGATTCCGTTTGGGCTGATATTTCTTCCCTTTCAAGGTAGTCAAATCGGAACGTAAATAAATATAATCAAAATAATCGCGGTCTGCCGAGAATTCGAATCTCCCCGGCATCACCTCCTCCAATTCCTCCTTCATGCTTGTACAAATGCCCAGCATCTGAAACGGCTGTCCTTCTCCCTGCGCATCCTCTATCATGGCTTCGAGCACTGCTTTCAAATCGCCGGAACCCACCGGCATCATATAAGCCAGCTCTCCGCCTGCATAGAAGCGGAGTAATAAAAAGCCGTCCAATTCGGCATACACGGTGTGGTAGAGAAAACGCCAACTATAGAGGTTGGAAAAAGATAAATCGCAATTTCTCCGATGGCTGTTTAATGTATAAGACTGAATGAGCTCCCTGTCGGCAAGAGTAATCTCCTTAAATGGTATCATAAGTATGAATCTGCTTTTTATTTGAATAAACAAAAGTAGAGATATTTTGTTAAATGTATTCACCGTATTCTAAGAAAATTTAGGGTTTTTATAGCTGATGAAAGAAAAGATTTAAATTCTTTCGTTCCTCTCTAAAAAATATCTTATTTTGCAATGTCAATATTACAATTATATGTACTTTTGCAACGTGAAAAACATACACCTTTCATCTAAACATACATATTAAATATATTATCATGGATTTGATTAACGAAATTGTAGAACGTGCAAAAGCCAACAAACAACGCATCGTTCTTCCCGAAGGTACTGAGGAACGTACCTTAAAAGCTGCCAACCAAATATTGACAGACGGTGTTGCAGACCTTATTCTATTGGGAAATCCCAACGAAATTATGGAACTTGCTACCAAATGGGGACTGGGAAATATCGGTAAAGCTACCATCATCGACCCGGAAAACCACGCTAAGAAAGAAGAGTACGCCCAACTTTTATGCGAACTCCGTAAGAAAAAAGGCATGACTATTGAAGAGGCACGCAAACTGGTTACCAATCCGTTGTACCTGGGCTGCTTAATCATCAAAGCCGGAGATGCCGACGGCCAATTAGCCGGCGCACGCAACACCACCGGTGATGTACTTCGTCCTGCTTTGCAGATTATCAAAACTGTTCCGGGCATTACTTGCGTATCAGGCGCAATGTTGTTATTGACCAAAGCTCCCGAATACGGAGAACACGGAACCATTGTAATGGGTGACGTGGCCGTAACTCCTATGCCGGATGCGAACCAATTGGCTCAAATCGCTGTTTGTACTGCACAAACGGCTAAAGCGGTGGCAGGTATCGAACCACGCGTAGCGATGCTGAGCTTCTCAACCAAAGGTTCCGCTAAACACGAAGTGGTGGACAAAGTAGTAGAGGCCTTGCAGATTGCTAAGGAAATGGCACCGGATTTGAAAATAGACGGTGAGTTGCAAGCGGATGCTGCATTGGTTCCACACATCGGCGCCAGCAAAGCTCCGGGTTCTGAAATTGCAGGTAAAGCCAATGTATTGGTAGTTCCTTGTTTGGAAGTGGGTAACATCGGTTACAAACTGGTTGAGCGTTTAGGAAATGCTACAGCCGTCGGCCCTATCCTTCAAGGTATCGCCCGTCCGGTAAACGACTTGTCACGCGGTTGCTCTATCGACGACGTTTACAAAATGATTGCTATTACTGCCAACCAGGCTATTGCCGCAAAACAAAATTAATAAGATAAATTATGAAAATACTAGTTCTCAACTGCGGCAGCTCGTCAATTAAATATAAATTGTTCGAGATGACGAGCAAGGAAGTGCTTGCACAAGGCGGCATTGAAAAGATTGGTTTAAAAGGTTCTTTCCTGAAACTGACATTGCCGAATGGCGAAAAGGTGATTTTGGAAAAGGATATTCCCGAACATACAACCGGTGTGGAATTCATCTTCCATACCTTGACCGACGAGAAGTACGGCGCCTTGAAGTCTCTGGAAGAGCTCGACGCAGTAGGCCATCGGATGGTACACGGCGGCGAACGCTTCAGCGAATCCGTATTACTGAATAAAGAAATATTGGATGCCTTTACCGCTTGCAACGACTTGGCTCCGCTTCACAACCCGGCCAACTTAAAAGGAGTAAACGCCGTTTCGGCTTTGCTTCCTAACCTGCCGCAAATCGGTGTGTTCGATACGGCATTCCATCAAACCATGCCGGCTCATGCTTACATGTATGCCATTCCTCAGGAGTTGTATGAGAAATATGGAGTGCGCCGTTATGGTTTCCACGGAACGTCTCACCGCTATGTAACCCAACGTGTATGCGAATTCTTAGGCATTAAACCGGAAGGAACTAAAATTATTACTTGCCACATCGGCAACGGTGGTTCTATCTCGGCCATTAAAGATGGTAAATGCGTAGACACCAGCATGGGACTTACTCCTTTGGAAGGTTTAATGATGGGAACACGCAGCGGTGACATCGATGCCGGAGCCGTTACCTTTATTATGGATAAGGAGGGGCTGAATACAACAGGGGTTTCCAACTTGTTGAACAAGAAATCCGGTTTACTGGGCGTATCAGGCATATCATCCGATATGCGCGAAATTGAAGCTGCCGTTAAGGCCGGAAACAAGAACGCTCTTCTTGCACAAAAGATGTACGACTACCGCATAAAGAAATACATCGGCGCATACGCTGCGGCATTAGGTGGTGTAGACATCATCGTATTTACCGGAGGTGTGGGCGAGAACAAAGAAGATTCTCGTAAAGCGGCTTGCGAAGGCTTGGAATTTATGGGTGTGAAACTCGACAAAGAGCTTAACGACAAGACCATTCACGGTAAAGAAGGTATCATCTCCACTCCCGATTCGAAAGTAAAAGTAGTGGTTATTCCTACAGATGAAGAGTTGATGATTGCTACGGATACATTGAATATTTTGAAAAAGTAATTCAATTATATTCCCCGTAAAAGAGGCTGCCTTCTCATCGGATAGACAGCCTCTTTTTTATTACCATCTCCCCGTATCGGACAAAACGCCTGTTCTCCCTATCTGCTCTATCCCATATATTCCGGATGCCGTTCCAACCATCTTGCAGCATACGAACAGGTGGCTGCCGGAACAAGTTCCTGTGTCAAAGCATAATCGTACGCCGCCTTTACCAACACAGAAGCAATGCCACGTCCCTCAATCGGTCTGGGCACAATGGTATGTTCCACTATCAAAGCACCGTTGGCAATGCGGTACGATACATAAGCTATCTTTCCATCGACCGTAGCGCGGAAGACACTTTCCTGCAAATCATGCTCTATTTCCATATTCCTTTTATTTAAGTGAAGAGAATTTTAATGCCTGCCTTTTCTTCATAAACAAAAATCCCCGGCAAGTGGTTTACGCCATTAGGCACTAACCAGCACCACGAGTAACAAGACTAACATCTCCTCGGGCAAATCGCCTAACGAATTACGCAACGATTTATAGGCTCCTTTCTTCAGTGTTTTCACCGTATTCACAGAGATTCCCAACATTTCGGCAACCTCGTTATTATTCTTGCCACTCAGTCCCAGCAGAATAATTTGACGTGATTGCTGAGGCAGTACGTCAATGGCCCTGCGTAACAAGCGGAGTGTTTCCTGATAAGTTACCTCCGAATAGAAATTCTCGTCCGGCTCATCCGGGTTCGTCTTCTCCAGCTCGGTCAAAACAAACTGCTCTTCAATGGTTTGGTGGCGGATACGGCTTATGCAAAGATTGCGTGCGGTAGTATACATAAAGGAACGTGCCTGCTCTTCGGTTTCTATCGAAGGCCACGATTGATAGAGGCGGATGAACGTTTCCTGTGCAATATCCTGACATTCGGATTCGTCCTGAAGATAAGCCACAGCAAAGCGGACTACCGTATGGAAGTAGTTCAAAAAAAAGGACTTAAAATCATTCTTCGAGAATCCGTTATTCATAGTTCCTTAAGATACTTATTTTGCAAAAGTACGAAACTTTTCTGAAACAGACCCACAAAAAAGCTTCAGTCTATTACAGATATCATTACTTCTGTAACAATTCGCAAAAAGGAATACTTTATTTATGGTGAGAAGGAAACTTTCTTCTGTAATCGTCCTTCGGGGAGGAAGATTGTCTACTTGTTTCAGGGATAAAGGACGAATAAGTAAACGCCATATAGGCATAGAAATATTTTTTGTCAAGCCTTATCAGGCATAAGACCGTATGGATGGTTACTGAATTCAGGTTCGTACAATCCTTTATCAATTTCATTAAGAGGGATAAAGTGTTTCATACGTTGAAACACACTGTTTCATTAGTATGAAACGAAGTGTTTGATAGTATGAAACAAAGTGTTTCTAGTAATGAAACACTTTATGACAAAGGATTGTATATCCGTGTTAATGGTAATAACCTATAAAAAACGGACTACTCCAAGTTTAAGCACCGTATACTTGTTCTATAAAAAAGCAGGAAACATACCGATTACATGCAAACAGGGAACATTCATTGCCGAAGATTTCCCTTTGGGGCATTGCCTTTCCAAAGACAGAAAGAAGTTCTACGAATAAATTTCACTCTTAAACAACACTTTTTTTAATTTTCATTCACCCACTTTACGAACTCATGCGTTTTATATACAAATAGCCATAAAAATGAATAAAAAGTTGCAAGAACATTATAAAGTCTCAAGGCTTATAACCAAGAATCTCTTGGGAGAGGCTTCCGAAGAAGAAAAGCGTCAGTTGCAAGAGTGGCTGGAGGCATCTCCTTCGCACCAACGTGAATACGCACAATGGGTAAAACGTTTGCAACACGATTTGAGTCAAGACGAACCTTCGCCCTATGCTGCCTGGAAAGTATTTAACCAACGTATGCATCCCCAACGTTCCCGCTTTTTAAGAACAAGCTATCTGTACGCTTACGCAGCTGTCCTCGTGGTGGCAGTGTTGTTCGGAGGGTTGGCATACTTCCATCAGGAACCGCCGGTGAATACCCTCATTGTACCCGGTAGCGCTAAGGCTCAACTGATTACGGAAAACGGTGAGGATATTGAAATTAAGCCTCAACTGCAAATACAGTTTACCCAAACGGCATTAGAACGTGAGGTACACAATGAAGACGGCATTCTGCATTACGACCAGATAACCCTTCCCGCCGATTCCCTAAAAGACACTTATCATACATTGAGCGTACCCAAAGGAGGGGAATACCAGATTATATTGGCCGACGGGACACATATCTATCTGAATTCGGATTCGCAAATAAAATATCCAATCGTTTTTACCGAAACCGACTCCGTACGAGAAGTATATATAAAAGGAGAAGCCTACTTCAATGTGGCGCATAACGAAAGCAAACCGTTTAAAGTGCATACGCAACACGGTACGATACAAGTGCTCGGAACCAAATTCAACGTACACGATTATGAGGATGAAGAACAGGCTATCATCACGTTATCGGAAGGCAGTATTTCTTATGCAGCCGACGAAAGTAAAGCCTATATGCTGAAACCCAACGAACAGATTGTCTACCATAAAAATGAAGGGAAGATTGTTCAGCAATCCACAGACGCATCCTCTTACTCTTCGTGGATTGACGGCATCTTCGAGTTTAACGGCATGCCGTTGGAACTTATCATGAAACAACTCTCCCGATGGTACGATGTCAGTTATCAATTTAACGACCCACAACTGAAACAACATCAGTTTACCGGCATTACCTATCGGCATGCTACCCTTGAGAGCCTTTTACAATTAATAGAGAAAACCACATCCATTCACTTTACATTAAAAGAACGAACCATATACATATCTAATTAATTCATTTATTATGAGAGAGTTTAAACATTATGTGAGCAAAGTCAGTGTCACTTTGCTAGTGATTCTTATTGCCCTCCCGATATGGGCACAAGGTCCCGGAAACGTGACTTTACAGTTAAAAAACACTCCGTTGTTGCAAGCTTTGCAGATGATAAAGCAACAAGCAGAAGTGAAGTTCATCTACAGCGACGAGGAATTGCGCCATGCAACGCCTGTCACCGCCGAACTGAATAACGTATCCGTTCAAACAGCGCTGAACTTAGTATTACTTAAACAGCCTTACACGTATGAACAGAGCGGCGACAACGTATTCGTTATCAAACCTTTATCTACCCCCCCCCACGGCTCTGACGGCCTACAGAAGGTCATCGGAAAGATTGTGGATGCCAAAAGCGGTGAACCGTTGATGGGCGCTTCTATTCTCGACCGTAAAAGCCAAAAAGGTACCGTGAGCGGAATGGACGGAACCTTCTCGTTGGAATTGCCTAACGACACAAAGCAACTGGTTGTTTCCTACGTAGGATACGACATCAAGACGATTCCTGTATCCAATTCCATTTTGGTGATTGCTTTAGGTGAATCGCAACAGACATTAAACGAGTTGGTAGTAGTGGGATACGGTAGTACGCTACGTAAAGACTTAACCGGTTCGGTATCTACCGTAAAAACCGAGGAATTGCAAAACCTCCCGGCCCTGACTATCGACGACGCTTTAGCAGGAAAAGCAGCCGGCGTACAAGTAATCAAAGCCGACGGTTCCCCCGGTGGAGCAGTGCGCATCCGCGTACGTGGCGGCTCGTCGCTGAAAGGTAGTGTAGACCCCTTATATATTATCGACGGCATCCCTACAGAAATTCAAAACAACTATATTGGTTCTTCAGAGATTCCAAACCCACTGGAAGCCGCCAACTATGGCGAGGATTTCAATAACAGCGTATCCGGCTCATTCATGAGAGGATTAAATAGTTTGGCAGGATTGAACATCAATGATATTGAAACCATCTCTATCTTGAAAGATGCTTCGGCAACGGCTATCTACGGTTCGAAAGCAGCGAATGGCGTGGTCATTATCACAACTAAAAAAGGACGCCGCGATATGAAACCACAGTTCAACTTCAACTATTACATGAGTGTCACCACTCCCCAAAAGGAGAAAGTGCTGAACGGAGAACAATATATCAATACCATGACAGATGCATTGAAACTTTCGAACTCAAACATGGCCATTAATATGGCAGGATTAAGCAGCAATAGCCAGAAAGAAAGTTTCCAAAAAGTAATTAATTCGAATACCGAAAAAATACAATTCCTAAAAGGACTAAAGAATGCCAACACCGATTGGATAGACTTAGTTACTAAAACCGGCATGTCGCAAAATGTAGATTTCTCCGTATCGGGCGGCGGCAAGAATTCACGCTATTACACCTCTTTCTCCTACACAAACCAAGAGGGAACACTTATCAATACCGATTTTGAGCGTTATACGGTAAAAACCAGTATCGATAATGACATTACCGAACGTTTCCGTATGGGTACAAACATTACTTTCGGATATAATAAGAACAATATCACCAATGGTGTTTATTCCCAAGCGATGTCTGCCCCTCCCGTACTTTCTCCATATAACGAAGACGGTAGCTATGCCAACTACAGTCTTATCCCGGAATTAGCCGATTCATACATGGGATTCCAAAATCCATTAGCCGTTGCATCCGGAAAGAACCAAGCTAAAACATACGATTTCAAGGGTTCAATCTATGGTGAGGTTGATATTCTGAAGAACCTGAAGTATAAGAGCATGATGTCCATCAACTATATCAATTACAACCAGTCGAACTATGTGCCCAGTTATGTATCGGTAGGAGGTTTTTACGGTGTAGAAGAATCCGGAGGCGGACAAGGTACGGAATCGCAAAGTACCTCTACCGGTGTATTCTTTGAGAACACATTGACCTATAATAAAATCTTCAGTGAGAATCATCGAATAGATGCCATTGTCGGAACATCATGGGAACAACAGAAAACTAATTTCTTCTCTGCTACAGGAAAAGGTTATCCCGACGATGACTATTTAAATAATTTAGGGTCGGCTCAAGTAGCAACCAATGTAGCCGGAGCAAATCCATCCGTTCAGAACTCGCTGTTATCTTTCTACATTCGTGCAAACTATATTCTGAAAGAGCGTTATCTCTTTACTTTTACAGGTCGTAGTGACAACTCTTCCAAGTTTGCAAAAGAGAACCGGGTGGGTTATTTCCCTTCGGGCGCTATCGCATGGCGCATCTCGGAAGAACCATTCTTGAAAGATGTTTCCTGGATTGACGAAATCAAAGTACGCGCCAGTATGGGTAAGACAGGAACACAAAGTATCTCCGACCACATGTTCCGCACACTTTACTCGCCGGGGTCTTATGCGGGTAGCACCGCTCTATATCCCAGTCAGTTAGGAAACGAAGACATTAAATGGGAAAGCACCGTACAGCGTGATTTAGGTTTGGACTTCTCCTTCTTCAAAAGCAGACTGAGCGGTACACTTGCTTATTATCACAAAATTACGGATGGAGCTTTATTAAGCATTACTCCTGCATTAAGTAGCGGTTACGACACGATGGTAGCGAACATTGCCAAAGTAAAAAACATCGGAGTGGAATTTGAACTGAACGCCGACTTTATCCGAACAAAGGACTGGAAATGGAGCGGCTCGTTCAATATCTCGCACAACTCTTCTACCGTATTGGATTTGCAAGGCGACAACTTCAGCAGCGATACCGGACGTAACGAATTAAACTTAGGTACCACCGTTTATCGCGAAGGCGAATCTCTTGGATTACTCTGCGGACGCAAAGCGGTGGGCATCATCCGGGATCAAGAGCAATTAGACAATTATAAGAAAAGATTCCCTTACTGGTCGAGCATGTACAGAGATTTAGGTATCGGTTCGATAGAATTAGCTTTGGATGAAACCGGATTCTATTACGAAGATGTAATTGGTAATTGTACTCCTGATTTCTACGGAGGTTTCACCAATACGATACAATATAAGAATTGGTCTTTACTGGCAACCTTTACCTTCTCATACGGCAATGATTTGATTTACCAAAAAGACGTTACGGATATGAACTTTAATTCATACGCCAATCGTGGCACACGGGTATTGGGAGGCTCTACTCCCGAACGTCCTACAGGACGTCCGGCCGTATTGTATAACTCTTACAACTTCCTGACTAACTTGAATGTATACGATGCTTCCTACTTGAAGTTGCAAGCTCTCTCGTTGAGTTATTCTTTACCCAACAAGTATGCCAAGAAGCTGCATTTAAACAATCTATCCATCTACGGAACAGCTACGAACCTGTTTACATTGACCTCTTATCCGGGTCCCGACCCAGCTGTAAGCGACGACCCATATAGCGTAGCCGGAGGTGGACGCGATGTGACTTCTTATCCCACCGTACGTAGTTATACGGTAGGTATCCGACTTGGTTTCTAATATTTAAAACAAACAGACGTATGAAATTAACAAATATATTTATCCTCGGAGGGCTGATGGCCGGAATGGCTCTTACCTCCTCCTGCGACGACCAACTGAGTGCATTACCTACCCAGTCGAAAGTAGACGGCAACGTGGTAGTAGACCAAAAAAGCGCCGAAGCGGCATTAAACGGAATCTATTATCGGTTTGCACAATGTACCACCGATAATTATGGTGTGGAAAGCACGGATTGCGCTTCTACGTATGAAAGTTATCCGGCTAATATTGGCGGAACAATTGAATTCTACCAAGGGCCCTATATGTTTGAAACACATGGAAACAGTACTTATGAACGATATGCCAACTATCTTTGGAGTCCATTTTACCAACAAATAGCAGCCATCAATGGAGTAATAGACCAAGTAACGAAAGCCAATGATTCATGGTTCGTCGGAAATAGAAAGAACGAAATCATTGCCGAAGCCCGTTGCATGAGAGCCATTGTCAATTATAACATTTTACGGTTCTTTGGTTATAGTTGGGACATTGACAGTCCTTATGGAAACATCCTGCGCACACAAGCCAGCAGCAGTAAGAATTTACCCTGCGAACGCAGTAATGTAAAAGACACATATCAAGCCATTCTGGACGATTTGGAATATGCCATTCAAGAGAGTGTAGATGAAAACAAAAATTACTATGCAAGCAAATGGGTAGCCAAAGGACAAAAGATACGTACTTTAATGATGCGCGGACAAGGTGATGATTATGCTACCGCGGCCGAACTGGCAAAAGATATCATTGAACACAGCCCTTATAGCTTGGAAGCGCACACCACCGACATCTTCCATAAACTTGGTTTACAAAGTAATGAGGTTATGTTTGGCATCAAGCCCCAAAACAAAGGCGGACAACAAACAGCTGTAATGGAAACCTATTATTACAGAGGAACAGCCCAATGGAACTATACCCAAAACTTTTATAATCTATTCAAGGAGGACCCACGCAGGAAAGAACTGATTTTGGAAGAGGAAAAAGAAACGACCGTATATGATTACGATGAACAGGGCAATATAATAGGCGATCACAAAGAGAAAGTAATCGTTACAACCGTTTGTAAGCACTTCCAGCCGAAAAACATCGTGGCCAATGAAGTGGAAGAAAGCCAATACATGATGCGACTTACTGAAATATATCTGCTACGCGCCGAAGCTTTAGCACGTATAGGTGGAGAAAGCAATCTCATTGCAGCCAAGGGATTATTAAAAACAGTGATGGAGCATGCCGGAATCACGGACTTTACTGCACTAGATGCTGTAGAGAATGAACACGACTTTATGCAAGTATATTTCCATGAATACCTGAAAAACCTCTTCTGCGAAAACGGTAGAGAACTGGAAATCATGTATCGTATGCCGAAAGAGATTGTATATGCTTTCAATCCGGAATTCTACTCGGCCACTTACAACGGAGAAACGCTGGTCTCAATAGACGAACCGCTATTCGGCAAATCGATTCTCGCTATTCCAAGTGACGAATTTAAAAATAATAGAGCTTTGACAAAAGCAGACCAGAACCCGGGTTATAGTATTGCTAACTAAAAATTCTCTTTCACATTATAAGAGATGTACCGGAAATATTCCGGTACATCTCTTGCAAAAAGAACAAAACTCATACATCAACTTCATTCAGTTATGAAAAAACTACTCAACTTAAGCTTTGCAGCAGCCTTTTTGGCAAGCTGCGCCCCACAGCAACCGGCCAACCAATTCACCCTGAGCGGAACAATCAGCGGCGTAGACGGACAGTACATCTATATGGGATATGCCCCCAACGATTCCACTGTGATAAACGACAGTATACTAATCAGTAACGGTACATTCGAGTTCAAAGGGACTTTAGACAAACCCTGTGTACAGGGACAAATTTACATGGGAGACGCCTCTGACTGGCAAAACAAGCAACGTTGCCGCCTCTTCTTAGAACCGAAAACAATGACCATCGCCATTGACGCTGAGAACTTCAGCACACCGGAGATTCAAGGTTCACTTGCCCAAGCGCAGGAAGACAGCCTCAATGCAGCCGTAAAAGTAATTGAGGAGGAAGCCGCCGGTTTATACAAGGCACTTGAAGCGGAAACAGACCATGAAAAGGCTGCTGATATACGCGAACAACTGGAGCCTTACCAAGACCGTATGCGCGCCGTTCAGGTTGAATTTGTGAAAACACACCCTAACTCTTTTATCTCTCCTTATTATATGCGCTTCCTTATGGGCAACATGACCTATTCTGAGATTAAAGCCATTTATGATAGCTTCAGCAGTGAGGTAAAGCAATACGGGGGCGTGGAAGAAATTGAAAAGGAATTAGCCGCTTTGGCTAACGTCCAGCCGGGAGCGATGGCACCGGACATCCGGAAAGAGGATGTGAACGGCGACACGGTGTCCATCTCAGCCCTGAAAGGCAAAGTAGTGTTGGTTGACTTCTGGGCAAGTTGGTGCGTACCATGCCGTAAAAGCTTCCCGCATGTGAAAGCGTTATATGAGAAATATCACAAAAAAGGCTTTGAAGTATTTTGTGTAGGCGACAACGACAGTACGCCCGACAAATGGAAAGAAGCTATCAAGCAAGATGGCGTGGAAAAGTTCTATCACGTGTTACGTGGCCTGCGCTCGTACAAAGATGAAAACGGAAGACATCAATTCGACCGGAGTCAAGATGTCAGCGATAGATATGCCATCCACTACCTCCCCACCAAATATCTGATAGACAGGGAAGGAAAGATTGTAGGCAAATTCAATGACGAAGAACTGGATGCCAAACTGAAAGAGATGTTCGGAGAATAAATTCAAACGGCTGTAGAATTGGCCGGAACAACTAGTTTCATAAATAAAATAATCTATAAAACAGCATGAAAGCAACTTGTACGAAAGGCATGCTCCTACTTCTGGGAGCTGCCGCTCTGCAAGCCTGCCAGCCGGAAGGCTATATCCTAAAGGGTACATTGACAGGCGATGTGGAAGGAAAAACCGTTTATCTCTGCAAGGGGGATAATGTCTTCAATTTAGAAGGAATCGACAGTACGGTGATTCAGAACGGACAATTCGAGTTTAAAGGAAAAGTGGAGACTCCTGAACTGTTGACAGTGAAAATCTTCCCCGACAGCACACGCCAGATGATGGGCGAACGCAGCGTGATAATGCGCCCTATCATTCCGGTGATTGTAACCAACAGCCTTATCGAAATAGAGGCTTGCCTGGACAGCATCCCTTTGGACTTTATGACGTACGGCGGAACGTATGACTATAGCAAAGTGTTGGTAAAAGGTTCTGCCATGCAGGATAAATACATGAGTTACAAACAACTGCGCACGGAGAAAGGGGATGTGGCATCGAACATGTCGATGGATTTCCATGAACGCACACGTACCGAAGAAGGCTGCACGGCTTTAGAAGCGGTCGCTTTCGTACATCGGTATGATTCGGTGCGAGACGAACTGGCGTTGGACATGGCAAACTCCATAAAAGAGAACAAGGACAACATTGTGGGACTTTATGCCCTAAAAGAGTGCATGACGATGTTCGACGCTCCCACTTTGGAAAGATTACCCGCCGCCTTTCCCGCCATACTGAAAGAATGTGCGCTCGGTAAAGAGGTTTTCGCCAAGGTCGACACTGTGAAGAACTGTGCCGTAGGGGCTCCGTTCATCGATGTGGACTTATACGACAGAGACGGAAACGCCATCAAGCTATCCGATTATGTGGGCAAGGGACACTATACTTTAGTTGAATTCTGGGCTTCCTGGTGCGGACCGTGCCGTGGCGAAATTCCTCATTTGAAGCATGTTTACGAACTGTATCACCCCGAGGGATTCGATATAGTAAGCATCTCCATGGATGCCAAAAAAGAAGACTGGGTCAAAGCACTCGACGCGGAGGGTATGGCATGGACACAAGCGTCCGACCTGAAAGCATTTGAAGGAACACTGGCCAAGCTATACAATTTCGACGGTATTCCTTACTGCGTGTTGGTAAGTCCGGAAGGAAAGATTCTGCACCACAACGCCCGTGGTCCGTGGCTGGACAATTTTATGATACAGTTCTACGGCAATAAATTCGAAGAGAGCTATCGTGTATATAAGTAACCGGCTTGAAACAAGAGCATAAAAAGAAAGGCTCTTTCGTCACATTGGGTGGTAAAAGCCTACCTTATAATCTTTAATGGCTGTTATGGAGACCATAAAGTTTAGGAGTGAGTGGGAAGCAAAGAGTTAAACGATTGTATTACCCAACGTGACGAAGAACCAAAAGAAACAGTCTACTAATTTCGTATTAAAATAAAAAACACCTGTATTATTCCGCCTCAAAACAGAATGACGCAGTTTATTAAAGAACCTAGAAAATGAAAAAACTACTTAATTTAGGAATTGCAGCTGCATTGCTGGCAAGCTGCGCTCCACAATTACCCAAAGACCAGTACCAACTGGATGGAAACATTCAGGGAGTGGACAACCAAAACATCTATATGATGTATGCCGTAGATGAAACAACGACGGTAACGGACACTGCGCAAATTAATAACGGGGCATTCACATTCGCCGGAAAGTTAGAGAAACCTTTCCTCTACGCCACGCTTTACATGGGGAGTGCCGATGATTATACGAATCGCAAATTTTGCCATGTATATATCGAACCGCAAGCCATGACGATAACCATCGATACAGCTAACTTCGACAAGCCCGTCATAACGGGTTCTTTTACCCAAGCGCAAGCCGATAGCGTAAAAACAGCGATAGAGGCTATCCGCAACGAGGCCGCCGATATCTACAAGGCCATTGAAACGGAAACCGACCATGAAAAAGGGTCGGAACTGCGCGACCAGCTGGAACCTTTCATCGAACGGATGCAGAAGCTGGAGGCGGTTTTCGTCAAAACTCATCCCAACTCTTATGTAGCTCCTTATTACCTGCAATCGTTAATGGGAGAAATGACATACGGAGAGGTAAAAGAAATCTACGACAGTTTCAGCGACAACGTAAAGAAATATGGCGATGTAAAAGAGATAGAAAAGGAACTGGCTTCCTTGGCAAAGGTGCAGCCGGGCATGCCGGCGCCGGACTTCGCCACGCTGAACGTGAAAGGTGATTCCATCCGCTTCTCCGAAGTAGTGAAAGGCAAATACGTTTTGCTCGACTTCTGGGCAAGCTGGTGTGTACCGTGCCGCAAGAGTTTTCCTCACGTAAAAGCGCTCTATAAAAAGTATCACGATAAAGGCTTGGAGGTGTTTTGTGTGGCGGACAATGATAATCAAGCAGATGTATGGCAGAAAGCCATCAAGGATGATGGGGTGGAAATGTTCCACCACGTACTTCGCGGCATGAAGATTATCGATAGAAAGACGTTCAAGCTGGACCGTACAAACGATATCAGTGAAAAATACGCTATACACTTCTTACCAACCAAATATTTAATTGACAAGGATTTCAAAATCATCGGCAAGTTCAACGACGAAGAACTGGACGGCAAGTTGAAAGAAATCTTTGGAGAATAATCTCTCTCTATTCAACGAAGAGGGTATTGCCACCCATCAAAAGGTTAAGCAATGCCCTCTTCTTAGAAAAACGGTATCTTACCGGAAAGAGTCATTTTAACCTAAAAGAACACAGATATGAACAAATATCTACTACTAAGCCTCTTCATCCTGTCGCTATGTCTTCAATCGTGCAGTAGCAACAAAACGCTGACACTCACCCCGGAACAATTCAAGAGAGTCAGCACAAACGTATTCGAAGAAGATTTTGATTTGGTATACAAAGCTGCCCTTTCTCTATTAACCAACAAGCAGTTTATCATCGCTCACACCGATAAAGAAAGCGGAGTGATTTCTGCCTAAAGAAGAACAAACGGAAAGGTTGGTTTCTGGTCGGAACTTTTAGAAAACGAGGTACAACGCAACTATCTAACCAGAGCGTCCGTCCTGATAACCCGCATCAACGAAAAGCAGACCGAAGTACGGATACTTCTTTATATGAGTAAGACGGCCTATTATGAACAACGTCCTCAAGCCGAATACTCCGAAGACAACAGTTCCTTGGTGAACTTCCTGAACATTATGCTCAGTAGCAATCACTCGTCGCCCGTCACTTCCGGCGACACCATCACCCGTCCGCAAACCTATTACGAATGGTTCGAGATACTAAAAGAGGAAATAAAAAACATAAAAGAAAAA
>ERZ839767.3642-NODE-3642-length-17192-cov-3.223493_pt1 | contig 17192 bp, 10 predicted proteins | sample MGYA00519879_ERZ839767 | MGnify/ENA primary metagenome ERZ839767 (study PRJEB31850, sample SAMEA3708852) | human gut metagenome | biome: human gut; feature: human-associated habitat; material: faeces | place: China | collected 2014 ...
ATCACACAAAAACTCTGCGTTCTGCGGCAATTATCTTAGTTCGCTGACGGCAGAATAAGTTAGTTTATCGGTTGCAAAATATCATATTTATTATTGATATAATAAGCAATATGGGGTCGTGCGGATGTCTTGGGGATGGGAAGTTTGGGTTATTGAGAAAAAAAGGAAAGATTTATTGGTTTTGAGATATTTTTTTAATTTTTTTGACACATATTGGCGGTAGAATGGTGAACGAAAATAGATGTCTTGAAGATAGATTGGGAGGTATCATGAGAATATGAGATTAGGTGGTTTGAGTAAAAAGTTGATGGCTGTTGCATTGTCGAGTGTTATGGTGGTGTCCGGTTTTGCGGGGCTTGCACCAGCCGTTTCCGTGAGTGCAGCAGATGGTACTGCAAAGTTACGTATGATCTTTACATCAGATCTGCATGGACAGTTGACGACAGAGGATTATGAGACCGGCAAGGTCTACACGACGGGTGGTTTGTCGAGGACGGCAACATTGATCAAGAAAGCGAAGGCAGAAGTCAATGCAAAGAATTCTTTGTTATTTGATCTGGGAGATGTTCTCTTTGATTATACAACGGATTACATATACGATGTAAATAGTTCGGCACAGCAGCCGATGTACACTGCGATGGCCAAGATGGGATACGATGCGATCACACTTGGAAATCATGAATTTGATTATACACTGGATTATATTCAAAAACAGTTGTCTTCTACCGGGATGTCCGGCAAGGTGGTATTGTCGAATGTTACAAATGTCAATACAGGAGCACATATTTGGGCAGAGAATAAGATCATTACTAAGAATCTGGTAACAGAGTCCGGTAAGACAATCTCAGTCAAGGTAGGTTTGATCGGTGAGACAGTTCCCACTTTAGCTAAGAAACGAACCAATTACACCGGAGTGCTGAATGGAGAAGATATTGTCAAAAACGTCAAAAAGGAAGTGCCGATCCTGCAAAAGAAAGGTGCAGATATCATTGTTGTACTGGCACACTCCGGTATTGGAGAGCAGAAACCGGCAGAGTTAGATGCCAATACGGGATATGCACTGACGAAGATCAGTGGGGTAGATGCGGTACTCTGCGGTCACCTTCACAAAGATTTCCCGAATGCCAATGGAACAAAATATGATGATTATCCGGGGGTCAATAAGACAACGGGTATTGTGAACGGCAAACCGCTTGTCCAGATTGAAAACCGAGGAGCAAGCATTGGTATGGTTGATCTGAATATCGGTACGAAGAATAACAAACCGACGATCACAGGAAAGTCTACACAGATCCGAAAAGTTAATGCTTCTACAGAGGTAGATCCAACGATCAACGCAGCATTTGGGAACTGGACCAAAACATTTATGGCTGATAGCAGCCAGATACTTAGTGAGGTAGCGGCAGATACACAATTACAAAATTATTTTGGTACGATGGAAGATAATGATGCAATCCAATTGTTGAATAATATTAAGATCAGTTATGGATTGCAATACATCAATAATACGAAGACACAATACAAAAATCTCCCGGTAGTTGCGGCGTCTACTTATCTAAAATACGGATCGTCCGATGGAGAGGATTACATAGATATTCAAAATCAGTTTAAGAAGGCAAATATTTATGATCTGGTCAGTTATCGGACAGGCTTGTATATCTACAAGATGACAGGCGCACAGATCCGGGAATGGATGGAGTGGTCCGCAGGCGGTTATGAGCAGGCCGGCAAAAATCTGTTGGGAGACAATGCACCGGCAGAACCGACAACATCACCGGCAGAACCGACGGCATCACCGGATGTAGCAACCGGATCAGCAGTGTCTGCGGGGACGGCAGACAGAGAGGAAGAGACATCTTCTCAGGCGGCGGTATATGAGTCTCAGACAAATACTGCACCGGCAGCGCAAAGTAGTTTACAGCAGAAAAATGCTTTGCTTCAGACCAAGGGGCTGCCATCGTTAGGAGATATCTTAAACTATGATTCCAGCAAACCGTTTCAGTTCGTAATGCAGGATGATTATCTGACGGATTGGTCACAGTATTTTATATTTGATGGATTAGAGTACAAGATAGATACGACAGTAGCACCTCGTTATGATGCAGCGGGCAAAAAGATCAATGATACCCATCGTATCGTATCCTTGACGCGCAACGGAGCAAATATTTCAAATACGGCTTCCTTTATTGTGTTGTCTAATAAATTGCCGGATAACAATCTGTTTAAGACGATGAAGCCGACAATACTATCCATTAGCAAAAAGGCGTTGTATCGCAGCTATATTCAGTCCTTTATCGAGAAGATACAAATGGCCAGCGGTACGATCAAGCCGATGCAGGATAATAACTGGAGTGTAAAATACTCGGATAACTATAACTATATTGTACAGAGTGGTGCTAAGGCGTCCCGCTATTTAGACAGCAAGGGATGGATTAAAGCATCGATCGGTGGCGATAGTAATGTTCGGTATTACGTAGCAAATCCAAACGAAAAGTCTACGACGGATACGACAGGACCTTGCCTGACGGCTGTTGTGAAAGATGAGAGAGTTACGAACAAAAAGGTACAGGTATTGATTCAGGCGACGGATTCTTCAGGAATTGCGTCCGTTCGTTATGCGGCTGGCAAATATACGGCAGACAATGCAATTTGGAAGACGGCATCAAAGATCAACGGTAACGTATGGTCTTGTGACCGCAATGGAACCTTTACCATTTGCGCAACTGATAAGAAAGGCAATAACAGTGTTGTCGTACTCAAAATACTCAACATCAATAAGAGTATGTTGTCGGCACCGGTAGTAGATGGCTATACAAACCGTAAGACGAAGATTACCGGTAAGGCAGAAGCCTATGCCAGAGTATATTTTAAGGTTGAGGGGGGCGCAACGTATTCTACCGTTGCAACCAAGAGTGGTACGTTCTCTTACAAGATGCCGCCACAGAGAGCCGGCAAACGCATCTTTGTATATGTTGTAAACAGTAAGGGAAGGACAAGTGCACGTACGATCGTGACCGTAAAACGAACCGGTCCGAATAAGCCGACACTTCACAAAGTTAAGACGAACAGCAAACTGGTAACAGGTAAGGTAAACGACAGTTATGCTTATCCAATGATCCTTGTAAACAACAAAACAGTATATGTACCAAATCAGAACGTCAAGGCATTGTACCGTAAGTCTTCGTTCTACAAGAAGAAAAACAAGGTCAAAGTGGGACGTATTGCACTGAACAAGAATGGATCCTTTACGTTGACGCTGCCGTCTACGCTGAAGGCCGGTACAAAAGTTGAGCTTCGCACGGTAGATGCGGTATCCAGATGCAGTTTGTCGACACATGTGATCACAAATCAGGCGGTGCCGATCAGACCGACGATTTCGCATGTCAGCAATAAGACGACGAAAGTAAAAGTGTATGCCTATGAAAAATGTAAAAAGGCAGTTGTAAAGATTGGCAAGAAACGTTGTGTGGCAACCAAAGGAAAGTATAAGTCCAAATCAAAACGTTACTGCTATACTGTAAAGATACCGAGAACCAATTCCACAGGCACATTGAAAGTATACGTTGTGAATGTGAAAGGTGGAAGCCCGGTGCTGCGTGTTCATCCGGTACAGAAAGTACCAGACAGTCCGATTGTTGTAAGTGCACCAACCGGCAAAGGAAAGGTTGTCGGCAAGGTGAATTTAGTCGGCGCACCAAAGAATAAGGCTGCTACGGTTTCTAACACAAAGACCAAAGTTGCTGCGACAGTAGCCGGCAAGGTGTATAAGGGAAAGGTGAAAAAAGATGGCACGTTTGTTATAAAAATACCAAAGCTCAAAAAGGGTACAAAGTTCAAGGTGACGGCAAGCAACCGATATGGCAAGAGCGTACCGCGGGTCAGCAAGGTCGGTAAGAAAAAGTGATCATATTTTGCATCATAGTGAATAGTTGCGAAATATAGAGAAATATTTTATAATAAAAGGTACTATTGGTTTGAAAGGGAATGCAGGAGAACAAAACGGTTGTTTTCCTGCGTTTCGTTCGTTAATATTAGGACAAGCAGGAAGGAGTATGCGCACTGCGGGAGTAGTGACAGAAAGTGAAAAGAAGAGGATATGGAAAACAGTCGATTTAAATTTTCGGTAATTATACCGGTATATAATGTGGAGAATTACTTGGAGGAGACGATCCAATCTGTTATACATCAGACGATTGGATTCAAGAAAAATATTCAGATTATTTTGGTCAATGATGGAAGTCCGGACGATAGTGGCAAAATATGTGAGAAATATCAGAGGGAATATCCGGATAACATTGTATATGTTGAACAGAAAAATGCAGGTGTCAGTGCCGCTAGAAATAACGGATTAAAATATGCAGAAGGCGAAATTATCAATTTTTTGGATTCTGATGACAAATGGGGAAAAACTGCTTTTAAGCGAGCGTATCGCTTTTTTCAAAAATACGGAAATGAGATTGATATTGTTGCCGGCCGTATCAAATATTTTGAAATGAAAGATAATTACCATGTATTGGATTATAAATTTGATAACGACAAACTTGTGGATATTCAGCAAGATCATGAATATATACAGCTAAGTATGGCGACAACATTTGTTCGCGCTGAGGCATTAAAAGGACGACAATTTGATTCTCGAATCCGTTATGGAGAGGACTGTCTTTTGATCAATACCATATTATTTGACAAGTGTAAATATGGCGTTATTCGAGATTGCGTATATTATTACCGTATGCGTAATACCGGAACATCCGCAATGCAAAACACAATTTCCCAGAAGACATGGTATTTTGACACAGAAAAACTTGTGTTTCAACATCTTCTTGAAATGTCCAAAGAAAAATTTGGCAAGCCGATCAAATATGTACAGTATCTCGTTATGTATGATATGAAATGGCGGCTGCGTACTGTTGTGCCGTCAGGTGTGTTGACAGAGGAGGAGAAGAAACAGTATTTGGAGCTTCTTCACGTTATTTTGCAAGATATTGACGATGATATGATCGCTACTCAGAAAAATTGCCTAAGTCTGCATTACCTGCTTGCTTATCAATTAAAATACCAAAAGGATTGCCGGGATGAAATAACGTTTGATGGCGGTTTGGTTTGTTTTCATGGACAGCGGTTAACGCACATGGCAAGACGACGTTTTTTGACATTAGATTTTGTAGATATTAAGGATAATGTACTGGAAATTACCGGTCAGGCAGATTTTTGGATATATGAGGATGATTATAAAATTTTGTTTGAGGATCAAAATGGAACAGAGTATTATCCGACATATTATTCACTACCATTTCGAACAAGACATGGTTTGTTAGGCGATTATGGTGACGTTAGAGGATATCACGTATCCATACCGTTAGCCGGAGTCAGAAGGCTTCGTGCTGTGTTTGAATACAAAAACGGTGAAAGATGTTATATGATGATCGGTTATGGTAAGTTTTGCCAATTAACGCATGCAATGGATTCTTCGTATGGTTTATACGATCATCATATCCTTCGCGCCAAGGGAAAGACCATATATGTTCAGAAAAAAACAAGAAAACGCTATCGTAAATGTGAGCGGAGATATTGTTTGGAACTGGTAAAAAAAGGATATTTTAAAGAATGCTTTTATCGTTATGCGACAAGAGTATTTCGTAAAATCCACAGCAACAAAAAGATTTGGTTGTTGTCAGATCGAATCAATTTGGCACGAGACAACGGGGAAGCACTGTTTCAATACCTGAACCGGATTGACACCGGAAATGTTGATGTTTATTTTGATATTTCCAAGAAATGCAGTGATTATGAACGCATGAAACAGATAGGAAAGGTAGTGCCACATGGTTCATTTCGATATTGCATGTATTTTTTGTCAGCGGATAAGATCATATCTGCACATATTGATGAGTATGTGATCAATGCCTTTGGTGTGAAGAGAGATTACTTGAAAAACCTCTTCCGATTTGATTTTGTATTCTTACAGCATGGACTGACGAAGGATGATCTGTCCGGGTGGGTGAACCGTTTTAACAAGAACATCAGCCTATTTGTGACGGCAGCGAAACCAGAGTATCAATCCATTGTGGATGGCAATTATTTTTATACAGACAAGGAAGTTAAGTTGACCGGTTTTCCAAGGTTTGACAATCTTGTGGCTGATAAAACAAAGAAGCAGATCATCATACTGCCAACCTGGAGAAAGCAGCTTGCGAACTCTATTGATCAAAAAACAGGGCAGCGCATTTACAACGATACATTTAAGAACTCTGCCTTCTTTAAGTTTTATGATCGGTTGATTCAAGACGAACGTCTGCTTGACTGTATGCGTGAACATGGATACACAGGTAAATTCTGTCTGCATGTAAATCATATGGAGCAGATTGGCGATTATCATGGCAATGATGTGATTCAGATTCATGAAGGTGCATTGAACTATCAAAAAGAATTTGTGGAGAATGCATTAATGATCACAGACTACTCAAGCGTGGCATTTGATTTTGCTTATATGAAGAAAAGTCTGGTGTATGCGCAGTTTGACCGCGAAGCCTTCTTTGAGGGACAAACATACGATGAAGGCTATTTCAATTATGAAACGGATGGTTTTGGTCCGGTATGCTATGATTATGAGACAACTGTGCAGTCGATCATTGATGCGATCAAACGTGATTGTGAAATGTCGGAAGAGTATAAGAAGAGAGTAGACAACTTCTATTACAAGACAGATACAGATAATTGCAAACGAGTATATGAGGCAATTTTAGCGATTGATCAGAATAAAGAAGCGTAAGAAGGGCGTCTTATATTATTTGATAAAATAGAGATATGACGCATAAAGTGCGCAGCAGCAACAGTTTGATCAATATACAAGAAAGCGAGGAAAAGAGGATCGCACGAATGAAGTGGATAAAAATACTATTTATTGGATGTTTTGTGGCGTTTATCGGGTTCACAGGGCTTAAGACGATAGCAGGCAAAGAGGCGAAAAGTCTGACAGAGGGCAGGAGTTTGACTCAATTTCCGGATCTGGATTATTCGGAAATGACGAAAGATTCATATCTTTCTGAGGTTGAGAATGCGTTTTCGGATCAGCTTAGCAGTCGCGAGAACAAAATCCACCAATATTATGATCTGACAGTAAATAAGCTTCATATGAAGTATGCCGGTTCAGTTTCTATTGGAAAAGACAATCAATTATTTGAACAACCGCAGGTGATCAATGACTATGCGGCATTTGATCACGAAGTAAAGAAAATCGCTAAGGTTGTGAATAAAGAAGCTGCCAAGATCACAAAAAATGGCGCAAAGTTTCTTTTTATCAATTATCCACGTAAAGATGTAGGTGCTAAACAGTATCTGCCGAGTTATTATCCGGATTCTACGAAAGATTATCAACGATATATTCGTATACTTCGGCAAGAATTGTCGGACGATGTGATATTCATTGATGCAAATGAGCTGTTTCAAAAATATGATGGAGATGGATTACTGTATTACAAGACAGATCATCATGTAAATGCAAATGGTACGCAGCTTGTTTATGATGAAGTCATGAAATATGTGAAACAGCAGTTCCCGGCAACCCAGACAAAGTCATTGTCAGACTATCGAATCAAGCAAAAGGTGGTTGCCGGATCCTATAACCGTAAGATTGGATATGTAGTGTCAGCCGGTAAAGAAGAGATTACTCTTCGACCAAAATGGAAACTAAAATATAAACGGCTAAACAGTAAGGCGCCGCTTTTTGGCAAAGGAGACACTTATGCCAGTGCGTTTATGGGTGGCGATTATGCGTATACGGATATTACGACACCTCAGAAGGATGCCGCTAAGATCATGATCAGCGGAAGTTCCTATACGAATGCATTGGAAGCGATGATCATTCCAAGCTGTAGAGAGATGATATCGTACGATTATCGCTATAATACGAAGTCCGGTACTTTGGCACAAGAAGCAGCAAAGCAATCTCCGGATTATGTGATCTATATACCAAATCAATCAGATGCTCATTTTTCCTATGAGACATTTCGTCAACATTTGGGATTAAGCAATAAGGCAGGAAAGGAATAGTATGGTTTTTAGTAGTGCTGTGTTCGTTTTTGGATTTATGCCGCTGTTGTTATTTTTATATTTTTTGGCGGAACCCAAATACCGTAATTATATATTATTGATATTTAGTCTGATCTTTTATGGCTGGGGCGGAGTTAATTATTTGCTGCTTATGTTAGCAGTGGTTATGTCGGATTATGTATTTGCAATTGCGATCGCGCAGATCAAGACACAGAAAATACGTAAGCTGTTTGTCGTGTTTTCAGTGGTCGTAAATCTGGGGGTGCTCGGTTATTACAAATACACGAATTTCTTTATTGAAAACATCAATCATTTCATCAAAAATGATATTAAAATTGCGACGATCGTATTGCCGATCGGTATATCGTTCTTTACGTTTCAGGCGATGAGTTATGTCATTGATGTATATCGTGGTGATGTTGCAGCACAGAAAAATCCGTTTTACGTTATGTTGTATGTATCGCTGTTTCCGCAGCTTGTAGCAGGTCCGATCGTCCGCTACAAAACCGTAGAAAATGAAATTGCACATCGACAGATACATATGGAGGATGTTGCAGACGGACTGGAACGGTTTATACTTGGTTTTGCAAAGAAGATCATTATTGCAAATAATGTAGGGGCATTGGCAGATAAAATTTTTGAAATGAATAGTATTGATATGCCGCTTGCCTGGCTTGGAGCAATTGCCTATACGCTGCAGATTTACTTTGATTTTTCGGCGTATTCGGATATGGCGATCGGTCTGGGACGTGTCTTTGGGTTTCATTTTGAGGAAAACTTTAACTTCCCATATATCGCAAAATCGGTTGGTGACTTTTGGCGGCGCTGGCATATTTCATTAACTACGTGGTTCCGTGACTATGTATATATTCCGCTCGGTGGTAACCGCAAGGGGATGCCTCGGATGTATGTGAACATGTTCATTATATGGACACTTACCGGCATATGGCATGGCGCAGAGTGGAACTTTATTTTGTGGGGAATGTATTATTTTGTGTTTCAGGCGATTGAAAAGTTATTCCTTGGAAAATGGCTTGCGAAGATACCGCGTGTATTCCAGCATATATATACCATGTTTGTTGTGACAATTGGCTGGGTATTGTTCCGTTGCGATTCTGGATTATCTCAGTGTGTGACTTGGTTTAAGGCATTGTTCTCAGGTAATGTTACGAGCGAGGGAATGTCATTGCTGCATATGTATGCAGTACAGTATGGTGTTTATCTTGTACTTGGTGTGATTCTTTCCATGCCGATATATCGTGTTCTGAAGGCAGCAGTCTACAAGCGGATACAAAAGAACCGCATCTGCAAATGGGCATGTGCTGCAGCAGGATATGCGGTACTGTTAGCGCTGTTTTATGTTAGTGTATTGTATTTGGTCAATTCCACGTACAATCCGTTTATTTACTTTAGATTCTAGGAGGTCTGAGATGAAACTGATCGACAAGACAACGATAAAATTTATTTTGGTTGGAATAGTGAATACACTTGTTGGTACCGGTGTTATGTTTTTGATGTATAATTTACTGCATGCAAGTTATTGGATCTCATCAGCATCGAATTACATCATTGGTAGTATTGTAAGCTACGTTTTGAACAAGTATTTTACATTTCAGAATAATGAGAAATCATTTGCGATGGTCATTAAGTTTGTTATCAATATTTCCATCTGTTATCTGGCAGCATATGGCGTTGCCAAGCCGCTGGTGCGCATGGTATTAAGCGGCGCATCTAAAAGCATACAGGAAAATCTGGCAATGCTTGTCGGTATGGGATTGTTTGTTGTATTGAACTATTTTGGTCAGCGGTTTATCGTATTTAAGACGGATGAGGCTTAATAGAGGTTTTGAAACTGTCATAAGTTTGCAGATTAAGAAAGGGCTAGAGGTATAGGATGAGTTTATTATCAATTATAATACCGGCATACAATGAAGGTGCATTGATCCAAAATACGGCTTCGGTTGTCGCAGATATCATGGAAAAACACAGTATAGATTATGAAATCGTATTTGTGAATGACGGATCAAAAGATGCGACATGGGATGAAATTCAAAAGGCACACCGGAATAATGAGAAAGTATGCGGAGTATGTTTCTCAAGGAACTTTGGAAAAGAAGGCGCAGTATTTGCCGGTTTGGAATATGCGAAAGGAGACTGCTGTGTCGTTATGGACTGTGATCTGCAGCATCCACCGGAGACGATCATAGAGATGTATCATCTGTGGGAGCGTGGATATGAGGTCATTGAGGGTGTCAAAGCAGATCGTGGTAAGGAAAGCTTTATACATAAAATATTTGTTAAAATGTTTTATGGCATGATGAGTGAGTCCACAGGAATTGATATGTCCAGAGCCTCTGATTTCAAATTGCTTGATCGCAAGGCGGTAGATGCCTTTATTGCACTGCCGGAGAGACATGTTTTTTTCAGAGCATTGTCATCCTGGGTGGGATTTAAGACAACGAGTGTAGAATTTAATGTACAGGAGCGTGCTCAGGGAGAGTCAAAGTGGTCCTTTGCATCCCTGTTTCGTTATGCCATCAATAATGTCACATCGTTTTCAACGGCACCAATGCAGATTGTTATGGGATGTGGAATTGTTGTGTTTATATTCTCTCTTATTTTTTCAATATATTCTATCGTGAAATGGTTTATGGGATACTCTTTGGAGGGATTCACAACGGTTATTATTTTGCTGTTATTTATTGGAAGTGTATTGATGTTTGGCCTTGGAATTATAGGATATTATATAGCTAAAATATATGAAGAGGTTAAGCATAGACCACGTTATATTGTTAGAGAAACAACTGAGGATCATTAAGAATGATCCTCAGCGAATAGAATGGCGATCACGTCTGCTTAGCGGATAAAATTGCGATCGCGCCATAATGTAAAGGTTACACTGTCGACAAGACAGTGTTTCTTTTTGTTATAAACGATAACGTGCATTCCGCCGGCAGGAGAAGTCAGCTCCTGATTGTTCATTTTAATGCTGCAGTCAGCATCGATAGTATTGTACTTTCCCTGACTGAGCAATGAGAACTGTTTATCGTCAATCGTGCAGCTATAAGAGAGCTTTTCCGTTCCGGTATTTGAGTATAGCGCTTTGCCATCATCAATTACGGCAAGGAATGACTGACGAAATGTCGGTGTTTTTGATATGCCGCATTTTTTGAGTATTTTTTTATCTGTGCGATTAAGAAACTGTGAACCATCATCGTGTACAGACAAAAATGCAGTGTATCCTTTTTTACGGATTGCCCGCAGGTATTCGGTAAAGTCAGAGCATTTCGTGAAACGTCTTTCTGTATTTTTATAGATAAGATCAAAGCGTTCCTGCTTCACTGCTTTGACCGAATCTAATTTATAATGTTCCGCAAAAACCCGATTAGTCCAAAAAGTCGGGAATTCTGACAGATCGCATAACATATATTGTGCAGAGTACTTGGTTGCCGGTTCTGGAGTGATGTATGGAACAACAACCTGTTTCGCACCTTTGGCAACCTGAGTTTCTACATAATTGACGCGGTCAGTGGCTGATTTATAACTGGTTACGACATCATAGGCACCGTTTACACCTTGATAGAATGTAAATAGCAGCAATACTGTCATACCGGCACTGCGGGCAAAATGCAGCTCTTTGCGGTCGTAAGCCGTGCCTGCAAGTCCGATGGAGCATGCAATTACCAACAATATTGTCACACCGAATGTAACACGGTCAGTCTGACGTCCCGGAGAAAGGATCAGTGCATATTCACAGGCAAATGCAGCTAATCCGAAGAGGATCTCAGAGTAAATAAGCTCTTTTGCTTTCTTTTGATAAATATGCAGTATGATAAAGAAAGCAAGTAACAAGATGAGAACGATCTGCTTTGTAAATAAAAACTTTGTTGCGTTAGCAAATCGTTCCGCAATGATCAATAAAGGGTTTCGGTCATCGACAACACTCATCGCATATTGCGGGTCATTCATTCGAACGGAATGACCGGGCGAAAAGATTAATAATGCATAACCAATCAGCGTACCGATCAGACCTTCAAACATCCATGCTTTTAATTTGGTCTTGGTAAAAAGAGCATAGACAATCCATCCAAGCATGATCATGATCAATGCACCGGAAGTGTTTTCACTGCTCCAACCGGCAACAACGGCTAATAGTATAAGCGGGATCTGTTGATACCAATGTTGACATGTGTTTTGACCATGAATAAAATACAGGCTGTACGGTAATAGCAAAGTGATGATCCAGACAGCCCCCCACATATAGTTGCATGTACCGACAAGCCATAGACATGTCTGTCCGATCACATCAACAAAAAGCCAAATGCTGCAGGGAATAAATAAGTAAGTCAGTGCGGAAATGTTTTTGGAAACTCGTGCATGTTTTGTTCCGTTAGCATGCAGATAAATGCAGTACGTAAGCCACAAAAACATTCCTGTATTTATAACGTCAAATAGTATTTTGTTTTGAGAGAGAAATACGCGTGCCAAAAAATGAGCGACAGAGCGTCCGTTCATATTCATGTATTGCATATATTCCTTGTGAAGCATATCAAGCAGAGATTTGCCACCCATATAAGTATAGTCATCAGCAACGTACGGGGTGAAAAGGTTAAAGCCCAAAAATACGAGCCCTGTTATAATAAACAGTATAATAAATGAATGATCCAGCAGGAAAATCGACAGTTGCTGCCACTTTTTTTTCATAATCGTTATCTCCTTAGCAATATTAATTATGCGTTATGCGCAGAAAGCGTGCGCAAATATATGATTAAATATGAATACACACTTCGATAATGGTAGCAGAATGCAAATATTATGTCAAATATAGATAGAGATTACGTCGGCGTTCATTCAAATATCATAATAGGCGTATCGTTGAAAAAAAGGGATGAATATGTTAACATGATACGCAGATTATATGAGGACACGATCATTATAAAAATGCAGAGAACTTAATAAGTGTTATAAAAGAATGGAGAACGCGATGCATCATGTAGAGAAACTATGTAATATTTTATATGTGTTATTATTTGGAATCCTGTTAATTGTAGTAATGGGGTCTATGTTTACGTGGTCTTTTCGCATGGTATGGATCCTTCCAATATTTGTAGCATTGTTTATTATATATATTACGAAAAAGAAGAGAATATTGAAAGAAGAATGGTGTTCGGTGCTTTGGTATATTGTATATGGGGCGTGTTTGGTGTTTTTGATCGCGTTTTCCTTTTTGTGTGAAGTGGCACCATCTTGGGATTGGGGGCAGGTGCTGGAATCGGCATCAGAGTATGTGTTGAAAGGGACGTTAGATGCAAAAGAATATTATGCACGTTATACCAATAATCAACTTTGCCTGATCTGTATGGTGACGTTATTTCAATGGATTCGTATTGTTCTGCCGGATGCCAACTTTGTTGATTTTCAGGAAATATCCATTGTGATCAGTTGTATATTCGTATGGCTATCGATCGGGATGATCTATCTGATAGCTAAGAAAGTGTGGGGAAAACGCAGAGCGTGCATCGCAGGAATGCTGGCGGCCGGCTGCCTGCCGTTATATATGTACGCACAGTTTTTATATACAGATACGCCGGGGATGTTGTTGCTGACGATACAGTTATATCTGGGGATCTGTATTTATAAAAGTCATCGTTTTTATCGGAAACTATGGCTAGGCATCTTACTTGGTATTGTGGCAGGGATTACCTATCATATCAAAGTTATTCCGTTTATTGTATTTTTAGCCATAGTGATCGCATTATTTTTACAGAAAGAGCGCTGGTATCAGAAATGTATACTGCTATTAATGATGAGCCTGACGTTGGGTGGCGTGATTCAATGCATTGGAGTGTATTCAGATCAATATGCAGAGGACTGTTTTGGAATTACAGATGCAATAAAAGATGAGTGGGAGTACCCATTGACGCACTGGATCATGATGGGATTAAACGAGAAAAGCGATGGTGGCTATATGCAGGAAGATGTTGCATATACGGCGACCTTTGAGACAAAAAAAGAACGCACGGAGGAAAATATCCGCGTTATACTTGCAAGACTTCGCTGTTTTGGTGCAGCTGATTACATACAATTTATCTTTTTTGATAAAATGCCACGCACCTGGGGGGACAGCTGTTTTGCAGGGGATGACTATTTGTTCCGTATGCCGTATTTGCCGGAGTGTCCTTTGGTACAGATTATGAAATGGAATGGAACGTCACACTCGTATTGCCTGATCTACACATGGACCTATTATGTGATCTTGTTTTTTGGTATTGTATTGTCAGGGTTATTGGCACTGGGACACCGGGGCAGGCAGGATCCGATGATGATTGGCAGGATCGCGATGATCGGTATCGCCCTGTTTCAGATATTGTGGGAATGTAACAGCCGCTATGTGATCACATTTTTGCCGATGATGATATTAATGGCACTTGATGGCTATTTTACTTGTAAACAACGCCTCACACAGGCAGATTGACTTGACAGGTGAAATATGATACCCTCAACTTGGGCGTTTGCCCTAAGAAGTTAATGGAGGACTACTACTATTATGAAGATAGGAATTATTTCGATCAATGCGCATACAAAAGTATTGAATTTTGCGTCACCGCTGCATTCTTATGCATTTCAGCAGTTTTTGAAAATGCATGGATATGACAGTGTGATCATTGATTATAAACCAAACTATTATGGACAATATAATCCGAGACACCCATTGTTTTACCAGTTGTCTCATCCGATGAAAAATAAAAAGAAACAGCGTGCAGCATTGAAAAAATGGCTTAAGCTGTTTATTCCGCGTCAGATCCGTTTTGATAAATTTCAGCGTTTTATCGACAAGTATTATATTACAACGGACGAGTGCTACAACGAGAATACACTCGATACAAACGATCTGGGACTGGACTGTTATATCTGTGCGACAGATGTTATTTGGAAATGTAATAAGAAAGCCGGATTTGACAGAGGATTTTTCTTAGCCTGCGATTCGATGAAAGGCAAATACAAGATTGCATATGCGGCTAGCCGTGGTCCGGTAGTAGAGCTGGAAGAGGACAAGCGTAAAACCTTTATTGAGTACATTTCACAGTTTCAAAATATATCGATCCGCGAGAAAAGTTTTGGGGAGTATATTAAGCGGATTTCCGGTATCGAGACAACGCATGTGTTAGATCCGGTATTGCTTCATGACAAGAGTTTTTATGAGCCGATCATTCAGCGGCCAAAGAGAAAGAAAGGCTATGTACTGCTCTATGTTGTTATGGAAAGTGCGATCCCATTGATCGAGCTTGCGGTCGATTTTGCCAAAGAGCATGATCTGGAAGTGATCGAACTTAGCGAGAATCTGGCAGATGCCAAAATTCCGGCAGGAACACGACATAAAGTAGTTTATGATATTGGTATCGAGGAGTGGCTTGGTTATATGGATGAAGCAGAGTATATTTTCACCAATTCTTTCCATGCAACCTGTTTCTCCATCTTATTCCACAAGCAGTTTTTTGTCGGAAAGCGTAACGGCGACAAAATTTTGTCTGTCATGGAAATGTTTGGACTTTCGGATCGTCGTATTGAAGACTGTTTTGATGGACATAAGTGCATTGCCGACAATATTGATTTTGAGCCGGTGGAAGAGCTGCGCAAAGGCTATGTAGAGAGTTCTACGAAGTTTATTTTGGATGCACTGAAGCAGGCAGAACAGAGTCTGGAGGGATAATATGTGGATTGCAGACCGTTGGAAAGATTATGAAGTTATTGATACTTCAAATGGAGAGAAGCTGGAGCGCTGGGGTGATTATATTTTAGTGCGTCCGGATCCACAGGTTATTTGGAATACGCCACATAAAGAGCCGCGTTGGAAGCAAAAGAACGGACATTATCATCGCAGCAATCGTGGCGGCGGTGAATGGGAGTTTTTTGATCTCCCGAAGACATGGAAGATCCATTATGGAGAACTTGCGTTTCATTTGCAGCCATTTCAGTTTAAGCACACGGGACTTTTTCCGGAGCAGGCAGTGAATTGGGATTGGTTTGGTGACAAGATCCGTCAGGCCAACAGACCGATCAAGGTATTAAATTTATTTGCTTATACAGGTGGAGCAACGCTTGCAGCAGCGGCAGCAGGAGCTTCTGTGACACATGTGGATGCGTCCAAAGGAATGGTCGCTTGGGCTAAGGACAACGCAGCACTGTCCGGTTTATCGGACAAGCCGATCCGCTGGCTGGTAGATGACTGCGTGAAATTTGTGGAGCGTGAGATCCGCCGTGGCAATCATTACGATGGAATTATTATGGATCCGCCTTCTTATGGAAGAGGGCCTAAGGGCGAGATATGGAAGATCGAAGAAAAGATTTTTCCATTTGTGGAATTGTGTACAAAAGTGTTAAGTAAGGATCCGTTGTTTTTCCTGATCAATTCCTATACGACCGGATTACAGCCGGCGGTATTGTCTTATATGATGAATACTGCGCTGGTGCCAAAGTTTGGTGGTCATGTGGATGCACAGGAGATCGGATTGCCGGTAAGCAGCAATGGGCTGGTATTGCCGTGTGGTGCTTCCGGACGTTGGGAGAGGAGTAAGTCCTAATGAAGGGCGATAAGCGCAGAATCAAGAAAATAGTCACAGGCCTTGTGATCTTGGTACTGCTTGGGATCACGTTATCCGGTGTGCGGATCCGTTCGGTTGGTCAGTACAAACAAGAGCAGAAGCAGTTAGCAAATGATCTGTTTGCTACGCCGGATAAGACGCAGACAGACAACGGCACTGTATCAGAGACGGAGCCACCGGACGAGGTCGGTGCATCTGAGGCACCGGGAAGAACGTCAACGTCAGAACCGGAGAAACAGACGACAAAGCCTAAAACGGTGAAGGAATCGCCGCAACGTACGCCGGGGACGGATAACACCGCTTCGCCACAGCCTTCTGCGAAACAAAAGCCGTCTGTAAAGAGGACGACAAAGCCGCTGAAGGCACGGAAGGCGACCGGGAAGCCGTCGACCAAAACGAAGCGGTCATCGTCGGTACCGAAAGCAACGAAGAAGCCATCCGCTGCGCAGAAAGCGACAGCAAAACCTGCAGCACTTACCTGTACGATAACGATCCGCTGTGACAGTTTACGGAAGCATTGGGATTCGTTATCGGATA
>ERZ839767.3648-NODE-3648-length-17147-cov-28.320735_pt1 | contig 17147 bp, 10 predicted proteins | sample MGYA00519879_ERZ839767 | MGnify/ENA primary metagenome ERZ839767 (study PRJEB31850, sample SAMEA3708852) | human gut metagenome | biome: human gut; feature: human-associated habitat; material: faeces | place: China | collected 2014 ...
AGGGCCATTGTCAGCAGCCGTCGCTCGCCGGCGCAGAGTGCTAACACTCGATTTCTTCTATACTTGAACATCACCACACCTCAGCAATAAACCAGCTCAGAAAGGACAACTTCCTCCGCACGGCTGCAAATGCTGTTCATCCGTCCCACCCATTCCATTTGTTTTTCGGCCTTCAGCCGTTCAGTGACACCCTCAGCGTCCTTCTTCTGCGCAACCAGCCGATCAAACATCTCCTGCGCCGTGTCGCCGATTTCCTTGAGATGCTCGTCCAGCTTGCCGGTCAGCAGCATCCCCGTGTAGATGCCGTCTCTGTACTCGCGCAGATACCGCCTGCGCTTTTCTGCAAATCTGTCGTACATATTCTTCCTCCTTCACGCTCGCCGTGTGGGTTTCTATCATCATCCACATGATAGCGCAACCCGAAGGAAAAGCCCAATGTGCGAAAAACAGATTTGCAGATTTGACCATTTTACAATTCGGTTTGCAAGCCAAATTCGCTCCATTCACCCGCTTAGAGTGAATGGAGCGAATTTTCGGCGAATATTCCCCCCATCTGATAAGGCCCTGTGATAAAAAAGCAAGAAGTTCATTCTTGAAAGCATGAGATTATCCTATGCTTTCCTCGTAAATCCGTAATAATCCTTGATAAATCCGCCTTGCTGTGATATACTTAAATTGTATAGGTATAGCTATCGGAAACTGCCTGAAAGTGAGGACATTTTAATGGAACCGACCATCGAACGCTGGTACTCAATGAAAGAGATTTGCGAATACCTCGGCGTCAGCCGTGATACGGTACTCGCCTGGATAGAGAAAAGAAATATGCCCGCTGCAAAAATAGGCCGCCTTTGGAAATTCAAGATCAGCGAAGTAGACGCCTGGATGAAGTCCGGCGTGGCGGCGGATAAGTAATTATTTTGGAGATGCACGATGGCACTGGAAAATAAATTGGGGCTGACAAGCTCCGCCGATCTTGCCCGGGAAGAAGAACGCCTCAGCAAGAAAAAGGCGGTAGAACTGTTCGAAAGCGGTGTGCTGGACACCCTGCCGGCGGGCAAATTCTCGACCTTGCAGTCAATTCACAAATATCTGTTTGAAGATATTTACGACTTTGCCGGCAAACTGCGCACGGTGAATCTGGCAAAGGGTAATTTTCGCTTTGCGCCGCTGATGTATCTGGAAGCAGCGCTGGCTAACATCGGCAAGATGCCGCAGTCCACCTTTGACGAGATTATCGAAAAATATGTAGAAATGAATATTGCCCACCCCTTTCGGGAGGGCAATGGGCGTAGTACTCGCATCTGGCTCGACCATATCCTGAAAACCGAAATCGGCAGGGTCGTGGACTGGAGCAAGGTGGATAAAGAGGATTATCTTCTTGCCATGGAGCGCAGCCCCATCAAGAATGTGGAGATCAAGGTGCTGCTGAAGGCGGCGCTGTCCGACGAGATAAACAGCTGGGAAGTCTATTTGAGTGGCATCGACCAATGCTATTATTACGAAGGGTACACGACCTTCAAGGCGGAAGATTTGAGCAAGGAATGAGGTGCAGATATGCCGGATCAGAATTGGCAATTTGAACTGGAAGAATATATCAAGCAGGGTGAACCGGACCGAGCCGAAAAAAGCGAGGCGTGGCAGACTGCCATCGGCTTGCAGGCGGTGGACGGGCTGAATACCTCTGCCTATCTGCTGGATACGGCCAAGGATCACATCGAGGGCAAAATCACCATTGATGAAGCCCAGCAGCGCATCCATAGCTATTATGAGCAGCGTACCACCCGCACCGAAATAGAGAACGAAACCAAAGAAGCGGATATTGTCTCTGCCAGAATCGCAAAGTTGTTGGGTGAAAAAGCCTTCCAATTCTCGCCTGCCGAGTGGCTCTCCATCCACCGCAGACTGTTTGAAGGCGTGTTCCGTCACGCCGGACAGATTCGGCAGTACAACATCACCAAGAAAGAGTGGGTACTGAACGGCGACACCGTGATCTATGCGGACTGGAATAGTATCAAGGATACGCTGGATTACGATTTTGCCACTGAAAAACAGTTCTCCTATGAGGGCTTGTCCGTAGATGCGGCGGTGAAGCATCTGGCAAAATTCGCCTCCGACATTTGGCAAATCCATCCCTTCGGTGAAGGAAACACCCGTGCCACCGCCGTCTTTATGATCAAATATATGAAAACTTTCGGCTTCCGTGTAAACAACGACGCCTTTGAAAAAAATTCGTGGTACTTCCGCAACGCCTTGGTCCGAGCGAACTATACAAATCTGCAAAAGGGTGTTCACGCCACCACAAAGTTCTTGGAGATGTTTTTCAGCAATCTTCTTTTGGGCACGGATTACGAGCTGAAGAATCGTTATATGCACATTGATTATGTGGAGGAAAGCCATCCCCAAAGTATCAATTCCAAAGTTCCAAAGTATCAATTTGATGCTTTGGACTGCTCACTGGAAGAACTGGCGGTTTTGGAACTGGTCGCACAAAACCCGGCCATCAAGCAGCAGGAGCTTGTGACCGCAACAGGCAAATCCATCGCAACTGTAAAACGAATTATGAAGTCGCTGCAAGATAAAAACTATATCCGCAGAGAAAGCGGCAAGAGATACGGAAAATGGGAAGTGTTGGTTTGATCTATCATGCCTGTTCCAATGCAATGCGGCAAAATAATAAAAGAAAGGGTTCGTTCTATGGCTAACGGAAACAACGCCACAATCGGCTTTGAAAAGCAAATCTGGGATGCTGCGTGTGTCCTTTGGGGGCATATCTCCGCAGCAGAACACTGAAAAGAGAAGATATAAAAATTGGAGCAGCAGGCAAATGTAAGCCACCGTACCGTCAGTAAGATGTATCGCGAGGAAAATATTACAATTGATATCTTAGGACGAATTTGCAAGCGCTGGATTGTTCCATTGATGATGTTATGGAATTTGTCCCCGATAAAGAGAATCGCGATAAGCCTGCCGATGCGTAAACAGCTGCTCTGTCAAGTCATGTTAAAGAATCAAATTGCTTAACAGATGAGGAGGAACACCCCGCATGACCAAACTTGAAGATATAACCGTGGGCAGTTCCGTAAAAGGAATTACCAGCAATTCGACTGTCACAATCGTTGCTGTCCAATGGTACGGAAACAATGTGCTCGAAATTACATATAAGGACAGCCATGGACAACCAGGCAATCAGATGCTGCTCCGCGACGAAGAAATTAATCTGACCGTTATGGACAATAGTCTGCCGTGGAGCTTTGACGCGGACGGCGAACAGATGAAGCTTGCATCAGAAGCTTATCGAATCAGCCTTGCGCATTTATTCGATCCGTATCTGGCTGTGCATACTTCCTCAGTGGAACCACTTCCGCATCAGATTTCAGCTGTCTATCAAGAGATGCTGCCGAAGCTTCCGCTGCGCTATGTGCTTGCGGATGACCCCGGTGCCGGTAAAACAATCATGACCGGTCTGTTCATCAAGGAACTGATTGCCAGAGGCGATTTGAAAAGATGCCTGATTGTATCTCCGGGCAGTCTTGTGGAACAGTGGCAGGATGAGCTGTTTTCAAAATTCCACCTTACATTTCAAATCCTGACAAACGACCGAATGGAATCGGCTGTAACGGGCAATGTCTTTAACGAGGTGGATTTCTGCATCTGCCGTTTGGATAAGCTTGCACGAAATGAGCAGCTTCAAGAAAAACTGAAGGTATCTGAGTGGGATCTGATTGTGTGCGATGAGGCTCATAAGATGTCTGCTACTATCTGGGGCGGAGAAGTGAAATACACGAAGCGCTTCCAGCTCGGCAAGCTGCTTTCTAATATCACAAAGAACTTTCTTCTCTTGACGGCAACACCGCACAACGGCAAGGATGAGGACTTTCATCTGTTTCTGTCTCTGGTGGACCCGGATCGTTTTGAGGGAATCCATAATACTTCGGAGCAGACTATTGATGTCAGTGATGTCATGCGCAGACTGACAAAGGAAGAGCTTTTGAAATTTGACGGTACGCCGCTGTTTCCGGAGCGTATCGCCTACACGGTGAACTATTCCCTTTCGCCGCAGGAGGCGCAGCTATATCAGGCAGTCACGGACTATGTGCAGGAAGAGTTCAACCGCGCGGATAACTTGAACAATGAACGCAAGACCACTGTCGGTTTTGCTCTTACGATATTGCAGCGCCGCCTTGCTTCTTCTCCGGAGGCAATTTATCAATCGCTGCGCCGCCGACGCGAGCGCTTGGAGCATCGCCTTGCAGAGGAGAAAATGGGCAAACGCGCGGCAGATTACACGGATGCAGCTTATGACATAGACGATGACGATGATCTCACGCCGGATGAGCAGGAGGCTGTTGAGGAGAAAGTCGTAGACCACGCTTCCGCTGCGGCAACCATCGCAGAGCTTGAAATTGAAATCAAGACGCTGAAGCGCCTTGAAAAGATGGCAAATGATGTCCGTGTCAGCGGTGTTGACCGAAAATGGGATGAGCTTTCCTCTCTGCTTCAGGATAACCAGGCGATGTATGGCGAGGATAACCAGCGTGAAAAACTGATCATCTTCACGGAACACAAGGACACGCTCAACTACCTTGCCGGAAAGATTCGCGCTCTGCTCGGAGATGACGATGCTGTTGTTACCATCCACGGCGGAATGCTCCGTGATGAACGGAGAAAAACAGAACAGCTCTTCAAGCAGGATGTCGGGGTGCGCATTCTGATCGCTACGGATGCTGCTGGCGAAGGCATCAACCTTCAGCGCGCGCATCTGATGATAAACTACGACTTGCCTTGGAATCCCAATCGACTGGAACAGCGTTTTGGCCGTATCCATCGTATCGGACAAACAGAGGTTTGTCATCTTTGGAATTTGGTTGCGAACGAGACTCGTGAGGGTTATGTGTTCCAAAGGTTGTTCCTAAAACTTGAGGAAGAGCGGCAGGCCCTCGGCGGAAAAGTTTTTGACATACTTGGCAAAGTCTCGTTTGATAATAAATCCTTGCGCGACCTGCTGATTGAAGCCGTGCGTTATGGCAATGACCCGGAAGTGCGCGCAAGACTCAATCGTGTGGTGGATAAATCTCTTGATCCGCAGATATTCCGGGATATCATCCGGGAAAATGCATTGACGGATGACGTGATGGATATCCATATGGTCAATGCAATTCGCGAGGATATGGAGCGTGTGGAGGCACACAAGCTCCAGCCGCATTTTATTGAATCTTTCTTCCTTGACGCGTTCCAACAGCTTGGCGGACGCATTCGCAAGCGGGAAACTGGCAGGTATGAGATTATATCTGTGCCCTACGCCGTGCGGAACCGTGATATGGCAATCGGATACGGAGAACCAGTCTTGAACCGCTACGAACGTGTCTGCTTTGATAAGAAATACTGCACGGTTCCCGGAAAGCCCCAAGCGGATTTGGTCTGCCCGGGTCAGCCACTGCTGAATGCTGTGATCGATTTGATTCAGGAAAAGAATGTAGATACCATGAAGCGCGGCAGCGTTCTGATTGATGACAGCGATTACAGTGAAGATGCACGCCTGCTGTTTTACATAGAAGATGCCGTTCAGGATGGCGTCATGCTGAAAGACGGCAAACGCAGAGTCATCTCCAAGCAAGTCCATTTTGTTGAGATGAAAGCAGATGGGACTGCTTCTTCAGCAGGATATGCTCCATATCTTGACTACCGCGGAGCAACGGCGGAAGAGACTCCGGTGATTCGTGCTTGGCTGGAGTCGCAGGACTGGCTGCACCGTGATGTGGAAGCCACAGCAAAGACTTACGCGGTTGAGCATCTGATACCTCCGCACTTTGCAGAAGTAAAAAAGCAGAAAGAAGCCATGCTGAACAAAACTGCAAAAGCAGTTAAAGACCGCCTGACCGCTGAAATTCAGTATTGGGACTACCGTGCTGCAGACCTTGCGCAAAAGGAAGCCGCAGGCAAGTCCAACGCAAAACTCAATTCCAAGCTGGCCGCTCGCCGCGCAGAAGAGTTGGAACATCGTATGCAAGAGCGCCTTGCGGAGATTGAGAAAGAACGGCGCATTTCGCCTATGCCTCCGGTAATGACCGGCGGAGCGCTTGTCATTCCGAAAGGACTTCTCTATAAGCTGATGCCGCATGCTGAACCGGAGCTGTTCAGTCAGGGTGATAAGAAAGCAATCGAACTGGCTGCGATGAAGGCTGTGATGGAGATTGAGAAGGGATCGGGCTTTGTGCCGCGCGATGTCAGCGCCGTAAAATGCGGATACGATGTGGAGTCTTTCGTGCCGGAAAACATGCGAGGAGCAGACGGCAATGTGCTGCGATTTGTAGAGGTCAAAGGCCGGGCAAAGGGCGCAACCACTGTTACCGTCAGCCGCAACGAAATGCTCTGTGGCCTGAATAATCCGGAACAGTTTATTCTCGCCATCGTGGAAGTAGACGCAGACGCGACGCACACGATTTACCTGAAGCGGCCGCCGTTTGACGCACCGGGCATGGCAACGAACAGCACAAATTATGACATACAGGATTTGATAGCGTCCTCTGAGATTGTCTATCAGAAGTGAGGAAACCGATATGAGTACAAAAAAACTGATTGAGGTGGCATTGCCTCTTGAAAAGATAAATGCGGAGTCTGCACGGGAGAAGTCTATCCGCCACGGACATCCATCCACCCTACATTTGTGGTGGGCGCGTCGGCCATTGGCGGCAGCGCGTGCCGTCATTTGGTCGAGCCTTGTGGACGATCCTTCTTCTCATCCGGAAAAGTTTCCGACAGAGGAGGACCAGAACAAAGAACGCCAGCGTCTCTTCAGGATTCTCGAAGATCTCGTTGTGTGGGAGAATTCCAATAACGAGGACATTCTGAATGCCGCAAAAGCTGAAATTCTGAAATCTACGGATAATAACCCTCCGGCTCTTCTTGACCCATTTGCCGGTGGTGGAGCCATCCCGCTCGAGGCGCAGCGTCTGGGCTTAGAAGCACACGCCCATGACCTGAATCCTGTGGCTGTGACCATCAATAAGGCTATGATTGAGATTCCACCACGCTTTGCAGGGAAAGCTCCGGTAAATCCGGATGCACAGGTTTCTGCTATGCGTAATGGTTGGAGCAGAGCACAGGGGCTTGCGGAGGATGTGCGCTATTACGGCGAATGGATGAAACAGGAGGCGTTTCAGCGCATTGGCCATCTCTATCCCAAGGTGAAAGTGCCGCACGAACAGGGCGGCGGCGAAGCCACCGTCATTGCGTGGATCTGGGCTAGAACGGTCAAGTGCCCCAACCCTGCCTGTGGATGTGAAATGCCGCTGGCCAGTTCGTTTGTGCTGTCCAAGAAGAAGGGAAAGGAAGCGTGGATTGAATCCGTAGTAGATGGAAAAAACATTATCTACGCAGTTCACAATGGAAAATACCCGGCAAGCACGGAAAATGGGACGAAACAAGGGAAGAAAGCCAAGTTCTGCTGTCCTATTTGCAAAGCAGGCTTAGTTTCTGGCGATTATGCCGACGATGAGGCAAATTCAGGTAGAATGGGCGCTGTCCTTATGGCAATCGTTGCAGAGGGAAAAAACGGAAGAATCTATTTGTCCGCTGATGCTATGGAAGCGAAGAACCTTCAAAACGAAATTGAACGTTATTATGAAACGGATGGAATTGAGAGCAAAGTCTCTCATGCAAAATGTAGAGGAACTTTTGCAAGCAATGCCCAGGGACGTTATTATGGGTTCCACGAATTCAAAGATTACTTCACACATCGTCAGTTGATTGCCCTGACCACCTTCAGCGAGTTGGTTTCCGAGGCACAGGCAAAAGCCGAAGCGGATGCGGCAGCCGCCGGCATGAAAAATGACCATCTTCCCCTGCGCAATGGCGGCGATGGTGCGAGAGCCTATGGTGAAGCAGTTGGGGTGTATTTGGCATTTGCAGTCGACAAAGCGGCAAATCTATGGTCGTCTATCTGCGGTTGGATGAATGATAGAGGTGCGTTCAGAGAGACCTTTGCTAGGCAAGCTATTCCTATGACATGGGACTTTGCGGAAGCAAACCCTTTTTCTGGTTCGGGCGGCAGCTTTGAACTCTTTTGGGCGAGATGTGCTGATACAATTGAGTATTTTCCGCTTTCTTTGGAGGGGATAGCTCAACAATTTGATGCCCAAAGCGATTGCGGTTTGCGTAATATTATGATTTCCACTGATCCACCTTACTATGATAATATTGGATATGCCGACTTATCTGACTTTTTCTATGTCTGGATGCGGCAATCCTTGAAGGATACCTACCCGGAGCTGTTCAGCACAATGCTGGTACCGAAGGTGGAGGAACTGATCGCCACCCCGTATCGTCATGATGGAAGTGTCGAAAACGCAAAGAGCTTCTTCGAAGATGGGATGCTTTCTGCCTGTAAACAGATGTACCGGTATGCCCGCGAGGATGTTCCCGTCACAATTTACTATGCTTACAAGCAGAGCGATACGGACGATCGCGGCACAGCTTCTTCCGGCTGGGAAACCATGCTTGGTGCAATTGTTAATGCTGGATTTACTATTACCGGCACATGGCCAATGCGTACAGAAAGTCCGGGGCGTTCTATAGCTCAAGGCACCAATGCTCTCGCCTCCTCCATTGTCCTGGTCTGCCGCAAACGTCCCGAGGATGCTCCGCAGACAACGCGCCGCAATCTGGTCAGTCAGCTTCGTCGGGAACTGCGCCCCGCGCTACAAAAGCTGCAGTCGAGCAACATTGCGCCTGTGGACCTGGCGCAGTCTGCCATTGGTCCGGGCATGGGTGTATTTAGCCGCTACCGCCGGGTGCTTGAGGCAGATGGTTCTGTGATGAGCGTGCGCAGCGCCTTGCAGGTCATCAACGAAGAAGTGGATTTGTACTTCAACGAGAAGGTCGGCAGTCTGGATGCCGCCAGCCGCTTCTGCGTGGACCTCTATACCCAGTGCGCCTACAACAACATCAAGTATGGCGAGGCAGAGATCCTCGCAAATGCCAAGAGCACCTCCATCCCGATGATGGCTGCGCACGGCGTTCTGTATGCGAAAGCAGGCGTTGTGCATCTGATGGAACGCAGCGAGCTTCCGACAGAGGTGGATTCTAATGAGAGCACCATCTGGCTGCTCACCCAGCAACTGACCCATGCTATGGCAACCGGCGGCATCGAAGCCTGCGCAAAGATCGTGTGGGGCATCTTCGGCTCCGGTGCGGAGGCTGCGAAGGATCTGGCCTATCGGCTTTATACCATTGCCGAGCGCAAAGGATGGACAGAGGAAGGCTATGCCTATAACGCGCTCGTTGTGGCTTGGCCGGACATCCAGTCCAGAGCAGCAGCAATAAAGGCTGATGCACCGGAACAGATGACTCTGTTCGATATGGACGCAATCGATTCATGATAGAACAACGATAAGGGGGTGAATCTCCAAATGAAAAAGTTAATAGAGGTGGCGCTCCCTTTAACTGATATTAACGCAAAAACCATCCGTGAAAAGAAGTTGGCTCCCGGACATCCCGCTCATCTGCATCTTTGGTGGGGACGAAGTCCGATCTCCTCTGTGCAGTCGGCTTTGACTGCATCGCTGATCAATGCCCCGGAAAGCGACGATGAGCTTAAATCGCGGCTTGCGCGTGTGCAAAGCGGAGAGGTTCCGGAATTTGGCAAGAAGCCGACAATTCTCGACCCATTCTGTGGCTTCGGAGGCGTAGCGCTGGCAGCACAGTCGCTGGGACTTCCTGCCGTCGCAAGCGATTTAAACCCTGTGGCAGTGGTGCTTACGAAAGCGGCAACGGAAATTCCCGCAAAGTTTGCAAATGTAAGCCCGGTCAATCATTCGGCACTCCGGAAGCAGTATTTTGGAACGGAAGGCCTTGCGGAGGATGTCGCCTATTACGGCAATCTTCTGCGGGAAAAGGCCTGGGAAAAGCTCAAGGACATCTATCCAAATGAGCAGGAAGGCACACCTTCCGCATGGATCTGGGCAAGGACAGTCAAATGCCCAAACCCCGCATGTGGCTGTACTATGCCGCTGGCAAGCTCTTTTATTCTGTGCTCAAAAGGAACAAATGAGATTTGGGCAGAGCCTGTTTTGCAAGATGGAGCAGTACATTTTGAATTACAGCATGGATGCTGTCCAAAGGAGAAAATGAGTAATAAGGTTGGCAGTCAAGGCGCGGTATTTCGTTGTCCTGCCTGCGGTTCGCTCACAACGGATGCGTATGTAAAGCAGATGGGTTCATCTCATAAGCTGGGCGCGCAGATGATGGCAATCTCCTTGGAGACGGAAGACGGAATAAAGTATATTGCCCCATCCGAGAAACAGATGCATGCAGCGAATGTCCCTATCCCAGAGGATGCACCGCCCGGAGAAATACCGGATAATCCGCATTGGTTCACACCACCTGGGTTCGGTCTCAAAAACTATGCGGATCTCTTCTCATCGAGACAGCTTACTATGCTAACGATGTTCTGCGATTTGCTCCCTGAGATACAGGATAAGGCTGCATCGGATGCCCTGGCAGCAGGAATGGACGCAAGCGGAGGCTCGCTATCAAACGGCGGCACCGGCGCTCTGGCTTATGGGCAGGCAATCGGAGTATATCTGGCTTTTGTGATTGATAAGATTGCAGATGCAAACTCCACAATCTGCTCGTGGCGAACCACAGGGAATAGCCTTCGAAATACCTTTGGCAGACAGGCGATTCCTATGGTATGGACCTACGCGGAAGGCAATCCTTTTTCAAAAATTACCGGGAACTTATCTTCTGCGCTGAAAAGCGTTGTAAATGCAATCCGGAATCTGCCTATCGGCAGTGAAGTTTCCGTTTTGCAGCAAGATGCACGAATGGCAACATATCCGCAAAATATAATGGTTTGCACAGAGCTTCCGTATTATAAGGCCATTGGTTATGCGGCGCTGTCAGATTACTTCTATATATGGCTTAGGAAAAGTCTGAAGACAATCTATCCAGAATTGTTCAACCACATGGTGACAAGTAAGGATGAGCTTTCTACCTGTGGTCAGTATGAAGGAAAGCATGCGGCAGAGTGCGAACAGACTTATGAAGCCCAAATGCGAGATGTACTCGCCCAACTGGCAGAACATGCCGACAGGAATTTCCCACAGCTATTCTTCTTCGAGTTTCATAAAGGAGATGAACTGGCACTTGTCAATGGGAACAATGGCACAGCTTCTCCATTTGAGACTTTAATCGGGAGTATGCTTCATGCTGGATATGAAATTACAGCAGTGTGGCCAATGCGAAGCGCAGCGGCTTCTGAAAAGGCAGATGGGACAAGAGTATTGATTGCGGCACGCGTTCATGATAAAACCGAGCAGACCACGAGAAGGGGCTTTGCAGCCGCACTAAAGAGGGAATTTCCCATGGTATTTGAAAGGATGTTGTGCGCCGGTGTGGATGTCAGTGATGAAAAAATCGTCGGTATCGGTGCAGGACTTAGTCTGTTCACTCGTTACAAGAAAGTCTTAAATGCATCCGGTTCAGGCATGAAGATACACGATGCACTAGAGCTTATTTATCAAGAGATTCTGGGATATTTGAAAGAGAAAAACGCGGACAGCGAAGCTGATACCGTTCAATTGGAGGAGGAATAAATCATGCAGGAAAATATAGCACTCGTTCAAAACGGATTTAGGATTTTACTTCCTGATATGGCAGGCTATATCTGCAGGGAGCTATCGCGCGTATACAAGAACAGCTGGTGGCAGGAGGTACTGACTGCACTCAGTGACCAATATGATCTGCCCTCTTCCGGTGAGTATGCTGAATTGCAAGATTCACTCGATGTTGCAAACTGTCTGCGGCTCATTGATCGGCGTTGGAATGATGTTTTTCGTTCCAAGCTCTCAAAGGACTACCGTACTTGGGCTACAGAACTCATGGGAGTTCGCAATAAAGTTGCTCATTTGGGAATGCAGGATATTGCACAGGCCGATGCAGAACGAGCATTGGATACAATGGCGAGACTTTGCGATGGCTTTGACAGTGATGGAGCTGAAGAAATTCGTGCTTTGTATCGTAAACTCCGCTATGGTTCAGAAGATGCTTCTACATCTTCCGCCCCGGCAAAAGAAACCACACCGACTGGAAAATCTAAGACTGTCGCAGCTGTGCTGGGACGTCACGTCGGAGAAAATCTCCCCAGCTGGCGCGATGTTATGCAGCCACACCCGGATGTAGCGGAAGGGCGCTATAAATCCGCTGAATTTGCCGCAGATCTTGCGCAGGTAGCCAGAGGCGAAGGTGCATATGAGTACCGTGACCCGGTTGAATTTTTCGCGAGAACCTATGTAACGGAAGGTATGGCAGGACTTTTGGTGGAGTCCTTACAGCGCTTAAACGGGACAGGCGGAGAACCTGTTATCCAGTTGAAGACAGCATTCGGCGGCGGCAAAACCCACAGCATGCTGGCTCTTTACCACATTGCACACAGCAGAATGTCGCTGGAGTCCGTACCTGCCCTGAAGCCGATTATGGAACGCGCAGGATTAGAAGAATTCCCACACGCAAATGTCGCTGTTCTGGTTGGTACGGCGCTTGACCCATCCCGTCGGAAAAAGCCTGCAAACCTTCCGGGATATAGCGTTGGCACCATTTGGGGAGAAATGGCGTATCAACTGGTGACTTCTGCCGGTAAGCCTGAGCTATATGCAAAATATATTCGTGATGCCGATTTGAAAGGCGTAGCTCCCGGCTCGGAGAACTTGAAGAACCTGTTCAACGAATGTGGCCCCTGCTTGATTTTGATGGACGAGCTGGTTGCTTACGCAAAAGTTCTCTTTGGTGCAGAAGGTTTGCCTGCTGGTTCTTTCGATAATTTCATTACATTCATTCAACAGATTACCGAAGCTGCACGCGCAAGTGAAAACAGCATCGTGGTTGCTTCTATTCCGGAATCCAGCATTGAGATTGGTGGCGAGGCAGGCCAAAAGGCACTCGAAGCAATCGAGCATACCTTTGGACGTATGGAGTCTATTTGGAAGCCGGTTGCTGCAAACGAAGGATTTGAAGTTGTACGCCGCAGACTGTTTTTGGACTGCAAGGACGAAGCAGCCCGCGATGCTGTTTGTGATGCATTCAGCCAAATGTACCAGGACAATTCTGAAGATTTTCCGCTTGAATCCAAGGAAGTGGAATATCGTGACCGCCTTGTATCTTGCTACCCGATACATCCAGAAGTATTCGATCGTCTCTATGGCGATTGGGCAACATTGGAGAGATTCCAGCGCACAAGAGGTGTGCTGCGTCTGATGGCAGCAGTTATTCATGAGCTTTGGATGGCAAACGATGAGGGAGCCATGATCATGCCGGGCTCCATTACACTGGATATGCCGCAAGTCCGTGATGAGCTAGTTCGCCACCTTCCGGATACATGGAACAGCATCATTGACCGTGAAGTAGACGGAAAGGATTCTATCCCCTATCAAAAAGATAAAGCAAATCCTCGGTATGGACGCATTCTCGCGTGCCGTCGCGTATCCCGAACAGTTATGCTTGGCAGCGCTCCGAGTACTTCTGCCCTTCGGGACCAAGGAATCAGAGGTTTGGAAACTTCTCGAGTCCTTTTGGGCGTTGTTCAGCCTGGCGAAAATATTGCCGACTTTAAGGACGCATTGAACACGCTTCATGGCTCTCTGTCTTACCTCTATAACAATCCGAATGGAAACCGCTTCTGGTATGACACAAAGCCAACGCTGCGTAAGACTGCTGAAGATCGCGCCTCTCAGGTCTCTTTGGCGGATGTCGATATGGAAATTGAAAGCCGCTTGAAGAAGTGCAGAAAGGAAAATCCCTTTGCGGGGGTTCATCCGTCTCCAACATCTTCAGGTGATGTCCCGGATGACCAAGCAGTACGTCTGGTTCTCCTGCGTACCAATGATACCTATCGCAGGAACTACGATAATTCGGCTGCGATGAGAGCTGTTCAGGACATTCTGAATAACCGTGGAGCATCACCGCGTATTTTTCGGAACATGCTTGCATTTGTTGCCCCAGATGAGAGCAAGATAGGTGCGCTCCGTCAGGAGGTAAAGCGCTACATTGCTTGGACTTCCATCATGTCCGATAAAGAGGATCTGAATCTTGATGGTCAGCAAGTCCGGGAAACAGAGAACAATCTGAAGCGCAGCAACGACACAGTGGAGCTTCGTCTGAAAGAAACCTATTGTTGGTTGATGGTTCCCTTTATCGACCAATATGGCGACATGAAGGCAATTCAATGGGAAATCAGTGATCTCGGCGGCGGACAGGATTCCATTGTTGCAAAGGCAGCAAGGAAAATGCTTCAAAGCGACCAGGTCATCACAAGATGGGCTCCGGCTCTGCTGCAAATGACACTGGATGAGCTTCTTTGGAAGGATACTGAAAACATTTCAGTGAAGAAGCTTTGGGAATACCTCTGCACTTATTGCTATTTGCCAAGACTGTCCAGCTACAGCGTTCTTCAGGAAACCATTTGTCAGGGCTGCGCATCCGATGAGTATTTCGGAATAGCAGCGGCGCATAATGGTGAGCGGTATGTTGGCTTGAAGTGGAATCAGAGCATTTTCAACTTCAATAACACAGATTTGCTCGTGAAGCCTTCTGCTGCAAAGGCACAGATCAAGGAAGAGGCGGAAGCTCAAGCGGCGGCTGGCAGTCAAGCAACTTCAGGCGGCACTTCTTCCGGATTTACACCCAGTGGAAGCGGAATGCATACAGGCACCAGCAGCGAAGGTGCTGGGACACCAGGCGGTACTGGAGCTGCTACTCCGCCCACTGCTGCAAATAGGCATTTCTATATGTCTGCGGATGTCGATGCTGTCCGTGTCAATAGGGTAATTTCAACCTATGTTGATGAAATCATTCGGCATCTGATGCAAGTTGAAGGAGCCAATGTGCAGTTGAAACTGGAAGTAGAGGTTAATGCCCCTGATGGCATTCCTTCGTCGACAGTAAGGACAGTTTCTGAGAACTGCAAGACCTTGAAGATTACTGACTTCGGGTTTGATGACTGATAAGCAAAATTTGCTCTGATATAGGTGGCATAGCTTGCTGTACCGCCTATATCAGAGAAGCAAATCATCTTGGATTATTTTATATGTAATCATTTATTATATTGACATAGTTCCGATAACACAATGACATTATTCCGGGATTTTTGATATTGTTCCGAAGATTGTTCTTTTTCACCCGTCAAAGGTGCGTGATGCTCTCGTCCGGGCTCACAAATCGATCGGCAAACCGGCGCTTGTACCGGAAAGTTTCTGAATCCTTGCTCTGTTCTTATTTGGGGCCGTAAAGCTGAAAACAGCGGGAGAAATCGCAGAAATCTGCGTTTTCTCCCGCCATATCATTCAGTTGATTTGCAAAATAATTTTTGGCAGTCCCTATCCATACCTCCGCAGTATACCGGCTCAAAAAGGACAGCTTCTCTGTGAGGGTATTGCGGAATCAGCGTTTTTCGCCCTCTTTTGCCGCCTTCTCAATGCTGCGAATGGCCTGCAAATATTCCTCCTCCACGGGAGAAAGATTCTGCGCCTGATATTTCCTGTATTCCGCCTTTGCCTTCTCCATCGCCTGCGTGTGGCTGACGGTTCCCCCGTCGGTGAGCAGGGCCTCTCCGGTGGAGGCAAGGATGCGGTTCAGGTTCTCCACATAATCGCTCATGTACATGGGCCGGCGGCGCATCGCCTGAATCTCCGCAAAGTCAAAGTAACCGGAAACGAGATTGTTCAGTATCTTCAGTTCGTCCGCGGAGAGATAGTTCTTTGCGACGGTAATATCCTTCGCCGTGGGAAAATCCCCAGAAAATGCGGTAAGCCCCATAAATGGCTTTTCGGCATCGGCTCGCTCAAAAATCACCTCTGCGGCGGTATGGCCATGGGCGGCATAGTGCAGCTTGTTCTGCACCATCTTGAAAAAAGCCACCGACTCGGCGCTTTTAGGGTCATAGTCCACGCTGGTAGCGTAGAGATCGAGGACCTGACGGTATATCACCTTTTCGGAGGAACGGATGTCCCGGATGCGGTCAAGAAGCTCCTTCCAATAGCTGCCGCCGCCGAGATTCTTCAGGCGCTCATCGTCCATGGCGAAGCCCTTGATCATGTACTCCTTCAAGCGCTCGGTAGCCCAGCGGCGGAACTGCGTTGCAATGGAGGACTTGATGCGATAGCCCAGGGAGATGATCATGTCGAGGTTATAGTGATTTACGGCATAGGTTTTCCCGTCTGCGGCAGTTGTTCGGATTTTCCGAACAACTGCACTTTGCTCTAACTCGCCTTCCTCAAAAATGTTTTTTATATGCTCACTGACATTGGCCTTGCTGCTCTGATACAGCTCACAAAGCTGTGCCTGTGTCAGCCAGACAGTTTCATCCTGAAACCGGACATCAATTTTTGTCTTGCCGCTTTCAGACTGGTAAATGACGATATCGCCCTTGTTTTCATCGTTGAGGAAATTACTGCTCATTTTTGTTCCCTCCCGGCTTTTCGGTGGCTTCAGCAAATGCTCGGCTTATTGCTATTATAGTATCACAAAATCGGCGTTTTTTCAACAGACGCCAAGGGAATGACACGCCCGTCTCATAAAAATATGATATACTAAAGGCGGGGGTGAAAAGAATGGATGAAATCAGAGCAAGGATATCTACCATAAGCGATCCTAGGCATGCCAGCTATATAAAACATCAGTTGAGTGACATATTGCTCATTATTATGTGCGGCGTACTCAGCGGTTTGGATACCTTGGGAGACTTAGCTTTATATGCCAATGAAAAGCAGGATTTTTTCAAAGCAGCCTTTGGTATTGCAGCGATTCCGTCGAAAGCGACCTTTGGCCGGATTCTGAGCATGCTGGATGGAAAGGCCGTCGGTGAGGCCATTTTGGATATTTTGCGCACTCGTTACACAAGCGGTAATATTATCGCTGTGGATGGCAAAGCCATATGCAGCACAGGGAAATCAGGCAATCCGCATAGCGCACTACAAATTCTCAGTGCATATTTGACGGAGAGCGGCGTCGTGCTTGCCCAAGAAACGATACATGAGAAAAGCAACGAAATACCAGCATTTCAACAAATGTTGACTTATCTGGATGTGCAGGGTAAAATTGTCACAGCAGATGCCATGCACTGTCAGCGGCGCACTTCAGAGGCGATTGTGGCTCGC
>ERZ839767.3656-NODE-3656-length-17120-cov-15.770466_pt1 | contig 17120 bp, 16 predicted proteins | sample MGYA00519879_ERZ839767 | MGnify/ENA primary metagenome ERZ839767 (study PRJEB31850, sample SAMEA3708852) | human gut metagenome | biome: human gut; feature: human-associated habitat; material: faeces | place: China | collected 2014 ...
TATCGACACGCCCATTTGAAGCGGCGGCTTTGATTTTCAGAGCCGCCGTTTCTTTGCGCCTACACACAAACCAATGACGACTTGCGGGGACATGGCGGCCCATAGGAGGGTATCGCCGTGTCCTTTTTGCTTTTTCGCAACGCCCATGATCTTCACCAGCTAAAAAAAGCGTAGCTCCCCCTCCGGGCTATTCTAACCACGAAGGTACAATATATCAGTACCATTCCGATAATACATTTTCATGCGCCCGAGCGGCTTCATGCCGCCCGGGCGTTTTTGCGTCTATATGGAGCCTCGGGCCAACTTGGCCCGAAGTCCGGCCCCGGTGCCGCTCTCCGCCGCCCTCCGCTTCGGTCACTCGTCAATTCCCAACACCGAAACGGAGGTACACAATGAAGGAAATCAATTTGCGGGATTTTTACCCGTGGTATATGGAAGATGTGATGGTCGAAGTCACGGAGGAAGTTGCGGAAGAATTGCTGGCGGGCCAGCGGTACATCAAGGCCAGCCGCCGCCGTATCTATCGCAATAAGGCACACTACCGGAATCCATTCTCTCTGCAGGGCAAGGATATGTTGCTTGCGCTTTTCTTTCTTTTGTACGCTTTGATTTGTATCCTTATTTTGCTATTGCGGACCAGTAGGCATCGAACAAGCGTCCAATTCACCTGTGTTTTCAATACGCAGAATACAACATTTTCGGGGTTCATTTTTGTCTCCCGGAAATTGTTGTATTTTGAAGCCCAGGAATCTGTTGTATTGCGCTTCCAACCAGTATGCATTGCTGTGCGGAGCATTCCGCATAAACTTTTGTAACCAACTCAAAGCAGCGTTACCGTGCCGGAATTGCGTACCGTATCCCATTCCTCTGCAGCTAAACTATGTTCACCCCCATAGGCTCTTTATGGCGGTGTGCAGCTTCTTTACGCATAGCATGTGCCAAATGTTACATTCTGAAAGTTAAATTATTCCGATATATCGTATTATTTTATGGCAAACTGCGCATTTCATGTAGCAAGCGGCAATATCGGCAAAAATGTGCTGTTTTGCCGCCCTGAAAAGTGTACATTTCTGCACAAATCCACCCGAAAAGCACATTTCTCCTTTGCGCTTTTTTACATAGCTACGCTCTGTAATTACCATTCACCTGCAAAAAATGCACATTGTACATTTTATCGCCTTGCAAATGACACATTTTCACATTCCGTCTGCTGATTGCCGGATGTGCCGCTTAAAATCCGTTCCAGCGCATCGCAAAACCGGATATCCTGCTCTTTTGTGCGTTTTGCAGCCCCCTTTGGATGCTTGCCGGCGCGAAGGAGCTTTTTGTTTTCATGCCGCTGCAGCATCAGCGCATCTATATTATCCGCCGTATATTCCAAACCGTTCTGGTTCAGCACCCGCGCGCATTTTGCCAGACACATACTTGCCAGACCGTAATCCTGCGTCACAACCAAGTCCCCGGGCTTCACCCGGTTGACGAGCGCAAAATCCACACTGTCAGCGCCTTTGTCAAATACCAGCGTCTGTGCCCCTTCCCGCTCGATACGATGGGATGTATCGCACAGAATCACAACCGGCACACCTTTTTTCCCTGCACTTCGCAGGGTCAGATTGACCACCGGGCAGCCGTCTGCATCGATCAAAATTGTCATGTGCTTATTCTCCTTCCCTCATCGTACTGTGCTTTGGTTTGATAATTGTACCATGTTCCCGCTGTGCTTTTCAACACGCAGGAGGCACTCATTCTCGGCGCACCGCAAAAAGCGCGGGAGGCTTTTCCGGAGACCCCCGGAAAAACCTCCCGTGTCTTATTACAGTAAATCAGCCACGCGTTTCCTTCAGCTCGGTCTCCATCTGGGCCAGCGCCTTTTTGTCCAGATTGTAGAAAAATTTGGCACCGATGAACTGCAGCACATTCCGCACCCACTGGGTAAACTACACAGATCTTTCCCCCGAATCTGCCGATCTGCCAAGGCAGTGTATGCTGCCGGAAAAGCCCGTCCTCAGCATCCAGATGCTGGAGGACCGCTACGCGCTGGAAAATCATCTGCTGGACGCCGTCAACCACGGTGATGCTGAGCTTGCGATGCAGGCGCTGCAGAGCTTTCGCGGCGTAACCATACCCGGGCGCAAGGGTCATACCAAGACCACCACCGTCCGTTTCCGCGCCGTTGCCCTGAATGCCCTGCTACGCAAGGAGGCAGAGCGGGCCGAGGTGCACGCCTTTTACCTTGATACCCTTTATAACGATTATCTGCTCGCCGCCGGTGAAATCACCACCGAGCAGCAAGAGCAGGCCCTTGTGGTCGAGATGCTGCAGCAATATTGCGACCGGGTGGCGCGGTACTCTACCGCCGGCTATTCGGTGGTCATCCGCAATATCATCCACTATATCAACCTACATCTGAAGAAGGACCTGACCCTTTCCACGCTGACTGCCCGCTTCAACCTGAGCCGCTCTTATCTGTCCGACCTGCTCCACCGGGAAGCGCACAGCAACCTGACCAACTATGTGACCCTGACCCGCATCCAGTTTGCGGCGAACCTGCGCCGGTATCATCACTACACGATCACACAGGCGGCACAGGAGGTAGGTATCCCGGTTATACCTTACCTGCCTGTTCAAGCGCACCATAGAAGAGACACTGTCCCACTACGCCCGGTAGAAAGCCATCGAGGCTTAAGAGACGAACCAGCTAAAAAGAAGAATTTTGCAGCGGCGCTCATCTGGCCTCCTTGCAATCCTCTGTAGCATGGTAGTATAATTTGTATAGAATTGGCAAGCTGTATGCTGCACCAGCAGGAGGGCATTTTATGATTTTACAAACAGGTTTCCGCACCGATATCCCTTCCTTTTACAGCGCGTGGTTTGCGAACCGCCTGCGTGCAGGGTTTGTACTGGTGCGCAACCCTTATGACCCGCGGTCCGTCACGCGGTATGCCATCAACCCGGATGTGGTGGACCTGATCGGCTTTTGCACCAAAAATCCTGCACCGATGCTCCCCCGCATGGAGCTGCTGCGCCCCTATGGGCAGTACTGGTTTGTCACGATCACCCCTTACGGACCGGAGATAGAGCCGCATGTACCGCCGAAGGCGCAGGTCTTGCAGGACTTTATCACCCTGTCAAAAATTGTCGGTCCCGATTGTATCGCATGGCGGTATGACCCCATTTTTCTTTCCGACACCTACACAGCTGCGCGACATATCGCTGAATTCGAGCAGATGGCATCTGTACTTTCCGGCTATACCAGGACCTGTGTGATCAGCTTTATCGACCTTTATGAGAAGGTACGGCGGAATTTTCCGCAGGTGAAAAGCGTCCCACTCACTGAGCGCGAAACGCTGGGAAAGGCTTTTATTGAGATTGGCAGAAAATACGGTATGATGATACGCCCCTGCGCCGAGGGCACTGCGCTGGCCCGCTATGGTGCTGATTGCAGCGGCTGCATGACGCAACGGACTTTCGAGGCCGCGCTGCACCGTCCCCTGCGGCTGCCCCCGCAAAAGCCAGCCCGCAAGGAGTGCGCCTGCTGCCTTACGGCGGATATCGGTGCCTACAATACCTGCGGTCACGGCTGCCTATACTGCTACGCCAACGCCAGCCGTGTGACTGTAGCGCAGAATATACGTATGCACGACCCCGCTTCACCCTTTTTGGTCGGGCACAGCCAGCCGGGCGATGTGATCCACGAGGCAAAACAGGAAAGCTGGCTGGTCGATCAGATCAGTATGGCTGAGCTCCTCTAGCAGCAGGCAGTGGCTGTCGCCCACTTTCACCGCTGCAACAAAAAAAGCTTGCAAGAAAAGGCAAAACTGCCTATCCTTGCAAGCTTTTTGTTTCGTTTTCGCAAATAGGGGCGTCGATTCTTGTTGCCATGCTGTGAAATGTGAACTGTAGTACAACTGCACAAAGCAAAAAGGCTGCGCTTCCTGCACAGCCTCTCAGCAAACGGCCTTATTCGGCGTATTCTTTAACAGCTCCAGCCTTCTGCAGGGCCGCCATCACAGCGGGGATCAGAACCAGCTGCACGATAATGCCCGGCACGGCATTGAGCAGTGCGCCCGCCAAGAATGCCTGGGCGGTAAACGCCTTGCCGCCCAAGCCCAGCAGCACGACCTCAGCCACGCCCCAGACAAGCCGCCCCGCTGCCATGGCGGTAAGCAGCGCTGCATACACCCCTGCCGCGCCCTTTTGAGCCATACGGCGGTATACCAGCCCGATTACAAGGCCGTAGGTCAGCAGCTCAAAGGCCATCGCAATAGCCACCGGATACATCGGAGGCATCCCGAACAGGACCGAGCGCAGCAGCGGCGCAACAAAGCCCACCGCTGCACCGTACTGCCAGCCGCAGACAAGGCCGCACAAAAGCACCGGAATATGCATCGGGAGCAGCATGCTGCCAATTTGCGGAATCTGGCCCGTCAGCATGGGCAGCACGAGGCACAGCGCCAAAAACAGCGCTGCATAAGCCAATTTTTTTGTATTCTGGTTTTTCACAACATATCACCCTTATCAAAAAGTTTGAACCGCGCACCCTTCTGGGCACTGCCTTCCTGGCTTTTTCATAAGGGCATTCCTGCATCCTTCAAGCCCGCTATAGCGGGAACCATGCAGTTATGCCATAGGTCCGCTTACTATATTACACAAAAATCTCCGCCGTGTCCAGTACAAAATTGCAGCGTGCGGCTGGATCATGGGCAGCAAAATACCCTTCCTCCAGCGGGATCCACCGCTGCACAAAATTTGCATAGCGTATGCCCTCTCTCGCCCGCAGGCGCGCCGCCTGCACATCGGGCGGGCAGGTAACAAACACACGCACCGCAAAGTCAGTCTGTAGCGCCGGATGCAGGCTGTAGCTGCCCTCCAGAATCGTCAGTGGCGCGGCAGCAAACGGCTTAGACGGCAGGAAGGCTCCCGCCGCACAGCTGTATGCATTATAGAGCGCCGTTTTGCCGCGCAAAAGCGGCTGCAGAACCTCGTTTCGCAGCCGAATGAAATCTATATTCGCGCCGGGCTGCTCCTGCCAGTTCGCGCAGCGCGCAGCAAGCGGTAGATAGAAATCATCGGTATGCACTACCCGGCAGCCCAGCTGCCCCGCCAGAAATTTCGCCAGTGTAGACTTGCCGCTGCCGCAACGCCCGTCAATGGCCAGCAGCGCCGGGCCGTTTTCTGCGGCCAACTGTGCGGCCTGCAGGATCGGAGCGGCGGCTGTTGCCAGCGGCGTCATGCGTCCAGCGCACGCAGCGTAAGTGCTACGGCATTTTGCAGATACTCGTCAAGGCGGCAATCCTGCGTGCCCGCCACAAAGATCCCGCAGCCGGACGCCGGAATCAAAACCTTGGCTGCCTCACTGCCGGAAATCGCCACCGACATATTGGGAGAAACCTCTCCCATGATGCCGTTAGCCATCAAGATACCGATGGGTCCTAGGATAACATCGGCTCTGGCGGCGTTATATACCACCGCATTTTCCCCGGTGGCGCCGCGCACCGCGCCCGCCTTCAGCATGGCGCTGGTTGCCAGCACATTCGTGCCCACTGCCAGCAGCTCGCAATCCGCAGGCAGCTTAGGCAGCAGCAGCTTTGCAAGCTGTGCGCCCATGCCGCCGCCCTGCCCATCAATGATCAAAATTCGTTTCATACCTTACATCCCCTGTCGCTATATGCCCTGCCGCTGCAGCGGCTCAGGCTGTCGAAAAACCTTCCTCTGCGAGACAGCCCCCCGATAGGGGGGGAGGTGGCGCTTGCGCCAGAGGGGGAGCGGTGCCCCGAAGGGGCGGCGGGAGAAAACCTTGCCATAGCCCGAAATATTTCGGGCAGCCGTACAGTTCTCTCTCCCACCGCCTGCGGGCGGAGCCCCCTCGCAGAGGGGCCAAGGGGTGAACGCACCTTTTTCGACAGTCTGCGCCACTGCAGTGGCTTACTTATGTCTACTATTTTACACCCCCGGAGTACGGCATCGCAAGTGGCAAAATGAAAAGGGCTTCTGAGTACTTGTAAAAATTCATCGCGCTTCATTTTCCATCAATTCCTGTTGCTGTAACTTTATTTTCGATTTTTTGTTGTGTTCGCTAAGATATCTCTTGACTGCCAAGGCCACTGCTCTCGCTGCTATAGCATATCGAAGCTTTCCCAAATGCTGTATGCCTTTATAGCAGACGCAAACCCAATCCTGCTGCCAGTCCCCCTCCCCTGCCCTCTTGAGATAACCCTTACCTTATTGGATGGTGTTTGCTTTATGCTTTTTCTTCCTTCGGCATGTGCCATATAACCTACGGGGCGATAATCCGGCTTTCTAACTACTGCAAGGTCCATTCTCAAATTCAGCTTGTTTCGTGTTGCGAAGGCTTCCCCTCCTACCTAAAAGAGAGGTTTCTACACTTTAACAATCGGATAATTTTCCTTTTGGGAATAGATTATATGGACCAATTTGTATATTTTTCATATATTATCCTATTAGTATATTAAATTGTATCTTATACAGCCACTCACCTATCCTTTTTATCCACCTTATGTAAATACATTAAGCCCGCAATCCCTATGGATTACTGCCGAAAAAGTGGATAAGTCCGTCAAAAAGAGGTTTTCTCATCAAGAAGTCGGGAAGTCCAGCGAAAAGAGAGGTTTCTACATCTCATTACCGAAAAAAATGTTTACTTTTCACCAATTATGAAACTCTCTGGATCATCTTCGCACTACGCTGTGTACATATTGTATATATTATAATAATATTTCCTCATTGTATTTCATCTGCAACGATTTTTTCCATTTCTATTATCTTTTCTTCCAGCTTTTTTGGTTTTTCAAGTGCTATTTTCTTTACTATATCTATATATTGTGGTTTTACACCCTTTTGTCACTACGCAGCTTTGGTAGTGCCTTCCTGTACATGGCTGTGTTTTTCCTCTTTTCTTTCGCTCTTTTGATGTGGAAATCTCTTTTTAGTGCAGATAATTCCTTTTTCGTATTCCGATTATATATCGGTATATCGCCTATTATTATATTTAAAAATTTTACGCTATTTATGTGTAGAAACCTCTTGGTTCGCCACTATTACCTTTCCTATCTCTGCCTATATAGCCTCTCTTTGTGCAAGAACAAGTATGTTAGTTGATCCACAACACCAATATATAGTGTTTTTGAAGCAATTTCTAAAAGGAGGTTTCTACACCGGAAAAATTTGAGCACCTCCTACCGCAGAGATCACTCGTAGCAGCAAAAGGAGGTTTCTACACTCGCGAAAAGGGAAATTCTTGTTTCACTTCTCCCCTGCTTCTATGCCTACTATCCTAATTCAAGCGCCGGCGTTTTCCGATGCTTGTGCAAAGAGAGGTTTCTACACCGGAAAAACCAGCTATAACACTCTCCACCTATGCTTGCACGGCAATGCTCTCCCGCTATCGCAAAAGCGAGATTTCCCCCCTGCACAATTTGTAGCCGCAACAGACAGTATACAGAAAAAACTTTGAAAAAAGAGATTCTTCCACGGCAAAAAAGAGGTTTCTACATGCTTATTTTGGCTGATTGGGCTGTAGCAATCTCTTTCTACAGCCTTTTAAACCTCTTGCATCCTGTGTGGAAATCTCTTTCGCCAAGTGTTTTTTCCTCTCCGCTGGCATGTGGAAACCTCTCTTTCTACATATTATAATAAATAAGTAAAAAGTAAGATATAAGATAAATAATTGTAGAAGAGAAAAAAGCAAAATTTGAAAAATAGAAAAGCTCCAAACATTTTTCGTTGACAGTAGTCAAATAGTATAGTAATATTATCAGTATAATGATATTTGTGTACCTATTTGTATAGTAACATCTAACGAAAGGAATATATAGCTGTATATCGTACTTATTTTAAGTCCCTCCTTGTACAGCTATAAGTAATGGATATGAACAAAACGAATTCGTCCATTGATGAAAACGAGGAATCTTTAGTTGGAGAGGTCCTTTCTGATGATGAGGTTCGCGAGAAAAAGCAGGCGATTGCGAAATGGCAGCACTCCCCTGTCGGCTTTGGCTCTTACATTACCAAAAGTAATGACCTGATCCAGCGGACAAAGTACTCTCTGCCCAGAAATGAGCAAAAGGTTCTCTTTATGCTCATGTCTAAAATCGACCAGAAAAATGATAAGGATGCATCCAAATATTATTCGATCACTTTCAACGATTTTGCCAAGTTGACCGGAGTGCGCACGGTGGATACGACCTATGCACTGAATCTGAAGGAAACTATAGAAAATTTGGAAAATCGTACCTTCTGGGTCAAGAAAGAACCCGGCAGTAAGGTGTATCGCTCCATTTCCTGGCTGCAAAAAGGTTCTGAGGTCGATTTCGACAAGAAAGAGATTCGCCTGCGCTTTAACCAGGACATTTGGAAGGATATTGCGCAGCTTACCAGCAACTATACCTCTTACAGCATCGAATATCTGCTGATGATGAAAAGCACCTACTCTATGCGCGTTTATGAAATCATACTCTCCTATGACAATGGAAACAGAGACTATGGCTATACGAACGGCCTTGTATTCCAGCCGGTAAATGATGAGATCCTGAATAAGTTCTCCTCAAAGCGCGACGAGCTGACGGGTTATAAGTATAAAAAATTCAATATTGATGAGTTTAAAGGTCTGCTTTCTGCACCCACAGAGGCAGAGAGAGAGTCCACAAAGAGCAAAAAGAAAAAGGATCCGGCATCTGCCGACAAGAAAAAGTTTGACCGGGAAAAACCGCTGTCTGAAAAGTACAAGACTTTTACAGAGTTTGAAAAGAATGTTTTAAAGACCGTTAAGAAAGAAATCAATGAGATGACGGATCTTTGGTTTGACTATGCCCCGGCGCGCAAGCGCGGCGTTCGCAAATATGAATACCTGTATATTTTCATCAAATACAAGACAAAAGCGGAAATGAGGGATGTCCGCTCCTATCATGATAGAAATACGCACGATGACGAAATTGTAAGGGATTCCAGAAAGAAGAAAACCCAGAGTGCGGAAAAACCAGCCCAGCATATTACAGAGCCATTTAGCACAGATATTTTGAAAATGAAGTATAGAAAAGCAACTACGGAGATCAAAAACAAAGCGGACTATGCTTCGTATGAGGATAAGCTGACGGGCAACGAGAAAAATATCTGCAATGATATTTTCACATACACGGCTAAGATCCTGACAAACACCAACAAGTGTGACCAAGCGGAGGAAACACTGGATTCTTTAAACCGAATCATTCATGACAATGCCGGGCTGAAAACATGGACCCTGGGACTGTGTGTAAAATTTACGGAGATGTTTGAAAAAGCAACCGAAAAGAAGTCTGCACAGTATTATCGCACGGTTGTTTATAACGATACGATTGAAAACAGTGCTTTGATCATCGCGGCCGGCAAGCAGAAGCTCTCATCGTTGGATCCGGCGGGGGTGTTCAAGTTCGATATGTCTGTCTTTGAGGATGCATAAGTATTATTTGGAAGCAGCCTGCAACATGCAGGCTGCTTCTTTTTGCTGTAAAGAAAAAACAAAGATTATAAGTGACAAATGAATACAAACTGAGAACAGCAACAAGAATTGAAAGATATGTTGACTCTGTCAGACTGTCGAGAAACTCTTGTAGGGGCGAGCATTGCTCGCCCGTGTCCGTTTGTCTTGTAAGCAAACTATCCCAGAAGATGCGTTGCTGCGGTAAGTTGACGGGCAACCAATGGTCGCCCCTACACATGCAATAAGGCAAGAAGGCAATTCTTTTGGCGGTCTGGACTCTGTTTCGTACTGTGAAGCGCGGCGCGAGTATGTAAAGAAATGGCCTATACGAATGCAGATATATTAAAGAACAGCAACAAGAATTGATAGACTTGAAATATCGTTATGGCAGGATGATACCCGGAAAAGAGAATTGACTTTACTTATATCTATGTTATAATTGAAATCACAATAAGCAGCAAAAGATGGCTGCAACTATTTTGTGGTGAGGTATAGCCTTCAACATATTCAGCCACTGAAGTATGATAAAATCGTACAACCGGAAATGGCAAAAAGGCATGGAAAATCGATTACAAGAGAATTACAGAACGATAATTCACAGCAACAAGAATTGGCGGACACATCCACAAATAACAGCCTTTACAGAAATGAGGAATTGCCCAATGTCTGCAAAAATTATTACAATTGCCATTGAAAAGGGAGGCACGGGTAAAACCGTAACGGCCTCCAATCTTGCCTACCTGATGGGCGATGAGGGAAAAAAGGTTCTTTGCGTGGATACTGATCCGCAAGGGAATCTCACCAAAGCACTCAGTGGCGGCTTGAGTATCACAAGTGATGAATTCTACGGCAAGGCACTCTATAATCTGTTCGACGGGTTCTTGTATCATAGCAAGACGCGAGACTTTATTGCGGAAACGCAGTATGAAAATGTGGATATGATCCCGTGCGATGCGCAGACGCCGCGAATCAATAAGCGCATTGAACTGCTGATTGGCGATGCAGAGCGCCTGAAGGACGGAGACCCGAGGAAAGTTTCCGGTATGGGGGATTTTCTGTACTATTTCCTCAATCAGGTACGTGATGAGTACGATTACATTCTTATTGACACACAGCCTACGCGGGACAGCTTGTTGCTTTCCAATGCAATCTATGCAGCGGATTATATCCTGATTCCAGCCGGCTGTGAGGATAACTCCGAAGAATCGGCATTTCGCCTTTATTATGAATGCAACAAGATGAAGCAAAGCTCCACTTCTCACCTGATGGGTGCCGGTGTGTTGTTGGTGAATGTAGACAAAAGCGCAGCAACAGACAAGAAGATTCAGGAGCACTTTAAAGAAGAACTCGGCACATCGCTGTTCAGCGTTGCAATTCCCACAAGCAAGACAGTGAAAACATCCATTTCCCGCTTTTTGCCTGTGTGCTATATGGCAAAAACGCAGCCTGTGGCAAAAGCCTATGTGAAAGCCTACGAAGAGTTGAAAAAGCGTCTGGAGGTGAAATGATATGGGAATGAAAAGCCCCGCCAAAAAGAAGGAAATCGTAAAACGTTCCCGCCCGACGGATGCAGAGCTTGGCAAAATTGATTCCAATAATGGCGATGCAGGAAAAATTATCAGTGATCTGACCTCAGGGCATAAAAGCATTGAATACGAAGCACGGAATATTGCACTGTACGATATTCGCGTAAACGCGGACAACGAAATCTTCCGGCAGGCAGATACCCAAGAGGATATTGTGCAGCTGGCAGAGGATATTCAGCGCAACGGCCTGATGCATAATTTGGTGGTGTTTCCGCAGGAAGAAAATGGAAAAACAGTGTATGTCCTTCTCTCCGGTGAACGCCGCTACCGCGCGATGGAGTACCTCGAAAAGAGAGGAGACGCCACCTGGAACACCATCAAAAACTGCAATGTGATCACAACCAGTCTTTCGGAAAATGAAAAAAAGGTGCTTTTATACAGTGCGAACCTGCAGGTCCGCGGCGGCTTTGCGGATGAACAGATCCGCCGCAAGGCCGTTGCAGAATTTGTGATCTGCCTTCAGAACGAGCCGTTCAATATGACGGAAAAGGACGCTAAAAAGGCAATTAAGGAAGTGAGTGCAACCACAGCCAAGCAAATCGACCGTGATTTCCGCATTGAGGAAAAGCTGGACAAAGAGCTGCTTCGTCTTTTGGACAATAAGTTCCTGACCCGCATGGAGTGTGAAAGCTATATCACGCTGGAGCCGGAGGTGCAGCATAAAATTGCGCAGTGCTATCTGTTGCTGAGCGCGGTTGATGTGAGCAACTGTGACACCGATGCCCGGGAGCGCCCGCTGCAGGAATGCAACAGCATACATTATGACTTTATACGGGCTATTGACAGAGCCAGAAAAACCAACGAGCCGGATGAGCGGGACGAGCGCCTGGAGACCGCGTTTGCGGAGTGTGAAAACGCAATCCGCCTGCTGCAGAACAGGGTAGGGGAGTACCGTACCGCCGTCAGTCGGCATGATACGGAGAAGGCTGAAGAAATCGCAAAGGATGTGGCCAGAGATCAGGAGGCAAAGCGCGTCGAGAAAAAGGAGCAAAAGAGCGAGTCTGAAAGCGCGACCTTTGTGGAAAAGACGATCCAGCCTGTTGCCAATAAGATTTTTAAGAAAATGAGTTCAACCAGCTATAAGCGCGGCGTCAGAAAGATGTCTCAGGAGCGCCGTGATAATGATGTTGCGATCCTGAATGAACTGATCGAGCAGGCGCAAAGCCTCCGGGATTTGATTGAAGCCGCAAAGTAAGGCAGGGTAGGGGGAGACACTGTCCCGGTAACCAAAGGGTGATGCGAATGAAAGAAGAAAAAGTCAAGGTCAACCTTCGGGTAGGGCTCCTGATTCGGGAGACGCTTGTGGATGAGGCTGCTGTGGAGGATATCCGCGTAGGCACCCTGGCCAATCGGCTGCTCCAGTCCGAGATGGATAAGGTCATGAGAGTCGGTGCTGACAACTGCCTGATCATGAACAGCAGGGAATATCTGGCCAGTGAAGCAGAAATCGAGCAGAACAGGGCGGCCTACTATCTGTTTCCGGAAACAAAGGTTGTCAGCCGGTTTATTGCTACGCAGTTGGATGACAAGATTTATCCACAAATATCTTTTTACTTTTTGAAAGAGCAGATGGATGCGCTGGAAAAGCTGGTACGAAAGCAGCGGATACCGCAAACGATCCGAAACGGTGCGGTTCACTCCTATCGGTATGTTATCGCCGGTATGCTGCTGAATCATCCGCTTTGCCGTGCGCTGGGAGCATCCGCAAATAATGATTGAACCCAAAGCCCACAGCCGCCGCTGTGGGTGTTTTTTTGTCTGCCGATGCCTGCAGCAAAACGCGCTGCAGAGGCATCCACGCACGCGCTCTGAGAGAGGAACGCGCTGAAGACGGTAAACAACCCCCCCACCCGCAAATGCGGGCAGGGGAGAGGGGGAGATGCAGCCTTGAAAAACTATAGGGGCGGCACACAGAATTATGCGGTGTTGCCTTAGAGCCAGGTACCCTTCCGCAGGTACTGCGGTCAGCATTTTTGTTTCGCTTTCCTTACAAATTGTTTCTATAGAGGGAAAATTTTGCTTGCTTTTGGGTTGCGGTGCTATTATACTTTGTGACATAGAATGTGTAAAAAGTATTTACCGCATTATGACTATGTAATTTTGGTATGAATGAGGCTGCGCCTATGTATGTCGATTGGGAATACTACAAGATTTTTTACTTTGTCGCAAAATACCGCAATTTTACCAAGGCGGCCCGCGTGCTGGGCAGCAACCAGCCCAACATCACGCATACGATGAACAAGCTGGAGGATCAGCTGCACTGTGTGCTGTTTATCCGCTCCAACCGGGGTGTGACACTGACGCCGGAGGGGGAGATGCTCTATACCCGCATTTCCTCGGCTGCTGTGCAGATACAGGATGCCGAGGAGGAGCTGAGCGCCAGCGCGACCTTTGAGCATGGTGCAATCAGTATCAGCGCAACCGAGACGGCGCTGAACATCTACCTGTCGGAACGGCTGCGGGACTTCCATGCGCAGTACCCCGGTATCCGGCTGCGAATCTCCAACCATTCAACGCCGCAGGCAATTCAGGCTGTGAAAAACGGCGAGGTCGATTTCGCTGTTGTGACGACCCCCACCGGCGCAGAGGGGGAACTGAAAAAAGTTGATTTGATGCCGTTCAACGAAATCCTGGTCGGCGGGAAAACCTTCACGGCGCTGGCAAGCCGGACGCTCTCGCTGCAGGAGATTGACGCCTATCCGCTGATCATGCTGGGGAACGAAAGCATGAGCCGCCTGTTTTACCGGCAGTTTTTTCTTGAGCACAGCGCAGACCTGAAGCCGGATATTGAGGCGGCCACCACAGACCAGATGATGACGCTGGTAAAGAGTGAGCTTGGCCTTGCCTTTGTGCCGGAGCCGATGGCCCGCAGCAGCCTGCAGCGCCGCAGTATTGTGCAGCTGACCCTGCGGGAGGCGATTCCGCAGCGCTCAGTAAGTCTGGTTTATGACCGGCACCGTCCGTTGAATACGGCGGCCCGGGAATTTCAAAAGCAGCTGCTGAATGCGGCCAGACAGGAAAAAGCAGAATAACGCAAAATGTGCCCTCGCAAGCAGGCACATTTTGCGTTATGGGATGTAGACAGCGGCAGTGTTTATGTCCAACCAGTGCATAAAGTGCTCCGGATTGGAACACCGCAAAAATGCTGTTGCAAAAGGCGGGGAAAATGTCTATACTTGTACTATACAAACCAGCAGACGCGGTATAATACCCCGCTGCGGACGCTTTGCAGAGCAACCAAAGGAGTCACTTGTATGGATAAGCAGAGCAGGACCTATCAGGCGTATGTGCAGATCCTCAAGGAGGAGTTGATCCCTGCCATGGGCTGCACCGAACCGATTGCCATCGCCTACGCCGCCGCCAAGGCGCGGGATGTGCTTGGTGGCATGCCGGATAAAGTTGAGATCGGCGTGAGCAGCAACATTATCAAGAATGTCAAGAGCGTTATCGTGCCCAACACCGATGGCATGAAGGGCATTGAAGCCGCCGCAGCGGCAGGCATCGTCGGTGGGCAGGCGGACAAGGCACTGGAGGTCATCTCAGCTGTAACAGCGGACCAGAAGGCAGCGATGCGCGCCTTCCTGACGCAGGTGCCGGTCACGGTGAAGGCAATCGACAACGGCTTTATCTTCGACATTATTGTGACGCTGCAGCAGGGGAGCAATTCTGCCGTAGTGCGCATCTGCCAGTACCACACGAATATTGTCCTGATCCAAAGAAACAGCGAAGTGCTGCTGGATCATACCGCGCAGGAGACAAAGCAGCTCTGCGGTGACGCCGCCCCTGCCGAGAGCGGCCTGACAGACCGGACACTGCTGAACATTGCGGATATCTTTGCATTTGCCGATACCTGCGAGATCAACGACATCCGACTTTTGCTGGAAACCCAGATCCGGTACAACACCCGCATCTCGGAGGAGGGACTGCGAGGAGATTACGGTGCGAACATCGGCTCTACAATGCTGAAATTTTACGGCGAGGATGTGCGCAACCGTGCTATTGCCAAGGCAGCAGCAGGCTCTGATGCCCGTATGAGCGGCTGTGAGCTGCCAGTTGTCATCAACTCGGGCAGCGGCAATCAGGGCATCACGGTCTCGGTGCCGGTCATCGAGTATGCCAGAGAACTGGGGGCATCCGATGAGACTCTCTGCCGCGCACTGGCCATCTCCAACCTGATTGCGATCCACGAGAAGGCCGGTATAGGGCGGCTGTCCGCCTACTGCGGGGCCGTCAGCGCGGGCTGTGCTGCGGGCTGCGGTATTGCCTATCTGCAGGGCGCAGACCTGAAAGCGGTCTCCCACACCCTTGTCAATGCGCTGGCCATCGTTTCGGGTATTATCTGCGATGGTGCCAAGGCCAGCTGTGCGGCGAAGATCGCCTCCAGCGTGGAGGCGGGCATCCTGGGGTATCACATGTACAAAAACGGCCAGCAGTTCCGCAGTGGGGATGGCATCGTCACAAAGGGCGTTGAAAATACCATCCGTAATGTGGGATTGCTGGGCCGTGAGGGTATGCGCGAAACCGATAAAGAGATCGTGCGGATCATGCTGCAGGAGCCGTAAGGCCGCCGCAGTGGAGGACAGGGACTACTTATAGGAAGTGACCTTTATCCCGTATTCCTGCGCGGCCAGTTGCTCCCACCCGGAAAGCTGTGCCGGTGCTGACAAGATGCGTGACCGCATCCATAAATTCCCGCGGGCAGTCGGCCTGCAAACGAACAGAAAGTCCCGGCTGGTAGGTATTGCATTCCTCGGTGGCTTTCATGACCATAAAGGTCACGGTGTTGGTGCCGTCCTGCCCGCTGCGGGTCTTGCCGCCCACGGTCAGGTTCTGGAACTGGTTGTACCCAGCAAAATAGTCTGCCGTGTTGGCAGAGATAGTCCACACCCACTCGGAATATTTGAGCCAGAGCGCATCGACAAGCTCCTGCGCGAAGTCCGGCTGCAGGGTGCCGTCCTGCACATCCTTCAGGTGACCCAACTATTAACTTAAAGCAAAAGACCGAAGTTGTAAAGCCTTTTTTGGCTTTTACTTCGGTCTTTCCTTTTGGGGGCTGTGCAACAGCCCCGCGTGCACCCGTGCGCAATTGATAAGCAAATAAAGGGCCACGCTATGACTGCGGTAAAAGCGGTCATGGCGGCTCAGCAGGGTTTGGTCTGCCGCTGCTTTAAAAAGTGAATCGTCATAACGGCGCAGTAGGCCAGCGCCGGTGCGCAGGCAGCCAGACGGAAGTGTGTTTTTAGGACCTACTTTGTATCAGCACTTTATGCATTGCGCCACGGCATATTTCAATTTCTGCAAATCCGTTTCGTCGGGGTGGGAAACAGCAGTATCAAAGTTTTTAATCATTTTGTCAACGTTTGGGATCGGCAGAGGGCTGTTTTTCATCTTTACATAGCGCTCCCGCACCGATTGCGGCATTTTCCCCTGGCACATGTAGGTGCCGATGACAGTATTGGAAGCACCGAGGCACTTTTGAACGGAAGAAAGAATTTTGTCAAAATATTCCTGACTGCCGCCGAACCCGGCTGTGCCAAACAGGAACACCTCTTTGCCCTTGAGCGTTTTCAGGAAATCGGTGATTTCCTGATTGCAGCGCCCCTTGTCCGTCCAAAAGCCGATGAAAAGACGCTCTGCCTGCAGGGCCTCCTGTGACGGGGAACCGAAGAAACACAAATCTGCCTGAGGGAGAACGGAGGAAACAGCCTCGGCAAGCTGTTTAGTATTGCCGGTCTGGCTGCTGAATACAATAGCATATTTCACAGGTCATACCTTCTCATAAATGCAATGGGTGCCTTGATGCTGCTGCAAGCCGCCAAGGCATTTCTTGTTGCAGCGAACACAGCGGTGAATCTCCTTGATCTGCCCGGAGGCCACTTTGTTCGGCCATTCCGGGTCAGCCAACAACTGTCGGCTCATGGCAGCACAGGTGATGCGTCCGCTTGCAAGCTGTTGCTCTACAAAATCAGGCTGATTCAGTCCGCCCACGCCGGTGATGGGCTTATCCGTGTATTGGCGAACCTCATCGCAGAATTTCAGGAAACAGCCCTGCCCTTTGA